>Ga0075420_100002652_pt1 | contig 15516 bp, 12 predicted proteins | sample SoiMetdeltSBSDD4_FD_75296 | JGI IMG/M metagenome (GOLD analysis project Ga0075420, IMG submission 75296) | Bulk soil microbial communities from a Populus tree surrounding site in Tennessee, USA - Soil MetaG P. deltoides SBSDD4 | ecosystem: Environmental > Terrestrial > Soil > Tree plantation... | reverse complement strand
GGCCGGCCGGGCGCGCGGCGAGCGGCTGACCGTCCACTACCACCGGCCGGACGGGCAGTACGCGGGCTGGCAGCTGCACGTGTGGGGGGACGTCCACCCCAGCGCGCGCTTCACGTGGCCGCGCGGGGTGCCGCTCGACGCCGGTGGCGGCTTCGGTGCGACCGCCCGGGTACGGCTGCGCGCCGGCGCCCGGCAGGTCGGCTTCCTCGTGGTCCGCGATGGCATCAAGGACGTGGCGAACGACCGGCTGGTCGCGGTCGTCGAGACCGACGAGGTGTGGCTGCGCTCCGGCGACCCGCGGGTCTTCAGCTCGGCGGCCGGCGCCCTCGGCTACGCCAAGGTGCACTACCGGCGGCCGGACGGTGACTACGCCGGCTGGTCCCTGCACGTATGGGGCAACGGCCTGCTGCCGGACGCGCACACCACGTGGGAGGAGCCGCTGCCACCGGACGGTGCCGACGAGTTCGGCCTCTTCTGGCGGGTCGGCCTGTTCGATGCGCAGGCGTGGATGGGGTTCATCGTCCACCGGGGGGACGAGAAGGACCCCGGGCCGGACCAGCACCTGGTGCCGGCCCGCACCGCAGAGGTGTACGTGGTGTCGGGCGATCCCACGGTGTACCCGAGCGCCGGGGCGGCGATCGCGGCGGCAGGCTGACCGGCTGGCCCGCTGACCGGCTGGCCCGCTGGCGGCTGGCCGGCTGGTGCGGAAATGGCTGCGGGGTTGTCGTACCGCCGAGCTATGGTCGCCTCGTGCCTGCTGGTCAGCCTCTCATCTCGGCGCGGAGCCTGGTCAAACGCTTCGGCGAGCTGGTCGCCGTCGATGGCATCGACGTGGATGTCTATCCTGGCGAGGCGTTCGGGTTCCTCGGCCCCAACGGGGCCGGCAAGAGCTCCACCATGCGCATGATCGGCTGTGTCTCCACGGCGACCGCCGGCACCCTGCGCGTCCTCGGCATGGACCCCCGGACCGACGGCGTGGCCATCCGCGCCCGGCTCGGTGTCTGCCCGCAGCAGGACTCCCTCGACCCCGAGCTGACCGTCCGGGAGAACCTGACCACCTACGCCCGCTACTTCGGCGTCCCCCGGCGCGTGGCCCGGGCCCGCGCCGACGAGCTGCTGGAGTTCGTGCAGCTGGCCGAGCGGGCGGACAGCAAGGTCGACCCGCTGTCCGGCGGCATGAAGCGGCGGCTGACCATCGCCCGGGCGCTGGTCAACGAGCCGCAGATCGTCCTGCTCGACGAGCCGACCACCGGGCTCGACCCGCAGGCCCGCCACCTGGTGTGGGAGCGGCTGTTCCGGCTCAAGCAGCAGGGCGTGACGCTGGTGCTCACCACGCACTACATGGACGAGGCCGAGCAGCTGTGCGACCGGCTGGTGGTCATGGACAACGGCCGGATCGTGGGCGAGGGCTCCCCGCGGTCGCTGATCACCGAGCACGTCACCCGGGAGGTGGTGGAGCTGCGCTTCGGCGACGAGCCGCTGGACGCCCCGGCCAGCAAGCTGGCCGGGCTGGGGGAGCGGGTCGAGGTGCTGCCGGACCGCATCCTGGTCTACGCGTCCGACGGTGACGCGGCCGCGGCAGCGGTCCACGAGCGGCAGCTGACGCCCTCCAGCGTCCTGGTGCGGCGCAGCACGCTGGAGGACGTGTTCCTGCACCTGACCGGACGCACCCTGGTGGACTGAGCATGGCCCATCCCACCCTGGCGGTCCTCGAGTCCGACCTCGTCGCCTACAAGCGCACCTGGCGCGGGTCGGCGCTGTCGTCGTTCATCCTGCCCGCGCTGTTCATGCTGGGCTTCGGCGTGGGCGTCGGCCAGTTCGTCGACGCGGGCGGCCGGCTGGGCCAGGTCAGCTACGTCGACTACATCGTCCCCGGCATGCTGGCGTCCACCGCGATGCAGGTCGCGTTCGGCGAGGCGACCTGGCCGGTGATGGGCCGGTTCATCTGGATACGTACTTACCACGCGATGGTCGCCGCGCCGCTGCGCATCATCGACATCGTCACCGGCGACCTGCTGTTCGTGCTGCTGCGCGTGGTCGTGTCGACCGGGGTTTTCCTCGCCGTCACGGCGGCCTTCGGCGCTGTGCACTCGGTGTGGTCGCTGGCGACGCTGCCGGTCGCCGTGCTGCTCGGGATGGCTACCGCCGCCCCGGTGTTCGCGTTCGCGGCGGTGGTGGAGACCGACAGCTACTTCCCGCTGCTGATGCGCTTCGTGGTCATCCCGATGTCGCTGTTCGCAGGGGTCTTCTTCCCGGTCGAGTCGATGCCGTTCGGGCTGCAGGTGCTGGCCTACGTGTCCCCGCTGTGGCACGGGGTGGAGCTGTGCCGGGCGGCCACGCTCGGCACCGGGCAGCTCACCCCGCTCCTCGGCCACGCGGCCTACCTCGCGCTGTGGGGGCTGGTCGGGTTCTACCTGGCGCTGCGGTCGTTCCGGCGCCGGCTCGTGGTGTAGGAGGGCACGTGCTGGCCACCGCTTTCGCTCCCGGCTTCTTCGGCCGCGCCGACGCATCGACCCGGCGCGCCGGCTCGGTCACCTACCGCAACATCGCCGCGCTGCGCTCGGCGTACTGGCTGGTGGTGGTGTCGGGGTTCTTCGAGCCGCTGCTCTACCTGCTGTCGATCGGGGTGGGTGTCGGGGCGCTCGTCGGCGACGTTCGGCTGCCCAGTGGCGAGACCGTCCCGTACCCGGCCTTTGTCGCGCCGTCCATGCTCGCCGCCTCGGCGATGAGCGGGGCGCTGTCGGAGTCGACCTTCAACTTCTTCGGGAAGATGAAGTACATGCGGCTCTACGACGCGGTGCTGGCCACCCCCGTACGGCCGATGGAGGTGGCCTTCGGTGAGCTGCTCTGGGCGATGGTCCGTGGGGCGCTCTACTCGGGGGCGTTCCTCGCCATCATGGTGGTGATGGGGCTGACCACGGCGGGCTGGGCGGCGCTCGCCTTCCCGGCCAGCCTGCTCGTCGGCTTCTCGTTCGGTGGGCTGGGCATGGCCCTGTCGACCTACATGCACAGCTGGCAGGACTTCGACCTGATGGCGACGGTGCAGTTCGCGCTCTTCCTCTTCTCCGGCACGTTCGTCCCGGTCTCCGCCTATCCGGCCCCGGTCGCGCTGCTGGTCCAGGCCACGCCGCTCTACCACGCGGTCGAGCTGATCCGCGGTCTCACCACCGCAACAGCCCAGTGGAGCCTGCTGGGGCACGCGGCCTACCTCGCCGTGATGGCGGCCGTGGGGCTCGCGGTCGCCGGCCGCAGGATGGGCCGGCTCCTGCTCAAGTAGCTGCACGTGTGTGGGCGCCCAAGCCGCAGGCAGCTCGGGCGCCCACACACACGACCGGCTCAGACGCCGCTGGTCCCCGAGCTCCGGCTCGGGGTGGTACGGGTAGTGCTGCCGGTGGTGGAGCCGACCGGGGTGGTTGTGCTGGAGGTGCCGGCTGGGGTCACCGTCTCGCTCGGGCTCAGGTCGCTCCCGTTGCGATGCCCGGTGAGCATCCGCCCGCCGACCTTGGTGTGGCTCAGCTTGTCGCTGACGACGCCCCTGCTCTCCTCGTACAGGCGGTTGGCCTGTGCCTGTACGACACCCTTGGCCTCCTGCACCGTCGGGTGGTCCAGAACCTGGCGGGTCTTACGGACAAGCTGGTCGTAGCGCTCGCGCCCCTCGCGGGTGCCGAGCACGAACCCCACGGCGATCCCGCTCAAGAATGCCAGCTTTCCGCGCATAGCGGCTCCTTCCTTGCCTGACGCGGCGACTTGGTGGTCTCCGGGGTCCCGGTGACCGCGATGCTCCCCGCCTGCGTCGTGTGTCCTTCTGACCTTCCATATTCCCCCCGACGTGCGATGCCAACCGGGTCGGGGCCGCTGATTTGAGCTTTTCGGCCGTACAGATCTTGGAGCCCGGCTGTCTGGATCTTGCTTCGCCCTGGGTCGGGCTCGGGCCCGGGATCATGCCGGGTGTCAGGCGGCCGTGGGCGCTGGAGCCGGTTGGCGTCCGGGAGAGCCGGAGAACCCGGTAGCCGTATGGAGGCGGTCGTCCTGTACTCTTGTGCAGTCGTACCGGCGGGGCAGGCGCCGCGCCGGTCGTCGTACCTTCCCCCGTAGCTCAACTGGCAGAGCAACCGGCTGTTAACCGGTAGGTTATAGGTTCGAGTCCTATCGGGGGAGCTTGACCGCCGTCCGTCCTGGCCGAGCCAGGACGGCGTTCGTGTCTCCAGGCGCCCGAGGTCTCCAGTACGGTTCGAGGCGATGTTGCCGTCGCACCGGGTGGGTCTGGCACCATGGTGCGACAAGGGGTGGTAGCTCAGCAGGTTAGAGCAGGCGACTCATAATCGCTCGGTCACGGGTTCGAGTCCCGTCCGCCCCACCGACTGAAGCATTGTGCGAACCGCTTCCTCGGTTGTCCCGGTGGCCGAGGCGTCGCCGGAGGGGGCGAGGTCTGGCCCGGGGATCCTGAACACGGGGATGATCCTTTCGTTGGTGATGCGGATCTCGGCGATCAGTGCCTCGATCGCGGCTTTGCGTTCGGCGGAGGTGCCCTCGGCGATGATGTGACCGAGGTAGGCCCGGATGGCGTCGATGGTAGCGGCCGCGGGTGCGGTGGGTTCGGCGTCGATGGTGTCGGTGATCTCGTTGCGGCGGGCCTTGAGCTGTGTGATCTCGTGGCGTAGCGCCTTGAGGCGTGGTCCGCAGGTGTCTGCGTCCATGGTGGCGTTCTCGAACGCGGTCAGGTACCGGGCGACCGCGGCCGTCTTGGTCTTGATCTGCGTGTCGATGGCGTCGAGCTCGCCGTGCCGGTCGGCGTGGCTGTCGCGGTGGTGGCGCTGCGCGCGGGTGATCGCGTCGCCGATCAGGGTGTCGGCGCGGGTGTAGAAGTCGAGCAGGGCTTGCAGCGTGGCGGCGTCGGTGGCCGGGGCGACCAGCCGGGGGCCGTCGCAGCTGTTGGTGCCGTAGCGGATGCGGGTGAAGCAGGTGTAGTAGTGGTAGAGCCGGTTGCGGCCCTTGGCTGAGGTGCCGATGTACTTCTTGCCGCACTGCGGGCAGGTGATGAGCCCGGTCAGGTGGTAGTCGGACTCGCTCATGGCGCGTTGGGTATGCGCGTCGGAGCGGGCTTCGGCGATGGCGCGGGCACGCTGCCATGTGTCGCGGTCGACCAGCGCCTCGTGCGCGTCCTGGACGTATACGTCGCGGTAGGCGATGTCCCCGGTGTAGGCGGGGTTGTCGAGGATACGCCCGATGGTAAGCCCGGACCAGCGCTTGCCGGTGCGGTTGGGGATACCGCGCCGGTTCAGCTCGGCGGCGATAGCCCGGGTGCCGATCCGGTTGTTGGTGTAGAGGCGGAAGATCTCACGCAGGATAGGCGCTTCGGTATCGTGCGGAACGAGTTTGTGTGTTTCCCGGTTGACGTGGTAGCCGTAGGGGCGGGTACCACCGGTCCATTTTCCTTTACCGGCCTTAGCGCTCATCCCGTTGATCACCCGGTCGATAATTGTCTCGCGTTCGAACTCGGCGAACACGCCGAGCAGCTGCACCAGCATTCGTCCAATTGATGTGGAGGTGTCGAATGGTTCGGTGGCCGAGCAGAACGCGACATCGGCGTCATCTAGCACGGCCAGCAGGTCCAGCAGGTCTGACAGGCGCCGGGAGAACCGGTCGACCCGGTAGACCAGCAGCACGTCGAAGCGCCCGGCCCGCGCGGCGCGTAGCGCGCGTTGCAGACCGGGTCGGTCGGTGGTGGCGCCGGAGGCGTCGTCGGTGTATGGCTCCCCGATCAGTACCCAGCCTGGTTGTGAGGCCACGTAGGAGGTGAGCGCGGTGAGCTGGGCGTCGATGGAGAAGGGTTGGTGCTCGTCGTCTGTCGATCGGCGCAGGTACAGCGCGATGCGCCGGGTGCCGGTAGGAGCGTCGCCGAGCCCGCTGCGGGCCCGGCGACGCTTCGGCTTGGTGGCGGCTGCCATGAGGTCTTCCTCCTTTGTAGGGTCTGCTTGGTGCGGCGGGAGGCCGCAGCCAAGAGGCCGCTATGGGTGGGCGGTCGCAGTGTGCATCCGCCCACCCATAGCGGACTAGGCCGCTTGGTCGGAGTGTTGGTCCCACCATCGGGTGATGAGTACGGCGAGGGCTTCCACGGCGTTGTCGTACTCGGCTGCTGTCATGGTGACCGTTTCGATCCGGGCGATCCGAATGTCGGCGACCGCGGGTTTCGCTTGGTTCTTCTCGCGGCCGGTGGTGCGTCGCCAGCGGGTGTTGCCGGGGTTCGGCGGTGTGTTCTCATCGTACTCGGTATTCGGGTTGGTGTCGTCAGGCTTTGGTGCCATTCTCCCCCAGGGATAGTGCTGTTGTTTGGTGTCGTCGGTACGGCAGTTAGTTGCATTGCGTATCCATCTCCTTTCGGTTTGTTGTTTCTCCCGGGTTGGGGTTCACTACCGGTTCCACCGGGGCTGATGCGGGTCGGGTAGCTGCCGCGTAGGCCGATGGTGGGTAGCGTCGCTGGGATAGGCGCCAGCCGCGTTGGGCAGGTGGGCCAGGCGTACCCGGGCGGTCTGGCCGACTGGCAGCCATACCGGTGCGACCGGGTGGGTCGTGTGGTTGCCACTCATGGTGGCCACCAGCAGCCTGCCGCTGGTTATGGCCGGGTGCGTGCGGAGGCGCCGGTGTAGCTCTGTCTCCTGACGGGGGGTCTGCATCCGGATCAGGACCGCGTGGTCGAGGCCGGTGGCCTGGTGCAGTGCCGCGTACCCGTCCAGTTTCTCGGCGAGGCGTCGGCTGGGTTCGGTAGCGCGGTCGTACTCCAGCCACCACGCCACGGTGTGGCCGTCCTCGGTCCATGTGCCGTGCCCGTCTGGGCGGGCCAGCTCGCCGGTGACCTCGCGGCAGCGCCGTTCGGACCACCACACGTCCAGGCGGGTGCCTGGGGTGTGGCGCGCGTGCGCGGCCAGGCTCACGAAGAAGCCGTTGACGCCGAGCAGGTGGGCCAGGCGGGGGTTGGCCGAGAGCCGGTTGACCCGCTCGGCGATGGTGGCCGGCCGGGGGGTGGGTGCCCCGTCGCGGGCGGCGATGTAGGCCGCGCCGATCCAGCCGAGGGTCCAGCGCATCTGTTGGGAGCCGGGTCGTACGCAGTCGCGGAAGCGGGCGAGCACGCCCCGGGACGCGAGCTGGCCGAGCCGGTTGCGGGCGGTATGGACGTTGTCGAAGCCGAGCGCGGCGACGTGCTCGGTGGTGAGGACCTGATGTTCGTGGAGGAGGTTGACCAGCCACCGGTCGCGGAGCATGAGCCGGCGAAGCTCGCCGGATACGTCCGGCACGGACGGGCTGATGCGCGCCCTGCTGGTGAGGCGCCTGCTGTCAGGGTTGTTGTGTGTGGTCATTGGGATCAGTCACCTTTCGTTGGACGGGTGGCGCGGGCCGGCTGGCCTGCGTGGTTGGGGGATGCGGGGCCGGGAGTTCAGCCGGGTGCTCACGGCGGGGGAGTGCCCGGGGATCTCCCGGCTGGGACCCGGGTCGAACGCCGGCCCGGCGGTCCGATGTGGACGTCCTGTTGGGTTGGCCGGCGGTATGTTCAGGTGCGGTATGACTGGCTGACTGTTGGGCGCCGTTGGGTGCTGGTAGACGGGCAGGGTTGACGACAGGCCGGGCAAGGTAGGCCCCCCTGGGCCTGCCGCTGGTGGGGAGAGTGGCGGTGGCGTTCAGCTGGCCGGCAGTGCTGGACGCTGCGGGTGCCGGTCGGCCGGGGTAGGGCCGGCTGGCACTGCGGCGCCGACCGCCGCGCCGGTGCGGATGGCCGCGTACAGGTCGGCTAGGTGGTCGCGGTCCGGGTCGTGCAGGTCGAGGCCGCGCACGACGACCACACCGATGAGCCCGGTCACCTGAACCAGTTCGGCCCAGCCGTCCGGTACCGGTAGCGTCCCCTCGTAGAGGGTGTTGCCGGCTTGGTCGGCGATGCGGATGCGTTGGCCGCTGGTGAGTTCGACGTGCAGCCGGCCCGGCAGTGCCGGTAGTGGGGTGTCCGGGGCGGTCAGCAGCCGGAACCCGGAGCGGAGTAATCCGGACAGCAGCACGTCGAGAAGATCAGCGTCGGCTGCTGCGGTGCCGACGATGCGGGCCGCGTGCACGCGGGGGGCGATGACCACGACCGAGGGCGGGTCGCCGATGCGCATCCACGCCATCGCCGGCACCGACATGGTGCCGGTAGGTGCCGGTGCGTGCAGCACCAGCACCACCCCGGACTTCGAGCACGCCGGGTGGGCCAGGCGGACCACCATCGGTCCCGTGCCGGAGTCGTAGATGGTGACCACCACGGTGGCTGGGGTGTCGGTGTCCAGCCGGCCGTGGTGTCCGCACACCGCGCAGGTGTATGTGCCGTACAGCTCCGCGAGGAGGGTACGGGTGGGGCTGTCGCCGCCGAACAGGTCGACGACCTCCGGCGCCACGAGAAAAAGCGGGAGCCTCAACAGGGGAATCACATCCTTGTCGGTTCGGGTCCAGGGCTGGACTGGTGGTTGTGGGGATCGGCTGGGTCATGTCGTTTCCTTGCCTTTCGTCGGGTTGGTGGGCGAAACCCGGCCGCCGGAGGCGGTCCTACCGGCGGCAGGTTGCCCAGCGTCGCGTCTGTCTGGTGTGGAACTGGGCCGGAGGGGCTGTGGGTTAGCCCGGTTGGGTCCGTTGGCCTCCTCGTTGAGTCGACTGGGTTGACAACCGGACCGGTAGCTGGCCCAGCTGGGTGGGATGATCTGGTCATGGCGGTGGTGCGTGCGGCCGGACCAAGCCGGCGGGCCTGCGCGAGCTGGAGCCGGTCGCCTTGGGACAGGCCCCGGTCGCGGGCCGCCGCGCGTAAGGTGTCGGCTCGTCCCGGCCACGCCGGTGGGGCGGGCCGGGTATGCAAGCTGAACGGCTCACCGTCACGGCCGTCGATGACAAGGCGGCACACCACGCCGTACGCGTCGCGGTGCATCAGGTCCTCGGCCGTGAAGTAGGGCGCTACGTGGTGAGCCAGCTCCCGCGCGTCCCTGGGTGAAAGGTTGAAGAACACTTTGTTGCGGGCGTTGGCGTCGATCGCCGTGGACATGGCGGGGGTGAGCTGCCCCAGGTGCTGATGGGCCAGCACCAGGCACAGTCGCAGCGCCCGCGCAGTGGCAAGCGCCGTGTCCACCCCAACCGGCAAGTTAAGAAACAGATGCGCCTCGTCCAGGGCCAGGGTGGCGTCCAGCCGGTCTACCTCGCGCAGGTCCGCCCGGGCAGAGGCCGTGTGCAGCAGCGCTGCCAGCAGCAGCGAGCCGACCAGCCGCACCGTGTCCTCCCCCAGCGTCGGGGGCAGCCGGACCAGCAACACACCGCCGTTCAGAATGTCCGCGAGGCGGAACGTGGAGGCACCGGCACCGAACAAGCGGGCGGCAAACCGGCGGGACAGCACCGCCCGCAGCTTGGACAGCAGCGGCCCGGCCTGCACCGATACCTGCCCCGGGGACAGGCTGTCGTACCAGCGCCAAAACGCGGCCAGCCCGGCGGTGTCCATCTCGCCGGCACGCTGGCGGGCCAGTTGCATCACTTGTCGTCGGTATGCGGTGTCGGCGAGCAGGGTGGGCAGGTCGGCCAGGGTCGCGCCCGGCAGGTGGGCCAGGGTGAGCACCGCGTGGCGGGCCAGGTCGTCGGTGCGCGGCCCCCAGTACTGCGCCCACACCTTGGCCATCACCCCGACCAGCTGGTCGGCCACCGCCTCCGGATCGTCGGCCAGGTCGAACAGGTTCAACGCGGCCGGTGCCTCCTGCTCGTCCGGGTCGACTAGGACGAGCCGCCCGGCCACCGCGGCGGGTAACCGGTCCAGCAGGTCCCGCACGAGGTCACCCTTTGGATCAAAGACCGCGACCCCGCGCCCCGCGCGGGCATCGGCGCATACGAGGTTGAGCAACAGGGTGGACTTGCCGGTCCCGGTCGGCCCCGGCACGTGCAGGTGGTGGCGGGCGTCCGGTACGGACACCCCGACCAGCACCGGCTCCCCGAACGGGGAGACGCCCAGCGGCTTGACCGCCAGCCGCCGGGGCGAGCCCGGCGGTACCAGCCGCAACCGGCCTGGGCCGGGCAACGGCGTGGGGGGCGCCGCAGCGCCCCCCACCCGATCCGTGTTGCTGTTGTTGGTGTGTGGTTGTTGTTGGGTCATGGTTCTCCTTCGTCGGTTGAGAGTTCGTCGCTGTGGTCGTCTGCGACGTACGGCATGGTCCGGCCGGCCGGTACCGCCGATGGCTTGTTGGTGTCGGTTGGTGGGGTGGTCCAGCCGGACCGGTTCCAGCCCGGCCACGTCGGGCCGGGCCGCTCCGCGGCGGGGTGGGCCACTCCTGCTGGGGCGGCGCGGTGCAGCGCGGCCACCGCGAGCCGGTACAGCGCGGGATCGGGGGGCAGGTGCGCCAGCACGCCCAGCTCGTTGGCTGATAGCAGCAGCCACTCGCTACGGCGGGCCCGCCGTAGCCGCATCGCCGCCTGAGCCCCGGCCAGCCGGACCGGCCGCAGCCACCGCGACGCCTCGCTGTACCCATCCGCGACGGATCGGGCCGCCGCCTGTGCTTGCGCCCGCCGGGCGCTAGTAGCGCCGACCCGCACCGTGACCAACAGGTGCGGGCGGTCGGCCAGCTTCGCGCGGGCCTCAGCCATCGCCTCCCGGTCCACCGCGTCCGGCGCCGCCTCCCGCGCGCTTACCCGGCCAGAGGGGTGGGCCGAGCCCGTGGTAAGCACGAGCTCCACCAGGTCGGCCACCGCGCGCAACGCGGCCTGCATCAGCCACAGCAGCCCGTCGGTTGCGTACCGCCAGCCGGCCCGGCGGGCCTGGACCGGGTGCCGACCCGCCGCGGCGAGCCAGGCCAGCCGCCGCCGGGTCGCCGGCCGCACGAGCACTTGCAGTAGTACCGGCCCGCCCGGCTCGGCCAACGCCGACAGCACCCCATCCAGCACCGGGTCAGCCAATGCGGGCCGGGCCATCGCCGGGCGCGGCCGGGCATCGTCGACCAGCCACCCCGCCTGCGAGTGCAGGCTGTCGACCGCTAGGCGAACCCCGGCCACCACACCGCCCCGGCCATCGCCAGCGTGCAGCGCGGGTGGATCGACGCGCTGTACGGTGCAGCCGGGCCAGGCATGGGCCACCTCGCCGGCCACGGCGGCGTAGGGCACCCAGCCGGGCAGCCACAACCCGACGGTGAGCACCCGCCCCTGTCGGTAAAGTTCGAAGGCGAGGGGTGGGCGAGCCAGCCGCCACCGACCGCCCCGGGCGGCAGCGGCCAGGCCGGACAGCCGCCGCCAGACCAGGCCCCACCGGGCCGCATCGACCGTGCGAGGCACGGTGATCGCCACCCAGTAGCCGCCAGCCGCGCTACGCCGCCAAGCGACCCGCCGCGCCAGCCGCACTGCGACGCTCACCAGGACCACCGCCGCAGCGGCAGCCGACGTCCACGGCCACCACAACGCCCCGGCCAGATGCCCCAGCCGCGCCACAAGGGCCGGCAGATCCGTCCCCCACGCGCCCAGGGACCCCGGCCAGCCAAACAGCGAACCCGCGAGCACGCCCGGGTCCACGCCAGCCACCACGACGGCGACTGGCAGTGCCAGCACCTCGGCCAGCAGTACAGCAATGATCGTCATTGCGATTGTCATGCGCCTCCTTAACCGGTTCGAGAAGGACCCAGCACGTACGACCACGTCGGTTCCGGTGAGCTGGGCATAGAGAGCCGGGCCCTGTGGCTGGCCACGCTGCCGGGCGAAACGCGCGGCGCGGCGTCGCCACTTTGGACCAGGGGGCAACGCCTCGCGTCCGTGCTGCCCCTTCGCACGAAGAAGGCAAGATGCAAGATCGAGAGGACGAAGACAGGCCCAGCGGTGCTCACGGTGGACATGGGGCTGGGTGCCTGTCCAGACCGTCACGCGCCGCGGGACGGTGACCGCGAAGGCCGTGACACAGGCCCAGCTCTAGCTAGGTAAAACCTGCGGCTGGCTCTACGCGGCAGGAACACACACCTCCGCCGGGACCCTACGCGGGGTTCGAGGATCGTTGTCCGCGGCCAGCTCCCCGGCGTAGATGAGCAGCAGATCTGGTGCCCGGTAGAGCCCCGGCCGCGGGGAGTCGACGAGCCGGGCCTCTACCAGCTCCTCCAGCGCCTGAAACGCCAGCTTGGTCGGCACGTTGAGCTGCGCCGCGACCTCCGGTGGCGTCGTTTGCCCGCTGGGCAGCACCCCAAGCAGCCGGAGTACGCGGCCAGCCAGCTCGTCCTCGGCGGCCATAGCCAGGTAGTCCGCCGCGAATCGGTCTCGCACCGAGAGGTCCTCGAACTGCAGCACGTCCAGAGGATCCTCAGCCAGCCGGGCGGCGAGCAGCGCGAGGGGCCAACGGGGGCGGCTGGCCAGGCGGGCGCCCAGGATCCGCAAGGCCAGCGGCAGCCCCGCACAACGCCGCACGAGTGTCGCCGTACTCGCCGGGTCCTCTTCGATGCGCGCCTGGCCGGCGTGTGCGGCGAGCAGCCGCCGGCCGTCGTCCAGGTCGAGTGGCCCCGGCTCCAGACGGGCGACGCCGTCGAGCGTCGCAAGTGGACGGCGGCTCGTGAGGAGCAAGACCCCGCCGGAGCCGCCAGGCAGCAGCGGACGGGCCTGGCCCGCGGTGGCGACGTCGTCGATGAGCAGGAGCATGCGACGGCCGGCGACCAGGGAGCGGTACTGCGCGGCGCGTTCGTCCGCCGTCTCGGGGACCTCGGTGGCCGGCACGCCGAGCGCACGCAGGATCTGGCCGAGCACGTCTGCGGGGGTGCGCTCGGGCAGGTCCGGGTCGGTGCCGCGCAGGTCGACGGCAACCTGTCCGTCGGGGAACTCTTCGGCGAGCAGGTGGGCCGCCCGCAACGCCAACGCGGTCTTGCCGATGCCGCCGCGTCCGAAGATGGTGATCGCGCGCGGTCCGATCCCGGTGAGAGCTTGGCGAAGCGCGTTGGTGAGTGCGGCGACCTCGCGCGTGCGACCCACGAATGTGCCGAGGTCCGGCGGGAGCTGCCGGGGGGTCGCCTCGATCGCGGTTCGGACGCTGGCGGCCTGCGGCGGCTCGTTCAAAGCGACGTCGCGGTGGAGCATCGCGCGCTGGAGCGCGGCCAGCTCCGGCCCTGGTTCGATGCCGAGGTGCTCGGCGAGGGCGGTCCGGGCGTCAGCGTAGGCGGCTAGCGCGGCCGCCACGTTCCCGGCCCGGTACAGCGCGAGCATCAGCTGGCTCCACGCCCGCTCGCGCAGCGGGTGCCCGGCGAGGTGGTGGCGGAGGTCGGTGACGAGATCAGGGCCGGGGTGCGCGGTCAACCGGGCCGTGATGTAGTCCTCGAACACGTCGAGGCGTTGCTCGTCCAATGCGGACAGGCGCACGCCGAGGCCGGTGTTCTGGGCGATGCCGTCACCCGCGGTACCGTGCCACAACGCCAGCGCGCCGGAGAGGTGGGCGACGGCGGCCGGCGGGTCGCCGGCGGTGAGCGCGCTTCGACCGGCTGCCGCGAGCCGGGCGAACTCGGCCGCGTCGAACTCACCGTCGTGGACGCTCAACTCGTAGGCGCGCGGACGGGCCACCAAGCGGTCGCCGAGCACGCGGCGCAACGCGGCGGCGTGGCTGCGCAGGTTGGCAACTGCGGAGGCCGGGGGCGGGCCGGCCCAGAGCGCGTCAGTGAGCTGGTCGAGAGTGACCGGGTGGTTGGCGTCGAGCGCCAGGGCCGCCAACATCGCACGACGCTTCGCTGGACCGATCGTCACCGGTTGATGTTCAAAGACCAACTTCACCGGCCCTAGCACCCGGAACTCGAAGAACATCGCGCCAGGCCTCCCCCATCAAGCCAGACCCGGGTACAACCTACGAGTTGGCTATAAAAGGAGCAAGCCACTAATTGATGGACGTGATGAGCCTTACAGTCGGGCTCGCCGGTCGGCCTCGCTACGGCGTTGAGTTGCCGTACATTCCGGCGTACGGGTCCGGCTCGCCGGTCCAGGGGTCGAGCCCCGCGCGGAGCCGGCGGCGTTCCTCGCCTGGGGTCAGGAACAGCGCCGACTCGATCCCCCACAGGTCGGTACCGCTGAGTGGACAGCGGGCGAAATCCCCTTGCAGCGTCCGGGTCAGGAACTCCACCATCCCGCAGTCGTACCGGCGCCAGATCGCGTCGTCCCGGGCAACGACCAGGACGGGCCATTGATCTGGTTCTTCGCCGGACGCGTCCCAACACAGTGAGTCGGCACCCGCGGTTACGCCCCAGGCGATCAGGACCGGGGTTATGTCGGTCAACTCTGGCGACCGGCGCACCTGGGTCCAGAGCATCTCGGCTGTGGCCGTTTCGTCGACCATACCGCCGTGCCCTTGGCCCGAAGCCACATCCTTCAACTCAGGCGACACGATCTCCAGAAAGTTCTGGATGGAACCGGCACCATAAGCTGTCATGAGCTGTCGGTAGTCGAACGGGAACGTCCTGCCCCACGACTGACTTAGGGCGTCCCAGTCGACTGTCAGCTCACTGTCGCGCGGGGGTGGCATGAGCCGCTGAAGCATCTCCCAATACGACATCTCAGCCACCCCTCGCTCGCCACTCACGTCATGGTCCGAGACCCTGCCAATGCGGGCTAGGGCGTAGCGCCTGTGGGCACCGGTTGCCCGGTACTTGGGTCGTCGAACGTCCCTAGATTACGGCCTGCTAGATCGTTCGGCACGTAGGCGTTGATCCGAAGCCCGATGCTGCCGTCGGCCCGGTATCCTATCGCGGTGATGGTGAACCCGGACGGCACGGTCCGGTCGCCGCTGTACTGCGGGATCACCTGGTAGTAGACGTCCTGCCCCTGCTCGATCGCCTGCCGCACCTGCGTCTCGTACGTGAACATGTTGTTAACGCCCTGGCTGGAGCCGGTGACCGGGAAGTTCGCCGCCCGCGAGCAGGTGGCCAAGTTGCGCAGGTCGGTACCCGACCCGCTCAGCTGTGCACCGAGCAGGTGACACTTGTTGATCGTGTTCCGAGGAATCTGGCCGAGGAACCGAGCCGTGCGCTGGGCCCACTGGTAGCCAGGTGGGCTGATCGCCGCGTCGGTACTGCTTCCCTCGTGCGTAGCCAGGTAGGCCGAGTTGAGGCAGGCGGTCACGCCGGTGGCCCGGTTGCCGTGCGCCGCGTCCAGGTCACCGAACTCGACCCAGCCGCACCCCCGCACGGTACGGCGAGGATCGCCCACCGGAATCGGTGGTGGGCGCCGCGGCTGGGGCTGCGGCGCGGCCTCTTCCGTCGCGTCTTCCCGCGCCCGCTCGTCGAGGTGCTCCTTCACCTGGGTCGCGACATATGCCACCGCGACGATGAAGACCACCGCCACCACGACTGCGGCGACGATGGGCAGGGCCGCGGCGGCCGCGGCACCCAACGCCGCAGGGAGCGCGAACGCGAAGTGTCCGTCGATCTCGATGCCGCTGATCGGGTTGCCGCCGCCGAACGCGTACCGGTTGCCGGTGTACGGGTTCAGCCCCAGGTTCAGGTCGGCCAGGGCACCGTTGTACGAGTCCCGGGT
>Ga0075420_100002651_pt1 | contig 15517 bp, 13 predicted proteins | sample SoiMetdeltSBSDD4_FD_75296 | JGI IMG/M metagenome (GOLD analysis project Ga0075420, IMG submission 75296) | Bulk soil microbial communities from a Populus tree surrounding site in Tennessee, USA - Soil MetaG P. deltoides SBSDD4 | ecosystem: Environmental > Terrestrial > Soil > Tree plantation... | reverse complement strand
GGAAACCGATTGCCGACTGGTATACCGAGACGATCCCTTCGCTGATGGCCAAAGTTAAGGCCATGGACGGCGCTTCCTTAGCCAAGACGATCAACTTTTTCGGCGTGTTCAATCTGCCGGCGGCTGCCTATCTGAACTTCATGCTGGCCCATACGATCCACCATCGCGGCCAACTGGCCGCGGGGCTGCGCTCGATGGGCGGCAAAGTACCTTCAATCTACGGCGGCAGCTTCGACGAACCGTTCAATCCGCCGGCCTAGAGGTGCTAGCGGCCGGCGGGCCGTTCACGATAATCCGAGATGCCGTGCATGCGGATGACCGTGCACATCTCCATGAGACGGGAACGGGCGCGCTCGCCGATGCGCTCGCCGAGCAGGTAGCGTGTCTCGGTCTCTCCCGATGCCGTTTTGCGGGTGAGATCGCCGCGCCCTTCCAGGAGATTGGTGGTTGCGATGACGGGCCGGCGTTCGTTGCAGCGCACCGTGATCAGGTGGGTGACTGTGTCAAGCACCCAGTCTGTGGCGCGATAGGCGCCGAGATCGTCCAGTACGAGAATTTCGCACTCGAGCGCCCGTTGATACGACTCGCGCAAAGCCGCGCCGTAGGCGGGGTCGTAGCTCGACTTCAACTTCTCCAACAATTCTTGGTAGCCGAAGAAGACGGTCTCAAAACCCTTTTGCATGAGGCGGCGCATAACCGAGACTGCGAGATGCGTCTTGCCCGTGCCCGTCTGACCCACGAAGAGCAGGCCGGGCTTTTCGGTATTTTTCGGAAAGCGATCGGCGAAATTGTGTGCGGCGACGTAGGCGTCCTGCAGCCTTCCTTCTTCCTGTTTGTCGAAGCGGTTCAGGAGAAACGTCTCAAAGCTCGCCTTGGCGTAGTTGGCGGGGATGTTGGCGGCCTCAGCGAGCCGCTCGGCGCGATGAACCTTGAAGCAGTCGCATCGCTCGGCGCCTGAAAGCCCACCCTTTTCGTGAATGCGCCACCCGGTGCCGCCGCATTCAGGACAAACACTCACCGCTGTTGCCATGGCTATTCAATAGTAGCGAGAACCTCGCCCGCCGCAACCGTGCCCCCCACCGAAGCACGAAGCGTGCGGACCGTGCCGGCGCGCGGAGACTGCATTTCGTTCTGCATTTTCATCGCTTCGACGACCATGATGCCTTGCCCCTCCTCCACGTTGTCGCCATCGTTGACCAGGACACGTATGATTTTCCCCGGCATGGGCGACGCGATATGGGCCGGGCCACTGGCGCCCGCATGGGCATCGGCCGGGCTCCAATCACGCGGGTCGCGCGAGTGGGCCGCGATGCGCGATCCATTGACAAGAACCGCTTCGGGCTCGACGATGGCTTCGAAACTTTGCCCGTCCCACAGGATGCTCCAATGGCCGGGGGCCACCTCGACCGCGTCGGCGAGTCCGGTGTCGCGCGCGCCATCCTCCCAGTCGAGCGTGAAGTACACCGAGGAGCCGTCGCGAGTGAAATCGAGCGTACCCTCGCGGCCGGCGGCGCGGACCTGGCGCTTCATCGCAGTTGTGCACTCCTTCCAGACCGGAGCCATTGGGAGGCCGCGCCGTTGGCTTGCACGGGAACCGTGGCATTCACGGTTGCCAGCGACGCGACGAGCGCCGCCACAATCTCCTGCTGCGCCGAGGGCGTAGGCGACGCGCGGCGGGCGAGCCATTCGGCGATGAAGCCTGTGTGGATCTCGCCGGCCAGAAACAGCCGATCGGCGAGGATTTCGCGAAAAAACGATAAATTTGTCCGAATGCCGGAAATGGCGAAGCGGTTGACGGCGTCGCGCAGCCGTTCGATGGCCATTCCGCGTGTCGATCCCCAGGCGGCCAGTTTGGCCAGCATGGGATCGTAGTCGATCGGAACGGTGAAGCCCGCCTGAACACCCGAGTCCAAGCGTAGGCCGGGGCCATGAGGCGCATCGTAGCGTGTGATCAAGCCAGGCGAGGGAAAGAAATTGTGGCCGGGGTCTTCGGCGTAGACGCGGCACTCCACGGCCGAGCCGCGCCATTCGACTTGTTCCTGCGTGATGGACAAGGGCTCGCCGGCGGCGACTCGCAACTGCAATTCCACGAGGTCGAGACCAGTCACCATCTCCGTTACCGGATGCTCCACCTGCAGCCGCGTGTTCATTTCGAGAAAGTAGAAATTGGCCTGCTCATCGACGAGGAATTCGACGGTCCCTGCGTTGTAATAGTCCGCCTGGCGAGCGGCGTTGATTGCAGCCTGCCCCATGCGCTCGCGGAGACCGGGATGCCGCGCCACGAAGGGCGATGGGCACTCTTCAATCACTTTTTGGTGCCGGCGTTGGAGCGAGCACTCGCGCTCTCCCAGATGAATGAGATTGCCCAGCTTGTCGCCAATGATTTGGATCTCGATATGGCGTGGGCGCTCAATCAACCTTTCTATGTAGACCGAAGCGTCGCGGAAACTGGATTCGGCTTCGGAAGATGCGTCGCGAAATGCAGCTTCCAGGGCGGATTCACTATGCACGGCGCGCATTCCTTTACCTCCGCCTCCGGCCGCTGCTTTGAGCATCAGTGGGTAACCGATCGCGGAGGCGACCTTCCTGGCGGCTTCGTACCCGGAAAGCGGTTCACTGGTTCCCGGTACCGTGGGCACGTTCGCCCGTTGTGCCAGTACACGGGCCTCAGTCTTCAATCCCATTGCACGGATAGCCGCCGCGGGGGGACCGATGAAGGTGATACCCGCAGCCTCGCATGCGGAAGCGAATGTGGCGTTCTCACTCAGGAAGCCGTAGCCGGGGTGGATCGCGGTTGCGCGACACTGGCGGCATGTCTCGAGAATGCGTTCGATGTTCAGGTAGCTTTGCGACGAGGGAGCGGCACCGATCGGATAAGCTTCGTCCGCGCACCGAACGTGCGGCGCGGCGCGGTCGGCATCGGAGTAGACCGCTACCGAAGGTATGCCGAGGCGGCGAAGGGCGCCAAGGATACGAACTGCGATCTCGCCACGATTGGCCACCAAGACCTTTCGGAACATGGAGACACGATTGTAACCCGTGAAGGGGGTTGTTTCCCGGGCGGATGGCGGGCGATGCGGTGGGGCGGGGCTAGCGTGGGACGGGCGCGGGTTTCCACGGTCCGGCGCCGCGACGCTTCGTCGGCCGCCGGTACATCCGGCTGCCATCGGTGACGTAGAGCCACTCCAGGTTGCGACCGCCGAACAGGACATTGGAGGCGGCGCCGCCCGGCGCTTTGAGGATCGCCACGGCGCGACCGGCCGGATCAAACACCTGCACGCCGAGCGTGGTGGCGACGTAAAGAAAGTCTTCGGTGTCGAATGCCATGCCGCCGGGGTCGGGGTTATCAGCGTTGGTGGGGGTTTCCAGGCGGTAAAACGGCCGTCCATTGGAGAGCGATCCATCGGGTTCGATGCGAAACGACCAGACCAATCTTGTGGGTGGGTCGTTGACAACGAGTCGCGACTCATCGGCCGAGGCGCGAACGCCGCGCGGCCAGTTGAGGCGGTCGTGGACGACGCGTTTGCTGCGGTCGGAGTCGATGAGCCACACGCTGTGGGCCGGCGGCACATTCACGTACACGCGATTGCGGGAGGTCACGGCGAGGTGATGCGATTGCACCCCTTCGGCGATGACGGTTTCCGCACCGCCGGTGGAGAATGCCACGATGCGCTTGAGGTCGTGCTGGCCGGCGTACAAGCGGCCATCGGGGCCGAAGGCGACGCCGTGCGCGCCGTTGGTACCTTGGCGCCAGGTGGTAATGTTTCCGTCGAGACCGATTTTGAGGATCCGGTTCCGGTCTACATCGGTGAAGTAGACGTTGCCGTGGCTGTCGACGGCGGAATCGCCCGTGAGGTGGTAACCCTCGCCGAGCAGTTGCCAATGGGTGCCGGGCGGCAGAAGATCGCGCTCGGCGCCACCGGCGAGATTGTACGGGCGCGTGGGTTGTTGGGCGGATGCGGGCCCAGCGAGCAGCGCGGCGAGGAACAGGAACGACGCGATGTGAGGCACGCTATTTCTCCGCGTAGAGCCGGATTACCTCGGTGGTGTGCTTCCCGAAGGTGGTTCCTTGCGAATAGTGAAAGGTAAATGCGATCTCGTAGTATCCGGTGTCCTGCACGAGGATCGTGCCAACGATTGCCTCCACCTCATTGTGCGCTAGCGTGAAGCTGAATGGCTGAGGCGTATCGAGAAGGTTCTCGCCGCGCGAAAAGGCGTACTGGCCGGGCGCCGTAATCCAGCGCGCCCTGCCTGCGTGACCCTGGCTCAGCACGAGCGCAAATTCATGCGCCTTTGCCACGCCAGCCCCGATGAGGGCAGCGCCCTTCAGTGCGTACGAGTAGTTCTCCTGGGGGCGCGGCCTGTACGTTACGACATCGGCCGTGACCGCGTGCACGGAAACAGTCTCGCCGGACCCACCGGTCAATGTGAGAGAAACCCGCACACCTCCGGCGAACACCTGCTCTCCACCTTCGGCGCGCAATAGCGGATGGCCGTCGAGAGGAACAAGCCGGTAAGGGTCGTTGAGGGAACTCACCGTGAGTGGCGGGGCAGCCCTGGCGGGTTTGGCGTGGTTGCTCTGCAGCAGCCTGCCAACGACCTGGTGAAGATCGGCGGCGAGCTTGCTTTCAAAGTCCTTCGTGTCGGTGAACGATTTGTAGAGGCCCTGGTAACCAACGCCTTTCCTGATGCGGTCGAAGAAAGCGCGCACCATGGCCGCCTGATCGAAATCGCAATCGTGCGAGAACGGGCGCTGGCATTGGTAGAGAAGCATATTCGGCTTGCCATGCGCCTGGCGCGACGTGTAAGCATGCTCGAATTCGTACTCGGTGCCGGAGGCGTATGACTTTCCTCGCAATTGAAACGGCGTGCCGAAACGCTGCCACAGCATACAGACGAAAATGTCGGCTTCGCTGGGAAGCATGAGGTACTCGTCGACAGCTTCCTGTGGAGGCACCCCAATTGCCGCCGGCACGGCATCCTCGTACAGTTCGGCCTCGATGGCGTAATAGGGCTGATAGAGAGGATGCTTGGCGACGGTTCGTACGACGCGTTCGGCGGCTTCACGTTCGATCTTCAAATCACCTGGCGAGGAGATAAATACGCGGAGGCGGGTGAGTGTGGGGCTCATACGCTGGAGCCCGCCTTGTCCGCGAGCGCTTCAGGAATGTTCGGATCGAATTTGCGTGCCTCGGCGAAATCGGCCGCGGCCAGTTCAGCCGCCCCCGCCAGCGAATGAGCTCTGGACCGCGCGAGCAGCGTCCGGGGATGGTTGGGCAGGAACTGCAGGCTGGCGGTGAAATCCTCGACGGCGGACTGTGGATTCCCCATCAGAAGGTGCGCGAGACCGCGTGCGTGGAGACCGGCCGGCCACAACGGGAAAAGGCTAAGGGCGTGTTCGTAAGCCTGCATTGCCTGGGCCGGATTTTTGGTGAGAAATTGATTGCCGGCCTGCCATGCTTCACGCGCCGCGTTGAAACTGCCTCGGGCCGATGCGGAGAGCTCGACGAGTTTGTGATCCTGCTTCAGCGCGCGGAGAATTTGTTCCAGTACTTGTTGCGCCTGCCCCAGCAGCCCTTGCCATGCCGCGGTAGGTTGCTCCGCGGAGGTACACAGGGCAATGGCGCTGTAGATATAAGGAACAGCCTGCTGGACGTGTCCCATCGCGGCATAGAGATTAGCCAGTTGTGTATAGGACGAAACAAGATGGACATTCGGTTCCGCGTCGAGGCTCCAGGCCCAATGTAGATAGGCCCACACTTCTGCAACAGCCTGATTCAAATTCTTCGACTGCATCGCACGTTGAATGCTGTAGTCGAAGCGCCGGGCGGTTTCGTGTTGAGGCAGCATATGGCGGCCTTCGGCGAGCAGTTGTTGCGTGTAGGCAAGGTTGCTCGAAAGCATGGCGTGCAGCCTGGGGAAGCTATCCGGCGTTACCGTTTCCAAGCCCTGCCGATAGCGGGCGCTGGCTTGCTCCATGGGCCATTCACCCTGGTAATTGGCGCGCAGGTAGCAATTTGCCATGTCATTTAGGAACATGCCGATCTCCTCCTGGTTAGGAACGGCCTGGGCCCGGAGCAGTTCCAAGGCGCGTTCGGCGTGGGCAATCGCTTCCCGCAGGTTCAATTCGCGATCGCCTTCATAGCGATCGCCCAGCGTGTAAAAAGAAGCTTTGTGAAATGCCAGCTTCAGGTCAGGGTCGTGCCGGAGCAAAACTAAGTATTCAAGAGAGTGGAGGAGGTCCGTCGCACGCTCATTGTCGGCGAATCCGCCGGGGCGCTGGCCTTGTTTACAGAGTTCGTTGGCCAATGCAAGCGCAGTAGGCACGAACGCGGACGGATCGGACGAGCTGTCGATTACCGTAAGCTGCGCGCGTAATACTTCGACACTCAAGCGTCTTGCTCCTCATGCGCGATTTCATCCGCGAAGCCCTTAAGCATCTGCTGACGTTCGGTGTCCGGTTCCAGATCGGCTGCCTGCTGATAGAACTGCCGTGCCGACTCCCCGTCTCCCGCCATTTGGCGAGCCCGCGCCAGCACCGCAAGCGGACTGGAGTCATGGGGCTTTAGCATATGCCAATCCTGGGCATGCTTTTCGGCTTCCGGCCACTGCCCTGCCCCGGCATAAGACGCGGTCAAAACGGCGTAAATGTCCGAACGCAGCCGGCGCCGCCCAGCTAGCCGCTGTTCGGCCATCGTGATGGGTGTTGCTCCGCGCGGATCCAGTGCGTCCCGCTCCTGCTGGAATTGTGCGACCTCCCGACCGTTCGCCGCGAGGGCAATCAGGGCGTCCTCGATCGCAGCGGCAAACTCCTTCCTGTGGAAGAAGGCCGCGGCTCGAAGATGGCGCGCTTGCACGTGGTCCGGCTGACGCGCGATGGCGATCTGAAACAACCGTGAGGCGCGGTCGAAGTCCTTCGCCCAACCGGCGGCATTGGCCATGCGGCAAAGCTGTTCCACGCTTAACAGTTCCTGGAGGAGCGGCTCGGTGTAATCCAGCAATAGGCGGAAAAGGCGATCCTCGAATGGCTTGGCGGCGAGCGCCTCGGCGGAACTTCGAGCCTTAAAGAGCGCGACATTGAGTGCCAGATAGAGCACGGCGGCAATGCGCTCGCGCTCGTGAGGGAAAGCAAGCATCGCGGCAAAAAGGGCTTGGTCCAGATAGGCGGCAGCGATGGGAGTCAGATCCTCCCGTTCGGAGTCCAATACAGCCAACCCAAGCTCGAGTAGCACGCGGAAGTTGCGGCGTTGCTCGGGGAAATTGTCGAGGTAGCGTTCCAGTAGGGCCGGGGTGTCGATCGTTTCCAAACCCACGATGATGCGTTGAAACTCGTCGGCGGTAACAGTGAGCCCGCGCACTCCGTCCACGGGCACCGCCGAAACACCAGCCATGTTCAGACCTTCCTTCAGGAAGAACCGGTCCTCCCAAGGATCGGCGAAGGCGACACGCTCAGCGGAACGATCGACGGAGGAGACCATTGTGTAGTGATGCACGATGCCATCGGAGAGCAGGACGGAGTCGCCGGGGGCGACCAGCCACCACAAATGGGCGGGGGAAAGCGAAACGGTGGCGCCCTCTTCGCCTGCGAACCGGTCGTTATAGAAGGCGAAGTATAAAGCAGAGGGAATTGCCTGAAATCCCTCGCGGCGGGAGTTTTGCCAGATGAATTCGGTGTAACGTTTCCAATCCGCAAGGGAGAGCTGGGGCAAGGGCCGCGGGTTTTCGTCATCGCCGGCATAGCGCGCGTTCTGGCAGAACAAGTCGCGCTGGATGAGGACGTTTCGGACGACATCCTCAATCCGAGGATCACGGGGAGGCCGGCCTGCGGACGCCACCATGGGGTTCAGTGTAACGGAGGCGGGCGGACAGCGCTATATCGTCCAGTAAAGAAGGATCATCCAGAGGAAAAAGCAGGGAGCCATGGCCTGCATCAGCAGCGAGTATATGCGCAGCACGCCTTCGTTCGAGCGGGAGAAGCGGCGATGAATGGAGTGAACTCGCCAGAAGACCGCCAGTGGCCAGAGGCAAAGGCTTAGGGCGGTGAATTGCTTCATCACGCCAGCGTCCTTCAGGGCGAACAGCCCGATCGCGCTCGTTACCACCCAGGCCGCGATGACCATCCAAGCCAGTTGGAGGGCGTCGTGGAAGTCCTTTCGGCCTCTGCGCCATTTGAACATCACCCTCATTCCTGACCATTCTATGATGGAGCGCCCAAGACCCGAACGGCGTCCGGTGGGTAAGGTAATTCCCCGGTTTGGCCGATAGTCCGTCTAAGGAAACTATTCGTGCGCGGATTTGTTCTCAGCTCGCAAACCCATACCTGGCCGGCCTTACGCGACGGCCTGGAATCCAGTGGACTCTTCTCGTGCTTGCGGCGGTTTGAACCAACCAGCAATGCAGATGCGCTGCGGAACCTGATTCGACTGCAGACGCCGCACGTCATCATCCTGGATCACTCGTCGTTCGATCAGCTCGCGCTGTTACGGGAGCTGACCGTAGAGATAAATCCGCACATCCAACTGGTAGCCGCTGGTACCGACCTACACGGGGACCAGTTGCTGGGATTGATGCGGAACGGTGTGCGCGAGTATTTGCAGGCCCCCTTCGGCGAGTCCGAGTTAAGGAGCCCGCTGGGCAGATTGCAGCAACGCGCGGAACTCAATAGCGCGGCATTCCCATTTTCCGAGGACTTATTCGTATTTCTTCCCGCTCAGCCGGGAGTCGGCGCCACAACGCTCGCCGTACAAACCGCCCTCGCTTTGGCGGACGACCGCGGCCGCAAGACACTACTGCTCGATCTCGATCTGAATAATGGGCTCATCTCGTTTCTGCTGCGTCTGGCAAACACGATCCCCATGAGCGCGGCGATGAGCCGGGACGTGGAACTGGACGACGAGATGCTTGCACGGCTTGTGTCCAGCCGGGGACGTCTCGATGTGGCCCAGTCGAGTGAGATGCAGTTCGGCGGACGGCTGGATCCAGCATGGATGCTGGAGCTGATTGCGGCGGCGAGAAGAAATTACCAGACGATCTGCGTCGATGTTTCGGAGGCCTTGGAAGAGCACGCCGTGGCGGTAATGCAGGAGGCAAGAGAGATTTTCCTCGTGTGTACGCCCGAAGTGCAGGTGCTCTATTTGGCCAGAAAGCGGCTTATGGAGTTGGAGCGCCTGGGCCTTGCCGGGCGCGTTCGTGTGATTGTGAACCGCGCTGCTACAAACAATAGGATTACCCCCTCGCAGGTCGCGGAACTTTTGGGCGTGTCGGAGTATCTGCCCGTTGCCAACGATTACAAGCGGGTGAGTCAAGCGTGGGTAACAGGCGAAAAAATCGCGCCCAAATCCGAATTGGGACGCGACATCCGCGCGCTCGCCGCCTGGATGGCGCAGGCCGACATTGCCGAAGAGCAGTCCAAGGAGAGCAGTCCCAAGAAGCAACTGGGCTGGATGGGCAGCCTGAAAAACCGCCTGCTGGGCGGGCAAAAGAATTCCGCTGATGTGTCTCTAGAGGAAGGCTCAGCCGAGGGTCTGGCAGCCCTCGCCCATGCGGTAGCGGGCGAAGAAGCAAGTCCCGCCATTACCCCGGACCCCGTTCCACGTGCCCAGTCACATCGTTCAACTGGCCCGCGCCTGCTACGCCGCAAGCGTGGTGAAGCCGCAAAACCGAATGCAATAGGCGCGTCGCCGAGCCCTTGAGATGGTAAATTTGTAGTCTCATGGCGGCAAAAAAAGCAGCGGCAGCTGGACCCGGCAGCGGAGAGGCTCAGGGAGAGAGCATTCAAGGCTCATTGAAGGAACGCGGCATCCGGCTGACCCGCCAGCGGCAAATACTGCTGGAACTGATCGATAAATCGGGCAAGCACCTGGACGCCGAAACCCTCTTTCAAATGGCGCGCGAGCACGACCCGAAGCTGAACCGCGTTACCGTCTACCGAACTTTAAAGATGCTGAAGCAGGGCGGGCTCGTGGATGAGTTGGACCTGATGCACCTGGGCGGCGATCAGCATTACTACGAAACTCGCATGAAGCAGGAACATGCGCATGTAATTTGCCTGCGTTGCGGAAAAGTCGAAGAATTCTTTGGCGAGCCATTGCAACGCCTGCGGCGGCAGGTGGAACAAAATCTCGGATTCAACGTTCTGATCGCGCGCACCGAAATCGGCGGCTACTGTGTCAATTGCCAGGCCCAGAGACTGCGCGAACTCGCCGAAGCCGCGGCCCATGCCGAGACCAGCGTTCAGTCCGAGTTGAATACGGGCGAGCACATCCAACCGAGGCAGCGAAAAGGGTGAACCCGGTGGCGGGCGAGGAACCATTGGGAGCGGCCGCTTCCAAAGGCTCCTATTTCACGGTAATCAACCCCAGCGGACAGAGTAAGCGCATTGAGCTTGCTAGCGGCCCGTTCACCATCGGACGCCAAAACGAAAACCAGTTAGTGCTTCGCGACAATCGCGTCTCGCGCGTGCATGCGCGTCTCGAGCGCGAGGGCGGAAGCATTTACGTCGCCGACTGCCAAAGCCTCCACGGCACGTATGTGAATGGGGAGCGCGTCGAGGGGCGCCGCCGGTTGCAACCGCACGACCGCATCACGTTCGGATTCGACGACGGCTACCAGTTGGTGTTTCATCCGGGCGGCGGACAGTTACCGGAACTGGTCGACCAGATCACCGGTGGCACACAATTCATGCCCTCCATGGGCGCAAACCTCACCAAGCTGCGTTCCCTGCTGGAAGTGGCCCGCGCCGTTCAGAGCGCTCTCTCCACGCAAGAAGTGCTGGAGAGTGTCGTCGATGCGGCACTCTCGCTTACGGGAAGCGAGCGCGGCTTCCTGCTTTTGCGGCCCGGTTCGTATTCGGCTCAGCCGGATAAGCCCGCCGACGCAAGCGGACAAGCGGCTGAACTCGAAGTTCGCGTCGCCCGCGATCGCCAGGGCAATCCACTCACCGAGGCGTCGCTTCGCGTGCCGCGGCGAGTGATCGAACGCGCGCTGCGCGACCGGCGTGAGCTGCTCAGCATGCAGTTCGATCCATCCGAGCAGGCAGGCCTGTCGCCGGAGCATTCGATCGCCGCACTGGAGCTGCGTAGCGTCGTTTGCGTGCCGCTGGTGCGCATGCGTACCGAGATCGCGGAAGGCACGGTATCGACGGGGATGAGCGACACCGTCGGGCTCCTCTATCTCGATTCCCGAACGATGGCGGCCGACCTGAGCATGGGCAATCGCGAGTTGTTGCAGACTCTCGCCATCGAAGCCTCCACCGTACTCGAAAATGCACGTCTGCTCGCCCAGGACCGGCAGCGCCAGCGAATGGAGCAGGAGTTGGACATCGCGCGCCAGATTCAGCAGAGTCTGCTGCCCCGCGCGCTTCCGCAAACAGGCACCCTGCGGGTTGCGGGCACGAGCATCTCCACTCATCAAGTGGGCGGTGACTTCTTCGATGTTGTGCCGCTCGCGGGTGGTGGTTGGGCGATGGCCGTGGCCGACGTGAGCGGTAAGGGAGTCAGCTCGGCGCTGCTCGCGGGATTGTTGCAGGGAGCGTTCCTGCAAGCCCCGCTCACACCGGCAGAGATTGTGGCCAAACTCACCGCGCTCAACCGGTATCTATTGGACCGCACGCAAGGCGAGAAGTACGCGACGTTGTTCTACATGGCCTTGGAAGCCGACGGCACGATGCACTGGACCAATGCGGGACATTGCGATCCGCGGCTGTTACGCGCGTCGGGCAAGGTGGATCGTCTCAAGGCCACTTCCCTGCCCGTGGGAATGTTGGACGGAGTGGAGTTTGCCACCGAGACCCGGCATTTGGAAAAAGGCGATACAATCGTCGTGTTTAGCGACGGGCTGTCAGAGGCTCGGAGCCCGAGGGGTGAGAACTTTGAAGCATCGCGGCTGAAGACTCTGCTAATAACGGGAGCAGGGTTGGAGGCGGCGGAGCTGCACCGGCGGATCCTGGAGGACGCGCAAGCGTTCACGGCAGGGCTGGAGCAGCTCGACGACATGACACTGGTGGTCGCGCAGTTCCAACCGGAACTCTAGGCGCGTGGCCAGCCATTTTTCCGAACAAAGTTTTCTATTCCCATACGGGCGTCCCTGGCGCGCGGGTTGCGCTTGTCGGCGAGAGTGTGATGGAGTAGCGAGCGATTCATGCCGAGAGATTTACACGAAATGGATTTCCAACGCTTGTGGCGCAGGCTGCAGCAGATTGGATTGAACGCCTACGAGGCGAGAACGTATATGGTGCTGTTGGGCCATCCGCGCTTTAAGGCGCTGGAATTGGCCGCACGCGCCAATGTCCCAAGACAGAAGATCTACGAGGTTCTGGACAGCCTCGTGGAAAAAGGATTTTCGCAGGTCGTACAGGAGCGGACGAAATTGTTCTCCGCTGTCGAACCGGGATTGGCGATACCCAACTATATCGCCAGGCGGCATCAGCAACTGGAAATTGAATTGGGCGAGCAGAGCCGTGTGGCCGACGGCCTGGTAGACGACCTCAACCATGCGTACTCGGAGGGCAAAGAGGGGCGCGGCACGCTGGACTTTCTGCGCATCGTGAACGAGCCGGGGCAGACGGCGTCGCAGTATCGCCGTATGATCGCCGAAAGCGAGCGCGACTATATCGAGTTTTCCCGTCCCCCCTATGCCGTCGACCCGCTTGACGAGCAGTTGGTCAAGCAGGCGCGGCTTCGCGGCGTGAACTGCCGGTTGTTGATTCAAGCGGGTACGATCGACGCGGAGCACCGCCAGCGGCTGAACGAATATCTGAGCGCGGGCATCGAAGTGCGCGAGATCGATTCGCTTCCGATGAAGCTGGCGCTATTCGACGACCGGCGCGGCATGATCGCCCTGCTCGATCCGCTCGTCACCAAACCAGCGTGGACGGCTGTTGTCTTTGAGCACCCCGGCATGGCCGAGGCCATGAAAGGTTTGTTCGAAGAATACTGGCGGCGGGCCAAGGTTGTGCGCGTGCACGATGCGATTGCCCGCGCAGGAGTGCCTCTCGAGGCGACGGGGGATTGAGGGGACAGATGCGTTCGGCGCGCGGCTCATCCAGGAGCCGATGAAGAAACACCTACCGGGCCGGAGTCGCGGAATCGATTCGCCGTTCTGTGACTCTAAAGTCATCTGAGTTCTCCGTTACAAGTTGCTTCCAATTTGCCGAGGATCCCCGCAGCTGGGCGTCGAAGAATGCACAGACAGCCTGGGCTAGCCGATCATAGTTCCTCCGAACTTCCACCTCTTGATCCCGGCCAAAGGCGCGAGCGAGTGAGCCATGCAGCAAAAAATCGCTGTGGTTGAAATAGCGAACGGCGACTTCCGCGCGCCGCGGCAGGTACCGATTCCAAGTTGCAAAGTTGGGACGACGATCCGCGGATGCAGCTATCAGCACGGGTACGCGCGTTGGACCGAGCCGCGCGAATCGCTTCCGCAACGAACGGTGGCCGGGGTAGCCCTGCGGCGTGTATTCAAGCGTGGAATCCAGGCTGACAACTGCGCGCAAAGGCGCATGCCGTTGACCGATCCACTCCAATAGGTATTGGGCGCCCATGCTATGGCCGAAGGCGCCAGCCTTGAGTGGGTCGGCAAATGCAAGGGTTCGAGCGTGCGCCAGGAGGTAGGTGAGATCGCTCCAAGATGTCTCCGGTTCGCCGTAATTATTGCTCACGTGTTGGCCATCCAGCGATGGGAAGGCGCTTGTCATTACGACGTAGCCGTGACTGGCAAGGTATTCGCACATCACGGAGTTTTCCTCAAAGGAGCCTGCTGCGCCGGAATGATACAAGAGGACTGGAAAGCGTCCTGGCGACGGCGGTGCGTCACGATACGCAAGAGTAGACTTCGCTAGCAGCGCGTCGAAAAAATCGCGTTCTTCACGGTTTAGCGCGGAATTCTTCTTGCGAAAGAGACCTTCGCTCACCGTATCGAGCAGGAATTTCTCAAGCTCGGGACCAAAGAGTGGGTATCGCGGAAGCGGCGGTAGCGTCACATACTCGCGGTATCGCAAGGGCTCCGTTGGGGGAGCGCCGGCTGGATACCAGATATGGACCAGGATTGGCCGTGGACCTCTTGGCCGATCAAAACGGCGCGTTTCATCCAGTTCAAAGTAAGAGCGAAAACCGATCGCATGAGGGCCCGGTTTCATGCCGCCCCAAATCAGCGGATCCGGCTGCTTCGCGAATCCAAATGTCGCTAATGCCGCCGCGATCAAAAAGAGCCGCATGAGCTGATTATCGCGTCCCTTAAATATCGAGACGCCAGCCAGCGGCGGGAGTCTCTCAGCGAACCATGATATTCACCGAGTTCGACGCCACGTTGTTCACGGTGAGCACCAGCGGCTGGTTGCCGGCAGAGAGGCCGGCGGGCACGCGAATCGCCGTCTGGTAGAGACCCGCGAAGCCTGGCGAGGCGAGCGAATAGATTACCGGAGCGTTCACGCCGGCGATCGTCACCGTTGTCGCAGCCGTGTTCCGGAGAGGTGAATTGGGAGTGATCTCACCGGTCGCCGTTGCAGGCGTCGTCTGGCCCATACCAGTGGTGTACACGACGAGGATATCTCCTGCGGTGGCCGCGTTGGTCGCGCTCACCAGAGAGAAGTCGGCATTCTTCACCACGATACCGTTGTTGCCGTCATAGATGAACACCGCGGGGTCGTTGGCCGCAACCTGCATCGTCAGGCCGCTGCCGGTGCCGCCCGAATTGGTGATCGTTACCGGAATAGCGCCATTGGCCGTCTCTACTGGAACCTGGAAGGTCACCTGCGATGGCGAGATGAGCAGCAGCGGTGCATCGTTGCTGCCCACTTTCACACTCACGCCGTTCAGCGATTTTGGAAGCGCCGCGCCGGCCCATCCACTCAGGTCCGTCGTCGTTGGTGAGAAGTCGGCGCCATAGAGCGACATCAGCGCGCCGGGAGAACCGGTGGTCTTGGTGACCACGCCAGAGGCGCTGATGACTGCGCCCATGCGGGGGGTTTTCATGGCATCGCCTGTTTGGGCGCGAATGGCTCCACCGGGATTGGCGGGCGTATGAATGTTCAAATACCAGGCTTCGGGCGACGTTAACATACCGGCCATGGAAGGCATCGTGTCGCCCGAGAACAGGACGGGGATGAAGATGTTGCCGAAGCCCGTCGTGCTACTCACGCGGTTGGTCCCGGAGAGGCCGGAGTTCAGGCGAACAGCACCATTCTCCCCGGCCTTTCCGGTGTGCACATGGAGACCTTGAAAATCGATCGCCGCCGGGAAGCGATAGTTCACGTCAAACGCCATCCAGGCAGCCACGGGGGCGCCGGCGGCATCGCGAAGAGTGCGTACGTGAAGCAGCGATGGACCACTGGCATCCAACCCAGTAATGGCGGGCACTTCGTTACTGGGCAACATGTTCATCGACAGCGTCGTGGCGTCGGTGGAGCGCATCGGCGAGCGAACGACGCCCCCCGGATAGTCTGTCGTGTGCAGGTTGATGTAGTAACCGGCAGGGTTGCGGAACTGGCCCTCCAGCGCGGCCACCGAGGCTGCATTGGTCA
>Ga0075420_100002646_pt1 | contig 15533 bp, 11 predicted proteins | sample SoiMetdeltSBSDD4_FD_75296 | JGI IMG/M metagenome (GOLD analysis project Ga0075420, IMG submission 75296) | Bulk soil microbial communities from a Populus tree surrounding site in Tennessee, USA - Soil MetaG P. deltoides SBSDD4 | ecosystem: Environmental > Terrestrial > Soil > Tree plantation... | reverse complement strand
CCCGGCTCTCCCGATCGGACGCTGCTCATAACCGGCAATGGCCGGGACGCCATCTCGATCAGCATTTCCCAGCAGATCGACGCAAATATCCTCCGCTTGAAGCAGGGCGTCGACGCCGCACTGGAGAACCTCACGCACACCCTCCCGTCCGGCATCCGGATCACGAAGGTCTACGACCTGGCGGAGTTCGTCAGCGCCGCCATCACCAACGTGCGCGACGCGATCCTGATCGGCGGGTTTCTCGCCGTCATCGTCCTGATCGTCTTCCTGCGCGATCTGCGGCTCACGCTGATTGCCGCGGTCACTCTGCCAATGGCGGTCGTTCCGACATTCGTGTTCATGCAGGTGTTCGGCGGCTCGATCAACCTGATGTCGATGGGCGGTCTGGCAGTTGCGATTGGTCTCGTCATCGACGACGCCGTGGTGGTGGTGGAGAACATTCACCGGCGTGCGCATGAGGGGCCTGATGCGGCAATTCAGGCGGTGTCGGAGCTGATGGCTCCCCTCGTGAGCTCTACGCTGACTACAGTGGTGGTGTTTGCGCCACTCGGTCTGCTCTCAGGCGTGCCGGGACAATTCTTCCGGGCGCTATCGCTCAGCCTGAGCGTGGCGGTGATGCTCTCGCTGTTCCTCTCGATCACGATTGTGCCGGTGCTTGCGCGATGGGCATTCCGCAACCGCACGATACCGGAAGAACGCGAAGGGCGGCTCGATCGTGCCTACAGTCGCCTGCTGGACGCGATGCTCCGACATCGACTCCTCGCAGTTGCCGCCGCAATCGTGCTCGCCGTTGCGACGGCTGGCCTGTTCTCCACGATCGCGACCGGTTTCCTGCCGCCGGCCGATGAAGGCGGCTTTGTCGTGGATTACCTCACGCCGGCCGGCAGCGCCCTGTCGGAAACCGACCGCCAGGTTCGCGCGCTCGAGCGCGTCATCGCGGACACGCCGGAGGTAGCCGCCTATTCGCGCCGCACCGGATCCGAGTTGGGCCTCTTTGCGACAGCGCAGAACACGGGCGACATCCTCGTGCGACTCAAGCCACGCAATGCGCGTGACAAGACCGCGGAGGAGATCATTTCTGACCTGCGCCCGAAACTGCAGGAGGCCGCGCCCCTGGCCGAGATCGAGTTCGTCCAGCTCCTGCAGGACATGCTCGGCGATCTCGAGGGAAATCCGACGCCCATTGAGGTAAAGATTTTCGGCGACGATACAGCGACCCTCGAAGGGCTGGCGGAGCCGGTCGAGGCCTTGCTCACCCGGATCGAAGGCGTCGTTGATGTGGTCGGTATGCAGCGCGGAAACCCCGAGGTGACGTGGGCGATCGATCCGGTGGCAACCGGCCAATTCGGCCTGACCACGGAAGACGTCGCGGGGCAACTCTCTGCCGCATGGCTGGGCGTAGTGCCGACGGACCTGCGGCTCCTGGATCGACGTGTCCCGGTTCGGGTGCGGCTGCCGGATGCTGTCCGCTTCGACCCGCTGAAGCTGCCGCAAACCCTCCTTCGCACGGGTGAGGGTGCTCTCGTGCCGTTGGCCAGTGTCGCGCACCTGGAACGCTCGAACGGACAATCTGAGCTGCTACGCGAGAACCTTCGGAGCATGGCGCTGGTGAGCGGTCGACTCGAGGGACGGGACCTGGGCGGCGCCGTCGGTGAGATTCGCACTGAGCTGCAGAAGCTGACGCTGCCCATCGGCTACAGCTACGAGATCGGCGGTCAGTACGAATCGCAGCAGCAGTCGTTTCGTGAGTTGCTGATGGTATTCGGCATCGCCGTGATGCTCGTGCTCGCCATCCTGGTCATCCAGTTCCGTGCATGGGTTCCGGCGCTCCTGATCCTGCTGGCTGTTCCCCTCTCGCTCGGCGGCGCGTTGATCCTCCTGATGCTGACGGGGACGGATCTCAACGTGTCGTCTGCCATGGGCCTGATCCTCCTCATGGGGCTGGTCGTCAAGAACGGCATCATGCTCCTGGACTTTTCCGAACGGCTGCACGCGAAGGGAGAGTCCTTTGAGTTAGCCATCGCGCACGCTGGACGCATCCGTCTGCGGCCGATTCTGATGACGACGTTCTGTACGCTGTTCGGGCTGCTGCCGCTGGCTCTTGGACTCGGCGCAGGCGCCGAACTGCAGCGTCCGCTCGCCCTCGCCGTGATCGGCGGCCTTGCACTGTCCACGCCGGTGACACTGCTCGCCGTCCCCGGACTCTACGGGGCCATCAAGATGCGTCGCGGACGGCCGGCGGCGTCGTAAATCACTCTGTTGACAGGGGACATGGGGGCTCGAACAATAGACCCCGATGCCATTGGAAGACGCTGGCCCGCGCATTCTCGTCGTCGATGACAACGAAGACGCCGCCACGATGCTGGCCTTCTTCCTCACGGCGAAGGGCTTCGAGACGCGCGCGGCTTACGACGGCCAGTCGGCGCTTCGCCTGGCCGCCGAGTTTTCGCCGGCAATTGCCTTTCTCGACATTGGCCTGCCGGGAATGGACGGCTTTGAACTGGCGCTGAAGCTGCGGGAGGTTCCTGGCCTTGCCGGACTTCGTCTCGTTGCGGTCACCGGTTACGGTCGCGACACCGATCGTCGGAAGACCAAGGTTGCCGGATTCGACGATCACCTCGTCAAGCCTATCGACCTCCAGATGGTTGAAGCCCTCGTGGTGTCTCAGACCTGAGTCAGCACGTCGAACCTCCGGGGTCGTTCTCACGTCAGAGCAGACAGAAGAGATAAAAGCGCGATAGAAGCGAGATAGAAGATCGTCACGACACAAATCGGGAGGACGCCATGGCAACCAAGACGTACTGGGAATCGATCAAACTCGAGGGTGAAACGCTGATCGAGAAGCTCAAGGGCGTGATACGCGAAGGCAACGTCCGACGCGTCAGGATCCAGCACCAGGGTCGCACTGTGGCCGAGTTTCCACTGACCGTCGGAGTGGTCGGCGTCGTTCTCGCACCAGTCGCAGCCGCTGTCGCCGCAATGGTGGCGCTGCTCAAGGACTGCACAATCGAGGTCGAACGCGAGGCCGCAGGGGATGCGACCGAGGATCAGAAGACGGCGTAACCAGCGCCAAGACCATGTCCCGCACGTGCCTCCCGCGGCCCTCGACGCGCGTGCACACCAGCCGGGTCTAAAGACCCGGCCTACGCCAAGGACTGTACGTAGGGCGGGTCTTCAGACCCGCCGCGGGGTTACTTGCCGCCTCCAGTTGCCGGTCGACCGTATCGCAAATACAGGGTCGGCACGACGAACATGTTCAGCAGCGTCGACGTGGCGAGCCCGCACAGAATCACGATAGCCATTGGCGTCTGGATTTCGCTCCCCGACTGCCCGCCGCCCAGCGCAAGTGGGATCAGCGCCAGGCCCGCCGCCATCGCCGTCATGAGAATCGGTGCCAGCCGCTCGGTTGCCCCTCGTTGGACGGCCTCTCGGAAGTTGGTCACCCCTTCAGCCACCATCAGGTGCTGAACGTGTGACACGAGCATGATTCCATTTCGTGTGGCGATCCCGAACAACGTGATGAAGCCGATGATCGTCGCCACGTTGAGAATGCCTCCGGCCAGAAAGACGCCAGCGACACCACCGATCAGCGCCAATGGCAGGTTCACCATCACGATCAGCGCGTCGCGTGCCCTGCCGAAGGCAAGCACCAGCAGCATGAAGAGCCCGGCGATGACGAGTATCCCCAGCGCAATCAACCGCTGCGAGGCACTCTGTTCGCTCTCGAACTGTCCGCCATATTCCACACGGTAACCGGCCGGCATGGGAACCGCCTGTGCCACCGCCTGCTGGATATCGCGTACAACACCGCCCAGATCCCGCCCCGCGACATTGCACGACACGACGATCCGACGCTGGACGTTCTCGCGAAGCACCATGTTCGGACCCTGCTCGCGGCGCACGTCTGCGAGCAACCGTACGGGCACCGCCGCTCCGGCCGGCGTGTCGATCGGCAGGTCCGCAACCTGCTCGAAGGTCTCCCCGCTCGCCGCATCGAACTTCACGATCAGATCAAACGCGGTGCCTTTGTCGAATATGCGGCCAACAGTCGCGCCAGCAAAGCTCGTCTCGATGGCCTCCGCGACGTCGCTCGGGCGAAGTCCATAACGGGCGATCACAGGCCGATTGAGGACGAACCTTACGAACGGCACGTCCATCTGCTGCTCGAGAGACAGGTCCGCTACGCCGGCGACTCCGGCCATCGCGCCGCGTACGCGCTCGCCCAGACGCCTCAGTGTGCCTAGATCGTCACCGAACACCTTCACAGCGATGTTGGCGCGCGTTCCGGAGAGCATGTGATCGATGCGATGCGAGATCGGCTGCCCAATCGTGACATTGGTCCCCGGGAGGGTCGAGAACTGACGCCGAAGCTCGGCCAGCAGCTCTTCGCGGGGTCGTCCGCTCTCTCGAAGGCCCACGTCGATCTCCGCCGCCTCCACGCCCTGCACGTGCTCGTCGTACTCGGCACGTCCCGTACGTCGGGCGGTCGCAACGACCTCCGGCTGGGACAGGAGGATACTCTCGACGCGCGTGCCAATCTCGTCGGATTTCGCCAGAGACGTACCGGGCAACGTATTGGCCTGAACGGTCAGGCTCCCTTCGTGAAATTCGGGCAGAAACGCGGTGCCCGCGGCTGTCAGCGCGTACGCGGCCACACCGAGCAACGCTAGTGCAGACGCCACGACCGGCATTGGATGGTTCAGCACGGGTGGCAATAGCCGTGCGAAACCGGCCTTCAGCATCCGCGTCAACCACCCCTCGTGACCCCTCTGGATGGACGACGAATTCGGAAGGAACGCATAGCAGAGGGCCGGCGTCACCACGATGGCCACCGCGAGCGACGCCATCAGCGCGACGATGTAGGCGAAGGCGAGTGGCGAGAGCAGCCGTCCCTCGATGCCTGCGAGGCCAAAGACCGGCAGGAACACCATCACGATGATGATCGTCGCAAAGACAATCGACGATCTGATCTCGAGCGTGGCCTCGCGCACGACCTCTGCCGCCGAACGTCGCTGGTCGTCAGGTTTCGCATGATTCTCGCGCAGCCGGCGGACAACGTTCTCCACATCGACGATCGCATCGTCCACGAGTGCGCCGATGGCGATGGCCATCCCGCCGAGCGTCATCGTGTTGATGCCCGCGCCGAACGCTTGAAGCGCCAGCACCGCGGCGGCGAGCGAGAGCGGCATCGCGATCAGAGTGATCGCGCCGGCTCTGAGGTTGGCCAGGAACAGAAGAACGATCGCCACCACCAGGATGCCGCCGTCGCGAAGTGCGCGGATGACATTGTCGACCGCGACTTCGATGAAGTCGGATTGGCGGAAGATGCGGCGATCGATCGTCACGCCTGGCGGGAGTTCGGTCTGAAGTGTGTCGAGCGCCCGATCGAGTCGACTCGTGACCTCGATGGTGTTGGCGCCAGGCTGTTTCTGGACCCCAACGATGACCGCCGGCTTACCGCTTCTCGATCCCTCTCCGCGCTTGAATGCGCCCCCTTCTCGAACGTCCGCTATGTCTCGAACGAGTACCGATCTGGACCCTCGAAGCGCCACCACGGTCTCACCAATCTCTTCGGGAGTGCGCACCCGGCCGACCGCCTCGAGGACGTACTCCTGGGAGCCCTCGGTGTAAATCCCGGCGGACGTGTTCTGACTTGCGCCCCGAACCGCCGCAAGGAGTTCAGTCAGTGACACGCCGTTCGCTCGAAGAGCCGCTGGATGTGCCACGACCTGAAACTGTCGCTCGGCTCCGCCAATCGGCGTAACCTGCGACACCCCGGGAATCGCGAGCAGTCGCCGACGGACCGTGGTGTCGGCAATCGTGCGTAGTCCCAACGGGTCGCCATCCTCCGACGAGATCGCGAAGAAGAGGATCTCCCCCATGATGGATGACACGGGCGCCAGCACCGGCCGTTCGACCTGAGGTGGAAGCGCGCCGCCGACAAGCGCCAGCTTCTCGGAGACAAGCTGACGCGCCATGAAGATGTCCGTTCCCCAATCGAACTCCACCCAGACGACAGCAACACCGACCGCGGTGGCGGACCGGACACGACGCACGCCCGATGCGCCGTTGATCGCGCTCTCGATCGGAAACGTTACGAGCGATTCCATCTCTTCCGGCGCCATCCCGTGCCCTTCAGCGAGGATGGTCACGGTAGGAGCAGTGAGATCCGGAAAGACGTCAACCGGCATCTGGCGTGCGGTCCACCCGCCGGCAGCCAGCAGGAGAACCGACAATCCGATGACGATCCAATGGTGGTCAATGGACCACTGAATGATGCGCTTCATGGAAACCCTGCAGGGCGGGTCGTCAGACCCGCGGTTCTAATGAACATGGCCTTCGGCGGGCAAGCCCTTCGCCGCCGACGCAAGTTGAATGTCATACGCGCCCTTCACGACGACGCGGTCGCCCGGCATGAGCCCGGACTTGATACCGACGATGTCGCGGTCTCTGGAAGCCACGTCAACAGATCGGCGCGCGAAGCTCTCGCCGCCGATCTGGACAAACACGTAGGGACGGCCTGACTCCATGAGCACAGCGTCGCGCGGCACCACCGGCATCCGCTGGGTACCGCCGGTGTACAGAATCGCCGTACCCGTTTGTCCAATCAGCAGTTGTCCTCCTCGATTCTCAACTTCGATCTGCACCGGCAGCGCGTGTGTACGTGGATCGATGACGCCCGCGTCATGCACGTGGTCCGGCTTCAGCTCAATCGGGTCGCTCCGTCCGGACACCTCGAGGGCGAGACCTGAAATCGACCGGGCAATGGCCGCATCGCTGGCGGGCACTTGCGCCTGCAGTTCAACCCGATCCGTACGCACGATGCGGAAGAGCGACGCTCCCTCATCGTAGGAGGCACCAAGCGCCGCGAACACCTCGGCCACACGACCCGCGATAGGCGCCCGCAGCACGAAGGCATTCCCCGATGCGCCGCTACCGCCGCTTCCAAGCACCTGATCGCGCTGAGCCAACCTCGCCTGGGCCGCCTTCAAACGCACGTCGGCAACCGCAGCCGCGCGCCTGGCGTCTTCCACCCGGCGAGCGGGCACCGCTCGCTCTGCGAGCAATCGTTCAGCGCGCGTCAACTCCGCTCCGGCCGCTTCGACCGCGGCCTCCGCTTCGGCCACGCCTGCGGCCAGCGTCGCCCGATCGTCGCCACTGTCGGAAAGACGGGGGTCCAGACGACCGAGGACCTGGCCCGCCACCACACGGTCACCCACCGACGGGAAGTCCGTCGACGTATATCGGCCGTCCGCCGGGGCAGTGACGATGGCCTCGCCACCCGTCACGGGTTCAATCGCGGCCGGCACGCGGATGGACAGCCGCACCTCCCCTGCTTGGACCTGGGTCGTCGCAAAGGGATTGGTCCACTGCTGTTCCTTCAGGTAGGCAATTGCCGCCGCATCACCCTCTGGACGTTTCTCGGCGTCGGCGACAGCGGATGCCTTGTCGGCAAAAATGGTGGTCACACCAAGATCGTGCCGATCGGATAAACCGGGAGCGTCGACCATCAGCGCCCAACGGTAGCGCCCGGCACGTGGCAGGGTACCCTCCACGCGAAACGCACCTGGGCGCAACGGTTCAGATCCCGGAAGCTTCACGGTCGCACCCCCGGACTCGGGGGTCATCTCTATCGACGGTCGGCCCGCATTCAGGGCGCTGAAGTCAGCCATCTTCGTGAGATGCACCGCGAACCGCACGGTCTCGCCGGCCACGAGCGGAGGATGCTCCATGAATAGCTCCGTCGTTCCGGTCCAGCTCGTCACGTCCAGCGTCGGTATCTCGGCCGCCGCTTCCGGCGGCGTCGCCCCTCGACTACAGCCGGCGAGGAGTGCCGCAAGCACTGCGACCCATAGACATCTCATTCTCATCACTGGATCTCCCAACCGCTCACAAATTCAAGTTCGACTTCCGCAAGGCGCGTCGCGGCGTCAAGCGCCACCAGCCGGATACGGGCTGACGACCCGGTGCGATAGGCATCCAGCAACTCGAGGATGCCCTTCTCACCGGCGTCATAACTCACTTGCGCGATGCGTTCGAGACCAGCGGAGCTCTCGGTAGCCGTCGCTCGATATCGGTCGGCGGCCTCCCTCCGTTCAATCACCACAGCACGCCAGGACGCGATCGCCGATCGCATCTGCACACGGAACAACTCGGCGCGCGCCTCGGCCTGCGCCAGTTGAGCCCGTGCCACGGCTCGCTCGGGCTTTGAGCGGTCGAACAATGGAAGGGTTGCGTGCACACTCAGTACGCTTCCCACATCGCCGCCGCCCACGTTTGAGGACTTGGTTCCGGCGACGATTTCCGGTTCGGGCACGAGCCGACGCACGGCCGCTCGCTCGGCGAATCCCGCCGCCGCGATCTCGTGTTGTAGCGCCGCGGATTCGCCACGGACCGTCTCGGCCCGGACCATGAGCTCCTCCACGGAGGGAATTACCAATCGCGACGGCGTTGCGATGACGGCCACGATATTCGCCGCGTCACCACCCGCCGGGAAGAAGCCGGCTAGAGCCGCCTGAGCCTGGGCGCGCTCTGCCCGCGCGATCGCCCACTCCCCTTCAACATCCATGACCTCGCGTTCAGCCCTGAGGCGGTCGTAACCGGCGGCATCGCCCGCAGCCTCGCGACGGCCGAGCGCGTCAGCCAGATCGCGCAACCGATCGCGCGCACGAGCAAGTTCTGCCTCCCGCACCTGCGCGGACACGAGCTGCGCGTATACCGCCCTCAATTCCGCACGTGCGCGACGAACCTCATCGTCAGCGCGACTCTGGGTCGCAGCGACACGCGCGGATGCGGTACTAATCTCGAACGCGCGGCGGCCAGTGATCGGCAGCGCCTGGGTCACCGTCGCCATGCCTTCCACAACGCCAGCCACGGATTCACGGTTGAAACCCACCCTCGGGTTCGGCCAGCGACCCGCAGCCAGCATCTCGGCGCGAACCACGTCCACGCCAGCCCGGATCGCGCGGACGCGAGGGCTGTCTGCCGACAATCGCGCCAGCGCATCCTGCTCAGAAAGAACGGTTTGCCCCATGGCCGGCACGCTGCAAAAAAGCAGCGCGACGGCCACGCACCACGTGCATGTCCGCATAGATCTCCTCTTTGACAGACGGATATCGATAACGCGGCCTGGTCAGGCCGCGCTCAGGCGAGGGAAACGGGCGGTGCGCGGGGGGACACAGGCCCGCGTGGCGGCCCATGTATCAAGGGATCATCGACACCGATCGGGTCATGCACTCTGACCGCGAGCGGAGGGGGGAAAAACCATTGAACCGGAGGCGGGGAGGCGATCGCCCGAGCGGGAGACAGCGGGAGCGTGTAGCTTACCGAGACGGTCAGTACGGGAGCATCGTCATCGTCCAACACGCTCTGATGACCGACGACATGATGCGACCCGTGGTGCATCGTCCCGTGGGGCTGCGCGTGCCGGTGAAGGAGCAATTCGTGATGGCCGTGCTCCTCGGCTTCGTGGACGTGCTCGGGCGGCGCGAGGGGCACAAGGCCCATCGCAGTCGCGAGTACGACGCCGAGAACACGGCGGGCGATCACGAAGGCCATGCTACGCGATTGCCGAGGACCTCACAACTGAAGAGTCGCTAAATTCTTTGTCAGACTCGAGTCCTCTCTACCCCGAGCAAATCTAGGCCTGAATCCGCAGGTCATAGCGCAGCAAACGGAAGCCGCCGCGGCTGAACCCGGCATAGAGCCAGCCATCGCGAAGCGCTGCGTGACCGATGCCAAGCGACGTTACCGCAACGTCTCGCGGCTCGAGCGCTTCGTAGAGTTGATGCGCTACGCCGGTGTTCATATTGATCGCGTGTAAGGCACCGTCGCGACTGAGAACATAAACCTCCCGAGCCCCGCGCGCCATGACGACAGGGTCGGCGCCGTAGCCCCAGGCCGTCGCCTCCGGGAGCACAGCCGAGAACTGTTGGGCACCATCGTCAACCCCGAGAGCGTCGATGCTGCCGCCGCGACAGGCATCCCAGTCGCCACCTTGTGCACCCGCCAAGGACGGTCGATGGCCCGCCGCCCAGAGACCTATCGGCTCACCGAAGTGCAGCCACTGACAATGGAACCTCAGTGGCGCCTCCCAGAGGCAGTCGCCGAAGCGCAGGCCGGAGCTGCCGCACGTCAGGGAAAACACGCCGAGTCGCTGTCCCGCCGCCACGGCCAGCCGATCCGCCGTCGGCGACACCGCCAGCGCGCTGACCACGCCCCAGCCCGTCAAAACCTGATCGCACCCGAGGCGTCGTGGATCGGCGGACGTCCACTCAGGTGCCTCGGCAAGTGGCTCGAACAGGAAAACACCCGGCTGTGCCGCGTCGTCGGTAAACTCGCCGCGCGGTGAGGACGCGACAAAGCAGTCGCCGGCCATCACAACGCGCTCAGTATCACCCAATAGCTGCAGCTCTCCCGTCGGGTGCATGCGCCCGGCCGGAGTCGGCAAGTCGAAGCGGCGCACACGTCCATAGTGGTTGATCACCAGCAGCTCGCGATGCTCACGGTGCAGGAACGCCGCGTGAATATCCACGTCAAGGAGCGAAGCCATCGGATCGTCAGGGTACGACGTGACGTTGTATAGCGCGCGGGTGACCGGCTCACAATCGCCTGACTGAAAGCGCCATAACTCGATGTTGCGCGCGATGTTATCGACGAGCAGGTAAGGCGCCAGGCTCAGAACGCGATTGATGCCCGCCACGTAGTCGCACTCAAAGCTGGATGAGGCGTCGGTTTCGATGACCGTCGGGCGACGCCGCGCAACAACGTCCGACGTCACGCGATGCCGTAGCGCTCGCGCGCGTATTCGCTGTAGGCGAAGCACAGCTCTTCGTCCGCGCCTACGTCGCGCAGCAGCTCGAGGAAGACCGCTTCGCCTTCAACCACCTTCGCAAGGTTAGGCCGGGACGAGTGGTTGGCCATGCTGGCGATTCCGCAGGGGATGAGAAGGTCATCGCCGGCGCGAAACTTGTACTCATCCGCGAAGGCCGTGTAGCGATCGGCGGGCGACGCACTCCGCACCAGCACGCCGATGACCGCAAGCCGATCGCCCGCCCGCAGCGGCACGCGCGCGAACAGCCCGCGTCCGGCGCCGGGCATCGTTGAAGGGGCTGCGTAAAACCGGTCGTCAGGCTCGTCTTCCGCTCGGAAGAAAGTCATAAAGAGTTCATAAGTACAGGCCATCGAGGCGTTTAGAGCCCGTCCGAAGCCCGGATAATCAAAATGTCAATACGGCGTTTGGAGATCAGTTGTGGCAGAAGAGTCATTTCTCGGACAGGTCAAGCGCCTGGTCGTTGGCGCACCCATACCTTCTCACCTGGCGCACCACGAGCGCTTCTCGAAAGTAACCGGTCTCGCGATTCTCTCATCAGATCCGCTTTCGTCGGTTGCCTACGCGACGGAGGAGATCCTACGCGTCCTGATGATCGGCGGCGCTGCCGCACTGTGGATGGTCACACCAATCGGCGCGATCATCGCGACCATGCTGGCGGTCGTGGTCTTCTCGTACCGTCAGACCATTCACGCATATCCGAGCGGCGGTGGCGCCTACATCGTCGCCAAGGAGAATCTGGGCACGACGGCTGCGCTGATCGCGGCGGCCTCGCTCCTCATCGACTATGTGCTCACCGTCTCAGTGAGCATTGCGGCCGGCGTCGCCGCCATCACCTCGGCCCTGCCCGATTGGCATCTCAACCAGGTCGAGTTGTCCCTGGTTTTCGTCGTGATCCTGATGTTCGGAAATCTACGAGGAATCCGCGAATCTGGTCGCATCTTCGCAGCGCCAACCTATTTCTTCATCGCCAGCATGCTGGCGATGATTTCGGTCGGCGCCTGGCGATTTTTCTCGGGCACGCTCGAACCCCTGCCACATGCAGCCGTTCTGCCCGCCACGAACCTCGGCATGCTCGGCACCTTCGCGCTGCTGACGGCGTTCTCGAATGGCTGCACGGCCATGACTGGCGTGGAGGCGGTGTCCAACGGCGTGCCGGCATTTCGCCCGCCGGAGAGCCGTAACGCCGCGGCCACGCTCGTGGTGATGGCAGTCCTGTCAATCGCCATGTTTCTCGGAATTACGCTGCTCGCACATGCCTACGACATCGTGCCGAGCGATACCGAGACGGTCGTCTCGCAGATCGCTCGCGGCACGTTCGGCGGTCGAGGCGTCTGGTACTACGCAGTCCAGGCGGCGACGATGCTGATCCTCGTGCTGGCGGCAAACACCGCGTATGCAGATTTCCCGCGACTGGCGTCCATCGTCGCCCGCGACCGGTTCCTACCACGCCAGTTCATGAACCAGGGCGACCGCCTCGCCTTCTCAAACGGTATCGTCATCCTGAGCGGACTGGCGGGGGCGTTGCTCATCATCTTTGGCGGCGATACGCACGCATTGATTCCGCTCTACATGATCGGGGTATTTGTCTCTTTCACGCTGTCGCAGGCCGGCATGGTGATCCACTGGCGGACGCTGCGCGGCCCAGGATGGAAAACCAGCGCGGCCATCAACGGATTCGGTGCGGTCGTCACGGGTATCGTCCTGGTCATTGTTGCGGTTACGAAGGCCGCCGAAGGAGCCTGGATCATCATCATGATGATCCCGATCCTTGTGACTGTATTTACAGTGACCAGACGGCACTACGACCATGTTGCGGCCGAGCTTACGCTGCGAGACTGGGCGCCTACGTCGAAGGGAAGGAATGTAGTGCTGGTGCCGATCGGAGGTATACAACGTGCGGTCGTCGAGGCCTTGCGCTATGCACGCACATTGTCGGATGACGTTCGAGCCGTCTACGTCGCCATCGATCCCGTCGCGACCAACACACTTCGCCAGCAGTGGCCGGAGTGGGGCCAGGAGGTCACGCTGGTCGTTCTCGAGTCACCTTACAGGTCGCTCATGGAACCGCTGCTGGAATACGTCGAGAACATGCAGCGGGCGGATCCGAACGGCTACGTGACAGTCATCCTTCCCGAATTCGTGCCGCGTCGCTTATGGCAACACCTGCTCCACAACCAGCACGCGCTGCTCATCAAAGGCGCCCTTCTGTTCAAGCCCAACGTCGTCGTCACCAGCGTTCCATTCCATCTGGGACGTCCCGCGGGGGTCACCGCGGAAGGGCATGAAACCACGATCGCGGCCGGCGTTGGGCTGACCCCTGGCGAGTAGAGGGGTCGCGTCGTGCCGCGCAGGTTCCTAGAATTGACCCGTGACGTCGCGCCAATCACGTCGGCCCACGAATCCTACCGGGCCGCGTCGGAATCCTGCCTTTTCGAAGAATCGTTCGTCTCCTGGTTGAGATGCCAGGAACAGCCGCCCACCAGGAGCCACCTTCAGCGCCGCTTGCAGCAGCAGGAGGCCGATGCCCTGTCGGCGATGGGCGGGATCCACCATGATCTCCGGCACCATGCTCATCAGATAACCATCCGAGAGCACACGGATCGTTCCGACGAGCCTTTCGTCGAGCCAGGCGCCTATGTTGATCGTCGTTCCAATGGCCGCTGCTGTCGGCGTGAGATCAATGGGCTTTCCCCATACACGCTGGGCCAGGTTCACAAACTGTTCAGGCGAGAACGCCGACCCGTCATGTCGTAGCTCCACGGCCATGAGTCACCTCCCACAGACGGGCGGGGGAAGAATTGGTCGGGATGACAGGATTCGAACCTGCGACCCCCTGACCCCCAGTCAGGTGCGCTACCAGGCTGCGCTACATCCCGAAATAGAACGACTCGCGAGCGGCGGGTCGCTGTTAGGCACTGGCCCGACGACGTTTCACGTCCGGCGCCTTTCTTGCGGCCACGCGCGCCGGTGCCACCGCGCGTTTCGAAGAGGCCGCGGTCTTCTGCGACTTGGCGGCCGTCTTACTCGCCTTCACGACCTTCGCGGCCTTCACAGGTGGAGGCTTGAGCACGAACTCGCCGGGCTTCTGGGCCAGCATCGACTTCAGCGCCTGCAGTCCCTGACGAACGCTCGCCACCTTCGTGCGCGCCGCCGAGCCCAGCGTGCTCAGCACCTCGGCCACTTCCGCTTCCGAGACCTTCGGTGGTCCCGTATCGTCGAGGCGCCGACGCGCCCCGCTGACGGTCAGACCCTCGCCGAACACCAATTGCTTGATGCGCAGCACCTGATCGACATCGGCCTGACGATACAACCGTGGACCATCTGGCGTTCGCTGCACTCCAATTCCTGGGAACTCCTTCTCCCAGGATCGCAGGACGTACGCCTGAAGCCCTGTCGTCTCGCACACCTCTGCCGCGCGATACAGCCGTAGAGTCATGCGAGGCCCAGTATAACAAGCTTTATTCGTGCGCGCCGTGGGCGTTCTTCAATCGCACCTTCCCACTCCGCCTCCGCACATGCATCCGAAGAGGCGTCCCCTCGAACCCGAATGCCTCCCGCAACTGGTTCACGAGATAGCGCTCGTAAGAAAAATGAAAGGTCGTAGCCACGTTCGTGAAAAAGACGAACGTGGGGGGCGCCACGCTTGTCTGGGCCGCGTACAGGATCCGGACGTGCCGCGAGCCGGGACTTGCCGGCGGATGCGATGCCGTGACGGTAGCCACGAACTTGTTCAGCTCTGTCGTCTTCACCCGCTTCCGTCTCGACGCGGCGATCCGGTCAATCGTCTCGAGAACCTTCGGAGTCCGTTCGCCGGTCAGGGCTGAAATGTGGAGAATCGGTGCGTAGTCCAGGAACTGGAGCCGGCGCCTGATGCCTTCGTCGAACTCCTTCACGAACTCCGGACCGTGCTCCTTCATCAGGTCCCACTTATTGGCGACGATGATGACGCCACGTCCGGCCTTGTCCGCCTCACCAGCAATGGCCGCATCCTGCTCCGTCACACCGACATGAGCATCGATCACCAGGACCACCACGTCCGCGGCTTCGATCGCGCGCTTGGACAGGAGAACGCTCACTGACTCGACCTGCCCGGACGCCGACACTCTCCCAGGACGACGGATTCCGGCGGTATCGACGATCCGAAACTGGCGCTTGTGCCACGTCATGACGGTGTCTACGGCGTCGCGTGTGGTCCCCGGCATCTCGCTTACGATCATTCGTTCTTCGCGCACGAGCCGATTTACGAGAGACGACTTGCCTCCGTTCGGCCGACCGATGATGGCCACCGATACCTCAGGAGGTGCCTCAATGTCTTCTTCCCTGGCAGGGCCGCTGCCCAGGCGCTCGATGATGGCGTCGAGCAGGTCTCCGGTGCCCTCTCCATGCTCAGCCGAGATCTCGACAACGGGATCGAAGCCCAGCTCGAAGAACTCAATGGTGCCGGCGCGTGCGCGCTTGTCGTCCATCTTGTTGACGGCAACGATCACGGGCCTGTCGGCGCTGCGAAGCACCTCCGCGATTTCGCGATCGCCGGAGGCCAGGCCATCGCGTCCATCTACTACGAAGACAAGAAGATCCGCGCTCGCAATGGCGCGGCGGCCGCGATCGAGCACGAGCGCGTGCAGCGGATCTTCACTTGCGCCAAACATGCCGCCTGTATCGACCAGCTTGAAGTTCACGCCTTGCCATTCGGCGTCGA
>Ga0075420_100002643_pt1 | contig 15537 bp, 10 predicted proteins | sample SoiMetdeltSBSDD4_FD_75296 | JGI IMG/M metagenome (GOLD analysis project Ga0075420, IMG submission 75296) | Bulk soil microbial communities from a Populus tree surrounding site in Tennessee, USA - Soil MetaG P. deltoides SBSDD4 | ecosystem: Environmental > Terrestrial > Soil > Tree plantation... | reverse complement strand
GCGAGACGTCGCTCCGACGATCGATGATCGCTTCGGCGATGCGCTCTCGATCTGGACCGAATCGCTCCCGACCCGTCTGTTCATGGACGGCTCGTTGTTCGAGCAGACACCGCGCGCGGGGATCTCCAACTTCGGAGCGTTCGTCTCGGTCGCCAGCACGTCGCTGCGCTGCCACGGCTTCGAAATCGAGGGCGAGCCCTTCACGCCGTACGAGACGACCTTCCAGTTCACCTTCGAGGATCGCGGTCACAACGCGTGCGGCTGCCCGACCGCGAGCGCGGAATGCGTGGCAGTGAGCGCGGGCCTCGAGCCGCCCATGCTGGCGGAGACACTGCCGTGACGCGTCGCATCCGCATCCATGACACTCCCACGGATACCGCGCGCGTTTATGTCGAGGACATCGGCTCGCTCACGCCGGGCACCATGGTCGACCATTTCCGGGTGCTCCGTTTCCTTGCCGAAGGCGGCATGGGCGAGATCTATCTCGCGCGCGACACCAAGCTCGGGCGGCGCGTCGCGCTCAAGGTCGTGACTCCCGAGCTCTTGGGATCGGAGCAAGCGCGCGCGCGTTTCATGAGCGAGGCGCGCATCACCGCGCGCTTCAACCATCCGCACATCGTGGCCATCCATGCCGTGGGCGAGCACCAAGGGGCGCCCTATGTGGCGCTCGAGTATCTCGAGGGTCAGAACCTGCGCGAGCGCATGGATGAGCGGCACCTCAGCCTGCAAGAGGCGCTGCGCATCGCGCTCGCAGTGGCCGAGGGCGTCGCCGAAGCGCACGCGCACGGCATCCTGCATCGCGATCTGAAACCCGAGAACGTTGCGATTCCCGGCGATGGCCGCGTACGCGTGCTCGACTTCGGTTTGGCCAAGGCCGACATGCACCTCGACGCGGCGCCTGACAGCGCGATCGACGGCAGGCCACGCGAGAGCTCGCAGGCGCTCAAAGGCACGCCCTCCTACATGGCGCCGGAGCAGTGGGCCAATTACGAAATCGGCGCGCCCGCCGATGTGTGGGCGATCGGCGTGTTGCTGTTCGAGATGTGCGCCGGCCGCCTTCCGTACACGCAGATGCGTTGGATGGATCTGGCCAACGCCGTGTGCGGCGCGCAACCTGCGCCGCGCCTCGGCGCCGTGGCGGGCACCTCGGCCGAGGTCAGCGACCTCTGTGCACGCTGTCTCGAGAAGCTGCCGGACCGCCGGCCGAATGCCGCCGAAGTCGCCGAGGGTCTTCGCCGGCTGCTCAGCCCTTCGCCGCACGATCTCGGCGAGCAGAATCCGTTCCGCGGGCTCATGCCCTTCACCGAAGAGCACGCGGCGTTGTTCTTCGGACGCGAAGTGGAGATCGGCTCCTTCGTGGAGCGACTGCGCCTGCGGCCGGTGCTGCCGGTGGTCGGTCCTTCGGGCGCAGGCAAGACGTCGTTCGTGCGTGCGGGCGTCATTCCACGTTTGCACGAGCAGGGGCGTTGGCTCGTGGTGCAGCTGCGGCCGGGCAGCCGGCCCTTTGCCACGCTCGCCGCACGGCTGCTCGATGGAGGTCGCGGCAGCGCGTCGCTCGACGCCGTCTTGTCGTCAGGTGAAATCGCCGTCGCCGGACACGCGGAGAACGAGGTGGAGCGCATGGCCGAGCAGCTCGCCGCGCAACCGACGCAATTGTCGTTGGCGCTGCGCGCCTTGGCGGAAGAGCGGCGCTCGAGTGTGCTCTTGTTCGTCGACCAGCTCGAAGAGCTCTTCACGCTGTGCGAAGACGAGAGCATCCGCGCGGCGTTCATGGAAGCCGTCTGCGGGGCTGCCGACGATCCCTTCGAACCGATGCGCGTCGTGTTCACGGTGCGTGACGACTTTCTCGGCCGCATCGCCACCGGCCCGGCGGTGAGCGAAGCGCTGCGCGACGTGACGGTGCTTCACAGCCTCGCGGCCGATGCGTTGGAACGCATGCTCACGCAGCCCGTCGCGCACGTTGGCTATCGCTACGAGGATGCCGATCTTCCGCGCGAGATGGCCAAAGCCGTCGGCGGCGAGCCTGCCGGCTTGCCGCTCCTGCAGTTCGCCGCGCATCGCCTCTGGGAGCAGCGCGATCGCGAGCGCAAGCTGCTCTTGCGGCAGGCCTACGTCGACATGGGCGGCGTCGAAGGCGCCCTCGCGACGCATGCCGACGGCGTCATCGAAGGCTTTTCGGCATCCGAGATCGCCATGGCGCGCGAGCTCTTGCTGCGCCTCGTCACGCCCGAGCGCACGCGCAAGGTGATGAGCCGCGCCGATGCGCTCCAAGGTTTGGGGGTAGAGGGAGCGCGCGTGCTCGCGCGGCTCGTCGACGCGCGGCTCTTGGCGGTGCGGCGCGCGCGCGACGAGCCCGAGGCAAAGAGCAAGCTCGAGCTCGCGCACGAGTCGCTCACGCTGCGCTGGGGCAGCCTGTCGCGTTGGATCGACGAGAGCCGTGAGGACCTCGCCTTCTTGGCCGAGATCGGCGGAGCCGCCGAGCTCTGGGAACGGCATGGGCGCAAGCCCGACGCACTCTGGCAAGGCGACGCCTTGCGCGAGGCGCGCCGCTCGCTGGAGCGCTGTTCCACCGAAGCGCCGGAGCTCGTGAAGCGCTTCGTGGCCGAGGCGCATCAACGCGAGGTGCGCAAAACGCGGCGCACGCGCATCTTGGTCGGCTCGGCGATCTCGGTGCTGGCGGCAGTCTCTCTGTTGCTCGCGCTGCAGACGAGCCTCTTGTCCGAGCGCACGCGCGAGGCCGTGGAACAACGCAGCCGCGCTCAAGAGCAGCGAGCCGAAGCTCTTCTCGAAGGCGCCAAAGCTGCTCTACGGCAAGGCAACACTCTCGAAGCGCGCGCCAAGTTGCGCTCGGCCTTCGAGGTGGAAGACAGCGCCGCAGCCCGCGCACTCTGGTGGCAGCTCGAGCGCGATCCACTGCTGTGGAAGATGGAGCTCGGCGTCGCCGTGCGCGGCGTGGCGATCTCGCCGCGAGACGGCACGCTGGCGGTGGCGAGCGACGACGGCACACTCCGTTTGATCGAGCCGCACACGCGCCGTACGCGTCCGCTCCGCGCCCACGGCGACCAAATCATGAGCGTCGATATTTCCGACGACGACAACTTCATCGTTTCGGGCGGGCTCGACGGCAAGGTCCTGTTGTGGAATGCGGCCAACGAACCGCGGGCGCTCACCTCGAACATGGGAAGCGTGATGTCGGTGGCCTTTGCGAAGGGCGGGAGCCTGGTCGCGGCCGCAGGACGCGAAGGGCAGCTGCGCATCTGGGACACGAAGAGCGGCAACAGCGTGCGCGTGCTGCGCGCGCCAACGGTGCTCAGACGCATCACCTTCAGTCCCGATGGTCGTCTGGTCGCCAGTGCGGGAGCCGACGGCTTGGTGCGCGTCTGGCGAATCGAAGACGGCGCGCAAGTCGAGGCGCTGATGCCGGAGCAAGAGTCATTGCAGGTCGCGCGTTTCACGCCGGACGGCAAGCGACTCGCCACGGGTGGTTTGAGCGGCGACATCAAATGGTGGCGCGTTCGCGATTGGAAGCTCGAGCGCACGATCAAGGGCCATACCGACGACATCTTCGATGTGTGTTTCTCGCCGGACGGCGAACGCATGGCATCGACGTCCTACGACGGGAGCGTGCGCGTGTGGGATGCCCAGGGTCGCGTGCTGCGCGTGCTCACCGGTCACGAATCGGTGGTGTATGCCTGCAGTTTCGGCGACCACGGCAACACGCTCGTCACCACGAGCTTCGATGAGACCGTGCGTTATTGGAGCATGGAGCGGCTGCGCTCCGAGCGCGCCACACGCGGCCACGGAGCGCGCGTTCACGGCGTCAGCTTCTCCCCGGACGCCAAGACGGTCGCGTCAGCGGGCGTCGACGGAAGCATTCGGCTGTGGCAGCTCGACACCGGCGAAGACATCCGCGCCTTCGAAGGTCACCGCGGCGAAGTATGGACCGTCGACTTCGATAACGGCGGGTCCTTGGCCTCGGGCGGCTCCGACGAGAGCGTGCGCATCTGGGACATCGCCACCGGGCGCGCGCGACGCGTGCTCATCGGCCACGGGCATGACATCAACGACGTCGCCTTCAGCCCCGACGGGCGCATGCTCGCGTCGGGCGCCTTCGACACGGCCGTGCGACTCTGGCAGGTGGAGACCGGCGCGGAGCTCGCCGTGTTGCACGGCCACGCTTCCAGCGTCTTCCGCGTGGCTTTCGATCCATCGGGTCGCACGCTGGCCTCGGGCGGCAGTGACAACACCATTCGTCTCTGGTCGATACCCAAAGGCACCGAGAAGCGCGTGCTCGAGGGCCACGAGGATCGCGTTCGCGACGTGAGCTACGACGCGAGCGGCACACGATTGGCGAGCGCCAGCGACGACAAGACGGTGCGCGTGTGGGATCTGAAGGACGGCGAGTCGACCACCGTCGCGCGCGGCGCACGTTGGATGAGCGTGTCCTTCCACCCCGATGGCGATTGGTTGGCGATCGGAGGCGCCGACGGGCTCGCTCAGTTGCTGCACTTGCCGAGTGGCCGTCGCCAGCCGCTCCTGGGACACCACGGCGCGGTGAACACCATCCGCTTCAGCCGCGATGGAGCGCTCGTGGCATCTGCGAGCAGCGACGGCACGGTGCGTGTGTGGGAGGCGAGTGGTCGGCCGCATTGGCGCGCGCCGCTCCTGTTGGCTTCGCCGCCCCGGCTCTGGTCGCACCGCGGTTGGACCGATCTCACCACCTCGCGCCGCGCGCCGCCTCCCGAAGGCCTCGGACCTCGCGCGCGAGAGGCGCTCGAAGAGCGCGCCTATTCGGCCACCATCGGGACCGAGAACGACAAAGCGGTCGTGCTCTGCCTCCGTTCGCACTTGGGCGATGTCGAGGTCTGGGATCTCGCGGCCGATCGTCAGGCTGCATCGCAGAGCCTGGAGCACCTCGAAGACGTGATCGCCGTCGGCGGCGCCTGCGCTGCGCACACCGCGCAGGGCGTTGTGCTCTTGATGCGCTCGGGGGAAGTGCGTCGCCACGGGCTCGATCAACCGGTCACCGCGATGAGCGCCGACGGCGACAGGCTCGTGGTGCTGAGCGGCGGTCACGTCATCGTGTTGTCAGCGGACGGAAAAGTTGCGGAACGCATCCCCGTGGGCGCCGGCGCCGTCTCGGTTTCACGCCGCGACGCCACCAGCATGTTCGTCGGCTATCGCGACGGCGATGTCACCGTCGCCGGGGCGCAGAGCGGTATGGCCTCGCTCGAAGAAGCGCCGGCGAGCACGCCAGTCCGGATGTTGCGCGGGCCAAACGACACCGTCGTCATCGGCTACGAGAGCGGGCTCTTGGGGATCTGGAACGGCGCCGACGGCAAGCGCTTGCTGGCGATGCAGCTGCATGGCCCGGTGGTGCACATGCTCATGGAGAAGCAGCATCTCTATGCAGCCACCGATCTCGGCGACTACCTCGATTGGGATCTGAGCGCCCTCCACCGGCCGCGCTGCGAGCTCTTGCAGGAGGTCTGGCGCCGCGTCCCGGTCATCTGGGACCGAGGCGCGCCGCGCGAGCAAGCAGCGCCGAAAGACCATCCATGCACCCAGGAACGCTGAGAAAATGGGCGTTCTCGAGGGTTTTCACGAGCCTACGGCTCGACGAGGCTTTTGCGCGCTGGATACAGTACCATTCAAGTTGAGGGCACCGTGGCCGATCGCGGAAAGAGCAGAGCACCCACTCGAGGCGCGAGTGAGCCTCCCCTGCGGGGAGTGAGCGAGCCTCCCGTGAGCGACGAGCACGAGATCCCACGCCCGCGCACCAATCTGGGGCTCGGCCCTGCGAAGAACGAAGCGCTTCGTATGCCGCCGCCGCCCGAGGAGCCGATCGAGCCCGTACCCGAGGACTTCGCCCAGCGGCACGGACTCGCCGACAACGATGCGCCGCTGCCGCGCGACACGGCCGTGCTGAACCTCGACGTCGTATGGCGCAGCACCGAAGACAGCGACCCACCGCGCACGAGCAGCAAACCCGACGACGACGACGACGAAGACGACGATCTCGAAGACGAGTTGCTCGGCGACGGCCCCCTGCCCCAAGACGAAATCCCCGAAGAAAGCGACCGGCCGCCGCAACCTCCCGCCCCGACGAGCCACGCACGCCCTGCGAAGAAAACACCAGTCCCCGCACGCTCCGTTCCCCAAGCCGAACCTCCCGAAGAAACCGAAGAGGTCGTCGAGCCCCTCTCGCTTCCGCGCGCCACGGCCATCACCTCTACATTTCTGCCGCTGGTGATCGTCGCTGTCGGTTTGATCGCGGGTTACCTGTTTGCGTCTCTGCTGCTCGACGCCTGTTCGCGTTAAAGAACGTCGGCATCAGAAACTTCCTCGCATCCCCAGCGAGCCGGGACCGATCACCAGGCGCGCCTGCTCGGGACCCCAGCCTGAGGGACCGTCGTCTTGAAGCTCGAGAACCAACCCGACGATGCCGGCGACCACCCCGACTCCGCCCACCGCGAATGCGACGTTGGATACGTTGGCGAGGAGCATGATGTCGTCGTGGTTCGATCGCTCGGACTCGGGGCAGCTCGTACCACCGCAGCGGGCCTCGAGCTCGTTCTCGCGCACCAACGACACCACGCCCGTGGCGATGCCCACGGCGAGACCGGCGCCACCGACGGCGAAGCCCGCGATCATCAGCGGCGACGGACTGTCGCTCTTCGCCGGCGTCGAGGTCCTTTTCGGCGGCGCGCGTTTTTCGCGAGGCACTTCCGGTGGCGGACCACCCGGCTCGAGCGCGAGCTCGACGGCTTCGTGCTGCTGCTCGGCGACCTCGATGCTCGTCTCCGCTGCGAGGTAGCCTGGAGCCCTCGCGGACACGACGTGCTTGCCCGGATTCACGCGACGCGGCAGCCCGTTCGCCGGCACCGCTCCGCCGTCGATGAACACTTCGATCGGCGTGTCGGCTGCGGGACCTTTCACGACGACTTCGATGGTGGGAATGCGCCGCGCCAGATCGGTATCGAGCCGCTTGGCGGCATCGCGCGCTTCTGCGAAGGCTTTCGTGTCGCCGTCGCTCGGCGCATGCCGCCCGACCCGCTGCAGCACGTCGACGGCCTCGACGAGCATACCGAGACGCGCGCGCGCGCGGCCGACGGCGAGTCCCGTCGTCGGGACGCGCATGATGGCGTCGGCCGCTTCGTAGGCTTCGAGCGCGGCCGCAAAGTCGCCGGCGCCGAATTTGGTGTCGCCGATCTGCATCAGGTTGCGCGCCGTCTCCTTCTGCTCGGCGGTCGGTGGCGCGTTGGGCGCGGCGACGGCGGATAGAGCCATCGCGCTCAAAGCCGCAGCGAACAGCAGGCTAAAAACCGTAGTCGGTGCGTTCCGGGTCTTTGTCATTTTCTTTGCTCTCGGTTTGCTCCCTGCGTCGCGGCGGTGGTGCTTCCGGCTTTGCGCTGGGCACGATCGGAGGTGCCTCTCGTACGGGTCGTTCGGGTGCAGCAGCTGGCTCGGTCGTCGCTGCGGGTTGCGGCTCCTGCGCGGTGGTCGCGGGCGGCGCCACGGGCGCCTTCGAAGATGACGCCGTCAGGACCACCGCGAACCCCACACCGAGCACGGCGGCGCTCGCTATGGCAAACCACTTGCGCGGCGGCTGCTCGTTGACGATCGGCTCCTCGTCCTGCGATTCGCCGTCGCTGATTGGCTCGTGGGGTGGCTCTACTCTGCGAACGATCGCATCGTCGAGGGTAACGGCGTTCTGGCGATTCCTGCCGAGGCCCACCTCGGTGCTCGTCGTGCGGCGGAGCTCGTAGGGCGTCGGCTCCGACACCCGCACGTCGACGTCGAGCGCTTCGCGATACGCCGCCGCAAGCTCACGCGCCGATGGAAAGCGCTCGGCCTTGTCGAAAGCGAACGCGCGCGTGAACAAACCGTCGGCGCGTTGCGAACACTCCTTGCGCAACGTGCTCGGTGGCAGAAAGCGACCGCGCACGATCGACGCCCATATCCCGCCCACCGTTTCCCCCGTGAACGGCACATCGCCGGCGAGCACTTCGTAGGCCACCACCGCGAGCGCCCAGAGATCCGCTTGATGATCCACATCCGCGCTGCTCACCACTTGCTCGCGGCTCATGTACTCGGCCGTGCCGATGACCATACCGGGCAGCGTCGCGCCGCTCTTTTTGGGGCTTCCGCTGTGCTTGGCAATGCCGAAGTCGAGGAGCTTCACGAACAGCCCGTCGTCCGATGGGCAGAGGAAGACGTTCTCGGGTTTGATGTCGCGGTGCACGATGCCGAGCTTGTGCGCTTTGGCGAGCGCGCTCGCCATCTGCCCCACGACCTGCGCGCATTGTTCGAGGCTGAGCCAGCCCGTCCGCTCCAACCGATCGGCGAGGCTCTCGCCTTCCAAGAGCTCCATCACGATGTAGGGCGTCGCGCCGCCCATCATGCCGTGATCGAAGATCTGCACGACGTGCGGGCTCTTGATGTGTGCCGCCGCCTTGGCTTCGCGGGCGAACCGCTCGCACACATCGTCGGAGTCACCGTCGAGCAGGTGCTTGTTGATGAACTTCACGGCGACCTGCGTATCGAGCGTCAGGTGATCGGCAACCCAAACCGAGCCCATCGCGCCATGGCCGAGCTCGCGCAGCAGGCGAATGTGCTCGGTGACGTATTCGCCGGTCCTGCGTCGATCGCTCACCCGCGGCCGCTATCGCAAGCGGCGCGCCAGCGCTGATGTCGCGCAATTTCGCAAGGTTCCCGTTTGTCGAGCCGCCGCACCGTGCATGCACGAAACGAAACGTTACATCGGTATACTCGCCCGGTGACACGGCGGCACAAGACGACCGTGGATGGTCCGCGCACCAGCCGAACCAAGGCACAGCCCGCTCCGGCGTTGCTCCTGCTCCACTGTCCCGAACGCGGCGTCGTGACCGACGAGCGTGTCACCTTGCCGATCGGCCGTACGCTCATCGGCCGCGAGGTCGAGGAGGGCGAAGGCATCGGCCTGGAGGACGCGCGTGCGAGCCGCCTGCATGCCACCTTGCACGTGGCGTCGCGCTCGCGGCGCGTGCGCATCGCCGACGAGGACAGCAAGAACGGCACCTTCGTGAACGGCGAGCGTGTCGAAGAAGCCTGGCTGTCGAACGGTGATGTGGTGCGCTTGGCCGATACGCACTTCTTGCTGCGCGTCACCGACGACGAAACACGCGACGCAGACGTCGCCGGATTGCTCGGCAGTGCCCCCAGCATGCGCGCGCTGCGCGCCACCGTCGCGCAGGTGGGACCGCACGACGTCACCGTGCTGTTGGCGGGCGAGAGCGGTAGCGGCAAGGAAGTGGTCGCGCGCGCCATACACGTGCTCTCCGGGCGCACCGGCGCTTTCGTCGCCGTCAATTGCGCGGCGATCCCCGAGCAGCTCGCCGAGAGCCAGCTGTTCGGTCACGTGGCGGGCGCGTTCACCGGGGCGCGCGGCGATCATCCCGGCTTTTTTCGATCGGCCCATCTCGGCACCATCTTCCTCGACGAGATCGGCGATCTGGACATTCGCCTGCAACCCAAGCTCCTGCGTGCGCTCGAGCAACGCTGCGTGGTGCCGGTCGGCGCGGCGCACCCGGTTCCCTGCGACGCGCGCATCGTCGCAGCGACGCACCGCGATCTGGCGGCGGCCGTCGATGCCGATCAGTTCCGCGGCGACCTCTACGCGCGCCTTGCCGAGTTCAGCATCACCGTGCCCGCCCTTCGCGATCGACGCGAAGACGTGTTGCCGCTGTTGCGCCACGCCTACGGCGAACGCATGCCGTCGCTATCGCCGGATCTGGTGCAAGCCCTGCTCACCTACGACTGGCCCTTCAACGTGCGCGAGCTCTTGGCGGTGGGGCGCGAGCTCTTGGTGCGCGGCGCTGATCGAGACAAGCTCGAGCTCGAGCTGGTCGCCCATCGCCTCGGCGATGCCGGCGATGGCGACGAGGGCGATGACGGCGATGACCGCATCAGCGAGGGCACCGGCCGGCGCAGCACCGGCGAGCGCGCTACGCCGCCCACGCGCGAAGAGTTCGAACGCATCCTGTCCGACTGCAAAGGCAACGTGCGCGCGATCGCGCGCGAGACGGGTCGCTCGCGCATGCAGGTCTATCGTTGGATCGAGCAATACGGTCTCGACCTGGAGCAGTACCGCGACAAATGAGCTATGCTGAACGCGACACGTGCCGAGGCACACGGCTAACGCGACCGATCCCGCCGAAGGTCACGAGCCGGCGTCCGAACCAAAACCGCTCGGTCGCATCGGCGCGTTGATCGCGAAGCGCTATCGCCTCGAGTCGCTGGTCGGAACGGGCGCGATGGGCGAGGTGTGGCGTGCGCGTCACGAAGAGCTCCACACCGAAGTGGCCGTCAAGCTCGCCAACCGGCTCTCGAACGAAGAGCTCGCCGAACGCATGCTCGAACGCTTTCGCTTCGAAGCGCAGGTCACGGCGCAGCTCAGTCGATACACCGATCACGTGGTGGCGGTGCACGATGCCGGGCGTCATCGCGATGTGCCCTTCTTGGCGATGGAGTACGTGCCCGGCATCACGCTCGCGAAGGCCATCGATCGCGAAGGCAGGCTCGAGCCCGAGCGCATGGCAGCCATCCTCGATCAGTTGACCAAGGCTCTCGACGTCGCACACGAGCGCGGCATTTGGCATCGCGACATCAAGCCCGCCAACATCATGCTGACGCCGCGAACGGACGGCAGCGAGATGGTGAAGCTCGCCGACTTCGGCGTCGCCAAGGCGATCGAGATGCATCTCGATGTGGACAAGCCCCGCACCACCGAGCTCGGCATGCTGGTCGGCACGCCGGCGTACATGAGCCCGGAACAGATCGCCGGCAAGGTCATGGATGCGCGCGGCGATCTGTGGTCGCTCGCGGTGTGCAGCTACGAGGCGCTCACCGGCAAAGAGCCGTTCGGCGCGCTGGAGCTCAGCGAATTGTTGGTCGCCATCGCGAAGCACCCCGTGACGCCGCCCTCGGAGCTCGCGCGCTTGCCCAAGGCACTCGACGGCTGGTTCGCGCGCGCGCTCCACAAGCGACCCGAGAAACGCTTCGCGAGCGGGCGCGAGATGGCGCGCGCCTTTCGCGCCGCCATCGCGCGACCCGAGGAGCGCTTTCGATGGCTGTTGATCGCCGCTGCGGCGGTGACGGGCGTGACGGTCGCGTTCGCGCTCTCGTCGCGCGCCAGCGCGGCGCGACTGCAACCAAGACCCATACCCATACCCACCGTCATCGTGGACGCACCCGTTCCACAGCCCACCGCGATGACGGAGACGGAGCCGCAGCCGGAGCCGCAGCCGGCAACGACGACGTCCTCCCTTCCGGCGCCGCAGATCGAGAAACCCGCGCCCTCGGCAACGCCCTCGAGCGCCCCATCGCATGCTTACGACAAAGACGAGACTCTCTAGCGCGCTCGTCGTGTGGCTGAGCGCTGCCTCGGCTCTCGCAGGCCAGAGCGACGGGGAGACACTCTTCGCCGAAGGCCGCAAGCTGCGCATGAAAGGCGATTGCGCCGGAGCCATCGTGCGCTTTCGCCAAGCGCTCGAAACCTATCCCGAGGGCTTGGGGTCGCTGCGCAACATGGCTGCGTGTCAGGAGCAGCTCGGTCTCTACGCTTCGGCGCGGCGCAGCTGGTGGGACCTTCGCCGCGGCGTGCTGAAGAGCGGCGCGGCCAAGTACGAGGGCTGGGCCGAGGACGCGGAGCGCGCGCACGCCGCGCTCGAGCACAAAGTGCCGCGCGTCACCATCAAGCTCGCGGGTGGAAAGCTGGACGGCGTGCGCGTGCTGCTCGACGGCGACTCCCTGCCGAAACGCCTCTGGGGAGTACCGGTGGAGCGCGACATCGGCGAGCATCGCATCGCCGTCTGGTATGGCGCTGCGACGCCCTTTCGGCGCGTGGTCGATCTCACGCGCGGCTCGCGCGAAGTGGTCACCTTCACCATCCCCGCGCCAACATCGAAACCGGTCGAAGACGACGGCGAGCCGCTGCGCATCGCAGGCTACGTCGCCTTCGGGGTCGGCGGGCTCGCCGCCATCGGTTTCGGCGCGGCGCTCGGCGTGCGCCAAGCCGCGCTCGCCGATCTCGATGCAGCTTGCGCGGACTACAGCCAATGCCCGCAAGCGGCGAGCGAGCCCCACGAGCGCGGCAAGACCGCATCGACGTTGGTCAACGTCTTCGCGGTCGCGGCGGGAGTGGGCATCGCTGCAGGCATCGTGCTCGTCGTGGTCGGTCACACCACGGAGAGCGCGAGCCTCGTGATCGCGCCAACCGTCGGTGGCGCCATCGCCGGCGCGACGGTACCATTTTGAGCATGCTCAGCCGGTCGATCGCGTGCGTGGGTGCTGCCTTCGTGCTGAGCTGCACGTTTCCCGACGTCACCATCGTGGAGACCGGATCATCTTCTTCTTCGAGCTCCGGAGGGAGCACCGCTTCGGTGGGGAGCGGAGGAGCTGGCGGCGAGGTGCCTTGCACGATCGACGAAGACGAAGACGGTTCCCCGAGCTCGGTCTGTGGCGGCCCCGATTGCAACGACGAAGACGCGCGCGCAAAGCCGAGCCAGCCGAGCTACTTCGACTCGCCGATGTTGGGCCGAGCCGCGCCGGGTGGCGCTTTCGACTTCGATTGCAGCGGTGCCGAGGAGAAGGACCCGACCGACTTGCTCACCGGCTGCACGCTGATGAACGTCTGCAGCGGCGAGGGCTGGGATGAAGCGACCGCCGTATGCGGCACCGTCAACGGTTGGATGAAGTGCAAAACGGTGGCGTGCGAGCCGCAGCCCGAACCGACGACCCAGCTCTTGCGTTGTCACTGACGCAAGCGGCGCCAGGCGGCTTCGCGCCGCTTCTCGCGCGCGCTGTTCGCCACCGTGAGCAGCACGCGATCGCGTTTCCAACGCTCCGCCGTCTCGGCATCGACGCGTTCCCACAGCGGCTCGATCTCGTCGAGCAGCTCCCGCACGAGCGAGAGCGCGCCGGCCAGCGCCACGTGCGTGGCATCGCTCGACGGATCACTTGCGGCGAGCGTGGCGAGCACGACGGCTGCGGCGACCAAGCGCTCGATCGTCGCCTCGGGCCAACCGCTCTTCCGGCCGACGCCGACGAGATAGCCGAGGAGCGATGCGAGCACGTGCGTGTCCTCGACGGTGCGAAAGGGCTTGAGATAGACGTCGTAACCGTCACCCGGGAGAACCTCGTCGCGCGCCACGGCGACCGCCTCGAGCACCAGACGCGCGTGCGGGATTTCCGGCGCAAACGGTGTCGGCTCGCGCTCGATGAGCGTCACGCCCGGGCGGCGATCGATGCTTACGACGCAGAGCTCGGGCCGACCGTCTGCAGTTTGACCCTTCTGTGCCACCACCAAGAAACGCTGCGCGTAGGAGCCGAGGGTGACGAACGTCTTCTCACCATCGAGCTTCGATTCCGAAAGGCGCGTGTGGATGGCGCGCGGATGCACGCCTCCCGCTTCGGTGGCAGCCAGCGCTGCCGGCACATCGCTCCGAGGAAACAGCGCTGCGGCGGCCGCCTGATAACCCGAAGCGAAGGCGTAACCGAGGCGATCGGCGCTGAAGCCCCCGACGAGCGCGAGCTCGATGGGAACGTCGAATCGTCGCGCGAGCTCGGCGTGATGCGTCCACCACGCGTCGAGCGAACACAGGGGATGCGCAGGTGGAGGAGCCGTGAGCAGGTGGTGCAGCGCTCGTTGCATCGCCGTCATCCTGTGCTGTTCGAGTACGCACGGCGAAGGCTTCCAGAGTGGCTAGAAAAATCCTCTACCGCTGGATGGCCGTCGTCGCGTATTCTCGTGCCTTCCGGTGCCCCACGGATCGATCGCGGTCGTCTTGCTCGCGCTCGCGGCGCTGAGCGTGCCCGCTCACGCGTGTCCCACGGCGTGTGCCGCGGAGCGGCTCGGCCCGGTGGTGGCGCAGCATCAGCGCTTGCCGTTCGTGGCGCCGCCGCCGGCCGCGGCTGCCGAGCCGCAACGCGTGTCGTCGCCGCCGAGCCCGATCGAAATCGAGCATGGGCCGCGCTACCCGGCGCGCTTTCGCCACGCCGATCGCCGTTTGTTGATGCTCGAGATCAACAACGTCGCGCGGCTCTTGCGCGTGACGCCTCGCGACAGCCGCGATCGTCCACGCGTGCTCCGCCGGCTTGCCGACGACTATGCCGAGCTCGCGGCGAGTGCGCGCAGCTCGTCGGAGGCGCGCATCAAAAAGCGCGCCAGCGAGCGCGCCATCGCGCTCTACCAGACACTCTCGCGCGACCATCGGCGCTATTGCCATTCACCCGCGCGCAAGCGCGCCGAAGATCGCGGGTGCAACGACGAAGTGCTGCACTACTTGGCCGCCGAGCTCGTGCAAGCGGGCAAGAAGGACGAAGCGTTCGAAGCACACCAGGCGATCGTGCGGAGCTTCCCGCGCTCTCCTTTCGCCGCGCATGCGCTCTTGGCGATCGGCGAGCGGCACTTCGAACAGTCTCGCTGGCAATCGGCGCGCCGGGCCTATCGCGCGGCGCTGGCGCGCACGCCCGACAGCGAGCTCGGCGCTTATGCCCATTACAAGCTCGGGCACGTCGTGTGGAGCTCCGGCGATCCCAAGACCGCGCTCTTGCACTTCGTCTCGGCGCTCGAGCTATCGAGCCGTACTTCGACGAGCGCGGAGCTCGTGCGCTTCAACGAGGCGGCGCGTCGGGATCTCGTCTTCGCTTACGCGCAGGCGGGCACGCCCGAAGGCGCCTTCGCCGCGTTCAGCAAAGTCATCCCGGAAAAAGCGCTCCCCATGATGGAGCAGCTGGCGCGTCGCTTCGTCGACAGCGCCAAGCACAGCGCGGCCATCGTCGTCTATCGCGAGCTCCTCGATCGCAAACCGCGCTGCAGTCACCGCGTCGCCATCGCGCGCGCCGTGGCGGCGGAAGATCCAAACGACAAGCAAGCCATCCGCGCGGCGCTCGACGAGCTGCGCTCTGCGGATGACGAGCGCTGCCGCGACGCCACCGCGCAACTCTTGTTCGAAACCGCCGCCCTATGGCACGCCGAAGCGCTCGGCTCGGGCAAGGCGACAGGCACCGGCGATCGCGCCACGGTGGAGCTCGTGAACGAGCTCTACGGCTGGCTCTCGGACTTCAGCGACGCCTCGGGTCTCCCGACGGCCGCGGTGCTGCGCTACCGGCATGCCGATGTGCTGCATGCGCTCGAGCGCTGGAGCGACTGCGGCCGGGTCTTCTTCGACGCCTTTGCGCAAGACCCCAAAGGCGACCTCGCGCGCGATGCGCTGTCGGCGTCGGCCGGATGCTGGGTGCGCGCTCGCAACGCCAATCCCGCGCTCGCCGCGCGCACCTTCGAGCGCGCGCGCTGCCTGCTCGACGCCCCCACGAACGATCGCGCCGCGGCCGAGCTCCACGCCGCCATCACGCGAGCGCATGCGTGCCCGTGATCCGGTGCTAGCCTGAGGGCGTTGGAAGAGCGCGCGCTCATCTTGATTCACCAGACGGCAAACCCGGTTTTCGACGTCTTGTTCGTGTTCTCGCACTACCTCGGGACGCTCGCGTTCTGCA
>Ga0075420_100002638_pt1 | contig 15547 bp, 9 predicted proteins | sample SoiMetdeltSBSDD4_FD_75296 | JGI IMG/M metagenome (GOLD analysis project Ga0075420, IMG submission 75296) | Bulk soil microbial communities from a Populus tree surrounding site in Tennessee, USA - Soil MetaG P. deltoides SBSDD4 | ecosystem: Environmental > Terrestrial > Soil > Tree plantation... | reverse complement strand
CGGTCGTGGACTGCGTTGGCGCCGCGGTCAAAAAGGCGATTGCCACCGGTGCGGTCGATCCGGCAAAAGTCGGCATCATCGGTCACTCGTGGGGTGGCTTCGACACCGTCTACCTTTCAACGCACACGTCGCTCTTTGCGGCTGGCGTCGCGGGCGCGCCGATCACCAACCTCGTCAGCAACTACGGCAGCCATCATTGGGGCTCGGGAATTGCCGAGACCGACCACATTGAGACCGGGCAGCAGCGAATGGAGGTGCCGCTCTGGGAGGATCTGCCGGCCTATATCCGCAATTCGGCGGTGTTTGGCGTCGGCGCGATGAAGACGCCGCTGCTCGTCGCCTTCGGTGACAACGACGGCACGGTGCACTGGCACCAGGGCGTCGAACTGTACAACATCGCACGCCGGGCAAAGAAGGACGTCGTGCTGCTCGTTTACGGCGGCGAGGATCACAGCAACCGCCGAAAGCCCAATCAACTCGACTACCACCGCCGCATCGTCCAGTGGTTCGGCCACTACTTGAAGAACGAACCCGCCGAGCCGTGGATCACGCAAGGTGTCAGCTTCCTCGACCGCGAGCAGGAGTTGAAACGTCTCAAGACACAGAAAGGATCCTGACGTGGGCCGACGACGAGTTCTCTACTGTGGCGTGGCGCTGGCACTCGCGGCCTCGAGCGCCGACCCTCGAGCCGTGGGTGACAACTGGCCACAGTGGCGGGGACCCGCGCGTACCGGCGTGCTGACCGACGCCGAAGCGCCCGCAACGTGGCCGGCGAACTTGACCAAAGGGTGGAGCGTCGAAGTGGGCGAAGGCTACTCCTCGCCGATCGCCGGAAGCGGGCGCGTGTTCGTCCATTCGCGCCGCGATCCTGACGAAGTCGTGTCCGCTCTCGATCTCGCATCGGGCAAGGTAACGTGGACGCAGAAGTATCCCGCGCCGATGCAGAAGAACCCATACGCGAAGCAGATGGCGAAGGGACCGTACTCCACGCCGCTTCTTGCCGGCGACCGGCTGTTCACTCTCGGCACGACGGCCATTCTCTCAGCCTGGAATGCGTCCACCGGGACACTCTTGTGGCGGAAGGATTTTTCCTCGCGTGTCGATACGTCGAAGCTCTTCTGCGGAACCGCAATGTCTCCGCTCGCAACGCGCCACGGCATCATCGTTCATGTCGGCGACGATCGTGGGGGCTCCATCATGGCGTTGGATCCTGCCACCGGCAAGGAGCGGTGGACCACGACTGTGAACGGCCCGGGTTACGCCTCTCCAATCGAAGCCAGCCTCGACAGCACGCCACAGATCGTAACGATGACGACGCGTTCGGTGATTGGCGTGGACAGTGCAACTGGCAAGCTGCTGTGGGAGTTTCCGTTCACGGATGAATGGAATGAAAACATCGTCACGCCTATCGCGACGCGCACTGGCGTGATTGTGACGGGCGTGCGGCAAGGCACGCGCCGTCTGGTCGTCACGAAAACAGGGAACGAGTGGACCGCAAAAGTCGCGTGGCACACGCCAGACGTCGCGATGTATATGAGTTCGCCCGTGCTCGTGCAGACCACGCTGTTCGGGCACTCGTCGCGGCGGAAGGGTCAGTTCGTCGCGATGGATTCCGAGACCGGGACGCTCCGCTGGGCGACAGAAGGGCGCAACGCCTCGAGCGCGGCCGTCGTCGCCGCCGGCAAACATCTGGTTTACCTGACGACGGAGTCCCAGTTGATCGTGGTGCCTTCGAGCCCGACGGCCTATGAGGAGGTCCGCCGATACACCGTTGCGTCAAGCACAACCTACGCGCATCCGATCGTGCTCAAAGATCGCCTGGTCGTCCGTGACGCGTCGCACGTAACGGTGTGGAATATAAGGTAGTGTCCGGACGTCAGTGCGCCCGAAACGGCAGCTGACGCCCCTCAATCGTCGGCTGCTGACCCGGTGTTTGCGCGGACCAGACCACCACGAAATAACCCTCTGCGGCGGCTACCACCGGGTAGTTGACGCCAGAACCTTCGAAGATCTCCGGCGGCTCGGCCTTGCCCGCGGTCACCCGCCGAAGCACGATCCGGCGAGTCTCGCCGGCTCGCTCGTCCCATACGACTGCACTCGTGCCGTGCTCGTCCGAGCCTATCTGGGGATGCGCGGGATCCGCCTCACCGCTGTCAAGCCGAAGCCGCGGCGTAAACGTGCCGCCCTCCGTGAGCGCTGAGTAGAAGATGGCCTTTCGCGGCGTGTTGCTCACAACCATCGTGGGCCAGGTCACGTAGATAACGCCGTGCCCATCGGCTGCCATCGCCGGTCCGTCGTCGGGACATGCGTCGATCTTCCAACCGTCGTCGCTGAGGCGCATGGGTGTACCAAACGTGACGCCCTTGTTAGTGGAGCGAGCCACCGCGATATCGCGAATACTGCCAGCAAAGATGTGACGCCAAGCGACGTAGACGTGATCGCCGGACGTCGCGACCGCGGTCTTGCAGCAAAAACACACCCGCTCAGCCAACAGCCGATCGGCCTCCGGCCCGTCGCCCTTCCAGGACGCATAAAACAAATCCTGACGCGGTGCGGTGCCACCACCGGCAGGCCGCGAAGCGGCACGATCGGAACCTCCGTGGCCGTGGTGATGTTCCCTCACCTCCGCATTCCTACCGTCAAGCCATGCCGCATGCACGCCGCCGTCGTGTGCAAGCGCTGCGGACTCCCAGCCGCGCATCCCCGGCGACATGTCGCCCGCCACAGTTGTGGCCTTCGAAAACGAACGACCAGCGTCGGTCGACGTCGAATATCGGATCACGGCCCGATTGTCGCGTCGTGAAGGCCAGATTATATGGATTATGTTGCCGGGCCCGATGAGGACGCGCGCTGCCTGCTCGCCAGAGGCGCGGGCATCTCCCTCCATATCATTGACGCGGACCGCGTCCCGAAACGTCGCGCCGCTGTCGTCGCTGACGCTGATGTAGATATCCGAGGTCTTCTCGGTGGACGCCGTCCACGCGACCGCCACCATCTTTCCCCAGCCGGCGACGGCGGGCGCGCTGTTCGATCGGCCTGGTACGCCTAACGCAATCCGCAACGGTTCACGGTGTCGATCGGCAGCCGGCGCTGGCTGTCGATCTCCACAGGCCGCAAAAGCTAGCGCCGCAAGTACACTTACGCAACCGAGTCGGTTGACTCGCATCAGAACCTCGCGCGCACGGCGAATTGCCAGGTCCGCGCCTCCCCCACCGCTGTTATCTGCCCGAACGTAGGCAACGGATTCGTTGGATACGTGCCCGGACCGAAGTTGGCATTCCGGGTGACCACGTTCGTGTGATTCGTCAGATTGAACACCTCGGCGAGCGCCTGAACCTCCGTCCGGCCGGCGAGGCGAAACACACGGCTGATCCTCGCGCTTGCGCTCAAGAAATCGCTTCCGGTTCCGACGTTCCTTGGAATGAACTCGCCGTCGACGATCGGGCGACCTGCTGTGCCCTGGATCGTCGTCACTCCCGAAGTGATGTTGAGCGGCAACGACGAGTAGGTCTGGATCGTTCCGCTGACCGTGAATCCGTACGTGAGCGCCTGCAGTGCGTTCCGGGCAGAACCTTCCGGCGAGCTGACGCCGCCGGTCAGAACCAAGCGGTGCCGCTGGTCGTCATCCGAACGCGCCCAGTCCTTGGACAGATCGAACGGATCGATCGGCGAACTGAAGAAGTTCTCGCCTACGTTGTTCATCGACTTCGACAACGTGTAGCTGGCGCGGTAGTACGCCCACCTGCCCGGCCGTCGCACGACGGACACGTGCAGGCCGTGATACGTCGACGTCGCTACAGGCGAATACTGATTGTTGTTGGCATAGTTTGGGTTCGGGCGGCAGCCGTTATTCGTGCCCGACGCGACGCACGATGGCACGTTCTGGTTCACCTGCATGATGAGCCGTCGTCCTCCGACGTACTGGTAGCCCACGCTGGCGGTGTGCCCGGCGCCGATTTGCCGTTCCACTTCGACGCTTGCCTGGCGCGAATAGGCGTTTCGCATCTCGCGATCCATCGTCGTCAGGTTCACCAGCGTCACCGTGGGAACAACCGAGGGGAGAACATTCGGAAACACCGGCGCTCCCGCCTGCGCTGGCGAGAGGCTAACGCCGATCTGCTGGAGATTTGCCAGGTCAGTGCTATTGCCGGCCGACAGCAGCGCGTTGGCAACCGCCCGAAGCGGTACGCGGTCGTAGAAGAGCCCGGCGTTACCGCGAATAATAGTGTTCCTGGCCGAATTCGGCGTCCATGCAAAACCGATCCGCGGGGATACATTGTTGGTGTCGGTGTTAATCGTCTCGAGCCACTGCAGGTCATAGCGCAGCCCGAGATTTAGGGTGAATCCATCACCGATCCGCCATTCGTCCTGCCCGAAGATCCCCAGGTTGGTGTTGCCTTGTGCGGCAACCGTCGCACCGAACGTCTGCGTGAATCCGGCATTGCTGTAGGTACCCGCGAGGAACGCCGGGAGTGACGAGAATGAATACGCTCCTCGCACTGCTCGCGGAAACGTGATGTCGTCGCTGTTGTAGAGCAGATCAACGCCGACCTTCAGTGCGTGCGAACCCGTGTTGTGCGAGAGGTTATTCACCAGCTGATACATGTTGTTCAGCCGGCCGGTCGGACTGCTGGATAAGGTACCGAACGTCGCCACACCGCTAATGGTCACACTCGGACCGATGGGATCGGTAGGCAGTGCCAGCAGGTCGCTGTGAAGAAACTGCGCGCGGGTTTCGTTCACGGTGCGCGCTGACAGCGTCCACGTGTTGCTCACCGCCATCGACTGGTCGCGATTGTCGAGACTCGACGATGCGGAGGGCGCGTTGAGCGCGCCGGCACCTCGTGAGTTCTCCGCTCCGACGTCATACAGGCTGTAGCGCACGCTGAGCCGATCGCGTTCGTTCAAGCTGTGATCGATTTTTGCGAGCAGGTTGACCGTCTCGACCGGGTTGGAATACTCGCCGGTGGTAACGCGCGATCCCGGGTACCCGGTCGCATCCAACCTCGCGTTAATGGCAGCGATGTTTGCCTCTGAGATGGTCGTCAGGCCCGTCTGATCGAGCGCGCGACGTTCCGCGTTGGTGAAGAAAAACGTCCGATCGCGCAGAATAGGGCCGCCGAGACTGGCGCCGTATTGCTGCTGGTTCATCGGCAGCGTCCTGCCGATCAGCGCATTCGACGCATTGAACGCGTCGTCGCGGAAGTATGCGTAGACGTCACCCCGCCAGCGGTTCGTGCCGCTTCTGGTGACGACGTTGACGTAGCCGCCGAGCGCGCGTCCCAATTCCGCCTGCGCACCGGAAGTTACGACCTGAAACTGTTCGACCGCATCGACACCGTACGGCAATCCCGCAAGTCCCGCAGCATCGTCGTTGGCGGACATGCCGTCGACGATGAAGTTGTTCGAGAAATTGCGCTGGCTACCGATCGAGAGCCCGACGCCGGGGACGGCCGATGTTTCGGCGAAGAGCTGAGTGCCTCCGACGTTTGGCGGCGAGACGCCAGGCGCCAGGAGCGCGATATCCAGGAACTGCCGGCCGTTCATCGGCAAGTGTTCGATTTCTGGGAGAAGGACCGTGCTGGCAATCTGACTTCTCGCCGCTTCGATCACCGTTTCATCAGCGGATACATTCACATTCGCCGAGACGGCTTCAAGCGTCAGTGGTACCGACAGATCGAATGCGGCGCCGACCGTCAGGGTCAGCCGTCGCTGTGCGAGCGCAAAGCCTGCTTGTCGAACCGAAAACTCATAAGGGCCGACGGGAAGATAGGGGAACCGGAACCGGCCGTCGCGATCGGTTGACAATTGCCGAGCCAAATTCGTCTCGAGATGCCGGACGGCGACGACAGCGCCATTCACGGCGGCGCCCAGCGGATCGGTGACGCGGCCGCTGAGGCTGGCGTAGTGCACGGTCTCCTGGGCGAGTGCGGTTACGGCACCCGCGCAGAGCGACACGACGACGAGCGTGTGCCGCAGAAAGACACGAACCGAATACATAGAATCCTCCCTGAACGGACGTCGAGCACGAGTGGCGAGTCGACTCGTTCAGGCGCGAGGAGGGGGGCCAGGCGGGACGGAAAACACGAGCGCCGTTACCGGCTGGGTGGCGACGGGCGCCACTTCGGCACCAGCAGGAACGGGGAGCGGTACGAAGGCGGTGAGCACACCACCGCTTGTCAGCGACGCGAAGATATCGTGCAGATCAACAAGGGGCCGCGCCTGGCAGTCGTTCTGCGACGCGGACCGCGCTCGATTCCCATGCATCGGGCAAATCCCGCCAGCGTGAGAGCCGGCTGGACAGCAATCCTGCGTTGCAGCTTTCGGCGCGGAGTCGAGCTTCTGGCAGCAGAGCGCCGCCGGCACAAGGATCTGGATGACCAGGTGGCACGCGGCCACCGCCAAGCCGAGCGACGCGAGGTGCCGGCGGAGGGCAGTCATCTACAGCTCGGATTATATGTCGACCGCGTGCCAAAATGACTGGAGATGGCTGATACCGCTCTCGTGACCGGTGCTTCAGGCGGCATTGGCGAGGATATCGCACGCCTGCTGGTTGACGGTGGCTGCAACGTGGTGCTGTTGGCGCGCAGCGCCGGCAAGCTCGAAGCACTCGCCGCCGAGCTTTCCCGGTCAGGCCGGGCTTCGGCATCGGTGCTGACCGCCGACCTATCTGACCCTGCCGCCGTGGATCACATCCTCCGCACACTCGACGAACGGCGACTCACCATCGATATCCTGGTCAACAACGCCGGCTTCGGCACAGTCGGCGAGTTCGCGCGCGATGATCCGCAGGAACAGCTGCGCATGCTGCAGGTCAACATCGTGGCCCTGACCCACCTGATGCGGCGGTTGCTTCCCGGAATGATCGAACGGCGACACGGACGTGTGCTCAACGTGGCATCGACCGCGGCGTTTCAACCAGGTCCGTTGATGGCGGTTTACTACGCGACGAAAGCCTATGTGTTGTCGTTGTCGGACGCGCTCTCGGAGGAGACGTCCGGCACCGGTGTGACAGTCACCTGCCTTTGCCCAGGACCGACGCGCACCGGTTTCCAGGATCGCGCCCAGATGCACAACACCCGCCTCGTGAATGTGACGAAGCTGATGACGTCGGCGGAAGTCGCGCGCGCCGGATACGACGGAATGATGGCTGGACGGGCGTTAGTCGTTCCGGGATTGCTGAACAAGATCGTCGCGCAGTCGGTGCGCCTGATGCCGCGACGTCTCGTCGCGCGAGTCGTGCGTTCGCTCAACGCCGAGCGGTAATGCCGCGGTTCAAGCTGGTCATCGAGTACGCAGGTACGCGCTATAGCGGTTGGCAGATCCAGAAAAACGCGAGGACGGTGCAGGGAGAGATCGACCGCGCGATCCGCGAGGCCTCAGGACGACGGGAGTTCGAGCTTTACGGGGCAGGCCGCACTGACGCTGGCGTCCACGCGCTCGCGCAGGTAGCGCACCTCGAGCTATACACCAGCCTCGCGCCAGAACCGCTCCGCCGTCGCATCAATGACGAGCTGCCGGCGGATATTCACATCCGATCCATTCACAAGGCACCGCACCGCTTTCACGCCAGACACGATGCGGTGTCGAGGAGCTACCTGTATCAGATCTCGCGCCGTCGCACCGCGTTTGGCAAGCCGTTCGTGTGGTGGATCCGCGAGACCCTCGACGTGAATGCGATGCGGCGGGCGGCAGACGCGTTCGCGGGTCGGCAGGACTTCTCGGCATTCTCGGACGACAGTCCCGATGAAAAGTCGACGGTGGTCGTGCTCGAGCGCATCGAGCTCGTCGAGGCAGGAGCGCTCGTCCTCGTCCGCGTGCGCGGTTCGCATTTCCTGTGGAAAATGGTGAGGCGGATCGTCGGTGTCCTTGCCGCGATCGGGCGAGGCGAGCTCCGCCCGGCGGACGCCGCCCGGCTGCTGCATTCGCCGGACGAACGGGCGTCAGGCGTCAAGCCCGCGGAACTCACCGCGCCGGCTGCCGGGTTGTTTCTCGAATCAGTCACGTATCCGGGAGAGAACGGGCCTGGCGACATTACGCCGGTGCTGTGGATCGAGTGAACATGGACGTGAATCAGATCGAGTTCTTGAAGGCGGCGATTGCCGAGGCCGAAGAAGGGCTGCGTGAGGGCGGGATTCCGATCGGATCGGTGCTGGTGCATGGCGATCGGATCATCGGGAAAGGCCACAACCGCCGCGTGCAGAAAGGCAGCGCGGTGCTGCACGGCGAGATGGACGCGCTCGAGAATGCGGGCCGTTTGAAGCCGGCGGTCTACCGTGAGTCCGTCCTGTTCACCACGCTCTCACCCTGCGCGATGTGCAGCGGTGCGATTTTGCTGTACGGGATCCCACACGTGATCGTTGGCGAGAATCAGACGTTTCTGGGTGAAGAGGCGTTGCTGCGATCGCGCGGGGTCCGCGTGGACGTCGTTCAGGATCCGACGTGCGTGCAGCTGATGCGGCGGTTCATCGACGCGCACCCGGATCTCTGGAGCGAGGATATTGGGGTCAGGCGGTGAACGCGTGAACGGGGTCAGGCGGTGAATGCGTGAATTCACGCATTCACCGCCTGACCCCGTTCACGCGTTTACCGCCTGACCCCAAATCTGCGCCTCCAACCACGGGATCGGACACTCAGCCCTACCCCTAACCCCCAAGACATCTCGCTTCAAACCACTGATAACACGGGCGTTCGCGCCACGCGACGAACACGGCACGAGTCGTGATTCCGACCGCGGGATGCCGTCTCGGACAGCCGCAGTCTCGCTCGTGGCCACCGCCACGATGGTGGCCGTCGTCATCGCCGCTCCCGTCCTGAACGAGCCGCTGACCGGTCGGCAGGTCTTTCCCGTCACCAACTGGTGGAACCAGGACGTCAGCGCTGCGCCTCTGGATCCGCACTCGCAACAGTTCATCGATTGGATCAGCAACCGCACGTCGGCCAATCCGACTGCGGTGCGCCGCCTGCATCCCGACTTCGGTCCCCCGCCGTACGGCATCCCGTACGTCGTCGTCGACGGCACGCAGCCGCGCGTGGCCGTGACTTTCGAATACGCGGACGAGAGCGACACGGGAATCCCCGGCCTGCCAGGCTACCCGGTTCCCGATGAAGCCCGTACGCTGCCCAACTACATCGAGGGCGGCGTGCCGGGAGGAGGCTCGTCCGGTGACCGTCATCTGCTGATGATCGATCGCGATCGCTGGACGCTGTACGAGCTGTTTGCCACGCAGTGGAATCCAACGGCATCGCGGTGGGAGGCAGGCTCCGGCGCGATCTTTGATCTCAACAGCAATGCGCGCCGACCCGACACGTGGACGTCGGCGGATGCCGCCGGGCTCGCAATCTTTCCCGGGCTGGTGCGGTACGACGAGGTGTTCGGCGCCGGCGAGATCATGCACGCGTTTCGCTTCTCGACGCGCGCGACGAATGGCTACGTCTGGCCGGCATCGCACCGAGCGGGGTCGACGACCAGCGCACCGCCGCTTGGCACCCGCCTGCGCCTCAAAGCCTCACGCGATATTTCCGGCTTCACGCCGGAGATTCAGCGAGTCTTCCGCGCGATGAAGCGACACGGCCTGATCCTTGCCGACAACGGCTCCGACATGTACATCCAGGGCACGATGGATGCGCGATGGAACAATGACGTCCTTAATCCCGCTTTTCGATCGCTCACCGCGGATGACTTTGAAGTGATCCAGCTCGGGTGGCGCGACGGCTCGCCGCCAACACCGGTCACGAACCTCCGGATCATTCGCTAGCGCCGCTTCGGCCCCTTCAGACCGCTCCACCGATTCAGGGGAACCGCGGCGGTTCATTCAAGAGTCTGGATCGATTCCGGGACGGCAGCGGCCAACGCGCGGAAATATTCCGGACTGGTACATCGCGCCAGGCGGCGAGGCGCTTGCAACTACCACCTCACTTACAAAATCGCATTCTTAGGGGCGGTCCGCAAGAATCCGAGGCGCGCACGTTCTCAGGATGAAGCGGACGTCCGTCTGAACGAGGAGACGCGGGAGGCGCCTCATGCTGACGAAGTCAGGAGTACTCATCGCGGTCCTGGCCGCTGCCACTGCGGCAGCCGCTCCAGTGCGCGCACAAGAGCCGTCACGGATGGACGGTTGGGTGGTGCTCAGCCTGGACGAATACCGCGCCCTGCGCGGACGAGCCTTTCCAACCACGCCGGATCCATTGCCGCCGCCGGTCGACGCCACGCTCACACGCGTCGACTACGACCTGCGCGTGAACGGCGATACGGTGAGTGGCGAAGCGCGATTGACGATCGACGTGCTCAAACAAGGGTGGGTGAGCATTCAGATGCCGGCCGGGCTGCTGGTACGTGGGGCCAAACTTGATGGGCAACCGTCGGCGCTCGTCGACGGCAATCCACCCCGGGTTTTGATCTCGCGGAGCGGCCGGTCGGTCCTCGCGCTCGAGGTCGTCGTGCCGGTTGAATCCGCCGGCGGCATCGAGTCGATGACGCTGCCGGCATCCGCGTCGGCTGTGTCCGCTGTTGCCCTCACGGTCCCGCGCACCGGCCTCGACTTGACAGTCGCCGGTGGCTTCGTCGCCGAGCAAACCGAAAGTGCCACCGAAAATCGGTGGACGGTGTTCGGATCGCCGGCGCGCCCGCTGACGTTTTCGTGGAAGCGGCGCGTCGACGATCGCCGTTCCGCGCTGCCGCTGCGCTCTCGCGCCCGCATTACCGAGCTCGTCGCGCTCGGGGAGGACAGCACGCAGATCACCGCCAGCGTGCGGCTCGAAGTCGTGCAAGGCGTAGCGCGGGAGATCCAGCTGGCGACACCGGAAGGCGTCGCGGTGAACCAGGTCTCGGGCGCCACGGTTGGAGAGTGGCGGCACGAAGGAGGAACGCTGACGGTTTCGTTCCTCGAACCTATCCTGGCCACTACGTCCATCGTCGTCGCGGCGGAAGCGCGGACCGCCCGTGACGGCGCGATTGCCGTGCCCCTCATCCGCATGCCGGCGGCCGAGCGCGAAACTGGCGGCGTCGCCGTTGATGTTGTCGGTGCAGGGGAGATAAAGGAGCGGCAGCCCCGCGGATTCGATCCCATCGATCCCAGCGACCTCGGTGACATCATCGAAGGACGCGAGTCGCCGTCGATGGCCGCCTTTGGCTTCAAGCCGATGGCCGGCAACGCGCCCAGGGCGCTGACCGTCAACGTCTCGCGTTACCTGCCGCAGGCCGTCCTGGTGGCAAACATCGAAGAGGCTCGCTACGAAGCGCTCATGGCCGAGGACGGCAAGATGCTCGTGCGAGCGCGCTACGCGGTGCGGAACAACCAGCGCGCATTTCTTGCGGTGAAGCTGCCGTCAGGATCGGTCTTGTGGAGCGCCGCGCTGGCCGGCAAGCCCGTTCGCCCGGGGGTCTCTGCCGACGGATCGTATCTGCTGCCGCTCGTTAAAGGTCGAGCCGGCGAGCAGCCGCCGACGTTCGCCGTCGACCTCATCTATCTGTTGCGCAGCGCCGCGTGGAGCGACCGTGGAACGGCGCGTCTCGAGCTGCCCGCGGCCGATCTTCCAGCGTCACGAAGCGGCCTGCTCGTGTACCACTCGCCGCGATTCGAGATCGAGCCGCAACCGGGCGCGTTCCGCGTCGAGTCGATGCAGGCGCCGTGGACGGCGGCGCTCAGAAACGAGATGGTCTCGCCAGCCGCCTCGCCAGCTCCCCTCGCCGGCGCGGGCGGAGGTGAGCGTGACGGCGCCGCGCGGGCACTTCTGGACACGTACCGCAAAGAGATGGGCAAGTCGGCCGTTGGCGTGATTCCCGTGCAGGTGACAGTTCCGTCGCTGGGTCCTTCGATCTTTGTAGCCGCGGAGCTGACGGCCGAATCTCACGCTCCGGTTCTGGACATCAAGTATGTGCGGACGGAGAAATGAGACGGGGTTCGGGGTTTGGGACTCGGGGTTCGGGACTCGGGGTTCGGGGTTCGGGGTCGAAGGCGGGAGGATGGCTGCCATGTCAAAACATATAGGGCTCGTGATCGCGTGTTCGGTTGTCGCGACATTTACAGTTCAGGCTCAGGAGCGCGGACCCGCGGGCACGGTGACGTTGTCGCGCACTGACTACGACCGCCTGCTGGATCTGGCGAATCGTCAGCCGCGCCCTGCCGACCGGGCGCCGCTGCCGGCGGCGTTGACGCGCGCCGACATCCGCGCCCGCGTGAGCGGCGGCACTGTCCGCGCCACGATGATGGTTGACGGGGAAGTGTTCCAGAGCGGCACCGTAAAAGTGCCGCTGATCGCCAACGCCACGCTGCTCGACGCGCGCTCGGGCGATCGGCCGCTGCCGCTCATCAGCGAAGGCAACTCGCACGTTGCGGTTGTCAGCGGACCGGCCACGTTCTCGGCGGCGCTCGAGTGGGGCACGGCGGTCACAACCGGGCCCGGAAAGGGCTCGTTCCTGTTGCCGGTGCCGCCGGCGGGAAGCGCCACGGCAACGTTCGACATGCCGGGCGAGCAGTCGGATCTGCGGGTGTCGCCAGGGCTCGTGCTGCGGCGAACGTCAGCCAACGGCCGCACGGTGGTCGAGGCGGCGCTCGATCCAGGAACCGCCACGCAGGTCTGGTGGTCGGCGCGCGAGAACGGTCCCGTCGCGGCGCCGCGCGAGGCGCGCATGCTGTCGGAAGTGAAGACGCTCGTAACTATCGGAGACGTTGACGTGCGACTGCTGTCGCTCGTCGATCTCACGGTGGTGCAGGGCGAACCCACCGAGATTGACGTGCGCCTGCCGGCCGGCTACGAGCTTGACAGCATCACCGGCGCCTCACTCGAGCGCAGCGAACAACAGGGCCAGCGCCTCCTCCTATTCGTGTCGACGCCATCGAGGCGACGCCATCAGTTCCTGTTGAATCTCGAACGCTCGAGCGGAGGTGGATCGTTCAAGCTGGAGACCGACTTTCCGACGGTTCCAGCGGCCCAGCGCGAAACGGGCGAGATCGCCGTCGAAGGACTCGGCACCCTGGAGATCGCCTCCGACGACATCCAAGGCCTGCGGCGAATGGACGTTCGCGAGGTCGACCAATCGCTGACAAGCGTGGCACGGCAGGCGCTGTTGTCGGCGTACCGATATCAGCGGACGAACACAGGCACGCCAACGCTGGCGCTGAACGTTACGAGATTTCCGGATGCCGGAGTGCTCGCGGCGATTGGCGAGCGGGCAGTGGCAACGACGCTCGTGACCACTGAGGGGCGGGCGCTGACGGAAGTAGTGATCTGGCTGCGCAATCGCGCTCAGCCGTTCATGAAGGTCTCGCTGCCGCCGGGTGCATCGATGCTGTCGGTCGAAGTCGCAGGCGCGACCGCGAAACCGGCTGAAGGCGCCGATGGGATGCGCGTTCCGCTGCTCCGTCCCGGCTTCCGCCCGGACGGTCCATACATCGTGTCGTTCGTGTACCTGCACTCAGTGGCGGCGTTCGCGAAGAAGGGCGACATGCACATGAACCTGCCGCGAATGGACGTGCCGGTCAGCGTCGTGGAATGGGAGTTGTTCCTGCCGGATCGCTATCGCGCGGATCGCTTCACCGGCAGCGCGATCGCTGCGGCGCTCGCCTACGACAGCGTGACCGCCGCGCCACTGGCGACTCCCCCGCCACCCGATCCGATAGCGGCAGGTCTAGCCGTTCCTGGCCAGATTCAAGGCCGCGTCGTCGATCACACCGGCGCCGCTCTGCCCGGGGCCACCATCGTGGTGCAGGTCGCGGGACAGCGCCGAACCGCCGTCACGAATGCAGCCGGACAGTACACGATTCACGGCCTGCCGTCGGGACCGATGTCGGTCACCGGTTCACTCCAAGGCTTCAAAACCATCGAACGGTCGATCATCTACGACCAGCAGCCGCGCCAGGTGGACTTCCAATTGGTGATCGGACAGCTGACTGAAACTGTCACCGTTACCGCTGACGCGCCGATCATCAACACCACGTCAGCTGAAGTGACGCAGGTGATACGGCCGGACCAGTTCCAGAATCGTGGGAACGCTCAGGCAGCGCGACGCGAGGAGCGCAACGCCGCTCCAGCCGAGCCGTCAGCGAACGTTCAGAACCTGCAGCGCCGCGCCGCGGGCGTGCTGCCAGTGCGGATCGATGTGCCCAGGGCGGGCACATCACATCGGTTCATCCGGCCACTCGTCATCGACGAAGAGATGGGCCTCTCTTTTAGGTACAAGCGGAGATAAGTGCCAAGGGCGAGGTGCCTTGTGCCTGGCACTTGGCTATTTTTCCGGCATCAATGTGACGACCGTTGCTCGATCCGCGGGGAAGTACTTCTTGAACGTCTCATGAAGGATTGCCGGCGTGACGGCGTCGATGCGCTGGGCGCGCGTGAGGATGAGCAGCGGATCGCGTCCGAGGAGTCGCGCCGACTGCAGCCGGCCAAGCCAGAACGAGTTCTGCTTGAGCGCGACCTCGTGCGCGCGCCGGGCGGTCTCTTTCGCCCGGTTGGTGAAATCCTCGGATGGTCCTTCCTTTTGAAGCCTGGCGACCTCCTCGAAGACGCGCGCCGTCATCTTGTCCGCGTTGTCGGGTGAGCCGCCAAACGCAACCTCGATATGCCCGCCGCCGCGCTGCGGCGCAAGCTGCGCCAGCCCGACCGACACCGTATAGGTCTCGCCCAGCTCTTCGCGCAGGATGTCGCGCAGCGCGATCTCGAGCACCTCGGTGGCCGCTTCGACGCGCGTCTGCTCGTGTTCTTCGATCGGGGGATCGGCGAAGAAGCTGATTACGGTCTGGCTCTTGGGCTCTTTGCCCTTCTCGACGCGTGCGCGCTCGGTGGCCGCTGGGAACGTGATGCCAACATCCTTGAACTTGCTGACCGCTTTGCCTAACGATGGCAGGGATCCCACGTACGTCGAGAGGAGCGGCAGCGCCTCGTCCACTTTGAACGTGCCGACCATGAAGAGAGTAAAGTCGGCGGCGTTCGAGAAGCGCTCCTTGTAGAACGACACCATGGCTGGACGATCGAGGGCGGCGATCCGCTCAACGGTCAGCGGTCGCGACGTGTAGTGCTTCATGGTGTTCACTTCGCCGAGCTTGTCCCCAAACACCGCGTTCGGGCTGCTCAATCGGTTCACGACCGCCGCCTCGAGCTGACGTTTGATGAGCGCAAACGCCTCGTCGTCATTTCCCGGCGCGGTGAACTTGATGTGGAGCAGCTGCAGCGCGGTCTCGATGTTGGCGGGCGTGCTCGAACCCTGGATGCCGTGCGTCGACAAGGAAATGAAAGGTGACGCCGAGGCGATTTTTCCCGCCGTCAAGCGTGGCAGGTCGATCGCGCGGTGGCCGCCAGCGCCGGACAGCTCGACTTGGCCAGTCGCGAGCTGTGCTTCGAGGAACTTATCCGGCGCCTGCAGCGAGCTTCCACCCGAGGCCACGAGCGAGAACATTACTTGATCGTTCTTGAAGTCTGTCGGCTTGAGCCAGGCTTCGACGCCATTGGAAAATCGAACGACAGTGACGCCCAGTTCCGGAATCTCGCGCCGATCGGTGACCGTTCCTGGTGCCGGCATCTTTGCGACGAGCGCCGCGTTGCTCGC
>Ga0075420_100002637_pt1 | contig 15548 bp, 13 predicted proteins | sample SoiMetdeltSBSDD4_FD_75296 | JGI IMG/M metagenome (GOLD analysis project Ga0075420, IMG submission 75296) | Bulk soil microbial communities from a Populus tree surrounding site in Tennessee, USA - Soil MetaG P. deltoides SBSDD4 | ecosystem: Environmental > Terrestrial > Soil > Tree plantation... | reverse complement strand
TTGAGCGCCGCCACCAGCTTGCCGAGTGAGGCCTTGGCATCGCCGAACAACATCGAGGTCCGTGGCTCGAAGAACAATTCGTTCTCAATGCCAGCGAATCCCGCCCCCATGCCGCGCTTCATCACGATCACCGACTTCGCCTTGTCCACGTTCAGGATCGGCATGCCGTAGATCGGGCTCGAGGGGTCGTTCCGTGCCGCCGGATTTACCACGTCATTGGCGCCGATGACGAGGGCCACGTCCGTCTTCTCGAAGTCATCGTTGATCTCTTCCATGTCGATCAACTTGTCGTAGGGGATCTCGGCTTCGGCCAGGAGCACGTTCATGTGCCCGGGCATCCGGCCCGCGACCGGATGGATAGCGTATTTCACCTCGCCGCCGTTCTTCTCGATGAGGTCCGCCATTTCCCGGATCAGCTGCTGCGCCCGCGCTACTGCGAGTCCATAGCCAGGCACCACGATCACCTTCTGCGCGTACGCGAGCGATACGGCCGCGTCCTCCACCGACACTTCCTTCACCGTCAGGCCGGCGGCGCTCTTTATCGCAGCCACGGCCGGTGTGCCGAACGCGCCGAACAGCACGTTCATGATCGACCGGTTCATCGCCCTGCACATCAGGATCGAGAGCAGGAAGCCCGATGCCCCGTCCAGCGCGCCGACCACGATCAACAGGTTGTTGTTGATCGCAAACCCCATCGCCGATGCCGAAAGTCCCGCATACGCGTTCAGCAGCGAAATCACGACGGGCATGTCCGCGCCGCCAATCGGCAGCACCATCAGCACGCCGATCACCGTCGCCAGGCCGATCATGATGTAGAACACGTTCGGCTGGCCCGGCACCATCATCTGGTACGCGAGCAACCCGATCGTGGCGACGAAGAGCCCGATGTTGACGAAGTTCTGTCCGGGGAACGTGATTGGCCGTCCACGGATCAATTCCTGCAGCTTGCCGAACGCCATGAAGCTGCCGGTCACCGTCAGCGCGCCCAGGATCACCTCAGCGCCCAGCGCGGCCATGATTGGCGCTGACGGCGTGGTGCCCAGCGCGAAGTACTCGTCGATACCCACGAGCGTCGCCGCAACGGCGCCGAACATGTGCGAGATGGCGACGAACTGCGGCATCGCGGTCATCGGGATGTTGACGCCGAGCGGCAGCCCGATCACAACGCCGATGAATGACCCGACGACGAGTCCGATGATGATAAACTCGTAGCGGACGATGTCGTGGTGCAGCAGCGTGCCAATGACCGCGAACAACATCGCCACCATCGCCAGCCGCATGCCGTTGCGGGCGCGCTTCGGATCCGAAAGGCCGCTGAGGCCGAGGATGAAGAGGATCGACGAAATGAGGTAGGCGAACTGGATCAGCAGCTCGCGCGCCATCGAAGATGTCTCGGTCATTCCTTCCTGCCCGGCTGCTTGAACATCTTCAGCATCCGGTCGGTGATCAGGAAACCCCCGACGACGTTGATGCTGGCGCAGGCGACTGCGATGGCGCCGAGGATGTTGCTCGCGAGACCGCGCCCGCTGCCCGCGGCGACGAGCGAACCGACGAGGGAGATGCCGGTGATGGCGTTAGCCGCCGACATCAGGGGGGTGTGCAGTAGCGCCGGCACCCGGGTGATCACCTGGTACCCGACGAACGCGGCGAGCACGAACACCCAGAGCTGCATCAAGGACGTAAGAGTCGACATCAGACCTCTCGGAATGGCGTGACGACGGCCGGATCTGGCCGTTCCCGAACCGCCGGGAACATAGCGTCGGGGCGGGAAAGTCTCTAAGGGATTTCGGGTGAGGCCAGCGGACGGAAGGTCGGAGTCCACGATGATGCGCGGGTAGCAGCAGATCGGATGTGATGACAGCTTATTGGGCGATGAGCGTCGTCTGATTCTTGCGTAACGGACGAGGCTGCTTAATGTTACGCGCGCTTTCCACCCGGAGACCGATGCGATTCCGTGAATGGCACGCTCGAGGTCTGGTATTGATCATCGCTTCCTGCCTGACGACAACCGCGCAGGCACAGGTGCGCGACTCTCAGCCGCCGGCGCCAAAGTTCGACCAGGCGGCCGCGCTGGAGGACCTCAGGAAATTCATCGCCGGCAAGGAGGAAACTCCGGCGGTCGACCTGTTCAACAACATCCAGACGTACAAGGCCGTCACCGCCGGGCGCTTCCTCAGGATCATGGAGTTTGGCTTCACCGTCGCACTTGGCGTGGACTGCTCGCATTGCCACGTTCCGGGCCAGTGGGACTCGGACGAAAAACCGACCAAGCAGGTCGCGCGCGAGATGTCTGCCATGGTCACCGCGATCAACAACGAATACCTGAAGAAGATCCCGAACCTGCGAAGCACCAATCCCCAGGTGAATTGCACGACGTGTCATCGGGGGCAACGCCGACCAGCGCTGGAGCTCCCGCCAGCGGTCCGTCCGCCGCAATGATGCGCGCGACGATGCGGGCATGCGCCCTGGTATTCACGCTGGCATCCAGTTCCAGCGCTCAGACGTTAGGCAGCACGGTCACGACGCCCCCCGACGCCGTGACGCACGACAATCACCAGCCGGCTGGCGTCATGACGGGGAAGGTCCTCAAGGTCCGGCTCGAGGCCGTCCGCGCGACATGGCGACCCGAGGGCGCCGACGGACCGGTCCGCGACGTCTATGCCTTCGCCGTGGAAGGTGGAGCGCCGAACATCCCCGGACCGTTGCTTCGTGTTCCCGAGGGAACCGAGCTGCACGTCTTCATTCGTAATCGCCTGGCCGTTCCGCTCAGGCTGCACGGCATGGGACCGAGACCGCGCGCCAAGGACGATTTCGTCACGATGGCGCCGGGCAAGGGTCTCGAGTTCCGGTTCAAGTCCGGCGCGCCGGGCACGTATTACTACTGGGGGCAGACCGCGGACTCGTTGTTCAATCAGCGGAGCGGGGCCGACGGCCAGTTGACGGGTGCATTCATTGTCGATTCGGCAGGGGCAGCGCCGGACGCGGACCGGATCTTCGTGATCGGCGAATGGCTTGGGCCCATCCCGAAGCCCGGCACGCCGCGCAAGGTGACGATCGTCGTGAACGGTCGCTCGTGGCCGCATACCGAGCGCCTGACGATTCCGTTCGGGCTCCCTGCCGAGTGGCGCGTGATCAACGCCAGTATCGCGCCCCACCCGATGCACCTGCACGGAACCTTCTACACGGTCGAGAGCCGGGGATCGGCGATGCGCGACGTCGTGTACGGGGCGCTGAACCAGCGGTTGGTAACCACGGAGCTCATGCTGCCCGGCAGCACGATGATGATGCGGTGGGTTCCCGATCGCGTTGGCAACTGGCTCTTCCACTGTCACATCCTCGCGCACGTCACCGGCCGGATGCGCGACGGCGACGCCACGGGTCCGGTGACAGAAGACCACCATGTCGAGCATGACCCGGCTCGCGCGATGGCTGGACTGGTGCTGGGCATCACGGTACTGCCGGGAGACGAAACGGCCGCGCCTGACCTCGAGACGCACGTGCGCCGTCGCATGACACTGCACGTCAGGGAGATCCCGAACCGGTACGGGACAGACTCCGGCTTCGGTTTCTCGTTCGTGAGCGACAGGGGGCCTGCCCCACCGGTCGACGGGGCCTCGAACCCCAGTCCAACCATCATCCTCACGAAGGGAGAACCCGTCGTCATCGGCGTAGCGAACGGCGTTCGTGAGCCGATGGCCATTCACTGGCACGGAATCGAGCTCGAAAGCTTCAACGACGGCGTCCCTGGCTGGAGCGGCCAGACAGGACAGATCATGCCACCGGTGGAGCCGGGCAGGACGTTCGACGTAAACTTCACGCCTCCGCGCGCCGGCACCTTCATATATCACACGCACGGTCACGACAGCAAGCAGCTCGTCTCAGGCATGTACGGCGCGCTGGTCGTGCTCGAACCCGGCGAGACGTTCGATCCGGCAGTCGATCACGTCGTGTTGCTCGGCGGTTCTGGACCGGTAGTCCCTCCGGGTGTCGAGATGAACCGGTCGACCAAGCCGCCACTGCTCCAGGTCAAGGCAGGCGTGAAGCATCGGTTCCGGATCATCAACATCACGCCGAACTTCACGCTGGCCGTGACGCTCCGGGGCGAGTCGGGGCCAGTGCAGTGGCGCGCGATTGCGAAGGATGGCGCTGACCTGCCGCCTAACCAGGCCACCATGCGCGCGGCAAACCAGACGATCGGCGTTGGCGAGACCTACGACTTCGAGTACGAGCCAACGGTGCCCGGTGATCTCCGGATCGACGTGCTCAGGCTGGGTAACGTCCTCACCACGACGCCCGTGCGCGTGGTGCGTTAGGCCTGAGAAATAGGGTCAGACTCCTTTTCCGAAAAAGGGTCAGACTCCATTTGCGGGTGCCGCAATTTGCCGTTTCGCTCGCTTTTGGCCTCGGACGAGTGGATGCGCCCTGCGGTTGAGGCAAAGCGCCGCAACCTCCGGAACGCGGCCCAAGGCCCATGCTTTGTTGGTAGCGTCGCGGATGTCTGACATTGTACGCACGTCGAGCGCATCGTGGAAAAGCGCGCGGTACGCCGCCATTCGGCTCTCGTCGTCATGGCCAAGCGCGCGAAATAGCTCGTGCGGCGCGACCAGCGGATCCAAGAGCCCGAGAGCGTTTGCGCCGTAGCTTGACCACCGATACTCGCCGGGATCTGCGACGAGACCGGCGCGGACAGGATTCAGTTCGATGTAACGGTAGCAGGCGAGAAGGTACTGCTGGCTGTCGATCAGCGTCGCTCGGTACCTGCCTTCCCACAGCGTCCCTGTTCTATCGTGCTTTCGATTGAAATACTGAACGTAGCGGCGACCTACAGACTGCATCACGGCGCCAATCCCGTCGGCGGTCGCGGGCGTCATCAGCAGGTGTACGTGGTTCGTCATGAAGACGTAGGCGTGAACCAGACATCCATGACGATTGCAGGCGGCAGCTACCCATTCACGAAAGACTTCGTAGTCCGCCCTTGCGGCGAAGATCACTGTGCGATTGTTCCCTCGCTGGATTACGTGCAGCGGCTGCCCGGGAACGATGAAGCGTGGTTGACGAGTCACTCGATTTGAATAGTCGGGCGCCGTCACCAACCCGTCACGCAATTGGAGTCTGACCCTTTTTCGGGCCAATTGGAGTCTGACCCTTTTTCAGTCCGGACTCTGGCCGAAGATCGCCATGTTGGAGCTGTGCCCCGGCGTGACCTTCTTTTCGGGGTATATCCAGTGCACGGCCTGGTTCACCGCGGTTGCGGCTTCACCAAATCCTGAAGCGATCAGCTTGAGCTTCCCCGGATACGTCGTGACATCGCCGGCGGCATAGATCCCCGGCTGCCCCGTCTCCATGCAGGAGTTCACGACGATTTCCTCCTTCTCGAGCGTCAGCCCCCACTGGGTGAGCGCACCAAGGTCGCTCACGTAGCCAAGCATCGGGAGCACGACGTCGCACTGCACTTCACGCTCGAGCTTCGTCTTGGTTTCGCGGATCACGACGCCCGTCAGCCGGTCGCCCGCAGACCGGATGTCGTGCAGCTCATGGAAGGTGTGCATCGCCATCCGACCCTCGGCCACGGCGCGCTGCACTTCATTCACGGTGGCCGCGTGCGCGCGGAACCGGTCACTTCGATGCATGAGCGTGATCCCGGCGGCACGATCGAGCAGCTGGTGCGCCCAGTCGAACGCGGTGTCACCTCCACCGATAATCAGGATTCGCCGCCCACGGAACACCTCGGGGTCCGTCACGACGTCGTAGATCCCGCGACCGTACCACGGATGCGCGACGGTCTGTGGCAGCCGTCGCGGTGTGAACGCGCCGATTCCCGCAGCGATCACGATGGACTTCGAAGGAAACTCCCCGCCTTCGGTCTGCAGCACGAGATGTCCGTCTGCCCGTTCGAGGCCCATGATGGTCTCGTTCAGGTGCGTGGCAGCCTTGAACTGGAGCGCCTGCTCGGTCAGCGAGTGCACGAAATCCTTTGCCAGGACCTTCGGAAATCCGCCGACGTCGAAGATGTACTTCTCGGGATAGAGAGCCGTGAGCTGTCCGCCGAGTGCCGGGAGGGCATCGACGATCTGTGCGGACACGCCTCGCATGCCGGCGTAAAAGAGGGCGAAAAGGCCCGTTGGCCCGCCCCCGATGATGGTGATGTCGACGGGTTGGTGACGCGTTTGGGTCATGGCGTGAAACTTAAGGCCAGAAGCGAGACGCCAGAGGCCAGAAGCCAGAAGCCATGAAGCCAGAGAAAACCTGCAGTTCCTCTGGCATCTGGCCTATGGCCTCTGGCCTCTGGGTCCCATCTTTTGAGTCATGAAGATCTACACAAAGACGGGCGATTCCGGGGACACTGGGTTGTTCGGCGGTGGACGGGTCGGAAAGGATCACCCGCGGGTCGAGGCCTACGGCGACGTCGATGAGCTCAACGCAACACTCGGCCTCGTGCGCGCCCTCGAGCCCATGCCGCGCATCGACGAAGTCATCGTCCCGATCCAACGCGACCTGTTCGCGATCGGCGCGCTGCTGGCCACGCCCGACAGGGAAAAAATGCGCGCGTCGCTCGAGAAGGCGCGCATCGACGACGCGCGAATCCGGGAACTCGAGCTGGCGATCGACCAATGCGAATCCGAGCTCGAACCACTGCGCAGCTTCATTGTGCCCGGTGGAACCGCGAAGGCCGCCTCGCTGCACGTCGCCCGCACCGTGTGCCGCCGCGCGGAGCGGCGCGTCGTGGCGCTCCAGCACACCGAGGAACTGCCGCCCATCGTTGTCGTGTTCCTGAACCGCGTGTCCGACCTGCTGTTCATGCTGGCCCGCGTCGCCAATCGTCGCGCCGGTGCTGGTGAGGTTTCATGGTAGCGCACGAGCGCCTGCAGAACGTCATGGCGCACACCATCGACCTCCCTGGCTACCAGGTCATCGTCGGCCCGGGGGTGCTCAACACGCTCGGCGAAGTCTGCGAGCGCGTGGCACCTGCGCGCCGCTACGCCATCATCTCGGATGACCAGGTCGCGCAGCACTGGCTACCAGTGGCATCCGATGCGATCACCCGCGCCATCCGCGGCGCGCGCGTCAGCACCACCACCTTCCCGGCCGGTGAGTCGTCGAAGACCCGTGAGCGGTGGCTTCAGCTCACCGACTGGCTGCTGTCGGAGGGCGCCGGCCGCGACACGGTGGTCGTCGCGTTAGGCGGAGGCGTGGTGGGAGACCTCGTCGGTTTCGTGGCCGCGACATACCTGCGCGGCATACCGGTCATACAGGTGCCCACCAGCCTGCTCGCCATGGTGGACGCCTCCATCGGCGGAAAGACGGGCGTGGACACGCCGCACGGCAAGAACCTCGTCGGGGCGTTCCACCAACCCGCCGCCGTCCTCGGGGATCCCGTCACCTTGTCGACGCTCCCCGCGCCGCACATGCGCGCGGGCACCGCGGAAGTCATCAAGCACGGCGCCATCTCCGACCCTGCGTTGTTCCATCGCGCAGCGTCATGGGGCGCTACCGTCCACGCCTCGCAGGGTGCGGCCTTTGACTGGAGCGGCGAGCCGACGCTCGAGGTCATCGCGCAGTCCGTGAAGACCAAGGCGACCGTCGTCACGGCCGATCCCCTCGAAAAGGGTCGCCGCGCCATCCTCAACGCGGGTCACACGGTCGCCCATGCGCTCGAGCGTGAATCGAACTATGCGCTGCTCCACGGCGAAGCGGTGGCCATCGGCCTGGTCGTCGAGGCGGTTCTGGGCGAAGCCGCCGGCATCACGGCGAAGGGCACCGCCGACGCTCTCCGGTCCGCGTTAGGCGGTGCGGGACTCCCGACCACGCTCCCCGCAGGCGCGAAGCCCGACCAGCTCATCGACGCGATGCGCGTGGACAAGAAATCCCGCGGGGGCAACCTCGCCTTCGCGCTGCTGGCGTCCATTGGCGCACCAGCGGGGAGCGATTCCGCTGGCTGGTCGACCCAACTCGACGAACACCTCGTGCTCAACGTCCTGCGGTCAGCAACCAGCCACCCGTAACCTGCAATCCCTTGTCGCCCACTGGAGCCCTGATCGCCGCACTCATCGCCCTGCTGCTGCTGGGCGCACTCGCGGCGTGGCTGCTGAACATCCCGGTTTGGGCGATCGGAACGTTCGGGATTCTCGCCGGGCTGCTTGCAGGGCTCATAGCCAGGCGTCGACGGAAAGGCCGAGCCCGGCAGGGCACCGAAGCCTGAGTTAGAGCCCTCTACATCACAAATAGGTGATTTCGGTCACAAGTTGTTGAAACTGCTGGATATGCCGCTTTTCACCCTCAAGAGGAGTCTCCGCGTCCCTCGTTCGGCATAAAAAATGGCTGTTGACGCTCCCAAACCTGACACGTATCGTGCGCGCCCGTTCTGCTTGAAAATCGCTGCCGGCTGTAAAGCGCCTCCGATGTCCACAGGGGCGCCAACTCCTAAAAGGGGCAGGTGCGTGTATGCAGCAGGTGACTGAGAGCCGGACCAAAGGGTTCTTGCGTTCCTCGCCGTCAACAGCCTTCGATCAGTACCTGCACGACATCCAGAAGCTCCCCCTTATCACCGACGTCGCCGAAGAGCGACGACTCGCCCGGCTGGCACAGAAGGGCGATGAAGCAGCCGCCGAGCGCCTGGTCACCGCGAACCTCCGGTTCGTGATCTCCTATGTGAAGAAGTACCAGGGCCACGGACTCGACCTCAGTGAGCTCGTCGCGATCGGCAACGAAGGACTCCTCAAGGCCGTTCGCAAGTTCGATCCCGACCAGGGCGTCAAGTTCATCTCGTACGCGGTCTGGTGGGTTCGTCAGGCGGTCCTGAAGGCGCTGGCCGAGCAGACACGCTCCGTCCGCATCCCGCTCAACCAGAACTCGCAGCTCATTCGTCTCTCGCGCGCCGAGACGATCCTGGCCCAGGTGCTGAAGCGCGACCCGACGGACCATGAGATCAGCCGTCTGCTCGAGGAGCCGGTCGAACAGGTCCGCGCGTCACGCCAGATGAGCTCCACCGAGATTTCCCTCGACGCGCCGGTGGATCGCTCCGATCGCGACGCCGCCACGTTAGGCGAGCGATTCTCCGGTCTCGAGAGCGCCGACATCGAGGACCGCACCGATTTCAACCTGATGCGCGAGTTCATCGATCGCGTGTTCCGCCGCTACCTCACCCCGCGCGAACGCCGGATCCTGTATCTCTACTACGGTCTCGAGGAAGGCTCCGAAGCGATGACGCTCGAGCGCATCGGCGCGCTCCTCGGCGTCACCCGTGAGCGCATCCGCCAGATCCGCGAGCGCGCGTTCGAGAAGCTGCGCGAATCGCCGGACGGTCATGCGTTGGCAGGGTTCTGGAACGTGGCTTGAGGGTGCGCGAGGGTGCAAAGGGTGCAAACAGACCCCGGCAGATGTGCCGGGGTTTTTGTTTGCCCTGATTTCCGCGCGCACCCTGTGCACCCTGTGCACCCTCTGCACCCTAGATTGAACGCGTGACCCCGAACCTTGCCGCGCAGCTAGCCGACATCGTCGGCCCCAAGCACGTACTCGAACGCCCCGCCGAGACGTTCGTGTATACCGCCGACGGCCTCCCAGGCTATCGCAAGCAGCCCACGCTGGTCGTGCTGCCGGGAACACGCGATGAGGTGATCGCCGTGGTTCGCCTGCTGGCAAAACTCGGGGTGTCCTGGGTCCCGCGCGGTGCCGGCACCGGTCTCTCCGGCGGAGCACTCGCGGATGGCGCCGTGCTGCTCGGCCTTCACCGCCTGCGCCGCGTGATCGCGATCGACACGGAGAATCGCACCGCCCTCGTGGAACCCGGCGTGGTCAATGCGTCGCTCTCGCGTGCGACAGCCTCGCACGGGCTGCACTATGCACCGGACCCCTCGAGCCAGGCGGCGTGCACCATTGGCGGGAACGTGGCGGAAAACGCCGGCGGGCCGCACTGCCTCAAGTACGGCGTCACGATGAACCACGTCCTCGCACTGACGGTCGTGCTGCCCGACGGCAGCGTCACCACGTTAGGCTCGGCGGACGGCGAGGTGGATGGCTATGACCTCGTGGGCACCTTCGTCGGTTCCGAGGGATGCTTCGGCGTCGCGCTCGACGTCACGGTCCGCCTGACGAGAAACCCCGAGGCCGTTCGCACGCTGCTCGCCGACTTCAACTCGATCGACGAAGCCGCGCAGGCGGTGTCGGCGATCGTTGCCACGGGCATCGTGCCCGCGGCGCTGGAGATGATGGACCGCGCGACGATCGTGGCCGTGGAAGCCTCGATCTACGCCGCCGGCTACCCCGTGGACGCCGCCGCCGTGCTGCTCATCGAAGTTGACGGCCTCACTGTGGGCATCGAACCGGACGTGGCCCGGATCGACGCGATCTGCCGCGGCCACGGCGCGCGGACGGTGCGCATCGCGCGCGATGATGCGGAACGCGCCCGGCTGTGGCAGGGCCGGAAGAAGGCGTTCGGCGCCATGGGGCGAATTGCGCCGCACCTCATCGTGCAGGACGCGGTCGTGCCACGGACGAAGCTCCCGGAGGTCATGCGCGAGATCGGTCGCATCGCCGACGCCTACGGCGTCCGCGTCTGCAATGTGTTCCACGCCGGCGACGGCAACCTGCACCCGAACATCGCCTACAACGCCGCCGATCCTGACGAGGCCGAGCGCGTGCACCGCGCCATGCGCGACATCATGAAGTTGTGCGTGAACGCCGGCGGCAGCGTGACCGGCGAACACGGCATCGGCCTCGACAAGCTCGAATACATGCCGCTGATCTTCACCGAGGAAACCCTTGCCGCGATGTGCCGGTTGCGCGAGGTGTTCGACCCGGATCGGCGCGCGAACCCCGGCAAGGTGGTCCCCATGCGGTCCTGTCGTGAATGGGCCGGGCTTCCATCTACGCGGGCGGTCCCTGCCCATGCCTGACGAGACCCGGCCGCGATGACGACCACGGTGGAACGTTTCGCACCCGACACGGTCGCTGGTGTTGCCGACGCGGTGCGCGCCGCGGTCGGTGAGGGCACCCCGCTGCGCGTCGTGGGTGGCGGTCGGTGGCTCCGCGCCGGGGGCCCGGTCGAGTCAGCGCGAACACTCGACGTCTCGGGCCTGGCCGGCATCATCGAATATGTCCCCGGCGACCTCACGCTCACGGCGTACGCCGGCACGACCCTCGCGGAGATCGAAGAGGCCACCGCGGCGCACGGCCAATGGCTGCCGCTCGATCCCTTCGGCGACCCGCGTGGAACGTTAGGCGCCACGCTCGCTACGGCATCCGCCGGCCCCGTGGGTGGCAGCATCGGGCTCCCACGCGACGTGACGGTTGGCGTGGCGTTCGTCACCGGCGAGGGTGAAGTCGTCCGCGGCGGCGGCCGGGTGGTGAAGAACGTGGCCGGCTTCGACCTGGTGCGCCTGACGATTGGCGCCTGGGGGACGCTCGGGATCATCACCGAAGCCACGGTGCGGCTCCGCGCCCGGCCGGAAGTCGACGAAACACTGGCGCTGGTGCTGCCGTCGGAGCGCGACGCCCTCGCGACACTCCTGTCGACCATTCGTGCGACCTCGGTCGAACCCCTGGCCGCGGAACTCCTCAGCCCCACGTGCGCGGCGCGGATCGGGCTCGGCGACCACGGCATCCTGCTGGTGCGAATCGCGGGCAACGCCATCGGCGTACAGCACCAGCGGTCGATCCTGGCGAACCTCGCCACGGTTGCCTTGGTGCCTGACGAGACCTGGAGTGGACTGCGGCAATCCGATCCGGTTGATGCGATGGTCGTGCGCGTTTCGCGGCGGCCGAGTGAGCTTTCCCGGCTGTGGTCGGCGGCGATGACCATTTCGGGGGTCGACGCACACGCGACGCTCACGCGTGGCATCGTTCGGCTCCGCCTGGCGAGCGGTGATGAACGGGCCGTGGCTGGCTTTGACCCGGACGACCGGCGCGTCGTCGAATGCGCGAGCAATGGCTGGCACGGCACTCGTCAGGCAGCGCAGGAGGTCGACGTCATCGCGGGACGGCTCCGCAAGGCGTTCGATCCGCACCACATCCTGAACCGCGGCATCTTCGGTCCGGAACACGCGTGAACACGGAAACGAGCACTCGTCGCGTGCTGGCCGGCACGCCGCTGGACGAGGCCGCGTCAGGGCTCGACCTCTGCGTCCACTGCGGCTTCTGCCTGCAGGCCTGCCCGACGTACCTCGTGCTGGAAGACGAGAACGACAGTCCGCGCGGCCGCCTGATGCTCATGCGCGGTGCCGTCGAGGGCGACATCCCGATCGATGATCCTGCGCTCACCACGCACATCGATCGTTGCCTTGGCTGCCGGGCCTGTGAGACGGCGTGTCCCAGCGGCGTGCCCTACGGCCACCTGCTCGAGGCGACTCGGGCGACCATCGCGATCCGGCGCCCGATCGGGGCCGTCGCGTCCTCGATGCTCACCACGATGGCAAGTGCTTCGTTGCGCGGGGTGATGTTTGCGCTGGCACGAATGGCACGAAGCCTCCGCCTGACGAGTCTTCTCGCCCGGCTGCCAGGCCGCGCGGGTTTTGCGTTCGCGATGCTCGAGTCCACGCGCCCCGTCTTCACTTCACGAGCGACAGCCGTCCAGGGGACTCCCGCTCGCGGCACCGTCGCGACGCTCGAAGGCTGCGCGATGGACGGACTTTTCGCGCACACGAATGAGGCCACGAAGCGGGTCCTGGCGCGGAACGGCTACCAGCCCGTGGCCGCCCCGGGCCAGCAATGTTGCGGCGCGCTGCACGAGCACGCAGGCGACCAGGCGCGTGCTCGGGACCTCGCGCGCCGGAACATCGCCGCGTTCGAGAAGTCGGGCGCCGAGTTCATTGCCGTGAACGCCGCGGGCTGCGGCGCCATGATGAAGGACTACGGTCACCTCCTGCGCGACGACGCCGAGTGGGCCGAACGTGCGGCTCGCTTCAGCATACGCGTGCGCGACGTCAGCGAACTGCTCGTCGCGACAGGGCCGGTGCCCGGCGGTCGCCTGCCGCTCCGCGTTACCTACGATGCCCCGTGTCACCTGCACCACGCACAGAGAATCACGGACGCGCCGCTCGCGATCCTTCGCGCGATTCCCGGACTCGACCTCGTGGCGCTCCCCGACGCTGACCGCTGCTGCGGCGGTGCCGGCATTTACAATCTCACGGAGCCCGATACCGCGGCGAGGGTTCTGGATCCTAAACTCGAATATGTGCGGGCCACCGGTGCTTCGCTCGTCGTGACCGGCAATCCAGGGTGTCACATGCAAATCGGGGCCGGCCTGATCCGCTCTGGATCGCGAGTGCGGTGTGTCCATCCCGTGGACCTGCTCGATCGTTCCTACAACGATCACCACGGGTAGGGCCGAACACGGATGACGCGGAAACGCCGCGGGTGACGCGGATACTGCGTTCATCCGTGGGCGTAGCCCGCGTCGTCCGTGTTCGCCGTACTGCGGCCATCGCAGTTCGCAGTAGCGTTAGGTCGCAGGAATCGTTAGTTATCGTCGTATGCTCGATACCGTCCTGCTCGAGCTCGAAGGAGTCATCGCCGACACCGGCGAGGCACGACACGACGCGATTGTGGCGGCGCTCCATGCCGACGGCGTCAACCTGCCCGAGAACGACTACCGCGACCTCTGCGCCGGCCTGTCGTTCGAGGAAGCGATCCGCGCCGCGTTCCACGGAACCAGTCGCGTCCGCGACGAGACCGCCATCGCGCTGGCCGCCCACCGCGCCGAGCGCGCGTACCGCGCGTACATCGGGAAGGGGCTCACCCTGGTGGAAGGCGCGCGCGAAACGCTCGAACGCCTCCACGATACGATTCGCCTGGCCCTCGTCACGAGATCACCGCGCGACGACGCGATGTTCGTGCTCTCGCTGGCCCGCATCGATCACCTCTTTACCTGCGTGGTCGCCGCGGAAGACGCGCCTCCGAAGCCCTCGCCGGAACCGTATCGGGTGGCACTCGCCCGGCTCCAGCGCGCCCGCGCCAAGGTGGTGCGCGGCACGGTCGTGGCCATCGAGGACGGATTAGCCGGCATTCGGGCGGCGCGTGCCGCCGGCATCGCGTCGGTGGTGGTCGGTGACGTTCCGGCGCACGTCGCACTCGAGGCCGATGGTTACGTTTCCTCGATAGGCGGACTCACGGCGGAAGCGCTCCTTTCGCTGGTGGCGCCACGGAACGAGCCGATCGTCTGAACGGAGTCGCAGCATGCACGTCGAGACACCCGATACAGCAGTGACTGAGCGCGCGTATAACGCGCTGCAGAACGGCGCGGTGAGCGTGGACCGGTCCAGCCGGTTGCGCATGCGATTCAGCGGCGAGAAAGCGGCGGAGTCGCTGACTGGCCTCGTCACCAGTGACGTCGCGGCACTTTCCGCGGGGCGCGGTCAATATGCCGCAGCGCTGACGCCAAAGGGCAAGGTCATCGCGGATACCAGGATCTTTGCGCGCGCCGACGGCTTCCTCGTGGACGTGACGGCGGCCGCCGCACCAGGCTGGGTTGCGATGATCAGGAAGTTCGTGAACCCGAGACTCGCGAAATACGAGGATGTCAGCAAGGACACCGGTGACATCGGGATCTTCGGGATTGGTGCCGCGACGTTACTACGCTCCGTACTCGGCGACGTCGCTATTCCGGCAGATGCGCCGTATGCCAACGTGGTCGTCGGCGATTCACTCATGGTGGCACGCGTTCCCGATTTTGGCGTCGATGGTTTTGACGTCATCGGTCCGCGCGCCGAGGTCGACGCGCTGCGCGCTCAACTCGCCGGCGCCGGCGCGATCGAAGAATCCGGCGACGCGCTCCTCGTCGCCCGCATCGAAGCCGGTCGCCCCGAGTGGGGAGTTGATATGGACGACAACCTGCTCGCGCAGGAAGTGGACCTGGACCGCCTCGAGGCGATCTCGTTCACGAAAGGCTGCTACACCGGGCAAGAGACCGTCGCACGAGTCCACTATCGCGGGCACGTCAATCGCCTGCTGCGAGGCCTCCGTTTCAGCGAATCAGCCGTGCCACCAGTGGGGACGGAACTTCAGGACGCTGAGGGCAAGACGGTGGGCAGCGTGAAGAGCGGAGTGATTTCACCGCGGCGTGGCGCGATTGCGCTTGCCATCGTTCGCCGCGAGATCGAGCCCGGCACCGTGCTCCGCGCGTCCTGGACGGACAGGAACGTCGACGCGACGGTCGAACAGCTGCCTTTCCCTGTCTGAAAAGCAAACGGGGCGCGAACCAGTCGCGCCCCGTGAGATCCACACCGGCCCAGCTTTACATCTTGTGGGTCGTGTCCTTCTTGGTCGTATCCACCTTCGTGGGGTCCGTGGTAGCGGCAGCGGCGGAATCAACCGCGGGAGCTGGGGCAGCCGCGGGCGAGTCGGCCGCGGGAGCGGCTTCTTCAGCCTTCGCGCAGGCGGCAAACACAACGACGGCGGCAGCAAGAACCAGGTGCTTCATTTCGAACTCCGTAGGGATAGGGGGCGGGAGCGGGGGGTCGCGGTCCGCTGACAGGCGGAAGCAATCTAGACCGTAACGAGGCGATGTCAAGCACAGAGCGGTGCCAAGTCCAAGTACGACAAGGGTTTTGGCAACT
>Ga0075420_100002635_pt1 | contig 15549 bp, 17 predicted proteins | sample SoiMetdeltSBSDD4_FD_75296 | JGI IMG/M metagenome (GOLD analysis project Ga0075420, IMG submission 75296) | Bulk soil microbial communities from a Populus tree surrounding site in Tennessee, USA - Soil MetaG P. deltoides SBSDD4 | ecosystem: Environmental > Terrestrial > Soil > Tree plantation... | reverse complement strand
GACCGCGCTCCACCGACTCGCCCTGGGTCACCGCCGTTGACTCCAGGTGGAAGTAGAGCGTGTAGACCCCGAGGCCGTGGTCGATGGCGACCAGCCGGCCGGGGAAGAAGAAGTCGGCGACGAGCGCCACCTTCCCCGAGTTGACGGCGACCACCGACGTCCCGGCGGGCGCGGCGTAGTCCGCGCCGCTATGCGGCATCTTGGGCTGGCCGTTGATGATCCGGCGCGCGCCGAAGCCGGTGCCGGGCTCGATGCCCCCGAGCGGCCGCGTGAACGCGCCTCGCCAGAGCCGCTCCGGCGTGATCGTCCGATAGAGCGCCTGAAGCCGCTCGCCCTCGGCAATCGCCCGCCGCTCCGTCTCGGGATCCAGGTCGACCATCCCAGTAGGCAGCGTGAGGCGCTGCACCGAGAAATCCCGGCGGTGTACGGTGACCGTCCCCTTGGCGGTCATCGGGTCCCGGCCGGGCGCCACCACGGTGAGCTGCCAGGGTTTCGCCCCCGCCTTCATCTCCAGATCGAACCCGACCAGGGCCGCATAGCCGCCCGCATACGGAAAGAAGAGGAGAGGCCGGCCGTCGACCATGCCCTCCACGGTGGCGCCGTCCGGCGCCCCCCGCAGCCGCAGGAAGGCGGCGTCGCCGATGCGGGGCTTCTTCGGCTGCCAGGTCACGGCGAGGAGGTCGGCGGCGGCGACGTGGGAGACGAGGGCGAGGAGCAGGACAGCGGCCGCGCAGAGGGCGCGGATCGCGGTCACTCGGGGCGCTGCTGCCGCAGGAACTGCTCGATCTCGGCCATGAGATCGGAAGCCGGCGGCAGATCGCTCTCGGCGGCGGCCGGGGCGGCCGGCTCCTCCGTCTCCGCGTCGCGCGACTCGAGCTTCTTGACGTAGCCGGCAATCTTCTGGTTCTGGGACACGATCTCGGTGAGGTTCTGGTCGAACTGGCGCACGGCCTCCTCGAGGTCCGAGACGTCGGCGGCGCCGTTCAGCAGCGCGAGCACGCGCTGCACGAGGGCGAGGGTGGCCCGCGGATTCTCGATGCCCGAGATGTAGTGCGGGACGTTCGCCCACAGACTGGCGGTGGCCAAGCCGTGCTCGCGCGCCGTCGTGTTCAGCACGCCCACGATCCCCGTCGGTCCCTCGTAGCGCGTCGGCCGGAGTCCGAGCCGCGCGGCCAGCTCGGGATCGGAGGCGCCGCCGGAGAGACGGATCGGCCGCGTGTGCGGGACCTCGGCCAGCAGCGCGCCGAGCGTGAGCACGAGCGTCGCGTCGCAGCGTCGCGCGAGATCGAGCACGGCCGCGCAGTACGTCTTCCAGCGCAGGTGCGGCTCGATGGCGACGCCGATGATCAGATCGCGCGCCAGCTCGGCTGGACGCGCGACGGAGAACTCCGTGGCCGGCCACACGATCTCGCGCTCGGTCTCGGAGCCGCTCTTGTACCGCACGTACGGGCGCGAGAGGCCGAAATGGTAGAACTCCTCGGGGTCGATCTCGGCAAATTTCTCGGCGTGGAAGGTCGTGGCCAGATACCGGGCCGCCGTGGTGGCCGATTCGGCCGCGTCATTCCAGCCGCTGAAGGCGGTGATGAGCACCGGCCGCCGGAGACGCTCGGGAACCGTGTGAATGGTGAGCGGATCCATCGACTCACTGGCGAGTTTATCACGCCAGTTGAAGAGCGCCGGCTCCGAGTGTAGTATCAAGCACTTTTAGCAGCCAACTCTCTTCCTGGAGGAAACGAGGGTATGCGAAGCACGCGCTGGCAACTCCCATTGCTCTGTGGTGCATTGATGCTGGTGGCAGGCTGTGCCACGAACGAAGAGTGGGCGACCTGGAAGCAGCACCCCACCCATTTCGCGTCCGGGGATCACGGCTTCTTCTCGCTCCGTAACCGCGACGATCAGGCCAAGCGCGTCACCCGGCAGGACATCGCCATGGCGCGCGACCAGGGCTGGTGGGGTCGCCCCATCACCGTCGCCCAGGAGCAAATTCAGGAGCGTTGATGCCCGATTGGCCGTTCGGTGCCCGGCCGTGTGACGGCCGGGCACCGGATTCAACGCTCACCTTCCGCAACTAGGCGTACCCTCAGGAGAGCCAGTTTGGCATTCCCCCTGCATCGCTCTTTCTCTATGACGACTCTCTTCCGCTCGATCGTGCTCGCCCTGTCGGTCTTGACGACACTCGGCGCCGCCGGCGCCGCTGCCGCTCCTTCCGACGATCGCGTGCTCCCCGTCGAGAGCTACACCTCGGAGAAGGGCAAGACGCTGGCCCGGACCCACGCCAAGGCCCTCGGCGACCTGAACGCGCAGATCTACCACTGCATGCCATGGGTGGAGGTCCAGAAGCAGTCGATCGGATTCTTCAAGCCCAAGAACGCCACCCAGGACGACCGGTATCTTTCGATCCGGATCTTCGTGGAGCAGGAGCCGTCGCCTCAGTTCGCGGGCCTCGCCGTCGAGGAGCGCGCCTCGTCGATGTTCTCGCGCTACGTCGGTCCCCTCGTCCGCCGGATGGCCGCCTACGTGCCCCCTACCGGCGATCCGGCGGTGGACGGCTTCACGGTCATCATTGAATGGCTGAAGCAGCATCCCGCGGCGAGCAGCGACGACCGGCCGGTGCACGAAACAATGGCCGTCTTCATCGACCGACCGACCGCGCTGGAGTTCCTCGCCGGGACGCTGATCCCGCGCGACCTCGCCAGCCGCTCGCGCGTGATGGCCTGGGATGGCGCCAGCGCGCTCGGCCCGCTCAGCGTCTCGGCCTGGGAAGACAACTTCGTCTCGACCTACAAGGTGCAGAACTACCAGCTGGAGAAGGGCGTCACCTGCCAGTGAGGAGGCGCCGCAGCACGCGGCGCTGGTCGGCGAACGCGATCCTCCGGTAGGGCACCCGATCGACCGCAAACCACCGTAGCTCCGAGACGTCATCGGCCGCGCGCATCCGGTAGGAGCGCGGCGTCACACGAAACAGCATGGCCAGCACCACGAACCCGCCCGGGCCGTAGGGATCGGTGCTGAAGGCTACGAGCCTCAGCTGTCTCACCCCGATGCCCAGCTCCTCGCGCAGTTCACGCGCCAGCCCGCGCTCTGGTGTCTCTCCTGACTCGAGAAAGCCGCCGGGGAGATCCCACATCCCTGCGTATGGCGGGCGTGCCCGTCGCCCCAGCAGCAGGCGGCCCCGGTGGACGATCACGGCCGCCGCGGCCGGGACCGGGTTGGCGTAGTAAATCCAGCCGCAGCGCAGGCAGCGGCGCCGACGGCGGCCGTCCTCCGTCACCGTGCGGAGCCGGGCGCCGCACCGCAGGCAGAACCGTGCCTGCACTTTCACGTTCGGACGGTCGCCGCCAGCGCCTCCCGGATGCCGCGAGCGATGCTCACGAGCGCGCGAGCGCTCTCGCGTGTCGGCATGGCGGCCACGAACGCCTCCCCCCGGTCGGCGGCGAGCGCGAGCTCGCGATCGAACGGGACGCTGCCGAGGAACGCAATGCCCGCCTCGCGCGCCAGCTCCACGCCCGGGCGTCCGGGAAACATGCCGGCCATGTTCTCCACCAGGCCGAGCACCGGCGCGTTCGCCTGGACGGCAACGGTGATCGACTTGCGAACCACGAGGTGCGAGACGTCAGACGGAATGGTGACGATGACCGTCCCGGCCAGCGCGGGCACGAGGCTCGTCACCGTGGCCAGTCGATCGGTGCCGGGCGGCAGGTCGAGCAGCAGCGCGTCGAGCTCCCCCCACGCGGTGTCGGCGAGGAACTCGCGCAGCGCGTTGGCCTCCATCGAGCCGCGCCAGGTGTGGGCCTCGGCCTGAGTCGGCGCCTCCCAGGTGAGCGGGGTGGCGTCGGACGGCAGCATGAGGTCCATCGACATGACCTTCACGCCGAGCGCGCTGGCGGGCGGCGTGACGCCCTCCGCGCCCACGGTGAGGGTCCGGCCGCGCACGCCGAGCATCTTGGCCATGCTCGGCCCGTTCAGATCGGCGTCGAGCACGCCGACACGCCAGCCGTCGAGCACGAAGGCGTTGGCGAGGCTCGCGGTCAGCGAGGACTTGCCGACGCCGCCCTTGCCCGAGACCACGGCCACGATGGCCTTGACGCCGCCGAGCCGCTCGCGCAGTCGCGTCTGCTGCGCCTGCACCTGACCGACGATGTTGGAGCCCCCGTCGCCGACGATGTCCTGGTAGCGCTTGGTCATTGGGCGGCCTTCTGGTCTGTAGACCACGCCGCAACGGCCACGAAGAGGGCGGCCACGATGGTGACGATGAAGAACACGGCGGCGCCCGTGCGGAACGTGATCTCGCCGCCCCACGGCGCGGCCACGGTGGCCGTGTCCGCACGCAGCACGACGCGCAGCACCGCCCACGCGCGCACGCCCATGAACAGGGTGAGGATGCGCGCGAAGTCGCGGCGCCCGAGCACCCAGCGCTCGAACCACGGGCGCGGCCGGCGGAGCAGATATGGGATGCCGACCACGAAGACGAGCCCGAGGACGATCCAGATCAGCCCGGCGTCGGCCAGCTCTCCGCGGACGCCGACGCCGTGGAGCGCCAGCCAGACCCCGCCGAGCCAGTAGACGACGCCGTAGACGAAGTACGCCCGAGCAGCGTCGCGAAAGCGGTCGCCCGGGTCGAACGGGCGCTCGGGGATCATGCCTGCGGCCGGAACCGGCCGCCCCACTTCGAGCGCACGTCGGCGAGGAGCGCGGGCGTGATCACCGTGTCGCCCCGGCCGCGCGCGTAGGCCTCCACCGCCTTCACCACCATGCCGCGCGCGAAGGACGGGATGGCGGCCAGCCGCTCGCGCGCCGCTTCCTCCCAGACCAGCTCGTAGTCGACGGGCAGTCCGAACGTCAGCGTCGCCGGAAGCTCGATGACACGGCCGCCGTGGGCGCCGGGCTGGTAGCCGCACGCGGGGTCCTCGGCGAGGTAGTCGCCGTACGTCGCATAGGCGCGGCACCGGCAACCGCCGCAGATCTTGGAGAACTCGCAGGCCCCGCAGCGACCCTTGAGCTTCGGGTCGCGCAGGTCCTCGAACACGGGCGCGCCTCGCCAGAGCTCGGCGAAGCTCGTCTCGCGCAGGCTCCCGGCCGCGACCGGCATGTACGGGCACGGCGTGACCTCGCCGAGCGGCGTGATCCGGCAGTAGTACTTGCCGGCCGGGCACGAGCCGTGCGCGTAGTTCTTGAGCAGCGGCGACGACGGGTTCAGCTCGTACAGAATCCGACGGAAGTGCGGGGCGCACTTGGCGCGAATGAGCAGGCCGTCGCGCTGTCCGACGGGCGTCGACCACGGATCCTCGAACTTCGGCGCCGCCCCGCCCGCCATGCCGAGCATGCGACGGACGAACCCGGGCGGTCCGTTCCCGGCGCCCTGCGCCCTGGCGATGTCCAGGAGGATCCGCTCGTAGGCGGCCGCGTCGATGTCGGTCAGCTCGCGACCGCGTCCCGTCCGCACGAGAAAGAAGAAATTGAGCACCTTGGCCCCGAGCGTCGTCGCGAGGTCGATCATGGCCGGCACCTCGGCCACGTTCCAGTCCGTCACCGACATGTGCAGCGAGAAATCGAGCCCCTCGTCCGTGAGCACCCGCGTGGCCCGCACGGCGCCATCCCACGACCCCGGCAGCCGCCGGAACGCATCGTGCTTCACCCGGTCAGTCGAGTCGAGACTGATCGAAGCGCCGAGCACCCGGTGCTCTCGCATCAGGCGCGCTTCCTTCTCGCGCAACAGCACGCCATTGGTGCCAAAGACGGTCGTGAACCTCTTCTCCGCCGCGTACCCCGCAATCTCGAACAGATCCCTCCGCAAAAACGGCTCGCCCCCCGTAAGAATCAGGAACACGTTCGGATTGACAACCGCGATCTCGTCGATGACCCGCCGACACTCCTCGGTACTCAGCTCCCCCCGCGTATCCGCCCCCGCATGCGCCGACATGTAGCAATGCGCACACTCGAGATTGCACCGCTGCGTAAGGTTCCAGGACACCGAGTACGCCGTATAAGGAGATACCACCGGCGCGGGAGACGACGAGTTCGACGAGGTCAGCGAGTTCGACGAGGTCGTCGGTTCAGCCACAGAAGTTAGCCGGGAGAGGTCGCCGACGGAGGCGGTTCGCGGGGGGCGGCGGGGGTCCGCCGACCCGTTTCCCGCGGACGGTGTCCTGTGTGAGGGCGACGATGGAAAACGTCAGCGCGTCCCGCGCGCGCCCACGCCCGTGGTCGCCGGACCCCCGCCGCCCCCCGCGAGCCGCCGGCGCCGCCACACCTACCGCGGCTTCTTCTGAGAGATATATCCGGAGATCACTTCGTTCATGGTCTCTCGAGCATGTCCGATGCCCTCTTCGCAGACGACAAGATCGATGACCGTGACGTTCTTCGACGCAGCGACGCGCTCGACCTCCTCGCGCGTCATGTCGCGCATGAACCCCGCGGGAACGCGGTTGAGCCGCGCGGTCGCGTCCTCGGTCCACGTGTACGGGCTCGTGCTCGCCGGCGTGGCCGGCGCCTCGGCTGGCTCGAACTTCGTCTTCGCGAGCAGCGTGTCCCAGCCCGCGCCGAGCTTGTCGCGACCGACGGTCTCCTCGATCATCGGCAGGGCGAGCTGGCAGGTGATGACCGGGATCTTCCTCGAGCGCGCGTACTTCTCGACGCGCGCCTTGGCGCGGCGCCGAAGATACGCGTCGGCGACCTCGCGCAGAGCATCGCGCGCGTCGGCGGACCACTTCACCTGGACGCCCGGCATCGACTCCTCCTCCTCGATGCCACCTTCCTGGGAGGCGATGGCCTCTACCACCTCCTTGGAGATCACCTGGAACTTCTCGGGCGTCGCCTTGCACACCGGGCACGTCACCACGGCGTTGGGCCCCTTGACCGTGTAGCCGCAGATCGAGCAGATGGCCGTGGCCGGCTGGTTGTCCACGCGCAGGCGGGCGACGGCGACGTCCTCGGCCAGGATCTGCATCTTCTCCGCCATGCGGGTGGGCATGAAGATGGCCATGGCCTCGTCGATCACCTTGTTGGTGATGACGGTATGGCCCTGCTCGATCGCGTAGCGGAGGAGCGCCGTGCGCGCCACACCCTTCACCTGCGGCGGGACGCGCTCCATGCGCGCCTCCGCCTCTTCCGTCCACGAGATGATCTCCTCGGCCTTGACGTCGAGCGGCGGATAGAACTTGCCGCCCGTGAGGAGCACGTTGCACGGGGCCAGCCGCATGAGGTTCTCGGTGTTGGAGCCGAGGTCCGTCTCCGTCTCGTCCGAGTGCACGCCCACGCGGCCCATGATGAGCAGCCATGGCTGCTCCTTGCGCGCGAAGGTGAGGATCTTCTCGAAGCACTTGCCGTCAAGGAGGGTGATCGAGAGATCCACGCCGTCCTCCGCCGCCAGCTTGCGGCCGATCTCGAGGTGCGACTGGTAGATCTTGGCCAGCCCGGTATCGATGATCTCCTCGTGGAGCTGCTCCTGCTCCTTGAACCGGAAGATTTTCGAGGCCTTCTCGCTCAGCACGCCCACGATGCCGTTGAACATCGCGTAGTGCAGGTAGGGATCGTAGACGCCGATCGCCTGCACGGGGCGGCCGAGCGCCTTGGACAGCGCGATGCCGATCTTGAGTCCGTGGAACGACTGCGGCGAGCCGTCCAGGCAGACGACGATGGCGCCCTGCGCGTCCTTGAGGCCGTCGTGATTCCGGACGATGAGCGTGTCGCGCGACACCTTGCGCACGAAGCGCTCGGTCACGGAGCCGAGCTGGCTGTCCTTCACCGCGCCCATGCCGAGAGCGCCCATGATGACGAGGTCGTAGTCCGACGCCAGCGTGTCCTCGATGAGGGCCTTGTAGTGCTTGCCGTCCATCATCTTCGACGTGAACGGCAGCCCGGCCGCCTCCGCCTTCACCTTCAGCACGTCGAGATACGACTCCGAGATGAGCTGGAGGCCCATGGCGATCAGCGAGTCGTGGATCTTGCGCTGACGCTCGAGCTCGTTCTCGTCCTTGTACTCCTCGGGCAGCGTGTACTCCATCTGCTTGAACCGGTAGTCGTGCAGCCGCGCAGCGTAGACATGGCTGCCCGTGAGGCGCGCGCCGAGCGCCTTGCCCAGCTCGACCGCGAGATCGATCGCGCGGTTCGAGTAGTCCGAGTTGTCCACCGGCACATAGACGTGCTTGTACATGCGCTCCCCCGTTTACTTGAGTTCGAACTCGATCGTCGCGGCGGCCTTCGGCGCGATGGTGACGTCCCTGGAGACGGTCCGCCGCTCCTCGTAGCGCGTGCGGCCATCCTTGTCGACGCGGGCGGCGCGGAAGCCCTCGTGCCAGAGGCTGACCTTGTACGTCCCGGGCGGGATGCCCTCGAGCCTGAAGGCGCCGCGCTCGTCGGTCACGGCCACGTACGGGCTGTCGTGCACGACGATCCAGGCGGACATGTGCGGATGCGCGTCGCACACGACCCGGACGACGCCGGGCCTGGTGAGGCGACGGGTGATGTCGATCACCTGCTCGCGGTGTGGCAGCGCGAGATTGAAGACGCTCGCGGCGCCCATCAACCCGTGCGTGTTGTGCACGACGGCGTCGGAATTCTTCACGCGCGCCCGGTCGCCGGCGGCCAGGGCGCTCACGTGCGCCACGAAGCGGCAGCCGTGAGTGTCGAGCACCACCTCGCCCGCCGCCTTCTTGCCGCGCGTCACGCCCTCGATGAACACCACGCCGCCGCGCACCCCGCCGTCGCTGCCGACCACCAGCGCCTCCGACGGCTGCTGCTCGCCGCAGTGCTCGCGGTCCCGGCTCACCGCGAGCGGCGCCAGCTTCGGCGGGGTGCCGACGAAGCGGACGATTCCGGTCAGCGTGCCCCCCTCGACCACGTCGACGGCCTCGTAGGCCGCCCGGGCCGCCGGCGGCGCCAGCACCGTGACGGCCACCGCGAGCGCCGTCGCCATCACAGCTCGGGGTTGACGCCGTGCTCCACCGCCAGCCAGATGGCCCGGCTGTACCGGAAGAACCACAGCGGAAACAGCACGCAGAACGGGACCCACAGCGCCAGCTGCGCCGTCGTCGAGAGATCCGCCCAGGCCCACAGGACGAAGAATCCGCCCACGGCGATGGCCGTGGTCGCCCCGTAGTTCACGTAGATGGCGCCGATCCAGTAGCCCTGCGCCCGCTCGAAGGTCAGATCGCACACTGCACAGACCTGGTTCATCGTGAACCAGCCGCGGAAGAGCGGTGCGCGACCGCAGCGAGGACAGCGCAGCCGCAAGGCGCGCCGCAGCCCCTGCGCGACGCGGCCCAGCGCCTCTCCGGCGGACATCGGCGGCGCTCACGCGCGCGCCAGGCTCAGTGCTTCGAGGTCGCGGGCGGCGCGACCTTCTTCGAGTCGTCGGTCTTCTTGGCGACGGCGAAGCCGTCGGGAAGCAGGACGAACACGAGCAGGGTGGCGATGGCCAGCGGCGTGACGGCGATCATGCCGAGCGTGCGGGTCTCGAACCGCAGGTGCATGAAGTACATGGCCACCATGGCTGCCTTGGTCACCGCCAGCGCGCAGAGCAGCACGCCGTTGGTGAACTTGCCGAACGGCAGGAAGACGACACCGATCTCGATGACCGTCAGGACGGCCAGATACCAGAAGATCGCCATGTAGTTCGGGTGCTTGTGCCCAGCCATGCCCGGCTCCCTAGAGGAGATACATGAAGGTGAACACCATGATCCACACGAGATCGACGAAGTGCCAGTAGAGTCCGGTGATCTCGACGAAGTTGTAGCTGGCCTGCGGCTGCGGACGCCGCGAGACCACGCTGATGGCCCACAGCAGATAGAAGACGCCCGCCGTCACGTGCATGCCATGGAAGCCCGTGATGATGAAGAAGGACGTGCCGAACAGCGTGGCCCCCCACGGGTTGCCGTTGATGTGCAGGCCCCGATGGATCAGGTGCGTCCACTCGTAGGCCTGGAGGCCGACGAAGATGGCGCCGCCGAGGGCCGTGAAGGCCAGGAACATCTTGGCCTTCGAGCGATCGCCCTTGCTGAGCCACTCGAGCGCCTTGACCATCGTCACGCTCGAGCAGATGAGCAGGAACGTCATGGCGGCCGTGAGGTTGATGCCAAGGACCTCGAAGGGATTCGGCCAGTCCGCGCTCGTCGCGCGCATGGCTCCGTAGCCCGCCAGCAGCGTGCCGAAGCCAACGGCATCGCCGGCGAGGAACATCCACATCCCGAGCTTTCCCCAGCTCTCCGGGGTGAGCGGGGACTCGGCCGGCTCGACGGCCGCCCCATGCGTGGTTAACGCCTGGCTCATGTCGTCTCCGTGTTGGTGCTGGGTGAGAGTGACGCCGGCGCCGGACGATGCCGGAGCCGGGCGGTCCATGTCGAGAGCTGCGTCACGACGTCTCGCGGCCGCCAGCCAGCGTGCCATGCGAGCACGCTCACGATGCCGACGGCGACGAAGAACGGCATGAGGATAAGTCCGATGTACGGCCACGTGTAGCCACGATCACCGAAGCCCGTGGAGATGCAGGTGGCGCACGCCGCCGCCGTCCGCGGGGCAACCAACGCGGCGCTGGTGAGGATGGCGGCCAGCCGACGGGCGCTCACAGGAGGTACACCGCCACGAAGAGTCCCGGCCACAGCCCGACCACGAAGTGCCAGTACATCGCGCACGCCTGCACGGGAACGATGCGCGGGCCGGAGAAACGACCGCGGACGGCCAGGAGCGTGGTGGCGAGGAGCCAGACGAGCGCGCCCGCCACGTGCAGCCCGTGCAGCCCGATGAGCGTGTAGAACGTGACCCCGTAGACCCCCGACACGAGCGTCAGCCCGAAGCTGATCAGCCGGATCCACTCGTAGCCCTGCACGAGGAGAAACAGCGCGCCGAGGGCCGCCGTGGTGGCGAGCATGGTGACGAACCGCCGTCGCTCGGTGCGTCGAAGGGCGCGGAGCGCGGCCGCCATGCTCACGCTCGAGCCGAGCAGCACGACCGTGTTGACGGCGGTCACCGCCACGGGCAGCCGCGGCTCGAGCGGGGGCGGCCACGCGGCCATCCCGACGCGCAGCACGAACAGGGCGGACACCAGCGCCCCGAAGAACATGGCCTCCGCGCCCATGAAGAAGAGGAGCGCCAGCCGAAGATTGTCGAGGCCGCGGCGCGGCGGTGTGCCGTCGCGGTCGTCGTCGCCGTCCCCGCCGCGCGCAGGTGGCGCCGGCGGCACGCGGCCGTTGGTCTTCCGCGCGACGGGCGGCCGGGGCGGCGCGTCGAGGGCCGGAGTCACCAGCGAATCCCCGCCGCAAAGGTGGCGAGCGCCAGAAACGCGACGATGGCGAGCAGGATCCAGCGTGTTCGGCGGTTGCGCTGCCGGAGGTCGCTCATGGTGACGCTCATGCCTTGTCGAACGCCAGGAGGGCCAGCAGAACCGGCAGGTACAGGAGCGAGGCATAGAGCACGCGCCGGGCGCCGCCCAGCGACGGCACCGCGGCCTGCCATGCTCCCAGCGCCGCGAAGGCAAGACCGAGCACGAGCGCGCCGGCGAAGTAGACGCCCCCGGCCAGACCGACGAGGGTCGGCAGCAGGCTCACCGCCAGCAGAGCCAGGCAGCCGGTCATGATCTGACGCTCCGTGCTCGAGCCCTGGGCGTCGATCACCGGAAGGACGCGCACGCCGGCGCGGGCGTAGTCATCCCGGTAGAGCCGTCCGATGGCCAGCGTGTGCGGCAGCTGCCAGAGGAACAGGATCCCGAACAGCACCCAGGCGCCGACGCCGAGGCCGTCCCGCGCCGCGACCCAGCCCGTCACGGGCGGGAGCGCACCGGGGATGGCGCCCACGAGGGTGCAGAGGGGCGTCCGCAGCTTGAGCGGCGTGTAGGCGAACAGGTAGAGCGCGAAGGTCGCGGCCGTGACGGCCGCGGACTCGAGGTTCACCAGCGCCGCCAGGTACACGAGGCCGACGGCCGTGATGGACGCGCCGAAGAGCAGCGCTTCGAGGGGGGCCAGGCGTCCGTCCGGCAGGGGGCGCAGCCGCGTGCGCTCCATGAGGGCGTCGACGTCGCGCTCCCAGTACATGTTGAGCGCCAGCGTGCCGCCGGCGGCCAGCGCGGTGCCGATGAGCAGATGGATGAGCCGCGCGTAGTCGGGCGCGCCGGGGAGACCCACGTAGTAGCCCACCATCGTGGTCACCAGGATCATGAGCACGACGCGCGGCTTCGCCAGCGACACGAGGTCCGCCACCACGCGGCGACGTGCGCGGTCGAGCGGAACCACGATCGTCTCCCCGGGTGGGGTCACGCCCGCGCTCCGCGAGCCAGCGTCGCGACGTTGCCCCGGGGTGAACGGCCGGCCGCGGCCGACGGGACGCCGTGGAGCCGCAGCGCCATGAGGACGCTCGTGGCCAGCAGCAGGCTCCCCACCAGCCGATGACTGACGGGCAACACGAGCATCGTCAGCTGCTCTCCGGGAATCCAGACCGAAGAGAACCGCGCCAGGTAGGCGCCGATGCCGAGGGCGAGCTGCAGCGCGAGGAGGACGAGCAGCGTCCTCGCGAGCGGCGTCGCCACCGCGTCACCGGTGCGGCGCACGCGGGCCGTGAGGATGGGCGCCAATCCGAAGACCGCCACCGCGCCGGCCACGTGGAGCGACAGCCAGCCCGCGTGCGTCAGCAGCGCGCCGAGCACGATCTGAGCGTAGAGCGCGGCCACCACGAGGAGGGCGAGCCGCTGCACCGCGGGGTCGATCGGCGCGCACGGTCGCACGGCCGCGGGCGAGGTCATGAAGGCGAGCGAGACGACCAGGGCGAAAAAGGCCTGCGCGAGCGGGCCGTGCACCATGGCCAGGGTCTCGGCCGTGAGGACCACACGCAGGCCGCCGATCACACCCTGCGCGACGACGGCGGCGACGGCGACGAGCCCGAGCGTCCGGAGCCGTCCCCCTCGCGACCACAGCGCGGCCGCCAGCCCGAGGGTGAGGAGGCCGACGAGCGCGCCGAGCAGGCGATGGCTGTGCTCGTAGAAGATGCCACCGACCATCCCGGCCCACGGAAAGAGGAACATGTTGTGACCGAACGTGGTGGGCCAGTCGGGGACGGCCAGGGCCGCCCCCGTGTTGGTGACCAACCCGCCGAAGACGATCAGCACGGCCGTCGCGGCCGCCGTGGACAGCGCCAGACGATGAGCCAGCATGATGCCCGTCCGGGATCCGTCAGTGCCGCCGGCGCACGCCTGCCCCGTGGAGAGGCGGCTGGGTCTGCGGCAGAAAATCGTCCTTCGCATCGGGATCGCTGTACTCGTACGGGCCCCGGTAGACCGTCGGCAGCTTCTCACCCCAGTTGAGGTGCGGTGGCGGCGACGGCGCCTGCCACTCGAGCGTGTTGGCGTTCCACGGGTTCATGGGCGCCTTCTTGCCGCTGAGGAGCGAGCTCACGAAGTTGATGGCGAAGAGGATCTGGCTGAAACCGAGTCCGATGGCGGCGAACGTGATGAAGACGTTCCAGTGCTGCTGGTGCTGCAGGAACTCGTACTGCATCGGGTTGTAGATGCGCCGCATCTGGCCGCCCACGCCGATGATGTGCATGGGGAAGAACGTCAGGTTGAAGAAGACGAAGGTCAGCCAGAAGTGGATGTGCCCGAGCATGGGGTTCATCATTCGGCCGAACATCTTGGGGAACCAGTAGTAGATGGCGGCGAAGGCCCCGAAGATGGAACCGCCGAACACCACGTAGTGGATGTGGGCCACGATGAAGTACGTGTCCTGGATGTAGATGTCGACCGGCGTGCTGGCCATGAAGATGCCGCTGAGGCCGCCGATGACGAACATCGACACGAAGGCCAGCGCGTTCAGCATCGGCACCGGGAAGGTGATGCGCCCTCCCCAGAGCGTGCCGAGCCAGTTGAACGTCTTGATGGCCGACGGGACCGCGATGATCATCGTGGTCACCGTGAAGGCCATGCCGAGGGCGGGGCTCATCCCGCTCACGAACATGTGGTGGCCGTAGACGATCCACGAGAGGAAGGCAATGGCGATCATCGAGAAGGCCATCGCGTGGTAGCCGAAGACGGGCTTGCGCGAAAACACGGGCAGGATCTCGGAGGCGATGCCCATGGCCGGCAGGATGAGGATGTAGACCTCGGGGTGCCCGAAGTACCAGAACAGGTGCTGCCAGAGCAACGGCTCGCCACCGCCGGACGGATTGAACCAGCTCGTGCCGAGCGTACGGTCGAAGAGCAGCATCGCCACCGCCGACGTGAGCACGGGGAGCGCGAGCAGGAGAAGAATGGCGGTGATGAAGAGCGACCAGATCACGAGCGGCATCCGGAACAGCGTCATGCCGGGCGCCCGCATGTTGATGATGGTCGTGATGTAGTTGATCGACCCCATCATCGAGCCCACGCCGAGGACGAAGAGGCTGATGCACCAGAGGTTCTGCCCCCAGTTCACGCCCGTGTATTGCGGGACCGCGGACAGCGGTGCGTACGAGGTCCACCCCGCGGCCGCGTGACCGCCCTCCACGAAAAATCCCGCCAGAATGAGCACGCCCGCGAGCGCCCCCACCCAGAACGACAGCATGTTGAGGAACGGGAAGGCCATGTCGCGGGCGCCGATCATGAGCGGGATCAGGTAGTTCCCGAAGCCGCCGGCGAGGATCGGCATGATGACGAAGAAGATCATGATGGTGGCGTGCATGGTGAACGCCATGTTGTACGTGGACGGCTCCAGGATCCCGCCCGTGTCCTTGAGGATCATCCCGAGGCCCGGCACCGGCGTCTCCGGCCACGCGAGCTGCCATCGCACGACGAGGGCGAGCAGACCGCCCAGGATCATCATGAACAAACCCATGAACATGAACTGGCGGCCGATCATCTTGTGATCGGTGGAGAAGATGTAGGTGCGCACGAAGCCGAGCTCGTGATGCTCGACGTGCGCGTGCGCGGAAGCGGTCGCGGTGGGTGCACTCATGACTTGGGCTTCCCCTCCGTCTTTCCGTCGGTCGTCTCCGCCGCGGCGGGGCCGGCGGGCGGTGTTCCCGCCGCCGTCTTCAGATTCTCGGCCGCCCACTTCGCATAGTCCTCGGGGGTGTGGGCGTAGATCCACGCCCGCATCCCGGAATGGCCGAATCCGCACAGCTCCGCGCACGGCGCCTCGTATTTCCCGGCCTTGGTGACCTCGAACCACTGCATGATGTCGCGCCCCGGCACCGCGTCCTGCTTGAAGCGGAACTGGGGCACGAAGAAGCTATGGATGACCTCACGTCCCCGGAGCTGGATGCGCACGACCTTGTTGATGGGCACGTGCATCTCGTCGAGGAACGTCTTGTCGTCGGCGGTGCCGAAGCGGCCGTCGGGCCCGGGGTACGTGATCTCCCAGTTGAACTGCTTGCCGGTGACGTGGATGAGGAGATCGCTCTCCGGCAACGTCATCTTGATGCGCGACCACGCGGGCACGCTCAGGAACGTGAGCACGACGAGGATGAGGGCGGGCGCGACCGTCCACGCGATCTCGAGCGGGGTGCTGCCGTGCGTATACGTGGCGCGCCGCCCCGGCCGGTCCCGGTAGATGATGATGAAGGCGAGAAGGGCGCCGGTGACGAGGATGAAGG
>Ga0075420_100002629_pt1 | contig 15558 bp, 15 predicted proteins | sample SoiMetdeltSBSDD4_FD_75296 | JGI IMG/M metagenome (GOLD analysis project Ga0075420, IMG submission 75296) | Bulk soil microbial communities from a Populus tree surrounding site in Tennessee, USA - Soil MetaG P. deltoides SBSDD4 | ecosystem: Environmental > Terrestrial > Soil > Tree plantation... | reverse complement strand
GCATGCGGCGGTCGGCGAACCGCAGGCCGGCGAGGGCCCGGACCCGCCGCTCTGGCGCTTCGAGCCTCCCACCGCGGAGACCCGGGCGGCGGTCTGGCGCTGGGCCGGGCCGCAGCGCGAGCGGGGTGAGCTCGAGCGGCTGCTCGCCGATCCCTACCCGCTGGCGCGCATGATCGCCCGCTCGGCGCTCGAGCGGCGGGAGTCGCGGGGCGCGCACCGCCGTGCGGACTTCCCGCTCCCCGACTCGGCGCTCGACGGCTCGCATCTCGTGGTCGTCGCAGACGGCGAGGTCCGCCTCGAGCGCTGGATCTGAGCTTAGTCCGATCGAATGATCTATGAATCCTTCGATCGGTTAATACGTTCTTAACCAATCGCCCTTGCTTTTTCACGTCCGGTTGGCATACTGACGCCTGCCTCCAAGGGACTGGTGCACGGATGACCCGGGGAGGCTCCACGGACCGGATACGAAAGGGGTAAGGAGATATGTACCAATTCAGCCGTTCGATCTACCGAGAGATCGCTCCTGCGGTTGTAGAGGCCGAGCATGATCCGACTGGGTGCCGGAACAAGCAGCTCGTCCTCGACGCCTGCGAGGAGACCATTCGTCGGCTCGTCACAGACCGCCGCCATTTCGCCCGACCGGCGCGCTGGCTGTTCAGCCAGGTGCGAGCACAATTCGCGATCGGCGACCAGCTGCGTGTCTGGAAGGTGATCGACTGCAACATCCGGCTCGCACAGGCCTATCTGGAGCGACTGCCGGACGGCGCCGGGCTCGGCGGGTTCGTTCGCGAATGCCGCGCCCACACCCGCAAGGGCACGCCGTGTCAGCGCGACCCGCTGCCGGGGCGCGACTACTGCCCTTCGCACAAGCATCTCGAGGAGACCTACGACGGTCCGGAGCCGGCGCTCCAGGAGCTCGGGGCGAGCCTCGAACGAGAGGGGATCGCCGCCGCCGCCTGATTTTCGGCGTGGGGAATCGGTCGCCGGGGGGGACCGTGATGGGGAGGAGACCCCGGCTCGCAAGAGCCGGGGTCTCCGGCTTTCCGCGCCTGCACCGCTTCCCGCCGCCTCGGCCTTGTAGCTTCGCCGGATGCTCCTCGGGGTCGACGTCGGCGGGACCTTCACCGACGCGGTGGTCTTCGACGGGCGGTCGCTGCACACGGCGAAGGCGCCGACGACGCCCGAGGACCAGTCCAGGGGGGTCCTCGCCGCGGTCGAGGCGGCGCTCCAGCGCGCCGGCGCCGAGGCGGCCCAGATCGAGGTGTTCGCGCACGGCATGACCGTGGGCACCAACGCGCTGCTGACCGAGAGCGGCGCGCGGACCGCGCTCATCGCCACCCGCGGGTTCACCGACCTCCTCGACGTCGGGCGCCAGAACCGGCCCCGCCTCTACGACCTTTGCGCGCCGAAGGCGACCCCGCTCGTCGCCGATGGGATGCGTCTCGGCGCCGGCGAGCGGGTCGGGCCCGACGGCGTCGTCGAGGAGCTGACCGAGGACGAGCTCGCGCGCATCGTCGACGAGGCCCGGCGCTCGGGTGCCGAGTCGATCGCCATCTGCCTGCTTCACTCCTACCGCCACCCCGCCCACGAGCGTGCGATCGCGGAGCGGCTGCGCAGCGAGCTGCCGGACGTCCACGTCTCCGCCTCGCACGAGGTGCTCGCGCAGTTCCGCGAGTACGAGCGGTGCTCGACCACGGTGATCGACGCGTACCTGTCGCCGCTGCTCGACCGTTACCTGGGGCGCCTCGGGAAGGCGGCGCGCGAGCGCGACCTGCCCGCGCCCACCGTGATGATGTCGTCGGGCGGCGTCGCGCCCGCCGCCGAGGCCGCGCGCGCGGGCGCCTGGAGCGTGCTCTCGGGTCCGGCGGGCGGGGCCGTGGGCGCGGGCCTGCTCACCCGCCTGTCAGGCGACCCCAGGGCGCTCGGCTTCGACATGGGCGGGACGTCCTGCGACGTGTGCGTGATCGAGGAGGGTCGCGTGCGGCACACCGATTCGCGCGAGGTCGCCGGCCGGGTGATCCAGCTGCCGATGGTCGACGTGCACACCGTCGGCGCGGGCGGCGGCTCGATCGGCTGGCACGACGCCGGCGGGGCGCTGCGCGTCGGTCCGCAGTCCGCGGGCGCCGAGCCCGGTCCGGCGTGCTACGGGCGGGGCGGCATCGAGCCGACGGTCACGGACGCCGACCTGCTGCTCGGCTACCTCGATCCGGGCTCCGAGCTGGCCGGGGGCGTGGCGCTGGACGCCGATGCGGCGCGGCTGGCGGTCGAGCGGCTCGGCTCGCACCTCGGGCTCGATCCGCTGGAGACGGCCGAGGGCATCGTCCGGGTCGCAAATCAGGAGATGGTCCGGGCGCTGCGCGTGGTGACGGTCGAGCGCGGTGTGGACCCGCGGGGGTTCGCGCTGATGCCGTTCGGCGGCGCCGGCCCGATGCACGCCGCGGCGATCGCCGACGAGCTGGCGATCGACCGGGTCCTGTGCCCGCGCGCGAGCGGCGTGCTCTCGGCGCTCGGCCTGCTCGCCTCCGACCGCCGCCGCGACACCGCGCGGACGGTGATGCTGAGTGGCGAGCAGCTGACCGAGGAGCGGATCGCCGAGTCGGTGAGCACCCTTCGCGAATCGCTCGGGGACGGGCTCGAGGACGCCGAGTCGGAGGTCACGTACGAGCTCCGCTACCGCGGGCAGGCCTTCGAGCTGCCCATCGAGGGTGACGAACGGCCCAGCCCGGCCGATATCGTCGAGCGCTTCGCGGCCGAGCACGAGCGCCGCTACGGCTACCGCAACCCCGACGCCGCCGTCGATCTGGTGACCGTGCGCCTGGCGCTGATCGAGCCCGGGCCGGCGCTCGCGCCGCGTGCATCGGCCGCCGGGTCGCTCGAGCGCTGGTCGCGCAGGGCCCGCTTCGCGGGCGAATGGCACGAGACCGAGGTGCTGCGCGGCGAGCCCGGCGCGGGCACGGAGGCCGCGGGCCCGTGCGTGTTCGAGCTTCCCGAGGCGACCCTCGTGCTCCCGCCGGGGTGGCGAGCGCGCGTCGACGACGCGGGAACGATCGCCGCGGAGCGGTCGGGCCGATGAGCGCTGCGCGGCTCGATCCGGTCTCGTTGCAGGTGCTCGTCGGCGCGCTGCGCGCAGCGTGCGACGAGATGGGCGCAGCCCTGATCCGGTCCGCGTACTCGCCCAACATCACCGAGCGCCACGACTGCTCGACTGCCCTGTTCGCCGCCGACGGCGAGCTCGTGATGCAGGCGGAGCACATCCCGGTGCATCTCGGCTCCATGCCCGATGCGGTCGAGGCGGTGCTCGGCTTCGAGCAGCGGCCGGGCGACCTCTGGATCCTCAACGACCCCTACCGCGGCGGCACGCACCTGCCCGACGTGACGCTGATCTCTCCCCTGCATGCCGACGGGCGGCTGATCGGATTCGCGGCCAGCCGGGCCCACCACGCCGACATCGGCGGCCCGACACCCGGCGGCATGCCCGCTGACTCGACGACGCTCGACCAGGAGGGGGTCGTGATCGCCCCGACCCGGGCCGGCGACGCGGTCCTGCGTGGGCTCGCCGAGCAGATGCGAAGGCCCGAGGAGCGGCTCGCGGACCTTCGCGCCCAGCGCGCCGCGAACCTGATCGGGGCGCGGCGGATCGACGAGCTGCTCGATCGCCTCGGCGCCGACGCGCTCGAGAGCGGCATGCGCGAGATCCTCGACTACTCCGAGCGCCGCACCCGGGCCGCGCTCGCCGACCTGCCCGACGGCGAGTACACCGCCGAGGACGTGCTCGAGGGCGGGCCCGACGGCGCTCTCGACCTGACTCTGCGCGTCCGGGCGACGATCGCCGGCGACTCGCTGCGCCTCGACTTCGCGGACACGGAGCGCCAGGTCGTGGGCAACCTCAACTGCCCGCTGTCGGTCACCAAGTCGGCAGCCTTCTTCGCCGTGCGCGTGCTCACCGATCCCGACGCCCCTCCCTCAGCGGGCGCCCACCGCCCGGTCGAGGTCGTCGCCCCGCCGGGCTGCCTGCTCAACGCCCACCCGCCGGCCGCCGTCGTCGCCGGCAACGTCGAGACGTCGAGCCGCGTGGCCGACCTCGTGATCGGGGCGCTCGCGGGCGCGACGGCGGTCCCCGCGCAGGGACAGGGGACGATGAACAACTTCACGCTCGCCAACGAGTCGTTCACCTACTACGAGACGATCGGCGGCGGCCAGGGCGCCTGCCCGGACGCGGACGGCCCGAGCGCGATCCACGTGGCGATGTCGAACACGCTCAACACGCCCGTCGAGGCGTTCGAGACCGAGTACCCGCTCCGCGTGCGCGAGCTGGCGCTGCGCCGCGGCTCAGGCGGGGCTGGCGCGCATCGCGGCGGCGACGGGATCGTGCGTGAGCTCGAGGCGCTGGCGCCGATGCGCTTCACCCTGATCACGGAGCGCAGGCGCCATCCCCCGCGCGGGCGCGAGGGCGGCGCCGACGGCGCGCCCGGGCGCAATCTGCTCAACGGCCGCCAGCTGCCCCCGAAATGCGCCGGAGAGCTCGAATCCGGCGACCGGCTGCGGATCGAGACGCCCGGAGGCGGCGGGCGCGGCGTTAATGCAACATGAGTCACAAATTTGGCATTTTCATGCGCCTTCTCTAGACTCGATCCCCTCAATCGGGCCTGAACGCTCCCACCGGGGCGATGTCCAGTCCCGGACGACGTTCACGCAAACTCCCCCCGAAGCAACCAACCAATGCCGATTGCCTTCAAAGAGTGGGCCGTGACGGTCCGCGCCCTGTCCGAGGGTGAGCAGCTGCTCACGTTACGGAAGGGCGGAATCCGCGAGGAGGACAAGCACTTCGAGCTCGAGCACGAGCAGTTCTTCCTCTATCCGACGTTCGACCACCAGCGCAACGACCTGGTGCGTGAATCCCACCACCCCGAGCTTCGCCGGGCACTCGAGGAGGGCGTCTGGCCCGACGAGGAGCCGCCCCCGCGGGCGCTGCTGCAGGACGGTGGCATCCCGCAGCCCGACCGGGTCCGGATCCGCGCCTGGGCGGAGGTCTCCGATCACTTCGAGACCGACGACCCTCGGATCGTCGACGCGCTCTCCCCGTTCCACGTCTGGACCCAGGACTACGCGCACAAGCGCCTGCGCTGGAAGCGGACCCATCCGCTCCACGTGCTCCTGCTGCGCGTCCACCGGATCCCGCGCCCGGTCACCGTCCGCGTCAAGGACGAGTACCACGGCTGCCGCTCGTGGGTCGAGATCGACCGCGAGCTGCCGTTCGAGGGCACGCCGGTGATGGCCGACGAGGAGTTCGATCGCGCCGCCGCCGCGATTCGCGAGCTCTGCCGGGTCGAGCCGGCGCTGGTCTAGCCATAGCCCCGGCTCCAGTCGAAGAACGCGTCGCCCAGGCGCGGCGCGCTCTGGTCCTCGGGGTCGGCGGCGGAGGTGACGTGGTCGGCGCGCTCGCGATCGCGCGGCGCTGCGAGCAGCTCGGGACGCCGTTCGTGCTCGGCGGTGTCGCCTGGGAGCGACTGCCGGTCGACCCGGTGCCCGGGCCGCGCCCGGCGATCCAGATCACCGGCGGCGAGCCGCTCGGTCGCCACGCCGTGCTCGCAGGGCCCGACACGGCAACCCCGGAGGGGGTCCGCTTCTCGGAGTCCCACGTGGCCGCCCACGTGGGCGCGCCGACTGTGCTGATCGACATCACCGAGGGCCCGGGCGGCGCCGCGGACGGGATCGGCTCGGCCGTCGATCGGCTCGGCTGCGATCTCGTCGTCTACGCCGACGTCGGCGGGGATGCGATCGCCGCCGGCGACGAGCCGGGGCTCGGGAGCCCGCTGTGCGACGCGGTGATGCTGGCCGCGGGCCTGCGGCTCGCCGACCGGGTGGACGGGGTGCTCGCGGTGCTGGGCGCCGGCTGCGACGGTGAGCTCGAGCTCGGCGAGGTGCTCGGCCGGGTTGCGGCGCTGGCGGCCGCGGGCGCCTGGATCGGCACCTCGAGCGTGCTCCCCGCGGTCGCGGACGAACTGGAGCGCGCCGCGGCCGCGACGGCCACCGAGGCGAGCATGCAGGTCGTCCACTGTGCGCGCGGGGTCACCGGCACGGCCGAGATCCGCGGGGGGCGCCGCCGGGTCCCGCTCGGCCCGGTGGGTGCGCAGGCCTTCTACTTCGACCTCGCCGCGGCCGCGGACGTTCTGCCGCTCACACAGGCGGTCCTCGCGGCCGAGACCCTGCAGGCGGCCCGCGACGCCATCCGCGCCGCAGGCTCGCCGACCGAGCTCGACTACGAGCTCGAGCGCGCCGGGGGCGACGGCAGAGGCGCCTCTGCTCGGTTTTCACCGGCCGGGCGCTAGCTACCCTGGGCCGGATGCCCTGGGTCGAGACCGAGTCGCTGAGCTTCACCGCACGTCACGAGACCGCCGACGAGGCTTGCGCCCAGCGCACTCTCGACCGGCTCGAGGACCTGCGGCTGCGACTCGAGGAGCGCTTCGACGACGCCCCCGGCGGCGTGACCGTGGTCGTCCACCCCTCGCCGGGCTGGCTCGCGGCGGCGCACCCGTTCCTGCCCGGGGCGCGGCTCGCCGCCGCACCCGCGGGGCGGCGCTATCTCGCCGGCTGGGCGATGGCCTCGGAGCTGCACATCCTCAACGACGAGTACACCGACCGCCGCGCCGCGGGCGAGGACTCGCTCGCGGCGCTGCGAGGCACGGCGGAGCGCCTCTACGCCCAGATCGTGATCGCCGCCAACAACACCCGCCTGCCGCCACCCTGGGGACCGCGGAAGTTCGCGCGCTACGTCAACTGGGCGTGGCTGATCGAGGGCGGATCGCAGTACTTCGCCGGCCAGACGGGGCTTTTTCGCCCCGCGGTCAACACCCGCATGCGCCAGGGCGATCGGCCCGCGTTCCCACCGTCGGCGCGCGACGCGATCATCCTCGGCGGAACGATCTTCGACCTGCTCGAGCGCGAGCGGGGCCGCGACGCCTGCACGGTGCTCGTCTCGCGGCTGCGCCGTGAGGGCGCCCAGCGGGCCATCGAGCTCGCCTTCGACGGGCGCTTCCGCGAGGTCGAGGACGAGTGGCGCCGCTACCTGCGCGACGACCTGCCGCGCGGTGGCTCGCTCGAGCTCGAGCTCGACGACCCGTTCAGGTAAGGCCGCCCTGCGGCAAGCCGGCGGTCAGGCGAGCTGGGCGACGATCCAGACCAGGACCGCAGCCACCGCGAGCGCGATGAGCATGCCGACCAGCAGGCGCATGGGACGTTCATCCGCGGAGCCGGGCTCGAGCGCGTGCTCGGCCGTGTCGGTGAGCAGCCCCCGCGCGTCCTCGGCGGCGGCGACCGGGACCATGATGTCGCGCGGCCCCGCGGCCAGGAAGTCGGGGACGTCGAACCCGCGCGTGCGCCTCTGGACGCTCGGGATCCCCTCCTCGAGCAGGATGCCCTGGATCAGCTCCGCTTCGGCGAGGTTGCTCCCCATCGCGACCTTGACCAGCTCACCGCCGAGGTACTGGGGCTTGACCTTACGCGCCCGCTCGTGGGCCGCCGTGATCGGCTCCTCCTCGCCGCGGCCGACGTAGACGAGGGGCATCTCGCAGTCGGCGCAGAACCGCTCCGAGAGCGGGTACTTCCGGGCGCAGGTCGGGCAGGCGAGCGGCTCGACGGACCCGTTGCCGGCCTCAGTCGCCAACGAGCTCGACCTCCTCGATCCGGCCGTCGTCGATGGCGAAGCCGCGGACGACGGGCTCCTCCTCGGCCAGCGAGCAGATCAGCCAGAGCACGCCCGGCCACCAGCGCGCGAGGTTGACGTCGGTCTGGGACGGATAGGCCTCGCTGTTGGGGTGCGAGTGGAAGATCGCGCCGATCTCCTCCCCCCTCGCCTCGATCTCGTTCGTGATCCGGAGCTGGTCGCCGGAGTCGATCTGAAAACGCATCGGGCTGTTGAACTCGTTCGCCGCGGGGAAGTAGGAGGTCAGGCGCCCGTCGGCCGCGGCGATCATGCCGCAGCACTCGTTCGGCGCATCCGCGCGCGCGTGGGCGACGAGATCGCCCCGGATCCGGTCGCTGATCCGCACCTGGCCGAGGCTAGCAGCGGCCGAGTGTGCCACTTGACTCATACAGTTGTGTCTGCTAACTGTGTGAGCTGATGGCACAGCAGGTCGAGAGCCGGACCCCTTTCTCCGCCGATCCCGGCGACGAGCTGCCCGTCGGTGTCCAGCTCGCCTGGAGGCTGCGGGCCCTGATCGCGGCCGGACGGCTGGCCGCCGGCGACCGGATGCCGAGCGTTCGCACGCTCGCCGGCTGGGCGGGCGTCAACGTCAACACCGTGCGCGGGGTCTACGCGAGGCTCGAGGACGAGGGCCTGATCGTCACGCGGCACGGCCGCGGCAGCTTCGTCGCGGATGACGCCGGCGGCTCGCCCGAGGTCGAGAGGATCGCGGCGGAGGCGATCGAGGCCGCGGCCGAGGCGGGCGTCGATCCGCGCGACGTCGCGATCGCCACGCTCGTCTCGGCGGCGCTGCCCGAAGGCCTCGAGCCGGACCTGCCGGCCGAGCCGTACGGGGCCGGGGACGAGCCGGCCGAGCTCGATCTCGAGGCGCTGGCGGCGGAGCTCGAGCTCGACGACGTCTGGCTGGAGGCGGACGAGCTCGGCGCGCGGCGCGAGCTGCGGCGCCAGATCGGCCGCCTCGAGGCGCAGCTCGCGAGCTATCGCCGCGACCTTGAAAGCCTCGAGCCCCCGCGGGTGAGCGCGCCGGAGCCGCGGATCGCGAGCGCGGCCGAGCTCGAGCGCACTCGCGACGCGCTCCTCCGGCAGCTCGGAGCGGCCCGCGCGGCGGCCGCGGAGCGAGCGCGCCGGGAGCGTCGCGCGCGGGAAGTACGCGACGCGATGGTGGCCGATCCGGGCGCGCACCGGTGGGAGGTGGTCTCGGCCGACGAGACCGGCGAGGAGGGCTGTGCCACGTGGGAGGTCGCGCCGCGACTCGGCCCCCTCGGCGCGCTGATGAGCTGGTGGCGGCTGAAGGTCTCGGGGGGGTGCCCGTTAGCCGGCCCGCCGGTGGGCGGCTCCGGGCAAACAGGGTGATCCCGTAGTGGTCAGGTCGGCCGCCGACAGGGCGTTCCTGCCCGCGAAGTCCCTGTTCGAGCAGGTCGGGAACATGATGATCCTGACCGGCAAGACCGTCCTGGCCACGGTCAGGCCGCCCTATCCCTACGGGGGCGAGTTCATCGGCCAGTTCCTGTTCGCGCTCCAGCTGTGCTGGTTTCCGATGGCGGTCTCGATGGTCGCGGTCTCGTTCGGCGCCCCGGGCCTCCAGGCTGCGAACTTCCTCAGCCTGTTCGGCGCCCTCGATCGGCTCGGCGGCTTCTTCATCCTGGCCTCGGTGCGCGAGTTCGCGCCCTTCGTTAGCGCGATCATCGTCGCCGGCGTCGCCGGGACGGCGATCACCGCCGATCTCGGCGCCCGCAAGATCCGCGAGGAGCTCGACGCGCTTCAGGTGCTCGGCGTCGACCCGATCAAGAACCTCGTCGTGCCCCGCTTCCTGGCCCTGATGCTGATCACGGGGTTGCTCGACGTCTACGCAATCCTCTTCGGGATCTCGGGCGGCGTGATCGCGGAGCTGATGTACGGGCAGCCACTCGGCGGCTTCCTCGCCACCCTCTTCAACAACGCTTCGGTCACCGATCTGTGGGCGTCGCTGCTCAAATGCACGGCCTTCGGCGCGATCGTCGCCGTGGTCTGCTGCTACAAGGGTATGAACGCCTCCGGGGGGCCGGAGGGGGTGGGGCGAGCGGTGAACGAGGCCGTGGTCACAGCGCTGCTGGCGGTGTTCGCGTTCAACTACGTCTTCACGCAAACGCTTCTCGCCACGCACCCCGAGATCTCAGTCATCAAATGAGGAACTTCGTTCCGAAAGCAGCATGTAAGGACGCCGAAGGCGTCCGCAAGGTATTTGAGTGACGGGTTGGCTCGCGGTACCAAGAGACTGGCTCGCCTCGTTCGGCGACATCGCTCGGTTCTGCGCTCGGGTGCTGGGGATCGTCTACTCGGGCCGGGTGCTGCACTTCTTCGGCGAGACGCTGCGCCAGGCCGGGATCCTGATCCTGGGCTCGACCATCGTGATCTGGGGGCTCGTCTTCATCCTCGGGCTGCAGTGCGGGATCGAGGGCGCCTATCTGCTGCGGGCGCAGGGGGCTCCGGCCTACGCCGGAGTGTTCAGCGCCTGGTGCGACCTGCGCGAGGTCGCGCCGTATGCGTTCGGCTACATGCTCTCCGCAAAGGTCGGGACCGGGATCGTCGCCGAGCTCGGCGCGATGCGGATCTCCGATGAGATCGACGCGCTCGAGGTGATGGGCGTCAACCCGATGATCTTCCTCTGCGGCACGAGGCTGCTGGCCTCCTGGCTCGTGTTCCCGTTCATCTACCTCGGCGGGATCGGGATCATGTACCTCGCAAGCTACATCGCCGTGGTCGAGCAGATCGCCGAGGTCTCCTCCGGCGGCTACTTCCTGATCTTCTGGATGTTCCAGAACCCGCCCGATCTCTTATTCAGCCTCACCAAGGGAATGGTGATGGCGACCGTGATCGTGCTCGTCGGCTGCTACTACGGCTACACGGCCTCGGGCGGCCCGGTCGGGGTCGGCACCGCGACCGCGAAGTCGATGGTGCTCAACATCGTCCTCGTGCACTTGGTCGGCATGATGGGCACGCTGGTCTTCTGGGGAGCGAATCCGAGGGCGCCGATCGGCGGTTGACGTGAGCGCACGTGTGGCATCCCTGGGCCGCTCGACGGCCCGTGAGCGGCTCGCCGGCGCCTTGGTGCTCTGCGTCCTCGGGGCGGCCTGCGTGGCGTTCTGGATCGGGATCCCGCTCGGCATCCTCTGGGCGCTCGGCGAGCTCACCGACTCGGGCGCGACCCATCTCGTCGGGGGTCTGCTCGGGATCCCGCTCGCGATGGCGATCTTCGCGCCCGCGCTCTTCTGGCTCAACGGCCTCTACCTGCGCGTCACCGGGGTGCTCGCGCGGCTCGCCGAGGACGAGGAGGAGGCGGACTGGCGGCGTCGCGTGCGCGGGCCGCTCGAGCCGATGCTGATCGCCTCGTTCCTGCTCGCCCTCGTGGCGCTCTGTGTCTGGTTCTTCGTCTTCGCCGAGAACCCGTCGCCCCAGGTGATCTAGCCGCTAGTACCAGGCCGAGGCCGGGTCGCGCCCGGGCTCGCTGAGGTCGCCGGCCTCGGCGCCGAGCAGGTCGGGGTCGTCGCGGCCGAGCTCCCAGAGCAGGTCGTCGAGAAGCGGCGGCGAGATCGCGGCCGCTGCCGCAACGCAACCGAAGGCATCGCGGGTCGCGGCGCGAACTCGGTCGAGGTCCTCGCCCGGCGCGACCAGGCCCGAGCGCAGCGCGAGCCGCATCAGCACGTTGTCGGCGCAGACCTCCCAGTGCTCGGGATCCGCGACCTCGAGCCAGCCCCGCCGCTCGCAGATCTTCGCCAGCAGCTGCGACTTCTTCGCCAGCGGGTCGGCGTAGGCCTCGAAGGCGGCGAGGCGGTCCAGCAGGCCGCCGGCGCCGCCCAGCCTGCCGCCGGCGCGCTCGAGCAGGACGGCGGCATCGCCGCCGTACTCGCGCCGGAGCCCGCCGGCGAGATCGCGCCAGAGCGCCGCGCGCCGATCGGGGTCGGCGACCGTCTCGCCGCCGATCCGAAACAGCTCCGCGACGTCGCCTCCCGAGGCCTCGGCCAGGGCCGCGGCCGTCAGCAGCCCCGGGCGCCGGCGCGCCGCTGCCAGGCCGACCGCCCACATCAGTGCGCTGCCCTCGAACGGCCCCTCGCCGCGAACGAGGTGTCGGCCGCGATAGCCGGTCCGGTGGTCGACGGCACAGAGGAAGATCGCGGCGTCGGGGTCCGGGACGTGGGCGAAGTCGGGCGGCTCGTAGCCGCCGAGCAGTTCGCGCACCCGCGCGACGACGCGCTGGAACGCAGGCGACGCAGACGACACGGACCCGACGCTACCCGCGGTTGGGCCAGAATGGTCGGCCGATGTCGCCCGACTCGGACCAGATCGCGTTCGGCCGGCTGCGCGTCAGCCGGCAGGCCGCGCTTGCCGGGCTGGCGACCGCAGCGTTCATCGCGCTGTCGATCTGGTGGCTGCTCTACGACAAGCGCGTCCCCGGCGGCGGCGATCCCGGGCGCCACCTATCGCTGGTCCAGACCTTCGCCGGCTGGCTCGCCGACGGCGACTTCGGCAAGTTCTTCGACCCCGGCGCCCAGTTCGGCGAGGACTTCTTCTACCCCCCGCTCGTGTACTTCATCGGCAGCATCCCCTCGGCGCTCGGCCTCGCGACCCAGGACTGGGCGGTGATCGCCGCCAACCTCGTCTTCGTCCCGATGCTCTCCGCGGGCTGCTTCTTGGTCGGTCGGATGACCTACGGACCGACGGCGGGCCTCCTCGCGGTGGTCTTCGCGCTCGCGACGCCAATGGTGCTGAGCCTCTTTCACGTCTTCATGCTCGACGCGCCGCTGGCGGGATCGGTGGCGATCACGCTCTGGGCGCTGCTCGCCTCCGATCGCTTCAGCCGCCGGCGCGAGACGGCGCTGGCAGGCGCGCTCCTCGGCGTCGCGACGCTGACCAAGACGCCTGCGCCCCTGTTCCTGGCCGGACCGGCGGCGGTGATGCTGATCGGGGGCGGCTGGCGACAGTGGCGAAACCTGTTGATCGGCGCGGGAGTCGCGCTGCTGGTGGCCGGGCCGTACTACCTGATCAACCTCGACGAGTTCATCAGCACCTCGGAGACGACCACGATCGCGGGCAACACGGGTGCGACGGGAGGCGCGTCCCTGGCGGCGGAACCCCGGTTCTCGTTCGACAACTTCGCCTACTACGGCTGGGTCGGGGTCAACCTGCAGTACTTCGTCCCGCTGCTGGCGCTGCTCGGCGCCGGCCTGGTCCACGCGCTGCGCGAGATCCGCAGGCGTCCGTACGTGCCGGAACTCGTCGCGGGCCTGGTGGTCGGATATCTCGCCCCGATGCTGGTCCTCTCGATCCGCGACCCCCGTTACACCCTGCCGCTGGTGGTCTACGTGGCTGTGATCGCGACCGGATGGATCGCGGTCACACGCCGGGCCGTGCTTGCCGCGATCGGGGCGGCGGTGCTCGCCGCGGCCGTGGTCGTCAACGTTGCCGCGGCGGTGACCGACGACGTGCCCACGGCCCAGATCTCGATCCCTGGCGACAGCCCGACCGAGGAGATCCAGCCCGGTCGCTTCACGTTCATGGACGGGCGGGGCTACGTCGTCGGACCGCCGCGCCCCGACCCGTTCTGGGACCGGATGCTGACCGCCGCCGAGCGCGAGGGCGTCGAGACCGCGCAGATCATGGCGCGCGAGACGCCGCTCTGGGGCACCGACGTGATCGGCTTCGAAGTGCTCGCGCTCGAGCACGGGATCCTCGGAAGCTTGTCGGTCGAAGGGGGGGTCAGCCAGCCGGACCTGAGGATCAACACATGGTGGACGAGCGACGAGCACTTCGTCGACGTCGTCGGGCTCCCCGAGCCCTGCGGGCACGTCGAGGAGGGCTCGCTTCCCCCGCCGGGCCGCGAGCCGGTGCAGCTCGCCGTCGCGGTCGAGCGCCGGGTCGGGGACCACTACGAGCGCTGGTGCGACTTCTGAGCAACTTGTCTAGCGTGGGCGCGTTGAGAGTCCTGATCACAGGCGGGGCAGGCTTCGTCGGTGCCAACGTCGCCACCGCACTCGCCGAGCGCCATCCGGACTGGGAGCTGATCGCGCTCGACAACCTCCACCGGCGCGGCTCGGAGCTCAACCTGCCCAGGCTCGAGGCCGCGGGGGTGGCGTTCGCCCGTGGCGATGTTCGCAGCGCCGAGGCGCTGGCGGCGATCGAGCCGATCGACGCCCTGATCGAGTGCTCGGGCGAGCCCTCGGCGCTCGCCGGGGCGGCGGGCGAGACCGCCTACCCGGTCGAGACCAACCTGCTTGGCGCCCACCGCTGCCTCGAGCTCGCGCGGCGCGACGACGCCCAGCTCATCTTCCTTTCGACGAGCAGGGTCTACCCGTACCGGGCGCTGCGCGCGCTGGAGCTCGATGAGGGACCGACGCGCTTTACGCTTCGCGACCCGCAGCCCGCCCAGGGCGCCTCGGGCGCCGGGATCTCCGAGCGCTTCGGGCTCGCGGGGCCGCGCACCCTGTACGGCGCCACCAAGCTCGCCGCCGAGCTGCTGATCGCAGAGTACGCCGAGAACTTCGGTCTCGCGACCGTGATCGACCGCTGCGGGGTGATCGCAGGGCCGTGGCAGATGGGGCGCGTCGACCAGGGGGTGTTCGCGCTCTGGGCGCTCCATCATCACTTCGGGCGGCCGTTGGCCTACATCGGCCACGGCGGATCGGGCAAGCAGGTGCGCGACCTGCTGCACGTCGCAGACCTCGTCGACCTGCTCGAACGACAGCTCCTGGACCCCGAGGGCTGGCGCGGCTTCGTCGGCAACGTCGGCGGCGGGCGGGAGCGCAGCCTCTCGCTACGCGAGGCGACCGAGATCTGCCGCGAGCTGACCGGCAACGAGGTCGGGATCGCCGCGATGCCCGAGACCCGCCCGGGCGACGTCCCCCTGTACGTGTCCGACTGTTCGCTGCTCTTCGAGCACACCGGCTGGCGCCCGCGCCGCGGCCCCCGCGAGGTGCTCGCCGACACGGTCGACTGGATCGACGGCAACCGCGCCGAGCTCGCCGCGGCCCTGGAGATCTGAGGCCATGGCCGTCGCGGTGGTCACCGGCTCAGGCGGCCTGATCGGCTCCGAGGCCGCTCGCCGCCTGGTCGAGGCAGGGCTCGACGTGGTCGGGATCGAGAACGATCTGCGCGCGACGTTCTTCGGCCCCGACGCCTCCACCGCGCCGACGACCGCCGAGCTGCGCCGGACCCTGCCCGGCTTTCATCACGCCGAGCTCGACGTTCGCGACGCGGACGGGGTCGAGCGCCTGTTCCGCGAGCAGGCCGGGCGGGTCGCGGTCGTCGTCCACGCCGCCGCCCAGCCCTCACACGACTGGGCGGCGCGCGATCCCCGGACCGACTTCGGAGTCAACGCCGACGGCACGCTCAACCTGCTCGAGGCGACCCGGGCCCACGCACCCGACGCGCCGTTCGTCTTCTGCTCGACCAACAAGGTCTACGGCGACGCGCCGAACCGGCTCCCGCTCGAGGAGGGCCCGACCCGGCTCGACCTCCCCGAGTCCCACCCCTGCCACGACGGGATCGACACGTCGATGTCGATCGACCGCTCGACTCACTCCCTGTTCGGGGTCTCGAAGGCGGCGGCGGACCTGCTGGTGCAGGAGTACGGCCGCTACTTCGACATGCCGACCGTGTGCCTTCGCGGCGGCTGCCTCACCGGCCCCGGCCACGCCGGCGCCGAGCTGCACGGGTTCCTCGCCTACCTGATGAAGTGCGTCGTCACCGGAGCGCCCTACACGGTCTTCGGCTACGGCGGCAAGCAGGTCCGCGACAACCTCCACGCCGCAGACTTCGTCGACGCGTTCGAGGCGTACCGCGCCGACCCGCGGCCGGCGGCCGTCTACAACATCGGGGGCGGT
>Ga0075420_100002628_pt1 | contig 15560 bp, 10 predicted proteins | sample SoiMetdeltSBSDD4_FD_75296 | JGI IMG/M metagenome (GOLD analysis project Ga0075420, IMG submission 75296) | Bulk soil microbial communities from a Populus tree surrounding site in Tennessee, USA - Soil MetaG P. deltoides SBSDD4 | ecosystem: Environmental > Terrestrial > Soil > Tree plantation... | reverse complement strand
AGTTTTTTCGCGGCACCCCCGCCACTGACCGAGATTGCCATCAGGGACGTCAGCAGCATGGGGCGCACCTACGAGCGCATCTACTTCGAAAGTGAATATGAGCCTTCTGCGGGTGATCCCGGCCGGGACCGCTGGTTGAGCTACACCCCAAACGAGCGCGAGTACGGCCTGATGTTGCGACACCGGGAGCCGCGACCGTGGCTGGTGTGTGTGCACGGCGCGGAAATGGGTCGTGCCGCCCTGGATCTCAGGCTGTTTCGAGCCTGGCATCTGCATCAGCATCTCGGCCTGAATGTCATGCTTCCCGTACTTCCCATGCACGGCCCCCGTGGACGAGGCCTGCCCAAAGGCGCCGCGTTCCCCAGCGAGGACGTGGTCGATAACGTCCACGGTGTCGCTCAGGCGGTGTGGGACATCCGGCGGCTGCTGTCCTGGATCCGGTCACAGGAGCCTGAGTCAGCGATCGGGCTGAACGGCATCTCGCTCGGGGGCTATCTCACTTCGCTGATCGCCAGCCTCGAGGACGACCTCGCTTGTGCGATCGTCAGCGTCCCGCTCGCCGATCTGGTCGAGCTAGTCGCTCGCCATGCCGGCGTGAGCGACTACCTTGACCTTCGCCAGATGCTCACGTTGGCCAAGCCCATCAGCCGCATGATTTCGCCGCTTGGGCTCACTCCGCGCGTGCCGATGCAGGGCCGCTTCATATGTGCTGGCATAGCTGACAGGCTGGTGGACCCGCGCGACGAGGCGACCCGACTCTGGGAGCACTGGGGCAGACCCGAAATCTGTTGGTATCCGGGAGGCCACACCGGGTTTTTCCGCTCACGGCCGGTGCAGCGATTCATCGACAGTGCATTGGTGAAGTCGGGGCTTGTCGACGCGGCGCGGCCCCCCTTTGGAGGCAACCCTTAGGGATAGTTAGTACGTCCCTTCGCTACGGGCTGCCTGCGCGCGCAAGGAACTTGTGCGGCCGGTGCGCGACACGCTGTGGGCTTATTAGTCACCATCTGGGATAGGCCAATGAACGTGGATGAGTGCCGTGCCACGGTGTTCCTGGATGAACCGCTCCGGCGGTCATTGCAAGGTGGTTGGGCGGCAAAGAGGTTGCGTCAATGCAACGCTGCGCGCTCGGAGGCGGCCACTTGGGTATGCACCTTGGAGTGTGATGTCTCGGGACATCGTTGACAGGTGTCCCGAGACATCATTGGCATCTACGGCCTGTTTTCGGGTGTGGGCCACCTCGCTTTTGCTACGCCCTTCGAGCACGACGGCGGTGATGACGAGGTGTGCCTTCGACATGGCCGCGGATTGAGGTTCAGCTGGTCGGGGTTCGCCGCATTAGCGTCGGCCGTTAATCCCAAGGCACCGCCGATGATGGCAGCGACGGGCCCCACAACTAGGCGGGACGAGACGACATCCGATGCGACAAGGGATGGCCTCGGCGTCCCCCATCCGCTCCTGCTCTGGGTGCGACGTCGACGGAAGCCGACCATCATCTCCTCGTGCATCTGCCTACTCCTCGTTACTGACGTGGTCCTTCAATGTCGGCAATGCCGAGGTAGCTAGCCCAGTAGTCCTCAGTAGTGCCATACGCGGCAGCATTAGCGCGCAGCTCCGCGCGGATTGGATCAGTTGCGTTCATTTGAATTCTCCTGTGTGAGTAGCGATTTGGCTCTTACCCGGTTCTGGTGACATGTCGACCAGTTGGTTGACGTGTCACAACCGAAGTTAGGGGTCCGCAATCGCCGTGGCTCGCTTGTCCGCACAACTCGCGCATTGCGCGAATTTCAGCTTTTGCGCATTGTGGTCACAGGTGCACAACCGCCAGCAAACCTACGAAATGCCGTGAGGGTCGGCGAACCCACCATCTGAGCACAATGCGCAATACCGTGAAATCGTTGCTTACTCCGGCTATCGCTTACAAGACCGACACACCCGTAGCATCGCCCTAAATTCGGTGTCTCCAAATCGGAATACGTCGCACGATCTCAACGCAAAACCAACTCAAGCTATCGCGAAACTCATTCGCGAATAGCCGCGCAAAAAACGTCGACGTCACACACAAGGAGAAAGAAAATGGTAGTACCTGGCACCCTCAACAAACGGCAACCGGCCCGCGGTCCAATTGCCGCGTCTTCGCCCCTTCAAGGGGGTTCAGTCATGACTTACGGCAGCGCGCTACGCCGCGACGTGAACGGTAACAGCATCACGCCACTCATCGGCGTCTTCGACATGTTTTCCGCATCGCTCTCGGCCCAGCACTACGGCGGCATGTTCGTCTCCGGATTCGGCTTCGCGGCGTCCTACTACGGGCTGCCCGACATCGGTTTCATCGCGTGGCCGGACATGGTCAACTTCGTGCAGCGGCTGCGCCTGGCGTTCCCGCAGCATCACCTGCTGGTGGACATCGATGACGGCTATGTCGACCCCGAGGTGGCCTGCCACGTGGTGGAGAACCTCGAGCGCATCGGCGCGTCCGGCGTGATCCTCGAGGACCAGAAGCGTCCGCGTCGCTGCGGCCACGTCGACGGCAAGCAGATCCTGCCGCTCGACGAGTACCTGGAGAAGCTGAACCTGGTGCTGGAGACTCGCAAGGACCTGGTCGTGGTTGCCCGCACCGACGCGACGGAGGAGTCGGAGATCCTGCGCCGCGCCGAGGCGCTCGCCGCCACGGACGCCGACGTGCTGCTGGTGGACGGCGTGCGCAGCGTCGACTGGATCACCAAGGTGCGCGGCGTGATCGGCGACAAGCCGCTGCTGTTCAACCAGATCGCCGGAGGCAAGTCGCCGCGGCTGTCGCTGACCGAGCTGGAGGACCTCGGCGTCAACGTGGCGATCTACTCCACGCCGTGCCTGTTCGCCGCGCACACCGCGATCGACAACGCGCTGCTGGAGTTGCGCGCCAACGACGGCCGGCTGCCGGAGGTCAAGGAGGGCGACGTCGGCGTCGCCGCCTCCATCGACCTGTTGGAGCGCAACATCTCCCGGCACCACCCCAAGATCGACCGCGTCTGATGTCCCGGTTGCGGGTTGATCCCTACATCTTGGCGCTGCTGTTGACGGTGGCCGTCGCCTCGCTGTTCCCGGCGAGAGGGGCGGTGGCCACCGGCTTCGGCCACGCAACGACCATTGCCATCGGGCTGCTGTTCTTCCTTTACGGGGCAAGGCTTTCCACCCGTGAGGCGGTGGACGGCCTCAAGCACTGGCGGCTGCACGGGCTGGTGTTCTTGGCGACGTTCGTCCTGTTCCCGTTGCTGGGCTTGCTGTGCCTACTGTTGGTGCCGTGGGCGCTCCCCCCGGCGCTGTACGCCGGGGTGATGTTCCTGTGCTGCCTGCCGTCGACGGTGCAGTCCTCGATCGCGTTCACCTCGATTGCCCGCGGCAACGTGGCCGCGGCGATCTGCAGCGCCTCGTTCTCCAACCTGATCGGCATCGTGCTCACGCCGTTGCTGGTAACAGTGTTCCTGTTCACCGGCACCGGCGGCGTCTCGCTCGGCGCGGTGCGGGACATCATGGTGCAGCTGCTGGTGCCGTTCGTGGCCGGTCAGCTGCTGCGGCGCTGGATCGGCGGGTTTATCACCCGGCACAAGAAGGTGCTCGGCTACGTCGACCGCGGCTCGGTCCTGCTCGTGGTGTACTCCGCGTTCAGCGCGGGCGTGGTCGGCGGCATCTGGGGACGGCTGTCCGTGGTGTCGCTGCTGGTGCTGTTCGCCGTTAACGCCGCCTTGCTTGCGGTGGTGATGGTGGGGACCACCTTCGCGGCTCGAAGGCTGCGGTTCTCCACCGAAGACGCGATCGCCATCGTGTTCTGCGGTTCGAAGAAGTCGTTGGCCAGCGGCCTGCCGATGGGGACTGTGCTGTTCCCCGCGGCCACGGTGGGCTTGGCCGTATTGCCGCTGATGTTGTTCCACCAGCTGCAACTGATGGTGTGCGCCTGGCTCGCGCGACGGTACGGCGCCCGCGAGGATGCCGTCGCGCTGGCCAGCGCCTGAGCGGCCGGGCGGGCGGTCCACGGGTCCTGGCAGGGCCGCCCGCCCGGTCGCACGCGACTACCGGGCCCGCCGGATGCAGTTCGCCAGCTCACCTGTGAAGAGATGAGTTCTGGCCGACCGCACTCTGTCGCGCCGATGCCGAGTCAGCACAATGCGCAAAACCGTGAAATCGTTGCCTATTCCCACTATCGCTTACACGAGCGACACATCCGTAGCAGCGCCGTAAATTCGGTGACTCCAAATCCAAATACGTCGCACGATCGCGGCGCTAACCAACTCAGCTATCGCGAAAAGTCATCGCGAATAGCCGCGCAAAAAACCTCGACATCGCACAGACAGGAAGAAAGAAGAATGGTAATACCCGGCGTCTTCAACGAATGGCAACCGACCACCATGTGCCAGTTAACACGTCCTCGCTCATCTGAAGGGGTTCAATCATGACTTACGGCAGCGCGCTGCGCCGCGAGGAGCACGGTGACAGCAACACGCCACTCCTCGGCGTCTTCGACATGTTCTTCGCACCGCTCGCGGCCCGCGCCGTCCAGCGGACCCGGGTCGGTCGCGAGGCGAGCGAGCCGATGCGTGCGGACATCAGGCTGCTGGGCACCATCCTCGGCGACACCGTGCGCGAGCAGAACGGTGACGAGGTGTTCGACCTCGTCGAACGCGCCCGGGTGGAATCCTTCCGGGTGCGGCGCTCGGAGATCGACCGGGCGGAGATGTCGCGCATGTTCGACGGCATCGATATCCACCTGGCGATCCCGATCATCCAGGCGTTCAGCCATTTCGCCCTGTTCGCCAACGTCGCCGAAGACATCCACCGGGACCGCCGCCGCGGCATTCACGTCGCCGGCGAACCGCCCCAGGACGGCAGCCTGGCCGCCGCTTACGCGAAACTCGATCTGGCGGAGCTGGATTCGTCCAGCGTCGCGGACGCCTTGCAGGGTGCGCTGGTGTCCCCGGTGATCACCGCCCATCCCACCGAGACCCGGCGGCGCACCGTTTTTGTCACCCACCACCGGATCACCGAGCTGATGCGGCAGCATGCCGAAGGACGTACCGAGACCAACGACGGCCGCAGCATCGAATTGGAGTTGCGCCGTCACGTCCTCACGCTGTGGCAGACCGCGCTGATCCGGTTGTCCCGGCTGAAGATCACCGACGAGATCGCGGTTGGGCTGCGGTATTACGCTGCCGCGTTGTTCGAGGTGCTCCCGCAGGTCAACGCCGACGTTCGTGAAGCGTTACGTGCCCGCTGGCCAGACGCGGATCTGCTTGCCGAGCCCATTCTGCGGCCCGGATCGTGGATCGGTGGCGATCGCGACGGAAATCCGAACGTCACCGCCGACGTGGTCCGGCTGGCAACCGGCAGCGCAGCATTCACCGCGCTGGCGCGCTACCTCGCCGAACTAACGGACCTCGAGCGGGAGCTGTCGATGTCGGCGCGGCTGATCACCGTCACCCCCGAAGTGGCCGCGCTGGCCGACGTTTGCACCGATACCGTCGACCTCGACGAGCCGTACCGGCGGGCCTTGCGCACAATCCGCGGCCGGCTTACCGCAACCGCGGCCGAGATCCTGGATCATCAGCCGCAGGACGGTCTTGACCTGGGCTTGCCCCCATATGGCACACCGGCCGAACTGCGGACCGATCTCGACGCCATCGACGCTTCGCTGCGCACGCACGGCGCCGCGTTATTGGCCGACGATCGGCTGGCACACTTGCGAGAAAGCGTGCACGTCTTCGGGTTTCACCTGTGCGGCCTCGATATGCGGCAAAACTCCGACGTGCACGAAGAGGTGGTCGGCGAACTGCTGGCGTCGGCCGGGGTGCACCCGGACTATGGGTCGCTGCCCGAAGATAAGCGGGTCGAGCTATTGACGAGCGAACTCAGCACCCGTCGGCAGCTGGTCAGCGACCGTGCGCAATTGTCACAGTTGGCCCGCGGCGAGCTGGACGTCGTCGCCGCCGCCGCCCACGCCGTCGAGGTCTACGGTGCGGCCGCAGTGCCGAACTACATCATCTCGATGTGCCAGTCGGTGTCGGACGTCTTGGAGGCCGCGATCCTGCTGAAAGAGGTTGGCCTGTTGGATGCCTCAGGGGCGGAACCCTATTGCCCGGTAGGAATCTCACCGCTGTTCGAGACGATCGACGACCTGCACAACGGGGCCTTGATTTTGCACGCGATGCTAGAACTTCCGCTCTATCGATCCCTCGTAGACGCTCGGGGCGGATGCCAGGAAGTGATGCTCGGCTCCTCCGACTCCAACAAAGACGGCGGGTATCTGGCCGCCAACTGGGCCGTCTACCGGGCCGAACTCACCTTGGTCGAAGTGGCCCGCAAAACGGGAATCCGGTTGCGGCTCTTCCACGGTCGCGGTGGCAGCGTCGGCCGCGGTGGCGGCCCCAGTTACCAAGCCATCCTGGCGCAACCACCGGGAGCGGTGAACGGCTCGCTGCGTCTCACCGAACAGGGTGAGGTCATCGCCGCCAAATACGCCGAACCCCAACTGGCGCGACGCAATCTGGAGAGCTTGGTGGCAGCCACCCTGGAGTCGACGCTGCTGGATGTCGAGGGCCTGGGTAACGGTGCGGAACCAGCTTATGCAGTGCTCAACGAGGTGGCCACCCTGGCGCAGCGTGCTTACGCCGAATTAGTCCACGAGACACCGGGTTTCGTTGAGTACTTCAAGGCTTCCACACCGGTCAGCGAAGTCGGGGCGCTGAACATCGGCAGCCGGCCGACGTCACGCAAGCCCACTCAGTCGATCGCAGATCTGCGCGCCATTCCGTGGGTGCTGGCGTGGAATCAGTCGAGGGTCATGCTCCCGGGTTGGTACGGCACCGGATCGGCGTTCCAGCAGTGGATCGCGGCGGGGCCCGAAAGCGAAGGCGAGCGAGTGGCAATACTGCACGACCTGTATCAGCGGTGGCCGTTCTTCCGCAGCGTGCTGTCGAACATGGCGGAGGCACTGGCGAAGAGCGACCTGGGCCTGGCGGCCCGCTATGCCGAGCTGGTGCCGGACGAATCATTGCGGCGCAGGGTGTTTGACAAGATTTCAGATGAGCACCAGCGAACTATCGCCATGCACAAACTCATCACGGGTCAAGACAACTTACTGGCCGACAACCCGGCCCTGGCGCGCTCGGTGTTCAACCGCTTCCCGTACCTGGAGCCGCTGAACCACCTTCAGGTGGAGTTACTCCGCCGCTACCGCTCGGGCGATGACGACGAATTATTACAGCGTGGCATCTTGCTGACGATGAACGGGCTGGCGAGCGCGCTCCGAAATAGCGGGTAACAGCGGCTAGCCGCCGCCACGCCTCACGTCCTCGCCTCCACGGAATGGCGCCAGGGGACGCGTAGTCTGAGCCTTTCGCATTGCCGTTTCGCACCGGATGCCGAGGAAACATTTGATGCCGGCCAGTTGCGCCATCCGCGGCAGCTTCTTCGATTTCGTGGACGACCCGTGGAAGCACCCCGGCCATGAGGACCGGGCCGCGCGCTTTGTCGGCGACGGCCTCCTGGTCGTCAAGGACGGCATCATCGAGGACTATGGTCACTTCGCCGACCTCTCCCGGCGCCACGCCGACCTGCCGGTGACGCACCTCCAAGATCGCCTGATCCTTCCCGGGTTCATCGACGGCCACATCCACTTCCCTCAGCTCCGCGCCCTGGGCGTCTTCGGCGGTCAACTGCTCGACTGGATACAGACCTGGATCTTCCCCGAGGAACTCAAATACAAGGACCGCAGCTACGCGCGCACCGCCGCCGGGTACTTTTTCGACGCACTGCTGGCCGGCGGCACGACCACGGCCATGGCCTTCACCACCAGCTTCCCGGTGTCCACCGAGGAGTTCTTTGACGAGGCGACCCGGCGCGGCATGCGCGTCATCGCCGGCCTGGCAGGGATCGACCAGTACGGACCGGACGATTTCCTGATCACAGCCGACGACTTCTACCGCGAATCCAAGCGGCTCATCGAGCGCTACCACCGCACGGGCCGGAACCTTTACGCCATCACGCCCCGCTTCCCGGGGGTCTGCAGCTCCGAGATGTTGGAGCGCTGCCGGCAGCTGAAGCAAGAGCACCAGGACTGCTGGATCAACACCCACATCTCCGAGAACCCCTCGGAGGTGCGGATGGTGCGGTCGGAATTTCCGGATTGTCAGGACTACACGGCGGTGCATGCCAGCCACGGCCTCTTGGGCCCCAAATTCGTTGCCGGGCACGGTGTCTGGCTGTCCCGCGACGAGTTCCGCCGCTTCTCCGCGGCGGGAGCAACCATCGCCTTTTGTCCGCTATCCAACCTGTTTCTGGGCAGCGGCCTGTTCCCTCTCGGCCGGGCCCTCGACCCCGAGCACCCGGTGCGCGTTGCGCTGGGCTCCGACATGGGCGGTGGCAACGCCCTCAGCATCATCCGCGTCCTGGAGGAGGCCTACAAGGTCGGCATGTGCAACAACACCATGCTCGACGGCTCGGTCGACCCGCGTGACCAGGACCCAGCGGAGGCCGAGCGCAACATCCTGTCGCCCTACCGGGCCTACTACCTGGCCACGCTGGGCGGCGCTCGCGCCCTTTACCTCGACGACCTCCTGGGGAATTTCGCCAAGGGTAAGGAGGCCGACTTCGTCGCGATCGACTGGAACGCCGGGCAGGCGGCCATGCGGTGGCGCCAATCGCTGATCGTCGAGGGTGCCCCAGAGACTGTGGATCAGGCGGCACAGCTGCTTTTCGGCGTCATGATGGTCGGCGACGACCGCAACGTCGATGAAACCTGGATCTCCGGCAAACGGGCGTACAAAAGCGACGCCGTTGCGCACACTGACTTGAGAGCATCGGATCACACCGCGCAGGGACTCTAATCAAGGAAGTGGCAATGTCGGAAGCCAATGAAGATGGCTATATCAGTCCTGAATGCTTTCGTGCATATGTCAGTGCTGAAATCAAGGTGCCCAACACGCTCATCGCGGTGGGTCCCTACGTCGGCCGTGCCGCACTGGCATCGCTGCGGCCGGGCGATTATTTCCAGCCTGCCATAAAGAGGTTCGCCACCACGTACGCATTCAGTCCCAGCCAAGTGAAGAGTGCAGTCAGGACGGTTGTCCTGATGCATCGGCGGTTCGGGGTTCCCGTTCTGCCCGAAAGTGCGGACTTGCAAGGAGATAACGCAATCAGGCTGTTCAAGCACCAGCGATTCGAAGTCGTGTACATGGAAGGGGTGATGAACATCCTGGAGGCGATCCTGCGTTTGCATGGGGAGCAGGGTACGAAAGGCTGTCCTCGCGATTCCCGGGTCGCGGAACTCTTGGAGCACCCTGACAAGCTGGCAGCGACGGTCGCGGCGTTCGCGGCTGCAGAGACTGCGATAAATTCTCCCGCGGCCACCGAGCGGTCGGAGGCGTTCAAGCAGATATTCAACTTTGTGAAGTCAGGTGAAAAACCGCGGCCCATGGCCCCAGCTGACAAAGACGGCATTCAAGCCGAAGTCATGCCGTTGCTAGTCGCGGCCGTCAGCGAAGCCTTGGCTGAGTGCAAATCGACGACTTCACATGACCAAACAGAAGAGTTTCTGCGAATTTTGACGAGTCCAGAGCTTCATGAAGAGGCGGCATAGGCTCCACCGACACGCTCGCCGCAACATGGAATCAAGACCTGTTTGGCGCGAGCTCGGCGTCATCACCGGATACGACTGGATTATCAGTGGCGGCATGGACTCGCTGCTGGCGACCCTGCAACACCAACCCGTGCTCGTCGGCTCGTATTGGTTCGAAGACATGATGACCACCGGCGAGCGCGGCGTCATAACGTCGGCGTGCGACCCACCCCTCGAGGACGCCGGCGGGCATGAGTACCTCGCCAACGCGATCCTGTGGTCCGATAATCCGCGCCGGCGCCTGATCGGGTTCGAGCAATCGTGGGGCGAGGAGCCGGAAGATTTCGCGCCGACGTTCTACATGGGCTGGGACCTCGTCGAGCACCTTGTTTTCGGCCTCGCCGGCGACGTCGCGGTTCCGCGGCTGCTGTGAGCAACGCAGTCTTCATATTGATCGATCGATCAGAAACCTTGGACATTTGGTCGCGCGCGCCGTCAACACCATGCGTCGCTGGCGCATCTCGGTTTACGAATGGGCCTGTTGGCAGCAGACGCGGGCTAGGCGAGATCAGCTGCCCGAGACGGTGGATGGCTCAGCCAGTGCGTCAATCTGCTGCTCGACGAAGCGGCGCATCTCGTCGTGTCCGAGGGTGACGCCCACGGCGTCCTCGTTGCAAAGGCTGCGTGCGATTTGGGCGATCAGCATCGAGATCACGACCGGCGGGTAGGCGTTCAAGTCGACGCCATGGGCGCGCAGCACCAGCGTGACGGCTGCGGTCTCCATATCGCGCACACGCTCGGCGTATGCCCTAAGCTCCACCCCAATTGCCTTGCGGTGGTTGGCAAGTGCCATAAACTCGGTATTGAGGACGCTTCGCCGAGGGTCGCTATTGAGGACCCAAAGGGCGCGCAGCGGGTTGTTGTCGGTGAGCGCTGCGCGCATCTGATCTAGTGCGACGTCCGCGCCCGCGCGCAGCACTGCGAGAAACAAGTCGTCCATCGTCGGAAAGTAGTAGTGGACGAGAGGCTGTCTGATGCCGGCCTTTGCGGCCACTCGGCGTGATGTGGCGGCGGCATACCCCTCGTCGTGCATGATCTGGGCGGTCGCATCGAGCAGACGGCGTCGGGTTCCGCCGTCGTCTGCCTTCGCCTTCCGCGCCGTTGCCATTCAAGACCCCAGTCGCGAGGGGGTTGACCGAAAGTTTCGGATCGTGATAAACATGCGCCACCTTATCATTTGATCGATCGATCAAGATTGGTCGCTACGCCACCGGAGTCGAGCCCATGACCGCTACCTATCCACCCGTCAACCCCCTGTTCGCGTCCGCCTCGTCACGACGAGCAGCCCACAGTGCCGCAAAGCTCGGCGGATACGGCGGCATGGCAGTGGCAGCGTGGCTTGTCACCGCGGTGGCGACGGGCTATGGATTGGCCGCGGCCGATACGACCGGCACGTCCTCGGACTCGTCCTCAACGAGTTCGGCGAGCTCGACGTCGTCCGGTGAGTCGGGCACTGGACCCGCGGCCACGTCGACCACGGGAACTGCCACCTCGTCCACCGCGACGACGGGTACCGGGTCGACGCCGACAAGCGGCGGATCGACCTCAACCAGTAGCGCGACGTCTTCGTCCACCGAGGTTGCGCCCGGTGTCACCATCAGCAGCAGCGGCGGAGCGCACACCAGCACCACCGAATCGACATCATCGAAGGCTCCGACGTCAACCAGCGTCGTTGAGACCCAACCAAACTCGACCGAACCAGCCACCTCCGGCGAGACCGTTGAGCCCGTTCAGCCGAGCACGCCGCCCGCGACCCCAGCACCGGAGCAGACCACTTCCGCCAAGACCGGATCGAGCTCGACACATCCCGCCACGGTCAAGGACGCGACGGCGCTGTCGTCGCCGACGACCTCCATCGGAGCTGCAAAGGTCGTCGCGACCGTCGCGCAACCGTCCGCGACGACCACCAAGTCCAGCGCGGTGCCGACCGCACAAGCGTTGACGGTCAACAGCTCTAGCACGCTGACGACCCAGTCGATCGCCGCTGCTGCCGCACCCACCGCCACGGCGGTCCTAGTCACCACTCCCGCCACCGGCGTCGTGGGATTCCTCAACGCCGTCGTGACCAATCTGCTGAACCCGTTCCTGGCGCCGGCGCCCAACACACCAGATCCCGCCACCCCGGTGATATGGGCGGTGCTGGGCTGGGTTCGACGCAACTTCTTCAATCAGGCGCCGACGATCACGTACAACCCCGGCACTACGACCCAGACCGGGCAGACCGTGATCGGCTACATCGGCGCGAAGGACCCGGAGAACGACGCCTTGACGTACACAGTCACAAAAGCTCCGGCGCACGGCACCCTGACGATCGACCAGGCGACGGGCAAGTTCACCTACACGCCCGATGAGATCGACTACGACTCGGAGCAGCGTGTTTCGTTCACGGTGTCGGTCACCGACGGCAAGTTCAACTTGCTGAGTCTGTTCAAACCGCATAGCGACGAGGAGACCATCGAATTCAAGGTGCAGCCTCCCACCGTCGAGCGGGTGATCCTGAACATGCCCGACGGCGTCAAGAACCCGGCCAATCCGCGCTATTCGGAAGACGGAAAGTCCATCTACTTCGCCGGCACACCGACTGCCGGCGGGCGGTCCGAGATCTACAAGATCAGTATCGATGGCACGCACACTGAATGCGTCACCTGTGGCGTCGCCGGTCCAACAATTGCGACGTCAGATCCGTCGCTGCCGGTCAACCTGCGAAAGCCGGTTCCCTTCTACGACGGCTCCGGGCGAGTCGTGGTGCTCCTGGATAATCCGGAACCTCGTTATGCGATCTTTGAGCCGGCCGGCTACAACGGCATAGGCTCACCGGCGCGGATCGTAAACGTCATCACGCCCGATGGCGGCGGCGCCACCCTGCCCGGCCTGCCTTTCCCAGGCGGGATTGTGAACCGGGAGCGGGAAATGAGGCCGTCACCTGATGGCACGCATGTGCTGTTCACTCGCATCGTCTTCGGCCAAACCGGTGGCCTGCAAGCCCTTCCGATCGTGGGCGAGTTGACGCAAAACGGTGATCACTACGACGTCACCAACGCGCGGGTGGTCTGGCCCACCGGTGAGGGCAAGCAATGGACCCCCGACGGCAAGGGCGTGGTCATTCAGGGCGGGGCAATCGATGCCGGCAATATCGACGACATCATGGTCGACCTGTCGGGCCAAACAGGGGACAACTTGTACCCTGGCAGCCCCTTCCGCGGCACTCGGGTGAGCGGCAACCTCGACTATGACGAGGACATGGACTTCTCGCCCAACATGCAGTGGATCGCGATCGGAAGCACGCGCGGATTCGACGCGCTCACGCCGATGACCAGGATCGTGCGGCAGAACTTCTTGCCGGTCTACGTCACGGCGATCTATGCGCAGTATGCGGATGATCAAGTGGTCAACGTCTCGAACCAGAATTGGGCGGTTGCCCTCGAGGACGACCGCGACCGCGAGAACGGTATTCCGCTCTTCGTTCAGGACGACCCCACCACCCCCGAGGTGGACGAAGGTGACGGATGGGCTTCCCGAAGCATGCCCAGCTGGAATGCCGACGGCACCGCGGTCACCTTCTGGGAGTCCGGTAACGGCGACGAGCACGGGGTGGCGCCGACGGAATCACGAATCGTCATCGCCAACCTCAAGTACACGACCAGCGTCGGGCCGGTCGGGGATACGACGACAGTGTTCGACCCGTCGGCGTTCCAGGACCTGACCACCTACGTCGCCAAGACGACACCGCTGCCGCCGACCGGAACCTACAGCGGCGTGGGCGGAGGCACCGCGGTGGTCAGCGAGTCCTTTGACCCGACGACACGCCAAACGACCCGCACGGTGGTCTACACCAAATACGTCAACGAGGACGGATTGATCCTCACCGGCACCGAAAAGGCTATCTACGGACCGAGCCAAAGCAACGTGACGTACCTCGCCGACATCGATGTCACCGACGCCACCGGAGCAAACAGGGGCAAGTTGGAAGCCAACGCTGTGGTCAGCCCGTTCGCCCAAACGGTGACGGGGTACATCACTTCGACCCTCGACGGTGATACGCAAACCATCCCGGATCTGGCGAAGGCAGAGGCCGCGAAGAGCGGCGCGTAGCGGGGGGCGGGAAGGCTGGCCAGGCCTTCCCAGCCGTTAACAACTCAATACGTGTACGCGGGGTGCGCCAAGTGCGCACCTCGCGTATTCGTACAGCCGCAAAATTGGTGCACCTTGCCCTTCCGCGGCGCCAGTATTCTGGTGAGGTTAGGCGTTTGCTGGGCTCATGAGGAGGGCTCCGTGTCGGGCTGGATTCGCGTCGCTGCAGAGGACCTGCATGTGTCCGCTGCGACTGTCGACGTGCATGCCGACGATCTGCATCTACGGCATGCGACTGCCAACGGTCGTATCGAGGGGGCCCAGGTCGGCGTGCCAATGGGATCTGCAGCGGCGCTGAGCGCGGCGGTTGCCAAGTGGCAAGCCGACTCGACGGTGCTTTTCGGCAATTTGGTGGGGCACGGCGAGGCGCTGCGGGGCGCCGCAGCACGCTACATGGGCACGGATGAGGACAAGGCCGCCGCCATCGAGGCAGCCGGCGATCAGGCCACCACTTTGGATCTCGGGCTCTAACGGTTCGTCGCCGTGACGGTCTCAATTGCCGACATCGATCGGTGGGACCCCGGCGATGTCCGCGAGGTCTTCCACGCGACCCGCAACAGAGCAGAAGCGGCCTTTGAAGCCGCCGACGGGATTGCGACGCTGCCCGCGTTCGGGTCATGGGGCGGCGACGCAGCCGAGGCCGCGAAGACGGCGAACGAGCAACTCCGTAAGGATCTCGATGCGCACGGGAATGAGGCGCTTGCCGTCGCTAAGGCGGCGCAACGCGCGGCCGACGACATGGAGCAGGTCAAGTCCGATCTGGCACAGCTCGAAGCCGACGCCGCCGGTGCTGGTTTCGAGATCGACCGGGCGAGCAACGCGGTGATGCCAGGCCCTGCGTTGCGGGGTTCGATGGTGGATCTCATTGCGGCGGAAGGCAAACGGGAGGAGCTACAGGCGCGGCTGACTGCGATCCTCGCCGAGGCTGTGCGGGTCGACGAAGAGCTTGCGCAGGCGATCAACATGGCCACCGGCGCCACGCCAATTCCAGACGAGAAGCCTGCTGGTCCGCCTCTGCCGCAGCCAGGTACGGAGCCGGCTGACGTCAAGAAGTGGTGGGACTCGCTTTCCAACGAGCAGCGCCAAGAACTTACGCGCACGCATGCCGCCGAGATCGGCAACCTCGACGGGATCCCCGCTGCGGTACGGGAACAAGTCAACGCGGCACGACTGCCGGAAGAGATCGCGAAAGCCCAGGCGCTCGTCGACTACATGCGGGCCCACCCGAATGGAAAGCCGAATCCCGCGCAGCTGGCGGCATGGCAGGGCGCACGCGACAAGCTCGCCGATCTACAGCAACTGGATAAGACGCTGAAGGACCATCCCGGGGTCGGGTTGCTACTGCTGGATACCACTAGTAACCCGAAAACGGTGCTGGCCGCCGTGGCCAAAGGCGACGTCGACAACGCCAGGCAGGTGGGAGTCACGGTGGGAGGCATGACCACCAACGTCAGAGGCAGTGTTGACGGGATGACCGGCGAGATCATCACTCAGTACGACCAAGCGGTCGAACTGCGACAGTTGGCAGGAGTGGCGAATCCCGAATCCGTGGCGACGATCGCCTGGCTGGGCTACGAAGCGCCCGGCATGAATTTCGATGTCACGGACGACGCGCTCGCCAAAGCGGGTGCCGGGCCGCTGAATAACTTCTACCAAGGACTCGGCGCGACTTCGAATGTGCCCGATCAGGAGATCACCGCATTCGGGCACTCGTACGGCTCGTTGACGACGAGTTTGGCGCTGCAGCAAGGCGCTCCAGTCGACAACGTGGTGCTCTACG
>Ga0075420_100002625_pt1 | contig 15566 bp, 12 predicted proteins | sample SoiMetdeltSBSDD4_FD_75296 | JGI IMG/M metagenome (GOLD analysis project Ga0075420, IMG submission 75296) | Bulk soil microbial communities from a Populus tree surrounding site in Tennessee, USA - Soil MetaG P. deltoides SBSDD4 | ecosystem: Environmental > Terrestrial > Soil > Tree plantation... | reverse complement strand
AGCCGCTTCTCCCGCGGCCTCCGATGGCGCGATCGCGCTCGCTCTCACCTCGTTCGGCTCGATCCCTCACTCTCCCTCCCTTTCCCCTGACCCCAACCCTGTCGGGTAGTCAGGGCTGGAGGAGAGCCTCCGTCTGTCCCGCGACGTCGGAGAGCGGTGGGTTGCCGCTCTGTCACTGGGGAGCCTGGGGCGGGTTGCGCTCGCCCGGAAAGAGTACCAGCGGGCGGGTGCGCTGTTCGAGGAGAGCCTGGTCCTGTCGCAGAGCGTCACCGGACGTGGTCGCCACGGCGCCTATCCCTGCACTATCTCGGCGCCGTCGCGGCGGCGCTGGGTCAGCCAGAGCGGGCCGGCCGTCTGCTGGGCGCCGCGGCGGCCTTCCAGGAGGCGGCCGGACGTACCGTGTCACCGGCGGATCTCGCCGAGCGCGAACGGCAGATCGCCAGCGTTCGCCAGACGCTCGGGGCCAAGGCGTTTGCCGACGCCTGGAGAGCCGGGCGGGCGATGTCGCTGGAGCAGGCGGTCGAGTACGCCCTGACCGCGCCGCCGGCGCGTCGCGTGCCGGCCTCCGAGTCGGCCGGACCATCAATCGAGCAGGCCGCTTCCCCACTCAGCGCCCGGGAACTGGAGGTGTCGCTGCTGCTGGCGCGCGGGTTCACCAACCGCCAGGTGGCTGAGGAGCTGGTGATCTCCAAGAGGACGGCGAGCACGCATGTCACGCACATCCTGACCAAGCTGGGCTTCTCAACGCGCTCGCAGGTCGCCGCCTGGGCCGTCGAGCGGGGACTGGCCGGGTGATCCACTACGTATCTCGCGGTCATCCGGAGATACGTAGCCAGATACGTCGTTTGCTGGACGAGCTCATGATCGCGGCGCCGTAAGATGGCCTCAACCTCTACGGGGAGACTGACCGATGACCGTGCAGACCGCGCTGCGCGACCTGGCCGAGCTGAGTCGATTCCACGCGGCCGTCCGGCCCGAGCGTGTCGCGATGATCTTCGAGGGACGCGAGACTACCTACGGTCAGCTCGACCGGCGCGCCAGTCGAGTGGCGAACGGGCTCCTGGCGACCTGCTCCACGAGCCAGGCGCGCGTCGCCGTGCTGGACAAGAACTCGGATCAGTTCTTCGAGCTCTGGTTCGGGGCGACGAAGGCCCGCGACGCCCTGGTGCCGGTGAACTGGCGGCTCGCGCCAGCCGAGATCGCCTACATCGTGAACGACGCCGAGGCCGAGATCCTGTTCGTCGGCGAGGAGTACGTCGAAACGATCGAACGACTGCTGCCCGAGCTGCGGACGGTGAAGCAGGTCGTCTCGCTGGCCGGCGGTCACCCGGAGTGGGAGGAGTACACGGCGTGGCGGGATCGACAGGTCAGCGCCGATCCGCGCCTGGAGACGCCGGACGACGACACTGCCATCCAGCCCTACACCAGCGGCACGACCGGCCACCCGAAAGGCGTACAGATCACCCACAACGCCCTGATGACGTCTCTGGCAGCCCGTGAGTGGTTCCCATGCGCAGCCGAGGATGTCCATCTGGTGTGCATGCCACAGTACCACGCCATCGGCAGTGTCCTGGGACTGAGCGCGCTCTACGTGGGCGGCCGAACCGTGATTGCGCGGCAGGCGAACCCGACCGAGATCCTGCGGCTGATTCCGGCTGAGCGTGTGACGCATGCGATCTTCGTACCGGCCGTCCTGCTCTTTTTGTTGCAGACGCCGGGCTGTCGGGAGACGGACTTCTCGAGTTTGAAGCACATCGTCTACGCCGGCTCGCCGATCCCGCTCGATCTGCTGCGCGATGCCGTCGTTACCTTCAGGTGCGGATTCGGACAGGTGTACGGCCTCACCGAAACCTTGATCGTCACCTACCTGCCGCCAGAGGACCATGATCCGGCCGGCAGTGCGCGGATGCGCTCGTGCGGGCGGCCAATCGCCAACGCCCAGATCAAGGTTGTCGGCGACGACGGCGCCGAGCTGCCGTGTGGTCAGGTCGGCGAGATCGTGGCGCGCACGCCCCAGGCCATGCAGGGGTACTGGCGGCTTCCCGAGGCCACCGCCGGGACTATCCGCGACGGCTGGATCTACACCGGCGACGCCGGCTACTTCGACGAGGACGGCTACCTGTACATCCACGATCGGGTGAAGGACATGGTCGTCTCGGGGGGAGAGAACGTCTACCCGGCTGAGGTCGAAAGCGCGCTGTTCGGGCATCCAGCCATCGCAGACCTCGCCGTCATCGGCGTGCCGGACGATCGCTGGGGCGAGGCGGTCAAGGCGGTCGTGGTGCGGAAGCCGGGCGTCGAGGTCACGGAGGCCGAGCTGATCGACTACGCCCGGGAGCGGATCGCCAGCTACAAGGCGCCGAAGTCGGTCGATTTCGTGGACGCGCTGCCGCGCAACCCCTCCGGCAAGATCCTCAAGCGAGTGTTGCGTGCCCCGTACTGGGAAGGGTACGACCGCCAGGTGAACTGACAGCGTGCAGTGAGTTGAATCCCCAGGCGCCCGAGTCCGTGGGTTGAAACCCACGTCTACCATCGTCGGTCCCTACGGGACCGGGACCGGGGATCGGACAGAGCGGAACAGATCGCCCGCCCGCCAGTCCTTTCTCCGGTGTGGCGTAGCCACACACTATGGTAGACGTGGACTTCAGTCCACGGCCGCGCAGTCAAGGTGTATCCTGGCAGCAGAATCCGAGATGTCGCCCGCTCGTCTTTGGATGGAGCCGATGGTGGAGACCCAGACCAGGACGGTCACGTTCCTCCTCACGGACGCGGAGGGCGACGCTTACCCGAACAACCTGCCCAGAGAGTTGACCAGCTTCGTGGGGCGCGAGCGCGAGGTCGCCGAAGTCAGCCGGTTGCTGTCGACCGCCCGGCTGCTCACGCTGACCGGACCCGGCGGCGTGGGAAAGACCCGGCTCAGCCAGCGGGTCGCCGCCGACCTGGGGCCAAGCTTTCCGGACGGCATCTGGCTGGTAGAGCTCGCCAGTCTGGGTGACCCGTCCTTGCTGACGCAAGGGATCGCCTCGGCGCTGGGGGTGCGCGAGCAACCCGGGAGGGCGCTCCAGGACACGCTGGTGGACGTCCTCCGACCACGAGTCACGCTGCTGCTGCTGGACAACTGCGAGCACCTGGTGGCGGCGTGCGCGCTGCTGGCGGACGGTCTGCTGCGTGCCTGCCCTGGCCTCACCGTACTGACCACCAGTCGCGAGCCGCTCGGCATCGCCGGCGAGACGGTCTGGCGGGTGCCGCCGCTGACGGTTCCTGACGCCGTCGATGCCGTCAGTGGAGAGGACAGGCTCGCGGCGCTGCTCCAGTCCGAGGCGGTGCGCCTGTTCGACGAGCGGGCCCGGGCCGCGCACCCCACGTTCACCCTGACCGACCAGCACGGGCCGGCCATAGCTACGATCTGTCGGCGCCTGGACGGTATCCCGCTCGCCATCGAGCTGGCAGCCGCCCGGCTGCGGGGATTGACCCTGGAGCAGCTCGCCGTTCGGCTCGACAACCATCTGCGCCTTCTGACGAGCGGGAACCGGGCGGCGCTGCCCCGCCACCACACGCTGCGCGCGATGGTCGACTGGAGCCATGAGCTGCTCTCCGAGCCGGAGCGGATGTTGTTCCGGCGCCTGTCGGTGTTCGCCGGCGGCTGGACGCTCGAAGCCGCGGAGCAGGTCTGCGCCGGGGAAGACCTCGACGCGGCCGATGTGCTGGAGCTGATGCTGCAACTGGTTGACCGCTCGCTGGTGCTGGCCGATGAGCGTCAGGCCGACCGCACATCCGCAGTCCGGTATCGACTGCTGGAGACGCTGCGGCAGTACGGCGCCGAAAAGCTTGAAGATGCCGACGAGACGGCGGCAGTCCGGGCTCGTCACCTGGAATGGTGCATCGGTCTGGTCGAGGGAGAGGGCTCGCTGATGGGCCGGACGCGCGGCCATACGCATGCACGTCACCTCGATCTGCTCGAAGGGGAGCACGACAACCTGCGTGAGGCGCTGCGTTGGAGCCTGGTCGAGGCCGCACCGGCGACGCCACGGCGCTCTGGCCAGCGCCTGGTCGCGGCGCTCTGGCCGTTCTGGTGGATGCGCAGCCATTTCGGCGAAGGCGCCCGCTGGCAGGAGCCAGCCCTGGCGGTGCCAGAGTCCGACGACGAGTCGGATCGGTACACCCGAGCGAACGTGCTGATCGGGACCGGCGTGCTGGGGATGTGGCGGCGGGACCACAAACTCGCGGAGGAGTGGATTCGGCAAGGGCAGGCGCTGCTCCATCCGGGCGAAGACCCGGTCCTGTCTGCGCACGCGCTGACGATGTTGGGCCTCGCCGCCGAGGCACGCGGCGAGATCGCCGGGCGACGGCGCTGTACGAGGAGAGCCTGGCGCTGGCGCGCGCGGCCGGCCTCGACTGGGTGATCGGCTGGCTGCTCGGCGACCTGGGACGCCTGGCGATGCTGCGCGGCGAGTACGAGCGTGCGACCACCCTGCTCGAAGAGAGCCTGCGCCACTTTGAGGAGTCCGGGGAACGCCAGGGCGCAGGCTGGTCGTACCAGTACCTGGCGCGGGTCATGGAGCGACAGGGCAACCTGGAGCGGGCAACGCACCTGTTCGAGCAGGCGCTTGCGGCCTCGCGCGACGTCGGGGAGCGAATGGGCATAGCCTGGGCGCTCGGCTATCTCGGGCGGCTGGCCCGCATGGAAGGTGACGAATCACGCGCGGACGAGCTTTACGGCGAGTGCCTGCGCATCGCACGCGAGATCGGCGACCAGTGGTGCGCGGCCTGGACGCTCGGCAACCTGGGGCGGGCCGCGTTGGATCGCCGCGAGTATCAGCGGGCATCGGCCCTCTTCGAAGAGAGCCTGGTCTTGTGTCGCGAGCTGCCCAGCCCCCGGCGTCCCTCCGCCTACCCGATGCACTACCTCGGCGTCCTGGCGGGAGAGCTGGACTATCTGGAACGGGCGGCCCGGCTGTTCGGCGCGACCGAAGCACTGCGCGGCGTTCCCGGTCGGTTGCTCTCGCCCGCGGACCAGGCCGAGCACGAGCGCCAGATCGACACCGTCCGTCAGGCGCTCGGCGAAGCACTCTTCGATGCAGCCTGGGCGGAGGGGCGGGCGATGCCGTTCGAGCGGGCGGTCGAGTACGCGTTGACCGCGCCTCCCGCCCGTCGGAGTATGACTCCGGCGCCGCCTCCCCACGCAAGCGCCGACGTCGACACGCCGCTCACCACTCGTGAGCTCGAGGTGGCACGCTTGCTGGCTCGAGGGTTCACCAATCGCCAGGTGGCCGAGGAGCTGGTCATCGCAGACCGGACCGCTACCACCCACGTGACCCACATCCTGACCAAGCTCGGCTTCTCGACACGCTCACAGGTCGCCGCCTGGGCCGTCGAGCAAGGCCTGACGGCGCGGTAGCAGGAGGCCACGTCAGTTGGTCAGGCGACGTTGCGGGCCTGGAGCGGGAGGTCGGCCGCCAGCATCTCGGCGAGCTGCTCGGGTGGCATCGGCCGCGCGAAGTAGTACCCCTGCCCGTGCTCGCAGCCAAGCTCGCGCAGCCGCTCCAGTTGCTCGACCGTCTCGATGCCCTCGGCGATCGTCGAGAGGCGCAGCGTCCGGGCGAGCTGCACGATCGTGCGCGCCAGCGCCTCGTCGTCCGCGTTCTCCGCGATCCCCTTCACGAACGCCCGGTCGATCTTCAAAATGTCGATCGGGAAGCGCTGGAGGTAGCTCAAGCTGGAGTAGCCGGTCCCGAAGTCGTCGATCGCGAGCCGCACGCCGAGCCCCTTCAGCGCCTGGAGCCGCGCAATCGTCGCCTCGGTGTTCTGCATCGCCACGCTCTCGGTGATCTCCAGCGTCAGCGCGGACGGTTCGAGGCGGCACTCGGTGAGGATCGAGGCGACGTCGTGGATCAACTGCGCGTCCTGAAGCTGCCGCGCCGAGATGTTCACGGCGACGGACAGGCCGGCATGAGACGGGTTGCTCTCCTGCCAGCGGCGGCCGTCGCGGCACGCCTGCTGCAGCACCCAGCGCCCGATCGGCACGATCAGCCCGGTCTCCTCGGCGATGGCGATGAACTCGGCCGGGTGGATCAGGCCGCGCGTCGGGTGCTGCCAGCGGACCAGCGCCTCGGTCCCGATGATCCGCCCGGACTCCACGTCCACCGTCGGCTGGTACATCGCCACCAGCTCGTCCCGGCCGATCGCCCGGTACAGGTCGGCCTCCAGCTCCAGCCGATGACGGGTCGCGGTGTCCATCCCCTCGGAGAAGACCACGAACCCGCCGCGCCCCTGCCTCTTGGCTGCGTACATCGCGATGTCGGCGTTGCGCAGCAGGGTGCCTGCCGAGTCCACCGTGCGCGCCATCAGCGCGATCCCGATGCTCGCGCCGACGAACACCTCCTTGCCGCTGACCACGATCGGCTCGCGCAGCGATTCGAGGATGCGCTGGGTTGTGCTCATCGCATCGTCCTGGTGGACCAGGTCCTCCAGCAGGATCGCGAACTCGTCGCCGCCGAGCCGGGCTACCGTGTCAGACCCTCGCACGCTCTTGACCAGCCGCGTTGCCACGCCGCGTAGGAGATCGTCGCCGGCGGCGTGCCCAAGGCTGTCGTTGACCTTCTTGAAGTTGTCCAGGTCCAGGAACAGCACGGCGTGCGCGGTCGGAACCCGGCCGGCCCGCGCCAGGGTGTGCGTCACCCGGGTACAGGACGATCGGCAGGGCGTCCGTCAGGAACCCGATGCCGTACAGGATCTCGTGCCCGAGGCACGGGTGCTGCCGCATCACCGCCCACTCCTCGTCCGTGAGCGGGCCGTTCTTGCGCAGGATCGCGTCCGGCACGGTGATCTTGCCGACGTCGTGCAGGAGCGCGCCGTACTCCAGCACCTGAAGCTCCTGGGGCCGCGATCCCAGGATCTGCTCGCCGAGCAGCCGGCTGTACTCGGCGACCCGGACGCAGTGCCCGCCGGTCATGCCGTCCCGCCGATCGACCGCCCGCCCAAGCGCTTTCAGCGTCTGCCGATACGTCGCCTGCAGCAGCCCGTTCAGCGCGCCGAGATCCGTGGCGTAGGCCAGGAGCTGCTCGTGTGAGCGCTCGAGCTCCACCACCTTCCTGGCAAGCTCGGCCTCCGCCGCCTGGCGCTCGACGTACAGGCGGCGGAGCTCCTCCGCGTACGCCTGGGCCTGAGCGTAGACGCGCGGGAGGTCTTCCGTCCGTATCGAAACCGGCTGCACCAGCTCCAGATCGTCCATCGGCTCCCTTGCTACCGTCCCACGCCGCGGGCCAGGTTCCGCCGGGAGTGCACCCATTGCAGCCACAGTCGACACGTCCCGCGTGGCAGACTCCAGAGTTACCTGCCGCGTATAAGCAACGTTTGTGCGCGCTGACGCGGGATGGCCCGCGCCTTCAATCTGGGACATTCCCGTAAGCTCCTCGGCCATCAGCGTCCCGTCAAGGTGCCCGGGTACTGCTGGCGGCCGGGACCGGCGGCTGCACCGCGCGGCGGACCTCGGAGGCCATCGAACGGTCGTCCGCGGCCGGCAGCGTGAACCAGAACGTCGAGCCGATGCCTACCTGGCTGGACACGCCGACCTCGCCGCCGTGCGCCTCGACCAGGTCTCGGACGATCGCCAGCCCAAGGCCGCTGCCCTGCTCGCGGAGTGCGCGCCCGCTGCTCGCGCGGTAGAACCGCTCGAACACGTGCCGCTGGTCCTCGGCGTCCATCCCGATGCCGTGATCCACGATCTCCATCCGCACCCGGTCGCCCACAGAGTGGGCGCTGACCCGGATCTCGCCGCCGGCCGGCGAGTAGCTGATCGCATTGGTCAGCAGGTTCGCGAGCACCTGGTGGATGCGCTCCGGGTCCGCCCGGACCGTCAGCCAGTGATCCGGCAGGTCCAGCGTCACTCGTTGCGCTTGCCTCTGGGACTCGTATCCCGTCGCCACGCCGCGGATCAAGTGGACCAGGTCGATCGGGCGGCTCTTCAGGCTGAAACCGTCCGTCTGGGTGCGGGTCGCCTCCGCCAGATCGTCCATCAGCCGGAGCATCGTCGTCGAGGCGCTCTGAATGGCAGCGTTTATCTCGCCGACCTCGTCCGGATGGCGAGGGCGAGCGCCGCTGCTCAGCAGCTCGGCGTACCCGACGACGTGCGTCAGCGGCGTCCGCAGCTCGTGGACCACCGACAGCAGCACCTCGTCGCGCCCCGCCAGCGCCGATCGCAGCCGTTCACGCTGCTCTCGGGACGCCGCCAGGGCGTGCGCGAGCCGATCGGCCCGGGCGACCGCCTCGTCACGGCCCCGAATCGCCAACACCAGGGCCCAGGCCAGGATCAGTCCGACGACCAGCGCAACCGCCGTCGCCATGTTCGCCTGGCTCTCGAGCCGGGCGAGCAGCTCGAACGCCTGCTCCCGCGGCGAGCCCGGGGCGTCGCCGTCGTCCAGGACGACGATCACCGCCACGGCACTCAGCACGAGGGCCGCCACGGCCAGGATCTCTCCAGCCGAGCGTGCCACAATCCACCGCGCCCCGGTCGTACGCGCCGGAGGATGTGGCTGCCGCGACGACACCCGGGACACACGCTCATCACGGTGACTCACGAGTCCCTGCCTCACGTTCACTCCACGCAGCTCTTTCGTTTTTAAGTGTCCCGTTCGCCGACAAAGCGTGCGCTTGACGCGGGTGCCAGACGCCTGACAGTATACTGATCTAAAACACTTTGTCGGTAAAGGGACTCACCCACACGGTTCAGCCAGACAATCGCGGGTCTGCCCAGGCGCGGCGCTACAATGGCGTATGCGTCACTCCACCGCGTGCCCAGAGCAGGACCGGGCCAGACCGTGAGCCCGGATCGCGCCCCGGATGCTGTCGAGCCAGCGTCCTCTCCCGTGGCCGAGCAGGCGAGCGACGAGGCGGCACGCGAGCGCTGGGCCGAGACGGCGCGTGAGATCGAGCACCTCACGCAAACCGACCCGCACGCCGGCGTGGCGCGGGCCGAGGCCTGGTTGGCCGACGAGGCAGGTCTCGAGGGGCGAGCACGCGCGCTTCTCGCCGTCGCCAATGCCCACCGCTTCGCGGGGTCGCACGATCGGGCGGAGCTGCGTTTCGCTGAGGCCGAGGACGCGTTCACCGCGCTCGGCCTCGACGACGACGCCGCGCTCGCCCGGATCGGCCACGTCGAGGCGTTTCGGTACCTCGGCCGCTATGACGAGGCGATCGCGCTGGCACGGAGCAATCTGGCGTACCTCCAGTCACGGGGGCAGCAGTTCGTCCTGGACGCCGGCCGTCAGACCGTCAATCTCGGGCTGGTCTACTGGCGTCGTGGCGACCTGGAAGGGGCTCTCGCTTGCTTCGAGGAGGCGCGGGGCCTGTTTCAACGCGAGGGTCGCCGCGACTTCGTCGCGACGGCGTCGATCAACCTCGGGATGGTGCTGATCGATCTCGGCCGGTTCCGCGAAGCGTTGGAGGTCAACCGGTTCGCGGCCCGCGAGCAGCGGGCGCTCGGGATGCGTGAGCGGCTGGCGACGGTGCAGATGAACCTCGGGCTGCTCCACATCAGCCGGGGGGAGTACGGTCAGGCGCTCGAAGCGCTGCTCGAGAGCCGGACGATCTGCGACGAGCTCGGCCTGGAGCAGAAACGGGCGGCGGTCGACGTCGATCTGACGCGCGCCTATCGAGCCCTCGGCCTGGATGCCGAGGCCGGCGAGACCTGCGGCAGCGCGATCGAGACGTTCCGCCGGCTGGATCTGCCGTTCGAGCTGGCGACGGCGCTGCTGCTCAACGGGCAGCTCGCCGAGCGCCGGGGCGATACCGTCACCGCCCGTCGAGATCTGGCCGAGGCGCGAATGCTCTACTCCCGGGTCGGGAACGCCGTCTGGGAGGCGGTCGCTGGGCTGGCCGGGCTCCGGCTGGCTGTCTCCGAGGCCGGACGGCACGCCCTGCCGGCGCTACTGGCCGAGGCGACTGCTTTCGCCGAGCTGCTCGGCGAGCTCGGTGCACCGGAGCACGCGGCGACGGGGCATCTCCTCGTCGCCGACATCCAGGCACGCCTCGACCGTGTCGAGGATGCCCGGGCCACGCTCGCCAGGGCGCTCTCGCTTGGTCGAACGCTCGGCGCGGACGGCGTGCTGTACCAAGCCCACCTAGCCGAGGGACTGATCCTCGAGATCGACGCGCCGGATGAGGCGCGATCCTCGTACGAGCTGGCCGTCGAACACCTCGAACGGCTGCGCGCCCGCGCCCGCGCCGACGATCTGAAGCTGGCCGTCGTGGGTCAGGGCGAGAATCTGTACGAGCGCATCACCCGGCTGTTGCTCGGCCCGGTCAGCACGTACTGTGACGCCTGTGCATCCGGACACCAGCAGGCGGTCAACAGCCGCGCGCGTGATGCGTTCCGCTGGCTGGAGCGGGGGAAGTCACGGGGATTACTCGAAGACGCGTTCGCCGATCAGCCGCACGCCGCGAATCCGACTCCACGACTGCGCCAGGCCCGCGAGCGGGTCGGCGAGCTACGCGCCCAGCTCAACGCCGCCTACAGCAGCCAGTACGCGCTGGACACGCCGGCCGCACGGGGGGCCAGCGCCACCGCGGACGATCTCGAGCGGCTGGAATTGGAGCTGAGTCGGGCGACTCGTGAGCTCCAAATCTTGATGCGTGGCGATGGCGCCCTGGACGTGACAGCGCTGATCGACGTCGAGCGGGTGCAGGCAGTGCTGGACGAGACGACCTGCCTGGTGGAGTACGTGGTTCTGGGCGACGAGATCGCCTGCTTCGTGCTGCGGCGCGAACACTTCGCGGTCTACCGCCGCATCGCCACGCGCCAGGACGTCGAAAAGGCGTTGAGCTGGTTCTGGTTCCATATCCGCAAAGGCACCTACGGCGCCGAGTTCGTGCGGTCCAACCAGCAGTCGCTCGCGCGCTCGGTGAACCAGGCGCTCCAGCAGCTCAGCGATCTGCTCCTGACGCCGATCACCGCCGCGCTCTCTACCGTCCAGCATCTCGTGGTCGTCCCGCACGCCCTGCTCCACGGCGTGCCGATCCATGCGCTAATGTATGAGGACGGCATCCTGCTCGAGGCAGCAACGGTCTCCTATGCGCCGAGCGCCACCGTCTTCGCGGGGACGGCGACCCGGCCGGCGCCGGCCATCGAGCGCCCGCTGATCGTGGCGCCGGAGATCGCGGACCTGCCGTGGGTCCAGGAGGAGGCGCGCCAGATCGCCGAGCGGATCCCGGGCGCGCTGGTCCTGGCCGGCGCGGACGCCACGCTGGAGCGGGTGCGCCGGGAGGCACCCGAGTACGACAGCCTCCACCTGGCGACCCACGGCGTCTTTCGGGCGGACAACCCCACCTACTCAGCGCTGGAGCTAGCGGACGGCTGGCTCAGCGTGGGCGAGCTGGCCGAGCTGAGTCGCGGACGCGGTCTGATCTGCCTGTCTGCCTGCCACACCGGCATGAGTGGGGTCGGGCCGGGCGATGAGCTGGTCGGGTTGACCCGCGCGGTGCTTGGGGCCGGGGCCAGCGCGTTGGTCGCCAGCCTGTGGGCGGCCAACGATGACACGGCACCGGCGTTCATGGGCTCATTCTATGCTGGCTTGCGGTCCGGCGCCGGACGGGCGGCCAGCCTGCGTGCCGCCGCGCTCGAGATGCGGTCGCGAGAGCCCCATCCGTACTTCTGGGCACCGTTCATCCTCGTCGGTGCCCGATAGTCAGCAGCCAGCGTTCGCAGCGGAGATCGCGACCGGGGCGTCCTCAGTAATCGGGGACTGCTCTGGGATCTTGTTCTGGACGGCTAGCCGTCCGAGCATGGACGAACGTCACACTCCGGAGAGACCGATTGCGGCGCGAGACGCTTTCGACCGGACGATCTTCGCCGGCGGCGTCACGAGTTCGTCCAAAGGCGACCGAATTTCCGAACCGCCGGCCACTGTACTGGTAACGAAGCGCTTGGCCAGCAATGGCCACTCAGTCGACGACGCTGCGGCTACGACCAGACCGTCGAGCGCGACCAGGAGAAATGGCGATCATGCGTACGCTCACCGCCCTCGCTCTCAGTGCTCTGCTACTGACCGGTTCCGCCACCGCTGCCTTCGCCGACGAGACGAGCAGCATCGTGCGATCGACGACGCCAGGCACCGAGCGATTCAACGATGGCGACGGTTCCGGCATGACCGTTCCGACGGCTCCGGGGGTTGAGAGCGACTACGAGCGCTGGGCATAAGACGCAGTCAGACGACCGACGATCTCACAGGCGTGGAGCACCACGCCCCACCTTGAGTGGAATGTGCCGAGCGTGTAGTCGCGCTCGGCATCGATGTGGTACAGAGCGGCGAACAGCGGCCAGGCTGACCGAGCGGCGAGCCCGGCTAAGCCCGGCCCGCTAGATGCTCTATACCTCACGATCTCCTCGCCGAAAGGGACGGTATTCGGTGGGGATGGCTGATCGGTCGAGGCGGGGGGTCGATTGAGACGGGGTGCTGATGCTCGCCGGGATGGAACGGCGCGCGGCGGCGGCCCGGGGGCGTGGTACACGGCTGGCTTGGATTGGCCAGCAGACGGGGATGGCGAATACCGCGAGGAGACGCACCTATGGAGAAGGATAAGGACATGATCGTCGAACAGGCGCCTGCTGAGAGCTTCGAGGATCTCGGGATGCCTCGGATTCTCGCCGACCTGGCAAACGGCGATCTCGACGAAGATGAGGCGAACGCGGTCGCCGACTGGTTGATGGCGACGGCCGATGAGGAGCCGCCCGGCTGGGTCGTCAATCGCGCGGTGCGCATCGCCGGCCAGGCCGTCGGCAAGGATGCGCCGCGACCGTCGATCTGGCGCAAGCTCGTCGCCGCGCTGGTCTACGACACCCGGCTCCAGCCACGGATCGCCGGCGCTCGTGCCATCGCCATCGACCACCCACGGCTGATGTACCAGGCCGGCGGCGTCGAGATCGACCTCGAAGTCGGTCACAGCACGATCGCCGGGCGGCTCCGCATGCTCGGACAGGTGACGGCCAGCGAGCCCGACCTGACCCGCGCCTGGGTGATCGCCGAAGGCCCGTCCGGCCGGCTCGAGACGGAAGTCGACGACCTGGGGCAGTTCTCACTTGACGGCCTAGTTTCAGGCATCCACCGGATGGAGATCGGCCTGGCGTACGAACTGATCGAGATCCCCTCGGTCAGCATCTGATTGGCCTTCGCGCGACCGAAGTGTCGGGGTCCGCGCGTCTGCTCTCGACGGTCACCATCGCATTGATGAGTTTTCGAGAGTGGACGCGCGCGACCGCGTCCGCGTAGCATACGCAGGACGGTACACGTGGCGGTCAGTCTGCGCGCATCTCTGCGCGCCCGGAGGCACAGTCATCGTCGGGGCGACATCCGATCACGGCACGCCGGATCGGCCGGAGAACGGCACGGGGACGTCGGGACAATCAGCCGGGGTATCCAGGAGCGGGCTGGTCGCGGCGTGTCTGCGCGGTGACCAGGATGCCTGGGAGACCCTGGTCCGGCTGCACGCGAATCTCGTCTACGCGGTGATCCGCCGGTGCGGCATCAGCGGTGACGAGGCGGCAGACCTGTTCCAGGAGGTCTGGGTCGCGGCGTGGGACGGGCTGGCGAGCCTGCGCGACGAGCGCGTCCTGGCCGGCTGGCTGGCCACGATCGCCGCGCGGCAGGCTCGTCGTGCGCTGCGCCGGCGCATCCACAGCATCGTGGAGGACGGCGAGCGCTTCGAGACGGAGGCGATGATCGCTCCGGACCCGGACCCGACGCCCGATCTGCTCGCCCTGGAGCTCGAGCAGAGTGAGGCGATCAAAGATGCCGTCGGGCTGCTCTCCGACCGTGACCGACAGATCGTCTACGCGTTCTTCTACGATCCGTCGGCGCCGTCGTACGCCCAGATCGCCGAGCGCCTGGGCGTCTCGCCGGAGACGGTCGGTCCGCTGCGGACCCGCTGCCTGCGCCGCCTGCGCGCCGCGTTGGACCGGCTGCCCGCCTTCAACGACCGCTACGAGTAGCCCCCGGTCGAGGGCAGCGTCACCTCTGAGCGGCGGACGGAAGTCACGGAACCAGGGCCGCGGATTGACGGCACGTCACCGGGGCCGTGAACCGGGATGGCGTCACCAGAGGCCGTGGGTTGAAACCCACGTCTACCATTGTGCCGTCGCTACGCGACTCCGGATGGAGCCATGCCGGCGTCCCGTAGGGACGCACGGTGACGCGGCTCGTATGGGCCGTCGTCGCCGGGATGGCGCTGCGCAGCATCGTGAGGGTTCAGATGGAGAGTGCGGCGGTCTGGCCGGTCGTCTTCCTGCTCGATCGGTGCCACCCGGCGATCCGGAGCGGCGAGCTGGCGCCGCTGACTCGCCCGGTCTGCTTTGCACAGCAGGCGTGGCGCCAGCTGGCGCTCGGGGCGGTGATCGGCGCATTGCTCGGTCCAGGTTCCGCGTCGGCGCCTGACGAGCGTGCCCCGGAAGACGGGCCGGGCCAGGGGGTGAGATGAGATCGGGATTGGCGAAGGCCGCGGCGGCCATCGGCGGGGGCGGGGCGGCGGTGGCGGGCGGGCTGGCACTCGTGAACCGTCTGCTGCTGCTCGACGACCTGCCGCCGACCCTGCCGGGCGCCAATCAGGACTGGCTCTGGCGCGGCTGGCGGGTCCGCGCCGTCTCGCTGGGCACGGGGCCGCCGATCGTGCTGGTGCACGGCGTCCACGCGGCTGCCTCGTCGTTCGAGATGCGTGGCATCTTCGAGCCGTTGAGCCAACGGTACACGGTTTATGCCGTGGACCTGCTCGGATTCGGGAAGTCGGAACGGCCGGCGGCGCCGTACAGCGGGGAGTTCTACGCCGAGCTGTTGACGGCGTTCCTCGGCGAGGTCGTCGGCGGGCCGGCCGTCATGATCGGCTCCTCGCTGAGCGCCGCCTACGCGATCGAGGCGGCTCGATTGCGGCCGTCACTGGTGGAACGCCTGGTCTTGATCTCGCCGACCGGCACGACGCGTCCGGGCGTCTTCAGGCGGGCGTTCGGGCGACTGCTGGCGCTGCCACTGGTCGGGTCGGCGGCGTTCAACGTGCTGGCCTCGCGGGCGAGCATCCAGAGTTACCTGCGGCGGGCGTACGCCGACCCGTCGCTGGTGGACGATCCGCTGGTCGAGCAGCACTGGGCGACGTCCCACCAGCCGAACGCCCGGCTGGCCGCTGCCGCGTTTGTGGGCGGCGGCCTCGACCTGCCGTTCGACCGGTCCAGCGTGCCCGTCGCCGTGCCGATTCTAGTGGTGCGCGGCTCGGTGCCCGGTATCGGTGCCCAGGCGTCTGATGCCGAGCTGCGCGCCCTCGGGCCGGACGTGACGATCGAGACGATCGACGGGGCCGGGCAGCTTCCCCATGACGAGGCGCCTGACCGGATGCTCGCGCTGCTCGACGGGTGGCTCGCGGCCGGCCGATAGGGCTAACGGGCCTCGGCGGTGAGGAAGGCGTAGCAAGCGCACAGGCGCAGGGGTGCCCTGCACGATTCTGCAAAGCTGGGCGAGAATGGAGGGAGGCTGGGTCGGGAGGCGCGGGGTGGCGAGACGGACGCGAGAGCGGATCAGCGCGGAGCGGTGGAG
>Ga0075420_100002622_pt1 | contig 15575 bp, 9 predicted proteins | sample SoiMetdeltSBSDD4_FD_75296 | JGI IMG/M metagenome (GOLD analysis project Ga0075420, IMG submission 75296) | Bulk soil microbial communities from a Populus tree surrounding site in Tennessee, USA - Soil MetaG P. deltoides SBSDD4 | ecosystem: Environmental > Terrestrial > Soil > Tree plantation... | reverse complement strand
GATTACACGCCGGACGGCCAGTACATCGTCGTTTCGCGCAGCAACGACCTGTACCTCTACCATAAGGATGGCGGCAGCGGCCTGCGCCTAACGGGGCAGACACAGCCTGGCCAGCAGCCACAGGGCGGACCGGGTGGCGGGAACCAGCCGTCGAACTTCATGGGCGCGTCGGTCTCGCCCGACGGCCGCTACATCTACTCCGGCGCGCGCACGGGCGCGGCCGGGTACAACCAGATGATGGGCACGACGCAGGTCGTCATGTACGACCGGCAGACGGGACGCGTCGAGCGCCGCACCCAGAACCTCGGCACCGGCTTCCGCCCGGCGATCAGCCCCGACGGCAAGACGCTCGCGTACGGCTCGCGCCGCATGGCCGTGACGGGGCTCAAGCTCCGCGACCTGGCGTCGGGCGACGAGCGCTGGCTCGCGACCGACATTCAGCGCGACGACATCGAGTCCCGGGGGTCACGCGACCTCCTGCCCGGCTACTCGTGGACACCGGACTCGAAGGCGCTCGTGCTCGCGCATCACGGCAAGATCTGGCGTGTCGACGCGACGACGGGCCAGCAGACGCCCATTCCGTTCACGGCCGAAGTCGATCAGATGATCGCGGACCTCGTCCGCTTCGAGTATCCCGTCAACGACTCGACGCTCACCGTTCGCCAGATCCGCGGCGCGCGCCCTTCGCCTAACGGCAAGCGACTCGTCTTCTCGGCGCTCGACAGGCTGTGGATCATGGATCTGCCGAACGGGACGCCGAAGCGTCTGACGACGAGCGAGGAAGGCGAGCATTCGCCGGTGTGGTCGCCGGACGGCCGCTACATCGCCTACGTGAGCTGGACGGAAGAAGGCGGCGACATCTGGCGTATCCCCGCGGCCGGCGGCAGGGCCGAGAAGCTGACGCGGCAGCAGGCGTACTACGATGACATCCAGTACGCGCCCAACGGCCAGCGGATCGTCGCGACGCGTGCGCCGCGGGAGCAGCGCGCGATCGTGAACGACGAGATCAATCCGAAGCTCATCATCACCGACCTGGTGTGGCTGCCGGCGAACGGCGGCGTGGCCACGCTCATCGCCCCGCTCACGAACGCCGAGCGCCCGCACTTCAGCAACGACTCGACGCGCGTGTGGGTGTACGACGACGAGGACGGCCTCGTGTCGATGCGCTGGGACGGCACCGACCGCAAGGCGCACCTCATCGTCACTGGCTTCCAGCAGCCGGGTGCCGGGCCTAACGCGCGGCCGCGCCGGGCCCGCGAGCTGCAGGTCTCGCCCGACGGGCATCGCGTGCTCGCGCTCGTGGACAACAAGATCTTCGTCCTGCCGCTCCCGGTGACCGGCGGGCAGGCGCCGACCGTGTCAATCGAGCAGCCGGCGAACGCCGCCGTCCCGTTCCGGCGCCTCTCCCGGATCGGCGGCGACTTCCTCGGCTGGAATCCCGACTCGAAGGGGCTGTACTACTCGATGGGGAAGGCGTTCTTCCAGTACGACCTCGCGCGGGCCGACTCGCTCGCCGCTGACTCCGCCGCGAAAGCACCGCCGCGCCCCGCTCGGCCTGACTCCGGGGCGCCTAACGCTGGCGGCGCGCGCGGGAAGCCGGTGTACGAACCGGCGCGCATCGACGTGGCGATCACGGTGCCGAAGGATCGTCCGAGCGGCACCGTCGTCCTGCGCGGCGCACGGATCATCACGATGAAGGGTGACGAAGTCATTCCGCGCGGAGACATCGTCGTCACGAACAACCGCATCACCGCCGTTGGCGCCGAAGGCAGCGTGACGGTGCCGGCGGGCGCGCGGACGATCGACGTGTCGGGCAAGACCATCATGCCCGGGCTCGTGGACGTGCACGCGCACATGTGGCCGCAGTGGGGCATTCACTCGCCGCAGCCGTACATGTATACGGCGAACCTCGCCTACGGCGTGACGACGACGCGTGACCCGCAGACGTCGCAGGCGGACGTGGTCTCGTACGGCGACGCCGTCGACGTTGGCCAGATGATCGGCCCGCGCGTGCTCGCGACCGGCCCGGGGATCTTCGGCTGGGACAACGTGAGCAGCGCCGACGACGCGCGCGAGGTCATGAAGCGCTACTCGGAGTTCTACCAGACGCAGACGATCAAGCAGTACATGGCCGGCGATCGCCGCCAGCGTCAGTGGATCGCGATGGCGGCGAAGGAGCAACAGATCACGCCGACGCTCGAGGGCGGGCTGGACTTCAAGAAGAACATGACGGAAGCGATGGACGGCTATGCCGGCATCGAGCACAGCCTCCCGATCTCGCCAATGTACAAGGACGCGGTCGAGCTGTTCGCGAAGAGCGGCACGACCTACACGCCGACCCTGCTGGTGCAGTACGGCGGCCCGTGGGCGGAGAACTGGTGGTACGAGCACCACGACATCCTCGCCGACACGAAGCTCACGCACTTCACGCCGTTCTCGGAGCTCGAGCGCCGCGCGCTGCGTCGCCCGCAGTGGTTCCGCGAGAGCGAATATTCGTTCAAGCTGTTCGCCGAGCAGGCGAAGAAGATCGTGGAGGCGGGTGGTCGTGTCGGGTTGGGCGGCCACGGTCAGTTGCAGGGCCTCGGCGTGCACTGGGAGCTGTGGACGATCGCGAGCGGCGGCATGAAGCCGATGGATGCCTTACGAGTCGGCACGATCTTCGGGGCGGAGGCGATCGGGTTGGGCAAGCAGCTCGGATCGGTAGAAGCTGGGAAGCTCGCGGATCTGCTCGTGCTCGACAGCAACCCGCTCGATGACATCAAGAACACGAACACGATCCGCTACGTGATGAAGAACGGGCGCGTCTACGAAGGCAACACGCTGAACGAGATCTGGCCGCGACAGAGGCCGATGCCCAAGCAATGGTGGATGACGCACGACGCGTTCGCGCCGGAGACCGGATCGGCGGGCACGAACGGCGGGCGTTAGGCAGTCGTTCGGGCACTGCGGGCGACGACGTCCCGATAGAGACCTCTCTATCGGGACGTTTGCTTTGAGACCGACGCCGAATCTCGCGCGTGGCGGGCACCAACGCTCGATGGTTATGCGGATCACGAACCGATGGAACGGATCGGTCGGATCGGTCCTGCGACGTGACGGGGTCGCGCGGCAGTGAGCGAATGACTGATGAGAACACCTCGAGACGCCACCGTCCGCTGAGGCAATTCCGAAAGTCATCAGTGACGCGAGACCGGGTCCCGTCCCCGGCCCGATCCGTTTCATCCGCACGATCCGATTGATCCGCATACCCTTCTGCGTTGGTGCCAGGATGGAGTCAGGGATCGGGACGGCGGGCGATCCTCGGGACGACGCGGCGCTACTCCGCGCGAGCGCTCGACGCTCTTCGCCGCCGGGAGTGACACGAGCAGCGACCACGCGTTAGGTCATGGCGCTGCTCGCATCGCTTCGACGCTCACCCGATCACGGTCCCGTCACCGCGAACGGGGGGCTCACCGGCGTCGGCGCCGTCGTGAACTCGCCAACGATGCTCGGGTCGACTCCGACCTGCCCGGCGCCGTTTTCGCCCCAGCACCAAGTGCCCAGGCTCTTCGTCGTGCCGCAGCTGAACGCACTCCCGGCAGCCACCCGCTGGAACGGGAACTGACCGCTTACCGGCACGGGAACGGGGCTCATCTCGGTCGAGCCGTTCCCGAGCTGACCGTCGTCGTTCCCGCCCCAGCACAGCGTCTGCCCGCTCTTCGAGATCGCGCACGTGTGCCGGGACCCGGCGTCGATCGAGGTGAACGTCGCGGCGCTGGCAACGGCGCGCGGAATTTTCGTCATCTCGACGGTACCTCCGGAACCCAACTGGCCGTCGATGTTACGTCCCCAGCAAAGCGCCTGACCGCCTTTCGTGAGCGCACAGGCGTGTGACCCGCCCACTGCGATCGTGGTGAACAGGTAGCCGCCGAAGACTGGGCCGGGGACGGGATGCGTAACGAGGTCTCCGTTGTTCCCCAGCTGGCCAGCCGCGTTCGATCCCCAGCACAACGCCCGGCTGTCCGTCGTCACGCCGCAGGTTACGCCTCCGCCAGCTTCGAGCACCGCGAACTTGTGGTTCCCGATCACCGCGACGGCGCCCGGGCGTTCGTCACTGGTGCCGTCGCCGAGCTGGGCTGACCCATTGTGGCCCCAACAGTACGCCGCGCCGGCCTTCGTCAGGCCGCACGCGTGGCTCAATCCGAGTGTCAGCGAGACCAATGCTGGCGCATCGAGGACCGGAACGGGCGCATCTCTTTGGTTCTTCGTTCCGTCCCCGAGCTCCCCGAGTGAGTTGATCCCCCAGCAGTATGCCTCGCCTGCCTTCGTCAACCCACACGAGTGGTTGAGGCCCACGCTCAGGGCGGCGAATGTCAGGCCGCCGGCGACCGGAAATGGCACGCTGGCTCGTGAGATCGGGAACCCGAGGCCTAGCTGATCGAAAAACCCGCTCCCCCAGCAGTACGCCTTGCCGGCCGACGTAAGCGCACAGGCGTGAGCGCCACCAGCCACGACGGTCGCGAACGGGTATCCGGTGACGGCGTTCAGCGCCGCGACCGGGCGCGGATCGGGTAATTCCGGATCGCGCGCCGACGACGCTCCGGGCGCGATCGGGTCACTACAGGCGATCACGAACAGGGCGATCGAAGCCGGAACCGCGACTCGGGTCCGGCTTCTTCGAGCGTGGGTTCGTGCCATGGGTCGGTCTCCGCAGGTTGACGTGTGAGCGGCGTTTGAAGAGCCCACCCGTCATGCGCGAAATCCCGACGATGTCCGACATCGTCCCCTTGCCGTCGGCCGGCGCGTATCACGCGGCTTCCGGTCAATAGTACGAGAACACCGAGTTCGTCTGAAACGTGCGCCCCGCGTCAGATCCGTTCAGGAACGTCGCTGCTCCGACCTTTGTCAGCGGGCGGTTCTTCGCATCGTAGGTGTAGCGGTAGTCGATGCGGAAGTTGGTGCCGTCCCCCGTGTGGATGTGTCGTGCCGGGTTGCCCTTCTGCAGCTCCACCCCGGGCAGGAGGACCAGGTGGTCGAAGAACTCATCGTGGATCAGGCCGAAGCCATCGACGTTGACGTCGTCATCATATCCCTCGAAGCGGTCGACCGTCGTCGTCTCTTCCTGTCGCCCATCGATCGGCGGCCGATGTATGGTGAGCTCCGCCAGGTTGCCATCGGCGTGGTAGGAGAATGACATCGTCTTGTCGATCACGAAGCCCGCGCTCACTCGTCGAGCCCGCTCGATTTGCCTGACCTGCTGTGCGTCGTACGAGAAGGAGAGCGTCGTGTAGGTAAGCCCGCTCGAATCGATGTACCTGACATCACTGACGCGGCCGGCGGCGTCGTAGGCGTACTTCAGCACATCGCGGTTCACGATGGTGTTGGTTCTCATCTCGCTGATCCGGCCGCCGTCGTACACGACGTCGTACACGAGGAATCCCGAAGCGAAGGACGCGACCCCGACTCGCCCCGCCGTGTCGTACTCGAAGTGGTAGAACGGCGAAGGGAGATTCGGGATCGTGATATCCCGAAGCTGCACCGCCGGCGGGGGCGGCGGCGGCGGTGGTGGTGGAGGCTCGGTTGTTCCGGGCTCGCCGTTACAGGCCGCCGCAACCGCCGTGATGAAGAGCAGCTTCGCGTATCGGATGTTCATGGTGCTCGCGGGTAGTGAATGTCCTCTTCCTTACATCACGTGGAAAACGTCCGTGAGCCGGACACGGCCGACTTCCGGATGCCCTACCCACTGCCGACGTGCGGTTCGAGAAGTAGTCGAGTGGCACCGGCCCACATGCTGGAACAGTCGTAGTAAGTTGCGGAACGATGGCGAAGGACCTCGAGCACGGCCGAGTGTGCTACGACCGCGGCGCGTGGCACGATGCGTTCGAGGCGCTGCGCCTCGCGGACCAGGCCGTTCCCCTGGACTGCGATGACCTCCAGCGCCTCGGCGTCGTCGCGTACCTGCTCGGCCGCGAGCTCGAGTTCGAGCGCTACTTCGAGCGTCTCCATCACCTCCAGCTCGGGCAAGGCCAGCCGGAGAACGCCGCGCGAGCCGCCTTCTGGCTTGGCTTGAGTCTTCTGTTCCGGGGTGAGCCCGCGCGGTCGAGCGCCTGGATCGCGCGCGGCCAGCGACTCATCGCGCAACGCGAGTGCGTGGAGCAGGGCTACCTGATGCTACCAGGCACCGAGCGCATCCTGCGCGAGGGACACGCCGCGGAAGCCCAGGCACGCGCATCGACGGCTGCGCTGATCGGTGAGCACTTCGGCGACGCGGACCTGATCGCCATGGCCCGCCACGTCGAGGCCCGCGCACTGATCGCCCAGCAACAGGTCGCCGCCGGTCTCGAGTTGCTCGACGAGACGATGCTCCCCGTCGTTGCGGGTGAGCTGTCGCCCATAACGACGGGGCTCATGTACTGCAGTGTGCTCGAAGCGTGCACGAAGGTGTGCGCCCTGAGCCGCGCGCGCGAATGGACGTTCGCCTTTTCCCGATGGTGCGACCGCCTGTCCGAGCCTGTCGCGTTCAGCAGTACATGTCTGGTGCACCGCGCCGAGGTTCTGCGCTCGCACGGCGCGTGGTCCGACGCGCTGGAGAATGCCTGCCGCGCATGTGACCGTGCGGCTCGCGGGAACGAGAAGCCTCCACCGGCAGCGTTGTATCAACGGGGCGAAATCCACCGCCTCCGCGGTGAACACGCGGAAGCCGAGGAGGCATATCTCGCGGCGAGCCAGTTGGGATACGACCCACAGCCAGGCCTTGCCCTCCTCCGGATGGCCGAAGGCCAGGTCGAGACCGCGTGCGCGGCGTTACGCCGAGCGCTGCACACGACGACACGCGAGTCGGCGCGCGCAGGACTGCTGCCGAGCTGCATCGAGGTCCTGCTCGCGGCGGGCGAGAGGGCCGACGCGCGTGAAGCGTGGCGCGAGCTCCGCGAGCTGTCGGAGGCGCTCGACGCGACTGCGTTGCGAGCCGCGGCGGCACAGGCCGAGGGTGCTATCGAGCTCGCCGAAGGCAGGCCGGCCGCAGCGCTCGGGCCGCTGCGCAGCGCCTTCGAGTGGTGGACGCACCTCGACGTGCCTTACGAGGCCGCACGCGCCCGCGTTATGATCGCGATCGCCTGCGACGCGCTCCGCGATCGGGAAACGAGCCGGTTGGAGCTTGCGGCGGCCAGGACGGTGTTCGAACGGCTCTGCGCACGCGGCGACCTGGGCCGAATCGACCACCTGGCGCGAACGCTGCCGTCGGACGAGAAGACGAAGCTCTCACCTCGCGAGCAGCAAGTGCTCCGCCTGATCGCGACCGGCTCGACGAACAAGTCGATCGCGGCTCAGCTGTCGGTGAGCGAGCGGACGGTCGATCGCCACGTGAGCAACATCCTGACCAAGCTCGCCGTGCCGTCACGCGCCGCCGCGATCGCATTCGCCTACGAGCACGAGCTTCTCTGATCGCACCGTGGCGCCAATTACCCAGTCGCCCCGCGCGAGCGATTGGGTGTTCTCACCGAAGCGGACGCCGGGTGTAACGCCGCACATTGCATCGTGCGCGACGCGGCGTCGGGCGAGAACACGAGGAGGGCGGATGTACGATGCAGTCATCGTCGGCGCGAGATGCGCGGGCTCGCCGACCAGCATGCTCCTGGCGCGTAAAGGGTATCGCGTGTTGCTGGTCGACAAGGCCGCCTTCCCCAGCGATACGATCTCGACTCACATACTCTGGCCCCATGGCGCGGAGGTCCTGGGACGCTGGGGCCTCTCGGCTGCGCTCGAGTCGACCGGCGTACCGTCGATCTGTCGCCGAATGTCGTTCGACGTGGGGCCGTTCGCGCTGCGCGGGACGATTCCCGGCGCGAACGGCGGACGCGGCGGCTTCTGTCCGCGCCGGAAGGTTCTCGACGGCGTTCTCCTGAACGCCGCCGCGGAGAGCGGGGCGGAAATCCGCACTGCGTTCTCGGTCGAACGGCTGTTGTTCGACGGCGATACGGTCGTCGGTATTCGGGGGCGGCAGCGAAACGGGGCGGTCGTCGAGGAACGAGCTCGCATCGTCATCGGTGCGGATGGCGTCCACTCCCTCGTCGCGCGACAGGCCCGGGCACCGGAGTACGACCGTCGCCCGATCGCCGAGTGTGCCTATTACTCGTACTTCAGCGGCGTGCCGCAGGACGACATCGAGTTGTACGTGCGCGAGCACTGCGCATTCGGCGGGGCTCCGACGAACGACGACCTTCATCTCGTGATGGTGAACTGGCCGGCGCGGGACTTTGCCACGGTGCGGGCCGATGTCGAAGGACACGTGCAGCGCGCGCTGGCGATGGCCCCTGACTTCGCGGCTCGCGTGAACAGCGGCAAGCGCGAGGAAACGTGGTACGGCACTGCCGGGGTGCCTAACTACTTCCGGAAGCCGTATGGGAAAGGGTGGGCGCTCGTCGGCGATGCAGGCTACAATCGCGACCCGATCACAGCGCAAGGAATGAGCGATGCGTTCATCGAGGCCGAACAGCTCGCCGACGCGATCGATGCAGGGCTCTCCGGCCGAGAGGATCCGGACCGTGCGCTCGGCGCGTTGGAGGCGGTGCGCAACGATCGGGTTCGTGCCATGTACGAGTTCACCTGCGAGCTGGCACAACTGGAACCGCCGCCTCCGCCGATGCAGGAGCTGTTCGCCGCCCTCCGCGGCAACCAGGAAGCCACGAACGACTTTCTCTCCGCCATCACCGGCGCCAAGCCGTTAGGCTCCGTCATGTCTCCGGAGAACCTGAGTCGGGTGATCGCGACGACGACCACGTGAGCATGCGGGAGGAGTATGTACGTCATACGAGAGGTGCTGAGCTGCAAACCGGGGAAGGTCCGTCTGTTGATCGACAGGTTTCGGACGCTCTCGGCCGCGTTGCAGGAGACCGGTCGGCCGCCGCTACGACTGCTCACGGATGTCAGCGGCGAGCGGTTCTGGACGCTCGTCGCTGAGGCGACCGTCGAGACGGTGGATGAATTCTTCAAGATCGAGCAGGCGCTCATGGGCAACGAGTCGGTGCGGAACGCGATGGCGGGCTACCACGAGCTGGTCGAGCGTGGCCGGCGGGAGATCTATCGCGTCGAGAGCTGAGCATCGGGAGACGATCCACCAGCAATTCGCAATCCGGACGCGTCCGCCCAGCGGCGCGCAGGCATCACGGATTCCGGTGATGGCGGCATCCCACACCTCCGGCCTTCGTGGGGCGAGATTGGCGGTACGGGCGGTCGAGTTTGTATGTTCAGACCTCAGGATGCACCGCCGCCATCCGCAACCAGGGGTGCAGCATGACGGGACCATCGTGGAAGGCAAACGGCCAGTACTACGAGACATGCAACTGCGATTTCGTGTGTCCATGCCTGCCGGGGCAGCTTTCGGTCAGCCCGACCAGACCCCCGTGTCTGTTTGCCATGGCGTTTCAGATCGAGCGCGGATCGTACGGCGCGCTCACTCTCGACGGTCTCGGGTTCATCGTTCTCGGAACGACTCCCGAAGCAATGATCAAGGGGAACTGGTCGGTCGGCGTCATCGTTGACGATCGCGCCAGCGCCGAACAGCGCGACGCCATCGTCGCGATCGCCAGCGGCTCCGCTGGCGGGCCCATGGCGGCGTTGTCTCCGCTGGTCGGAAATTTTCTCGGCACCGAATCGGCGCCGATCCGCTTCGATCGCAACGGCGCCACCTGGTCGGTCACCGCGGGGATCCTCGTCGACATGGCCGCTCAGGGTGTGATGGGGATCAACCCTAACGCGACAGAACCGATCCGGATGGAGAACACCGGCCATCCAGCGGCCGATAGTTTTTCGCTCGCCCGCGCATTGAGGAGCCACGTCGACGCGCTCGGCTTGAGTCTGCACGACACCAGCGGACGAAACAACGGCCAGTACGCACCGTTCAGCTGGCACAGTGCGTAGCCCGTCATCCGTCGCGGCCCTGCCCCACCGCGACCGCCTTGTCATCGCGAGCTGCATTGCCCTCGTGTGCGCGATCGCGTGGGCGTATCTGTTCCATCTACACGGTCGGATGTCGTCTCTCGCCGCAACGGAGACGTCGATGATGGAGATGGGGATGCGGATGGATGCGCCGTGGGGCGCCGCCGACGTTTTCTTCACGTTCACCATGTGGGCCGTGATGATGGTCGGCATGATGAGCGCTTCCGCCGCTCCGGTGCTGTTTCTCTTTGCGGCAACGCGTGCGCGGCGCGCGGATCACGGTGTGCGCGCAGCCGTACCGATGTTCGGGTTCGGCTACATCACGGTCTGGGTAGCATTCAGCCTGTGCGCCACGCTCGCCCAGTGGGCACTGCATCGGGCTGCGCTGTTGTCATCGACGATGGCCGCCATGAGCCCGCGTCTCGCCGGCGTACTGCTCATCGGCGCAGGGGCCTATCAGCTGACACCATTCAAGCGTGCCTGTCTCACACACTGCCAGACGCCGCTCGGTTTTCTGATGACGCATTGGCGCGACGGCGCCGGCGGCGCGTTCCAGATGGGACTTCGCCACGGCATCTACTGCCTCGGCTGCTGCTGGGCACTCATGGGCGTGCTCTTCGCCGTCGGCGTGATGAACCTCGCCTGGGTAGGCGTGTTGACCTTGTTCATCCTGCTGGAAAAATTCGGCGAACACGGTGCGCGCGTGTCACGGATCGGCGGCGTACTGCTCGTCGGTCTCGGGATTCTTACTTTCGCGCGAGCCTTCGCGACGTAGGCAGCACGGACAGCCACCATCCCACTTCGAGCTCCGGCCATGCACCACCGACATCGCGCCGCCGTGGTCATCACGACGACCAAGCTGCCCCTCGTGATTCTCGCCCAGCTTCTACTCACTGGCAGCAGCGCGCGTTTCGCCTTCGGACAGGCGCACCCGGCTCACAGCCTGGGCACCGTGTCGTTCCCGGTTTCGTGCTCCACGCCAGCGGCCGCCGAGTTCACGCGAGGCGTCGCGCTGCTACATCACATGACCTACCCGCGAGCGCGCGAAGCATTCGAGCAGGCCGCCCGGGTCGACCCGAAGTGCGCGATGGCTCACTGGGGCATCGCCATGACGCTGTTCCAACCGCTGTGGCCGACGCGCCCATCGCCCGCGGAGTTACGACAAGGATGGGACGCGGTTCAGAAAGCGCGCGGTCTCCGCCCGCCGACCGAACGGGAGCGCCTCTTCGTCGATGCCGCCGCGGCGTTCTTCGAGGACCCGGCGTCCACCGATTACTGGCAGCGCATTCGGCGGTGGGAGCAGGCCATGCGGAAAGCGCATGCCGCCTTCCCGCGCGACCCGGAGGTCAGCGCCTTCTATGCACTCGCGCATCTCGCCGTCACGCCGCCTGACGTTGTGACGGCGACCAACGCCGACACGGCCGCCGCCATCCTGCTCGATGTCTATGAGCGGAATCCCGACCACCCGGGCGCCATGCACTACCTCGTGCACGCCGACGACGTACCGGGCCGCGAGCGCGAACAGCTCGACGTCGTGCGCAAATACGACAAGCTCGCGCCCAGTAACCCACACGCGCTCCACATGCCGACGCACATCTACGTGCGCCTCGGCGAATGGGACGCAGTCGTCGGTGGAAATCTGCGCGCCGCCGACGCGGCCCTCGCCCAACCAGCCGGAGCCGGCGGGCAGTTCGTCTGGGATGAGTTTCCGCACGCGGTCGAGTACCTGGTCTATGCCTACCTGCAGCGAGGCGCGGATGAGAAGGCAGCGGCTCAGCTGAAGCGGCTGCGAACGACGTCGCGCCTGCAGCCGACCTTCAAGACGGCGTTTCACCTCGCGTCGACCGACGCGCGTTATGCGCTCGAGCGTCACGCCTGGACCGAGGCAGCGGCGCTGACGCCGCGCGAGCCGCCAACGATCGATTGGGACCGCTTCCCGTGGGCCGAGGGAGTCACATGGTTTGCGCGCGGCCTCGGCGCGGCACACACGGGCCGGCTCCACGACGCGCGGACCGCGGTCGAGCGGCTCGGCGCGCTGGAGGAGAAGAGCGCCGCGGCCGGCGAGGCACTCTTCGCCCGCAACATTCGCATCCTGCGCCTGGAGGTCGGCGCCTGGATCGCTCACGCCGAGCACCATTCGGATTCGAGCGTCGCGTTAATGCGGCAGGCCGCCGAGCTCGAGGTCACCACGCCGAAGCATGCGGTGACGCCAGGACCGACGTTGCCGGCTTACGAGCTCCTGGGTGACCTGCTTCTGGAACAGCAGCGACCGGCCGAGGCGCTGGCGGCCTACGAGCGCGCGTTAGGCGACTACCCACGGCGGTTCAACGCACTCCTGGGCGCCGCCCGCGGCGCGCACGCCTCCGGCGACAACGCGCGCGCCCGTGCCCACTATCGGGAGCTGCTCACCGTCGCCGAGGGGAGCACGCGCTCGTCGGTGATCGACGAGGCGCGTGCTCGGCTTCGACAGTGAGCAACGCGGGCGCTGACGGGACTCGAGACCGTGCTCGCTCGGTCCAGCGAGATACCCGTGCGGCGGTCGGTGCCCCGGCGCTTCCTGGCGGGCGATGGCGCGATCGCTCAGTCGAGCGTGACCTCTTCGTTCTCCTCGCCGTTCCAGTACGCGACGACGCCCGGTGTGACCTTGATGAGAACGATGTCCTCGCTATCGGGGCCGTCCTCGAACCAGCGCTCGAGCTCCTCGATCCACAGCTGCCGTTTCTTCTCGACGTCGCGTACGATGGCCGCCTCGCCGCTCATTGAAATGAACAGGTAGCGAGCCGGGTCGCTGTAGCTCAGCTCGACATCAGGGTCCGCCTCGATGTCGGCGACCTTCCGGCTCTCGGCGGCGCTGAAAAACCAGACATCGCCATCGAACTCCACTTCGCCGTTGTTCGACATGGGTCGCGAGCGAAGAGTTCCGTCTTCGGACCTCGTCGTGAGCATGCAGAAGTCCAGATCGCGCATCATCTTCGCGATCTGCGTGATGGATTTTGCGCGCGGTGTCACCGCCATTCTTCCCCCTGGAGTCCCTGATCCCTGCGGCGTGCCGTCGACTGTTCGCGGCCACCGGCAAGCGCCTGCATAGCACAATGCCGGCCAGCCCGTCGCGGATCCGGGGAAAGGTGCGAACGCGGTGGTTACTGCGAGCGAAGCGATGTGATCGGATCGATCCGCATCGCGCGCCGCGCCGGAACCAGGCTCGCGAGCGCAACCACCACCGTGAGTAGCCCAACCACGCTGCCTAACACGAGTGGATCCCGCGGAGCGACCCCAACGAGCACCGACGACACCGCCCCCATTGTCGCGACCGACAGGGCGAGGCCAATCGCGAGGCCGATCCATCCGAGCCGTATGCCCTGCCCGATCACGAGCCGAACGATCACCGGGCGGCGCGCGCCGAGCGCCATGCGCACGCCGATCTCACGGGTACGCTGAGCGACTGAATAGGACACGACGCCATACACGCCGACCGTAGCGAGCACGAGCGCCAGCAGCCCGAACACGGTCGCGAACACCGAGCCGAGCCGCGTGAACAGGAGTGCCTGGCCGTTGCGGAGATGATCGTCCATCGTGCGTACATCGAACACCGGCAGGCTCGGGTCGAGACCCGCCACGACGGCGCGCATGGGCCGCGCGACGGACAATGGGTCCGACGCGGTGTGGACCACCATCGTCATCGGAGAGCGATAGGCTTGAGGAACCGGCAGATACATCTTCGGCTTGGGTGTCTCGCCGAGGATGAGCTCCTGGGTGCCTCGAACGACGCCGACGATCTCGATGACGGGACCGTCCCCACCGAAACGGAAGCGCTTGCCGACGGCCGGCTGACCGGGCCAGATCGCTTTCACGAGCTCCTCGCTCACGATGGCCACCGGCGGCACGCTCGCGTCGTCACGGTCGGTGAACGCGCGACCCTCCAACAGCGGAATCCCCATGGTGGCGAAGTAGTCGCCACCGATGACGTGGTAGAAGTAGCTGAACCCGTTGACAGGCAACGGCACGCCCGGGGCTATCGGCAGGATGCCTTGGGTGCCGCGATCGTAGCCGAACGGGACGTAGCGCGTGAGCGCGACTGATCGCACACCCGGCACCGCGGCGGCTCGCCGAAGCAGTTCGCGATAGAACTGCTGGCCACGCACGCTGTCGTAGCTCTGGCTGCGGAGCGCCGTGGAAAGCATCAGCAGGCTATCGGTCCGGAAGCCGAAGTTCATGCGAGTGGCGTTCGCCGAGCTCCGGACGAAGAGTCCGGCGCAGACGAGCACCACGACGGAGATCGCGATCTGCCCAGCCACGAGGGCCGAGCGCAGTCGCCGGTGGCCGACTGTCGCGGAGTTACCGGTGCCGGATCGGAGCACGTCGTGGAGGTTGCGTTTCCGCGCGGCCGATGCCGGAGCGAGACCAGCAGCGACCGCGGCGATGAGCGTCGCGACGGTCGTGAATGCGATGATGCGCCCATTCAACTCGATGCCCCACCGGATCGGAATGTCGGTCGCGATGTTGATGGACTCGATCGAACGAACGGCGCCGTAGGTCACCGCAACCGCACCGATGCCGCCGAGGAACGCGAGCAGCGTGCACTCGACGAGTACCTGTCGTACGAGACGCCACTGGCTGGCGCCGATTGCGGCACGAACCGCGAGGTCGCGGCCGCGGGCAACGACTCTCGCCAGGAGCAGGCTCGCGATGTTCGCACACGCGACGAGCAGAACGAGCATCACGAGCGTCATGAACATCGCCGCGATGCTCGGCGTGAGTTGAGACACCGTGATGCTCGGACGCGCGTACCGCTCAGGAACGAGCACTGCTGCGACGTTTCTGTTCGTGGCCGGATACGCGCGCTCGAGCTGCCGGGCTTTGAGGCGAACGGCCTCTCTGGCCTCGCTCACTGAAACGCCGGGTCTGAGTCGCCCGAATACGCTGACGGCGATGGCTGCGCGGTTTTCCAGCGTGGCGCCGTACGCGGGCCACACCTGTTCGATGGGCGCGACGCCGTCGATGTCCACGAGCGGCCTAACGCCGTGAAACTCCGGCGGCATCACGCCGATGACGGTCACCGGGTGATCGTTGATCGTGATGACGCGCCCGACCACGCCCGAATCGCCCGCGAAATGCGTCTGCCACCCCTTGTACGTCAGGACGATCGTCGGGTGTGCGAGCGCCCCACGATCCTCGTCGGGGTCGAAGGTCCGCCCGAGCAGCGGGCGGAGCCCCAGCGTGGAGAAGTAATTCGCGGTCGCATCGTCGATCCAGATCCGGTCCGCGCCGCGATCCGTGTCGAGCTCGACGACTCTGCTCGTGTAGGCGGCCAGTGACTCGAACAGCGTCGTGTCGGCCCGAAAGTCCCGAAAGTCGGGGAACGAGAGGTCATGCGGCTGCGGCAGTCCCTCCTCGGTGCGCCCGAGGACGACGAGGTTCGCGCCGTGGGTGCCCGGCAGCGGCTTGAACAGGAAGCTGTCGACGACGCTGTACATGGCGCCGGTGACGCCGATGCCTAACGCGAACGTGAGCCCGACGACGGCGACGAGCCCGGGGCTCCGCCTCAACGCACGAACCGCGACCCGAACGTCGCCCAGGACGTCGCTCGTGAGGTGTGCGCGCCGCGCGTTCGCCGCGTGCTTCTCATCCATGCTGCGAAGCGTGCGTCGCGCGAGATCGAC
>Ga0075420_100002619_pt1 | contig 15583 bp, 12 predicted proteins | sample SoiMetdeltSBSDD4_FD_75296 | JGI IMG/M metagenome (GOLD analysis project Ga0075420, IMG submission 75296) | Bulk soil microbial communities from a Populus tree surrounding site in Tennessee, USA - Soil MetaG P. deltoides SBSDD4 | ecosystem: Environmental > Terrestrial > Soil > Tree plantation... | reverse complement strand
GACGAGAACGGCTCGAACAGGAACGGCAGCCGGTCGGCCGGGATGTGACGCCCGTCGTTGGCGACTTCGATCTTCAGCGCACCGTCGTGCACCACCGTGCGGCAGCTGAGGTGGCCGCCCGGCGCGACGGCCTGCACGGCGTTGAACAGCAGGTTGATGAGGATCTGTCGCGTCGGCGTGGACGGCAGCGGCAACGGCGACTCGATGTCGTTGCGCCAGTCGAAGTCGATGTCCTTGGCCTGGGCGTCGGGCAGCAGCAGCGTGTGCGTGTCCTCGACGTCCTGCCGGGTCAGCGCGTGGCTCTCCACGCGGGCCTCGACGAGCAGCGCGGCGACCGTCTCCTGGATCTGGCGCAGCCCGCGCTCGATCAGCGAAAGCGTCTTGATCGTCATCGCGTCGTCCGGGCCGTGGCGCCGGAACGTACTGATGGTGTTGAGCATGCCGCCCAGCGGGTTGTTGATTTCGTGAGCGATGCCCGCGGTGAGCCGGCCGATGGCGGCGAGCCGGTCCGAGGCGACCATCTGCCTCTCCAGCGCCTCCTTCTCGCGCCGGCTGCGCAGCATGCGCTGGAACTCCTGCCCGAGGCGTCCGATCTCGTCGCGGCCGCGATAGCGGTTCACGTAGTGAAGGTCGCCGGGCACATGGCTGCCCACCTGACCCATGGCGTGCGCCAGGTCCACCAGCGGCCGGGCCACGAGCCGGCCCCAGAACCAGCCGGCCGGCAGCATGACCGCGAGCACGATGGCCGTCACGATGGCTGCTCGCTCGGCCAGTGCGACGAAGCGCGGGCGGAATACCGAGGCCGAATAGGCCATCACCAGCGTGCCCATCTCGACCCCGTCGTTCACGATCGGCTGCACCATGTAGAGCTTGCCGCTGGCAGGGGCCACCACGGCCGTGGGCGCCGTGCCGACGCCCTCGGCCACCGCCTGCTGCACGCTGGCGTATTCGGGATCGAGGTACACCGGGTTGGCGAGCATCGGGTATTCGGTGGGCCGGGTCGACACGTAGATCATGTGCCGGGCGTCCAGCACCATGACGATCTCGGCCGACTGCGCGGCGGCCGCGCCGGGCGTGGCTCGAAACGGCGCGTTGATGATCTCGTAGGCGCGCCAGGCGTCGTCGTGGACGATCGGCTCGACCAGGGTGTTGGCAAGCACGCGGGCGATGCCTTCCGAATGACCGATGAGGTCATTGCGCAGTTCGTCGCGTTCGCGCAGCACGAGGGCCGTGGTGACCAGCACGGCAGTGATCACCACGAGCGCACAGATCCGCAAGGGCGTCTTGTACGCCAGGCTCAGATCGCGCAAGCGGTTCACGGGGCATCCTCGCCAGACATGGGCGCCGGCGTTCGACCCGAGTCGCGAACCCCGTTCACGCGGCATCCACCACGCGGGACATCTCGCGCACGCCGTCGAACCACTCCACGCGCCCCGGCACGAAGCCGTCCAGGTTCAGTCGCTTCAGCAGCAGCTGGCCTTCGCGATCGGCCCTCATGCCGAGGAGTACCGCCTGCAGCGCGACCACGTCGGCCTCCGGCGCGCCAGCGCGCGCGACGAAAGGCGGGAAGCCGAACGGCTCGGAACGCTGCACGACGCGCGTGCGCGCGGTGAGCTCGGGATGCAGCAGGGCAAGCGTGTCCCACACATACCCGTCCACGGCGCCGCCCTGCGCCAGCCCGACGCCGACCGCATCGACCACCTTGCGATGACCCCAGGTGAAGAACGTGCGCGCGAAGAAGCTGCTCGGCGACTCCCTCATCTTGAGCAGAGAGTGCAGCGTGACCAGGTGGCCCGAATTCGAGTCCGGATCGGAATAGGCGAACACCTTGCCGCGCAGGTCGAGCAGCCCCTTCGTGGTCCGGTCGCGCGACGGCACGATGAGGTACGAGCGGTACAGCGGCTCGCCCTGGTACAGCGGCACCGCAAGGAGCCTCAGGTGCCGGCTGTTGCGAACGTACGGATAGCCGCACAGCCAGGCGAAGTCGATCTGCCCTTGCACCAGCAGCGCGACCACGTCCCGGTAGCTGCCGCGCTGGACGAACTCCACCGGCCGCCTCACGCGAACCTGGAGGTATGCACGCCACTGGTTGAGGAACGCCACCTGGTTGTCGAGGAACACGGGCGTGAGGCCGAAGCGCAATGGCGTCGCACCATCGACCGCGCGCGAGCCGCCGGGCCAGCAGGCCGCCCACGCTGCCGCCAGCACGGAGCGTCGTGGCAGGGAACACATCGCAAGACTCCTCCGCAGTCATGCCATTTTGAGACGACGGCCGATGCCAGGCGACCCGCATTTGTCCGCAGTCACCGCTCGGTAACGTGCCCGGCGCGTCCGGTTACCGATCGGTAACGCACGGCAGCGAACGGCATCCGGACCCCGCAGGGAAGCCGCGAGTAAACCCTCCGTGGTCTGCTTTGTGCAGAAGCACGGGGCATGGGCGGGACACGGAACGATGCACACGAGGGGGCCAGGAGGGGCACCCGTCAGCCGAACGCGGTCGGGAACCATCGCCTTGCGGCGTTCGCTCCCGTGTCGATGAGCGGCGCGGCATGTCTTCGCACGCGGCTGCGCAACGCCGCCTGCCGGCGCTGCGTCGATGCCTGCCCGGTGGAGGCGCTCACGGTCGGCCCGGAGGGGATCGAACTCGCCGGCGGGTGCTGTACGGGTTGCGGCCGCTGCCAGGCCGCCTGCCCGATGGGTGCGATTTCCGTCGACGGCTTCGAGCGCCTGGCGATCGCGATCGACCCGGCGCGCACCGATCCCCTCGTCGTCGACTGCATGCGGCAAAGCATGTCGGGCCCATGCGCGCCGGAAGTTCGCGTGCCTTGCGTGGGCGGGCTGTCGGGAGGTTCGTTGCTCGCGCTGTGCGCGCGGGTGCCGCAACGCACGGTGGTCATCGCCGACAACGGGCAATGTGCCTCCTGCGACAGCGGCGGCTCGATCCACCCGGCTGCTGCGACGCTGCAAGTCGTGGTCGAGCTCATGCGCGAAGCCGGCGTGCCGGACGAGCGACTGCCCCGCCTACAGGCGCGTGATGTCTGGGCACGGCGGGGCCGCGATTCATCCAGCGACGACCCGCTGCAGTCGCGTGGCCGCTTGCGGCGCGGCTTTCTCACCGCGCCCGCCCTCCCGCCACTCATCACGCTGCTGACCAGCGCAGCGCTGCGTTCACCATGCCATCGACGGAATGCCGATCGATCGTCGCGGCACTGGAGTCGCTTGCCCGGCACAGCGGCGCTCGCATGCCCGCGACCTTGCTCCATCGACTGGATGTGAACTCCGCCTGCCAGGGCCACCGGGTGTGCGCCTCGGCCTGCCCGACGGGCGCGCTGGTGCGCTACCGCGACGACGCTTCGCGTTGCATGGGCATCGCGTTCGACGCCGCGGCATGCATCGGCTGCGGACACTGTGCCGCCGTCTGCCCGCAGCGGGCGCTCGAGCTTCACCACGGCGGCGGGTCGGCCCATGCCGGCCACCGGCCGGTCACACGGTTCCTGCAACGCGAGTGCGACGACTGCGGTGCCCGCTTCGCCTCGACGGCCAGTGACCCCGAAACGCGCTGCGAGCGCTGCCGCAAGTCGGCGCAGCTGGCCCGCGCGGCCTTCACCACCTTGTTCTCCGCAAGACCTTGACTCCAGGGCATGGAGTGATTTCACGAGGAGCTTCGATGGACCTGCTCAAGACGATCACCTCGCGTCGCCGCTTCATGCAGGCGAGCGGCGCAGCCGGCGCGGCGGTCGGGACGGCCCACTTCGGCGGGCTGGCCACCCTGTCGCCGGCGCAGGCGGCGGGAACGCCCGCCGGCGACGCCAAGACCGTGGTGAACAAGAGCATCTGCGCGCAGTGCCCGGCGCGTTGCGGGATCGAGGTCTACACGACCGGCGGCCGCGTGCACGCCATCTACGGCAACCCCGAGCATCCGATCTCCAACGGCAAGCTGTGCCCGAAGGGCCACCTGGGCATCTACATGCTCTACGACCCGGATCGCATCAAGGGTCCGATGAAGCGGACCAATCCGAAGAAGGGCCGCAACGAGGACCCCAAGTGGGTGCCCGTTTCCTGGGACGAAGCGCTCGACACCGTGGCCGCCCGTCTCAACATCCTGCGCGAGAAGACCGAGGCGCACCGCTTCGCGCTGCTGTTCGGACGCGGCTGGGGCGCTTCCGAGGTGGGCGTGCCCATCAACAGCTTCGCCGCGCTCTACGGCTCGCCGAACGTCGGCATCGGCCATTCGTCGCTGTGCTCGGACGGCTCGGTGCTCTCCAAGCAGTGCACCGACGGCAACGCGTCGTACAGCTCGTACGACTACCGCCACGCCAACTACCTGCTGATGTTCGGCGCGAACTTCCTCGAGTCGTTCCGCCCGTACAACAACAACATGCAGGTGTGGGGCTACATCCGCGGCGAGAAGGCGCCGAAGACGCGCGTCACGGCAGTGGATGTGCACATGAACCAGACGCTGTCGGCGGCGGACCGCGCGCTCATGCTGAAGCCCGGGACCGACGGGGCCCTGGCGCTGGCGATCGCGCACGTCATGCTGACGGAGGGCCTGTGGGACCGCGCCTTCGCCGGCGACTTCAGGGACGGCACGAACCTTTTCAAGCCCGCACAGACGGTGGACCCCGCCGCCTTCGAGGCCAAGTGGGTGCACGGCCTCGTCGATTGGTGGAATGCGGAGGTGAAGGACCGCACGCCGAAATGGGCGGCCAGCGTCACCACGCTCGCCGAGAAGGACATCCTCGCGACGGCCCGCGAGTTCGGCACCACGCGGCCGGCCATCGCGCTCTTCGAGCGCGGCGCGCACACGCACAGCAACGGCGTCTACAACGGCATGGCGATCCATGCGCTCAACGCGCTCGCCGGGTCGATGTTCGCCGAGGGCGGGCTGGCCTACCAGATGGGCCCGTCCTACGGACCCATGCCGGTCAAGGAGGACGACTTCAAGGATGCGCTGTCCAAGCCCACGCAGCCGCGCATCGACCTCAAGGGCCATCCCGACGGGTATCCGCTGGCCAAGAACATGATCCAGGAGATCCCGAAGAACCACCTGGCGGGCAAGCCTTACAAGCTCGACACCGTCATGTTCTACATGACCAACCCGGTGTTCTCCTCGCCCAACGCGAGCGAGTGGGAAGCGATGATGAAGGAGGTCTTCGTCATCGACACATCGCCGTTCCCGAGCGAGACCTCCGTGTACTCCGATCTGCTGCTGCCGGACCACACCTACCTGGAGCGGCTGCAGGACGCGCCCACCTACCCCTTCCAGGGCTTCCCCCTCACGCAGCTGCGCACGCCGGCGATCAAGCCGCTGTACGACACCAGGTACTTCGCCGACACGCTGATCGAGATCGGCAAGCGCATCAAGGCGCCGATGGCCGCCCTCTACAAGGCCATCGACAACTCGGAGAACATCATCCGCCACCTCGCCAAGGGGTTCGAGAAGGATCCGGGCGACAACGGCGTCAACAGCTTCGAGACGTGGAAGGAGAAAGGCGTCTGGTACAAGAAGCCGTACCACTGGCGCCAGGTGCGCGGCGAGTTCTTCGAGTGGGACGGCAAGGCCTACGCCAAGGCGATGAGCGCCGACGACGTCAAGGCCAAGCTGCTGAAGACGCCCTCCGGCAAGTTCGAGCTGAAGTCGGGCTACCTGCAGAAGAACGCGGAGTACGTGGCCAAGGCCACCGGGCTGCCAGCCGAGCGCGCGGGCTTTCCCCAATGGGTGGAACCGAAGCACACGGGCGGCGGCGACCTGCATTTCATCACCGCGAAGAACGCGATGCACGCCGAAGGCCGCACGGCCAACCTGCCGCACGCGATCACGCTCATGCAGCCGGCGGTGGGCGGCAAGCGCCAGGTGATGATGGAGATGCATCCGAAGGCCGCACGGGACCGCGGCATCCGCGACGGCGACACGGTCAAGGTGACCACCGACCTCGGCAGCATCGAGGCCGTCGTGCGCGTCACCGAACTCACGCGGCCGGACACGGTGTTCCTGCCCTTCGAGCACGGCCACTGGGCGCACGGCCGGTGGGCCAAGGACCGCGGCTCGCACGTCGACTCGATCATCGGCAACCAGTCGGACCGGATCACCGGCATGGCGAACTACTACGCCGTGAAAGTGCAGATCGAGCGGGCCTGACCCACCAACTCAAGGAGACATCGAAATGGCAAAGTGGGGAATGGTCATCGACCTGGAGAAGTGCGCCGGCTGCCAGGCGTGCACGACGGCGTGCCAGATGGAGAACACGCGTCAGCCGGGCGAGAACTGGCAGGACGTCCTCTACTACACCGAGGGCGAGCAGCCCTCGCCGCAGTTGAAGTGGTTCCCGCGGCCGTGCATGCACTGCGAGGAGCCGTCGTGCGCCGCGGTATGCCCGACGAAGGCGACCTACAAGGACCAGGACGGCTTCGTGCTCATCGACTGGAACAGGTGCATCGGCTGCAAGTTCTGCATGGTCGCGTGCCCGTACGGCGTGCGCTTCTACACCGACGAGAAGCCGGCGGTCGAGCCGAACGTCAAGGGGGTGTTCCCCTCGAACGAGGGCAGGCAGTGGAATCCGCCGTGGAAGATGCCGGACGCGACCGAGGATCCCACCCGCGGCGTGGGTGTGCAGCCGCCGGGCGTCGTCTCGAAATGCACGTTCTGCACCCACCGCGTCTCGAAGGCGCCGGCGGGCACGATCGACCTGGATCCGGACAACCCGGCAACGCGTGACTTCACGCCGGCTTGCGTCGTCACGTGCGCACCAGGGGCTCGCACGTTCGGCGACCTCAGCAACCCGAACAGCCGGGTCAGCAAGCTATTACCTGGCCGGTGGCGGCGCTGCCGCCGTGCCGTCCAACCGCGTCACCCACAAGGCTTGAGGAGTCGCTCGCGATGAATGCTCGCAACCAAACCCGCGGCGCCGTGGACGGCGTCCTCGCGGTCGCTGCCATCGGACTGGCGATCAGCCTCGCCGTGGCCTTCACTCACCTGATCTCGCAGGGACACGCATCGTTCAACACGGCGAGCAGCGGAGTGACCTGGGGCCTCCCGGTCGTCACCTACGTGTTCTTCGCGCTCACCTCCACTGGGCTCACGCTGGTGGCGTCGCTTGCGCTGGTGTTCGGCCTGAAGGCGTTCTATCCGATTGCCAAGCGCTGCATCTGGCTGTCGATCGCCTCCATCGTCGCCGGCTTCGCTTCGCTCGCGCTCGAGCTGGGGCATCCCTTCCGCATGATCTGGGCGATCCCGCTGAACTTCCAGTACCAGTCGCCGCTGCTGTGGATGGGGGTCTTCTACGCGACCTTCCTCGTCCTCGGGCTGCTGAAGTTCCGCAGGATCCACGGCGGCGACTGGGACAGCCAGGGCAGCCGCACGCTCGGGATCGCGGCGCTCACCGCCGAAGTGTTCGCCGCGCTGACGCTGGGCAGTGCCTTCGGGATGATGGCGATGCGTCCGTTCTGGTTCGGACCCGAGGTTCCGGTCAACTTCCTGCTCTCGGGTGCCACCACCGGGGCTGCGTTCGCCGTGCTGATCACCTACATCGCCCATGGCGGCTTGGAGCGCATGCCGCAGAAGGTGCGCAGCGTGATGACCGGCGCCATGCCGAAGGTGCTGGCAACCGCCGTGGCACTCTACTTCCTCATGACGCTCTACCGCATGGTGAATGGCCTGTGGAGCAACGCCGACGGCCTGCAGGTCTGGGACGTCATCGTGCGCAGCCCTCTGTACTGGCTCGAGATGGCCGCCCTCGTGGTCGCGTTTCTGTTGATGGTCGGTCCCGACACGCGCGCCCGGGGCCCGATGCAGGTGGGAGCGGCGCTGCTGACCCTCGTCGCGGCATTCATCGGCCGCTATGAGTTCGTGATCGGTGGACAGCTCGTTCCGCTGTTCAAGGGAGCATGGGTGCCGGGGCTGATCGACTACGTGCCTTCGCTCGCCGAATGGATGCTGACGATCATGGCCCTGTCGATCACGTTCCTGGTGTACGCGATGGGCGAACGCATGCTCGACCTGTCGGCGGCACCGGGGCCAGACACGCAGGACGCGGCGCCGGACGCGCGCATCGACGCGCCGCTTCCTCGCGCGGCTTGAGGGGCGCTCGGCGTCATGGATGCACGAAGCCACAGCGAGCTCTCCGCGCGGGCGGATCTCTACCTCTGCCTTTCGCGGGCGTTCATGACGCCCCGCGATCCCGCGCTCGCGCAGGCCATGCGCGAGGTGTTGCCTGAGGACCTGGACGACCTGGCGGCACAACTGGACCTCGACATCGCTGCGCCGCTCGAGGCGTACCGGGCGGCCATGCGGCGCCTGGGCGACCCGCTCGCGCTGCTGCAGCTCTACAGCGCCACCTTCCTCGCGCCACCGACCGTGGCGTCCATCAATGCGGGCCGCTACTTGGACGGCGCGCTGAACGGAGGCAGCGTGCGCGCCATGGAGGAGGCCTACCGGCTTTGCGGCGTCGAGCGCGACGAGGGATTTCACGACCTCGCCGACCATGTCTGCGTTCAGCTCGAGTTCGTCGGGCGGCTTTACGCCGCCGAAGCCCGGTGGCCGGGCGGCGAAGCGGACGGCGAACCGCTGCCTGTGGCGGCCGGCGCGTTCCTGGCGGCGTACCCGATGCGCTGGGTGGATCGCTTCTGTGCCGATCTCGAGAGCGCCTGGTCGCCGCGTGAACTGCCTCCCAGCCCGTACCTCGCGCTCGCCCGGATCCTCCGGCAGGCGGTCGTTTGCCATTCCGTGGTTCCGCACGCGTGCCCTTCCAGCGCCGTGCGCCGGCAGGCCGCGATCGATCGCGCGCGCGCGAAGTACGCCGGACGTGGCATCACGCACGAGGACATGGCTCGGATTCGACAGAAGCTCGAGGCGCGCGGGTTGTCCACGGGCCACTTGCCGGCTCCGCCCGGACTGCGCGGCGAGCCCATGGGCGCCGCGAGCGAGCGGTTGCCGGACGTTCGTTGAACGTCCGGCAAGCGATGCATGGTCATGTCGGCACCCCGTCCCGGTCTGCGCGACCGCTTCGGCCGAACCGTGGACTACCTGCGCGTTTCGGTCACCGATCGCTGCGACCTTCGCTGCACCTACTGCATGCCGCGGGGCTACAACGATTTCGAGGACCGGGACCATTGCCTCGACGATGACGAGATCGTGCGCATCGTCGGCGTGTTCGCCGCGCTCGGCGTGCGCCGGGTGCGACTCACGGGCGGCGAGCCGCTGCTGCGGCGCGGGCTCGTCGCACTCGCCGGCCGGCTTGCGCGGCTGCCCGGCATCGAGGACCTGTCGCTCAGCACCAATGCCACCCGCCTGACCCACCTTGCCGAGCGTTTGCGGGCGGCCGGCGTGTCGCGTCTCAATGTCAGCCTCGACTCGCTTCGTGGCCATCGCGTGGAAAGCATCACCGGCCGCGACGTGCGGGATCGCGTGGTTGACGGTCTGATGGCGGCTCGGCGTGCGGGGTTCTCGCCCATCAAGGTGAACATGGTCGTGCAGCAGGGCGTGAACGACGACGAGATCGAGGACATCGCGGCGTTCTGCGGGGAGCACGACTTCATCCTCCGGCTGATCGAGACCATGCCAATCGGCGATGCCGGACGCCGCGCCGCGTACACGGACCTGCAGCCGATCCGCCGCCGGCTGCAGCAGCGGCTTGGCCTCCTGGATGCCGCGATGCCCGGCGGCGGGCCGGCGCGCTACCTGAAGTCGCCCGACGGGCGCTTCACCATCGGCTTCATCACTCCCCGGTCGCAGCATTTCTGCGAGACGTGCAACCGCGTCCGGCTGTCCGTCGACGGGACGCTGTACATGTGCCTGGGGCAGGAGTACGGGGCGCCTCTGCGACCGTTGCTGCGCTCGCGCGCCAGCGATACCGAACTCACCACCGCCGTTCTGAACGCGATCGAACTGAAGCCGCAGCGCCATGATTTCAACCAGTCGCCGGGCAAGGTGGTGAGGGTCATGGCGCGAACTGGAGGATGACCTGCGACGCCGGTGGCCGTCCCGGCCTGCTCAGGACCGTGGCCCGCCGAAGCGGTGATCCGCCTCGCGGCGGAACTCGCTGGGCGTCACGCCGTTGATCTCGAGGAACCGGTGGCTGTTGGCGCTGGAGCCGGGGGGCCGTACTTCTTCAGCAGGCTCCTCGCAGGGTTGCCATGCGGCCCGCGGCACGCACGCGCACTTCTACAATGCGTCCCCCCAGGGCCGCCCGCCGGCTGCAGGCGGCCTGGGCACTGCCGAGCTTCCGACCCAACGACACGCACCCCATGTCCACCGCAACCCTCTTCCTGCAGCCCGCCGCTGCACCGCACGCCGCCGTCGCCCCCATCGTCGGCAACCGCGTCGAGCTGCAACTGATGACCACGCTCCAGTGCAACCTGAAGTGCAGCTACTGCTCGATCACGCAGGGCGACGTGCGCGGCTCGCAGGGGCGTGTCAGCTACAGCTTCGAGCAGCTCGACGCCTTCATCGACCGGCAGCTGTCCGGCAAGGACGTGTACGTCACCTTCTACGGCGGCGAGCCGACGCTGAACCGGCCTTTCATCGAAGAGCTGATGCGGCGGCGTCCGCAATACCGCTACCAGCTGCAGACCAACGGCACCCTGCTCGACGACCTCGCGCCGCAGGTGCTGCGGCGGCTGTCGAACGTGCTCGTCTCGATCGACGGCGGGCCGGCCGTCACCGACAGCTACCGCGGCAAGGGCATCTACCGCCGCATCCTGGCCAACATCGAGCAGGTCCGCGCGCAGCTGGGCGGCACGCTGACCGCGCGCGTGACCTGGTCGGACGCGGACATCGGCTTCGAGGAGCTCGACGCGCTGACGCGCACCTTCGACTACGTCTATTTCCAGTTCGTCGCCGGCGACGCCTACGACGCCGAATCGATGCGCAAGCGCAAGGCGGTACTGGACCGCCTGGTGCAGCGCTTCTTCGCCGACACCGTCGCGGTCTATCCCTTCATTCCGCTGATGGGCACGGTGCGCAACAAGCTCTTCCCGGCGCGCGCGCACGAGCAGTGCCACGGCCGGGCGCAGTGCCGCGTCTCGACGCACATCCTCAACGTCATGCCCGACGGGCGCATCTATCCCTGCCCCGACCTCATGCACCTGCCCGAGACCCAGACCGGCGATGTCAAGGCCAACTGGCTGCGTCCGAGCCCCCTGCAGCAGCATCCGGCCATGCCCTGCGGCGGCTGCGAGGCGCAAGCCTGGTGCCGCGGCAACTGCATGAAGAACCTGCACCTGGGTTACGTCGCCGGCGACGAGGCCTGGCGCACCAAGGTGACCGACCCCATCTGCGAGCTGGTGCGCCACCTCGGCCGCGCGATCGACCGCCACGACGCGGCGGGCTGGTGCGCGCGCCTGCCACCGGCGCAGCGCGACCGGCTGCTGCAGGCCGAGGTGTACGACTACGTCGAGATCATGCCCTGATGCACGCGCGCGGGCGCTTCCGTGCTACCGCGTGGCGGGCGTCGCCCGGCGCACCGAGCTGCGTGCCGGCGCGCGGTCCCGCGAGCCGGCCGTCGCCGGGGCCGCGGGCTCCTCGGGCGCCGAGCCGGATTCCGGGTTGCGCAGGCGCGCGATCATGAAGTCGGCAGCCTGGGTCACGTGCTGCCGAGCCATCTTCTCCGCCGCGGCACCGTGGCCCTGGGCGACCGCGGCGAGCATGGCCTCGTGCTGGTCCCAGATGTCGCGCGGGCGCTCGTCGCGCATGAGCACCTCGCCCATCACGCGCTGCGTGTACGTCCACTGCGCGTACATCGCGGGCGCAATGAGAGGGTTCTCCGCCAGCTCGTAGATGAAGTCGTGGAATTGCCGGTCGGCGGCGATCATGGCGGCGACCGACTTGCTCTTCACCGCGCGGCGGCCGCGCTGGATGAACGCCGGCCCCAGCTTGCGCGCGCGCTCCGCATTGACCTCCGCCGCCTTGCGGAACGCCAGCCCTTCCATCACCGAGCGGACCTCGTACATGCTCTGCACGTAGTCCAGGTCCAGCGGCGCGACGATCAGGCCACGGCCCGGCGCATCGCGCAGCACGCCCTCGTTGCGCAGCAGCAGCAGCGCCTGCTGCACCGGCTGGCGCGACACGCCCAGCACCTGCGCGATCTGCTCCTGGATGATGCGCTCGCCAGGGGACAGCTTGCCTTCCGTGATCTCGTTGAGGATCGCGTCGTGCACCTGCTCGACGAGCTTCGGTTGGGCGGCCAGTTCCTTCATGGTGGCCAGTATAGGAGGGGCAGTGCCGGATGCGGAATTCGGCATCCGGCACGCGGACCGGCGCCACGGACGACGCCTGACGGTGGCCTTCCTCGCGCGTCACCCGGCGCGCCAGCGCCGCTCGGCCTGGTCCCAGGCGTCCAGCGGCTGCAGATCGGGCACCCAGGCGAGCCCGGACTTGGCGTCCGACGAGACGGCCTCGGGGGTCACGAGCACGTCCAGCAGCGCCGGCCGGTTGGCGAGCGCGCGCTCGATCGCCGCGGGCAGGTCCTCCGCGCGCTCGACGCGCTCGGCGTGCAGGCCGAACGCACGGGCCATCGCGGCGTGGTCGGCGAACTGCAGGCGCGTGCCCACGACCTTGCCGTGCGTCTCCAACTGGTCGCGCACCTCGATGGCCCAGCTGCCGTTGTTGGCGACCACGATCAGGACTGGCGCGCGGTGGCGCACCGCGGTGTCGATCTCCATCGCGTTGAAGCCGAAGGCGCCGTCACCGGTGGCGACGACCACCGTGCGATCGGGCAAGGCGAGGCTGGCCGCGATGCCGAACGGCGTGCCCACGCCGATGCAGCCGAGCGAGCCGGGGTCGAGGTAGGTGGTGGCCGGCAGCCCGACGCGAGCGAAGCTGAGGAAATCCCCGCCGTCGGCCACCAGCACCGCGTCGGCCGGCAGCGCCTCGCGCAGCGCGGCGAGCAGCCGGTTGGGATGCATGAGCCCGTCGCGGCCCGCCGGCGCATCCTTCATCGACGCCGCCAGCTTCGCCGCGCGCTCGAGGTGCTTGCTGCGCGCGGCACGCGCCCATTCGCGGTCGGTGGCCGCCGCGCGTCCCTCGCTCGCCCCGAGGATGGCGTCGAGCGCGGCAGCCGGTGTCGCGAACACCTCGGCCGTGCCGCGCCGGTTGTCTCGAAGCTCGGCCGCCGTGTCGGCGATGCGCAGGAACCTGGCGTCGCCGAACACCGCCGGCGACCCGTACGCGAGCTGGAAGTCGAGGCGGCGCCCGACGGTCACCACGAGGTCCGCTTCGGTCATCACGGTGCCGCGCATCGCCGCGACCACCGCCGGATGGTCGTCGGGCACCAGGCCCCGGCTCTCGCCCGTGTCGAGATAGAGCGCACCCAGACGCTCGAGCAGGCGCGCCAGTTGCGGACCGGCGCCGCGCGCCCCGCGCCCCGAAATCACGAGCGGCCGCCGCGCGGCGAACAGCAGGTCGACGGCGCGCTGCACGGCGGCGGGGTCGGGCATCAGCCGGTCGCGCGGCCGGGGCTGCAACTGCTCGGGCAGTTCGAGGACGCGCGGCACCTCGGAGCGCAGCGTGTCCACCGGGAAGTCCAGGTAGGCGGGCCCGGGCTCGCCGCCTTGACCGAGCGCGCGTGCCACCGCTTCATCGAGTTCCTGCAGCACCAGCTCGGGCTGGCGCACGGTGCGCGCGTAGCGCGTGAGCGGACGCACGAACTCGGTGTGAGCCATGTCCTGCAGCGCGCCACGGTTCTCCTGCGCGCGCGGAGGCGTGCCGGACAGGACGAGCACCGGCGCCTTGGCCACGTGGGCATTGGCGATGCCCGTCATCGCGTTGGTCACGCCGGGACCCGCGGTGACCAGCGCCACGCCCAGGCCGCCAGTGAGCTCGGCATGGGCGTGCGCCATGTACACGGCGGCGCGCTCGTCGCGCACGTCGACGATGCGGATACCTTCCGCGTCGAGCCGCATCCACAGCGGCATGATGTGGCCGCCGCAGAGGGCGAACACGCGGTCGACGCCGCGCGCCTTGAGCAAGCGCGCGACGAGCGCCGCGGCCGAGCGTTCCGAGACGGTCTGGATCATGGGACTCCTCGTTGAAACGGGCGGCTTGCAGGAACGAGCTCAGCTGCGTTCGCGCAGCCAGCACGCGATGGACGGCGCGAGCACCTTCTGCGCCTTGCCGCCCACGAAGGTGCCGATGTGCCCCCCGGGCACCGCGAGCTCGCTGTAGTCGGTCGTGCCGAAGACGCCCTGCAGGCCGCGCGAGCAGGCGTTCGGGATGATCACGTCGCCCTCGGCGTAGACGTTGAGCACCGGCATCGTGATGCGTCCCAGGTCCACCCGGCGCTCGCCCAGCACGAGCTCGCCGCGCACCAGCTTGTTGGCCTGGTACAGGTCCTTGAACCACTGGCGCATCACCTCGCCGGGGTGCCCCGGCCGGTCCGCGATCCAGCGCTCCATGCGCAGGAAGTTCAGCAGCTTCGCCTCGTCGTCGAGGATGTCGACCAGCTCGGTGGTGTACTTGGTGACATTGGACACCGGGTTCATCATCAGGAACGCGAAGCCCACCAGCGCGCCCGGCGCCACGCCGACCGTGTCGACCAGCCGGTCGATGTCCTCGGGCGTCACGGCTCGCGCCCACAGATTCATGTAGCCGGCGCCGGTCTCCGGCCGATCCCGGTCGCCGTGGAAGTCGATCGGCGTGACCGTCAGCACCAGGTTGCGCACCTTGTGCGGGAACAGCGCCGCATAGCAGGTGGTGAAGACGCCGCCCTGGCAGATGCCGAGCAGGTCGACCCGGTCCACCCCGTGGCGCGCGCGGACCGTGTCGACGCAGTCGTCCAGGTAGCCCGACACGTAGTCGTCGATCGTGAGCCACCGGTGCGCGCGCGTCGGATGGCCCCAGTCGACCATGTAGACGTCGAGTCCTTCGGCCAGCAGCTTGCGCACGAACGAGCGCTCCGGCTCGAGGTCGATCATCGGGTAGCGCCCCACCAGCGCATAGGCGAGCAGCACCGGCACGCCGGTGGGCGCGGCGCCCACCGGGCGATAGCGGTACAGGCGCACCATGTCCTGGCGCCACACCTCGTCCTTCGGCGCGGTCGCGATGGCGAGCTGGTCCTCGGTCAGCGCCGCCAGGCGCCGGCTGCCGCGCGCGATCTTCTCGCTCGCCTCGCGCAGCTCGCGCAGCAGGCCGTCGGCGGTCAGGCGCACGGGGGAAGCGGCGCGCGACGCGGCCGCCGGGCGGGAACGGGACACGGTCATTGGACGATCCTCTGCGCTGCGCGCTCCGGGATGAGCGCTTCGGAGGGGCCGTGCGCACTCATGGCTCGCCCCCCTCCTTCACACGCCGGCGCCGCGCCGGCGCCTTGGCCGGGCGCGCGGCCTGCGGCGCGCGCGGCACAGGCGGCGCCGACCTTTGCGGGCCGGCCACCGCGGTGTCGCGGGATGCCGCTGGACGCGCGTCGGCTGCGGCCGCGGACGTCACGGCCTGGGCCGGCGGCGTGCCGGCTGCGGCCGCATCGCCGGCCAGGGGTCCCTTGCGCAGGCGCCGCAGCTGGCGCTTCAGCTCCTGGATCTCGCGGTACGCGTCGTCCAGCTCCGTGCGCGTCGGCACGTCGAGCGCGGCGCTCACGATCGCCACCACGCGCTGCTG
>Ga0075420_100002618_pt1 | contig 15583 bp, 15 predicted proteins | sample SoiMetdeltSBSDD4_FD_75296 | JGI IMG/M metagenome (GOLD analysis project Ga0075420, IMG submission 75296) | Bulk soil microbial communities from a Populus tree surrounding site in Tennessee, USA - Soil MetaG P. deltoides SBSDD4 | ecosystem: Environmental > Terrestrial > Soil > Tree plantation... | reverse complement strand
CCGAGATCGATGACGCTCTTCTCGGTCAGCGCCGAGGTCGGACATGCCTGGACGCAGGCGCCGCACGACACGCATTCGGAGGAGAGGAAGTCGGTACCCCCCGGGCTGATCGCCGACTCGAGGCCGCGACCGGCGACGGTGAGCGCGAAGGTGCCCTGGGTCTCCGCACACGCGCGGACGCAGCGCGAGCACACGATGCAGGCGGCCGGGTCGTAGGCGAAGTACGGGTTGGTCTCGTCGTACGACGCGTGCTGGCGGGCGGGCTCGCGCCTCGGATAACGGACCTCGGCCACGCCCACCGTCGCGGCCAGCGCCTGCATCTCGCAGTTGCCGCGGGCGCAGCCGGCGCAGTCGGCGGGATGGTCGGTGAGGTACAGCTCCATGACCCCACGCCGCAACCGGCCGAGCTCGTCGGACTGGGTGGTGACGACCATGCCGTCGGTGCACGGTGTCGTGCAAGATGCCGGGGTGCCGCGCACCCCGTCCACCTCGACCAGACACATGCGACACGACCCGAACGCCTCGAGGGAGTCGGTGGCGCACAGCTTCGGGACGTTGATACCGGCCTCGCCGGCCGCCCGCATCACAGACGTACCGGCGGGGACCTCGACGGTCCGGCCGTCGACGGTGACCCGCATAGTCTCGGTACCGCGTCCGGCGGGGGTGCCGAGGTCCGCCTCTGGAACGTATGTCACCTTGCCCCCTGGTGCTGCTCGGCGGGGTCCGCGAAGTCCTCGGGCCAGTGTCGCAGCGCGCTGCGGACCGGCATCGGGGTCAGGCCGCCCATGGCACACAGCGACCCCTTTGTCATCGTCTCGCATAGATCATCCAGAAGGATGAGGTTGGCGTCGATATCGCGGCCGGCGAGCACCTCGTCCATCACGTCCACGCCGCGGGCCGAGCCGATCCGGCACGGCGTGCACTTCCCGCAGGACTCCGCGCGACAGAACTCGAACGCGAAGCGTGCCATCCGGGCCATGTCCACGGTGTCGTCGAAGACCACGATGCCGCCGTGGCCGACCATCGCGCCGATGCCGGCGAACTCCTCGTAGTCCAGCGGGGTGTCGAACTGCTGGGGTGGCACGTAGGCGCCCAGCGGGCCGCCGACCTGCACGGCGCGTACCGGGCGGCCGGACCGGGTACCGCCGCCCCAGTCCTCGACCAGCTCGCGCAGGGTCACCCCGAACGGCAGCTCGACGATGCCTCCGCGGGCGACGTTGCCGGCCAGCTGGAACACTTGCGTGCCCAGTGAGCGGCCACGCCCCAGCTCGGCGTACGACGCGCCGCCACCGGCGACGATCGCGGGCAGGGCGCACAGCGTGAGCACGTTGTTGACGAGCGTGGGCTGACCGAACAGCCCCGAGACCGCGGGAATCGGCGGCTTGGCACGGACCTCACCGCGCTTGCCCTCGAGGCTGTCCAGCATCGAGGACTCCTCGCCGCAGATGTAGGCACCGGCGCCCACCCGTACGTGCAGGTCGAACCGGACCCCGCTGCCGAGCACATCCGCGCCGAGGAACCCCTGTGTGTAGGCGAGGTCGATGGCCCGGCGCAAGGTGGCTACGGCATGCGGGTACTCCGAGCGGACGTAGACGTAGCCCTCGGTGGCGCCGACCGCGTAGCCGGCGATCGTCATGCCCTCGATGAGGGTGAACGGGTCGCCCTCCACGATCATCCGATCCGCGAACGTGCCCGAGTCGCCCTCGTCGAAGTTGCAGCACACGAACTTCTGGTCCGCCTCCGTACCGACTACCGTGCGCATCTTGATGCCGGCTGGGAAGCCGGCGCCGCCGCGGCCGCGCAGACCCGAGGCGACGACCTCCTCGACGACCTGCTCCCGGGCCATCGACAGGGCTTTGCGCAGGCCGTCCCAGCCACCGTGGTCGGCGTACGACGACAGCGAGGTCGGCTCGATCACGCCGACGCGGGCGAAGCTGACCCGCTGCTGCCCGGCCAGCCAGGGGTGCTCGTCGACGACGCCGATGCACTTCTGATGGCCGGCGCCTGCGGCAACGATGTCAACGACGTCGGCCGGGGTGACCTCCGCGAACCCCACCCGGCCCGCATCCGTCTCGACCTCGACCAGTGGCTCCGCCCACAGCATGCCGCGCGAGCCGTTACGGCGAACCTCCGCACCGGCCGCGGCCAGCGCCGCGGCGACCTCGTCCGCGCCGACCGACACTGCGGAAGCGTCCTGGGGAACCCACCAGACCGGGCTCACGGCAGCCAGTCCTGCGTCAGCGCCGACAGCCGGTCCGGGTCGAGCCTCCCCACCAGGCGCCCGTCGACGGTGCCCGAGGGGCCGAGCGCGCAGTTGCCGAAGCAGAACACGTGCTCCACTTCGGTGTCGGGACCGTAGTCCCCGGCGGCAGCGGCGTCGCGCGCGGCGGCGTACAGCGTCTCGGCGCCTACGGCCTGGCACGCCTCACCCCGGCACAGCGCCACGATGTGAGATGGCACCGGGGCGGTGCGGAAGTCCTTGTAGAACGAGACAACTCCGTGCACATCGGCCACCGAAAGGTTGAGCACCTCGGCGATGGCGATCACGTCGGCGCGGTCGATGTACCCGAACTCCGCCATCACGTCGTGCAGGATCGGCATGAGCGGCCCGCGATCCTCGAGCCGGGCCGCCGCGATAGCGCGCACGATGTCGACGCGGGCGCCCAAATCCGCGGTCGGCGGCTCACGCACCATCTGTCGATGGTATGCCCGGCGCCCCTGGTCGCCGCCAGAGCGCTTCCACCAGGGGGAATCCGGCGCGTGCGGGTTCCGACCGATGTGGAGCAAGATGGGTCTCGTGGGACGCGTAACGGACCGACGGACGATCGTGCACATCGACGCGGGCGCGGACCATCGCGCCCGGTTGGACAGCCTCGCAGTCGAGGAACCGCTGGAGATCCGGGTCGGCCACGTCGGCGAAGCACACCGGCCGCTCGCGGTCACCATGCGTACGCCGGGCGACGACATCGACCTCGCGCTCGGCTTCCTCTTCACCGAAGGGCTGATTCGCTCGGCGGACGACGTGAAGACCGCGCAGTTGTGCGCGGGATCGGATACCCCGAACACCTACAACGTGGTCGACGTTGCACTCGGGGCCGACGTACCCCCGCCCGACACCGACCCCAGCCGGAACTTCTACACGACCAGCTCGTGCGGCGTGTGCGGCAAGGCGAGCATCGACGCGGTCCGCACCCGGTCGATGTTCTCGCCTGCCGACGACGCGATCAGTGTGCCGCCCGAGACGCTCGCCGGCCTGCCGACCGCATTGCGGGCCGGCCAGCGCGGGTTCGACCGCACCGGCGGGGTCCATGCGGCCGGGCTGTTCACGGCCGCGGGGGAGCTGGTCACGCTGCGCGAGGACGTCGGGCGGCACAACGCCGTCGACAAGGTCGTGGGTTGGGCGCTGCGTAACGGGCGGCTACCGCTGGCCGGGCACGTGCTGCTGGTTTCCGGGCGGGCCAGCTTCGAGTTGACGCAGAAGGCCTGGATGGCCGGCGTACCGATGCTGGCCGCGGTGTCCGCGCCGAGCACGCTCGCCGCCGATCTGGCGGCCGAGGCGGGCATCACGCTGGTCGGTTTTCTGCGGGGCGAGACCATGAACGTGTACGCCCACCCACACCGGATCGCGTACGAGCCTGCCGTGCGTTGACCGCGATCATTGCGCACGGCTCGGCTTGGTTCTGCGGGACCGGCGCCGGCGACCCGGCCGCACCTCCGGCCAACCGTCCAGAGTGGACGGTGGTACGGCGCCGGCGAGGACCTCGTCCATCAACAGCGCGAGCGAGTACGCGGGATCCGCCCGCAGTGCCCGCTCGACAGCGACCAGGGCCAGCGCACCCTGCCCGGCCCGCCACGCGGCGAACGCCACCAGGCTCGCCGGCGCCGGTACGAGGTCCGGCTCCGCCCGGCGTACCGCCTCGGACCACAGGCCGACGTGCGGCTCGGGTTCGACGATCTGCCGCCAGGCGAAGTCGCGTACCTCGGTCGACGTGAGCAGCAACGTCAACCAGGCCACGTCGTCGTCACTGGGCCGCTCGCCTTGCCGGTAGCGGGCGAGCGCCTCGGTCACCGCCTGTTCCCCGATCGCGGTCGTCATCGAGTCCACCTCGGCCGGCGAACCCGCCGGGGCGAGCAGGCCGAGCAGCCGTACCTCGGCCCGGGCGGTGGCCTGCCGCATCGACTCCCGCGTCAGCCCGCCGACCGGCGCCAATTGCCGGACCAGCGTTTCCCGATCGGGCAGCGCCACCTGACCGGCGTACGCGAACGTGGCCGCGACCGGGCTCTTGCTGACATCGAACGGCGTACCGTCCGGCGGGCAGCAGTCCGGGTTCTCGCAGACGTACGACCAGTACCTGCCGTCGGTCACCCGGAGTACATCGTGGACGGTCAGCCCGGCAGCGACGAACGCGTCGGCGGCCACCCCTACCGCGGGGTCAACCCGGTCCGGCGGGCCGTAGCCGATCACGGCGGCCGCCTGGACGCGTTGGTGCGCAACGACCGCGGCGAGTTGCCGGGTGAGCATCCCGAGCACGACCACGCCCGCGTCGACCGGCGGCAGATCCACCCGGGCCGCGAACGTGAGCCGGCCGCCCCGCACGCCGACCCCGACCAGACAGGTCTCCGGATGGAACCCGATCAGGTACGGCACGGCAGCGATGAGATCGGCGGCCGAACGAACCTTGACCCAGAGCATCGGCAGAGCGTGGCGCCGCCGGTTCAGTGATCGCCAGGCCCCACCCTCAGCCTGTGGACGACACGCGGGTTATCCACAACCCCTAATAACGGAAACGCAGGTCGTACAGGTCGAGTCCGTCCTGCCATTCGTGTCCGCGGCGCCCGACGTCGAGGGTGAGCGTCACGCTCGACAGTGCCTGATAACCGGCGCCGTAGAGGCACCGGACCGCGGACTCGTTGCGGGACGTGGGCGTGACCGTCAGGTGGGTCATGCTCCGCCGGCCGGCCTCCTGCGCGACATGCGAGAGCAACGATCTGCCGATCCCCTGGCCGCGCCGTCGCTGGGTGACGATGACCGGCTCGACCTCGCCGGCCTTCCCCCGCAACAGCAGACCGACCATGCCGACCACGCCGTCCTCCGGGTGGTCGGCAACCCAGATGCCGGTGAGGTCCAACCGCGTCAGGTACTCCTCGAACGCCGCCCCAGGGTCCGCGCCCCCGATGCTCGGATCTTCGTACAGATCCCGGTGGTGCTCGGTCAGCTCGGCCCACAGATCGCGGCACGCCCGATGGTCCAAGGGCCGGTATGGCCTGATCGAGGTCATACGGTGAGCCTAATGGCGTTAGGCTCAGCCAGCGTGGACCTGGCGTACCTTCGCGCGCACCCGCACCAGCTCCCGGCGTTCCTCACCCACCAGCGCATCCGCGAGACGCCGGTGTCCGGCGGGGACATCTGCGACGCGACGCGGCTGACACTCGACGACGGCTCGTCGGTCTTCGCGAAGTCGTGGCCCGCGACACTGGGTCCGGTACCGGAGGGATTCTTCGCCGCCGAGGCGGCCGGCATGGAGTGGCTGCACGAGGCCGGCGCGGTACCGGTCCCGGAGGTCATCGCCCAGCTCGACACCATGCTGGTGCTGGACTGGGTCGAACCGGGTGAGCCATCGCCGACCGCCGCGGAACGGCTCGGCCGCGAGCTGGCCGCGCTGCACCGGGCCGGATCGCCCGTGTTCGGCGCCTCCTGGTCCGGCTACATCGGCCGGCTGCCGTTGGACAACACCCCTTCCACCGGGCCGTGGGCGCCATGGTTCGCCGAGCGCAGGCTGGCGCCGTACCTCCGGCTCTCCGTCGATCGCGGCGCGCTCTCCGCGGCGGACGTCGCCGCCGTCGAGGGCATTCTTTCCCGGATCGACGAGTACGGGGGTAGCGAGTCACCCGCCCGCCTGCACGGCGATCTGTGGCCGGGAAACGTGCTGTGGGGGGCTCAGGACACCGCGTGGCTCGTGGACCCGGCCGCCCACGGCGGGCACCGCGAGACCGACCTGGCGCTGCTCGCGCTCTTCGGCGGTGCGCCGTACCTGGACCGGATCCTCGGGGCGTACCGGGACGAATGGCCGCTGGCCGAGGGGTGGGAGGAGCGGGTACCGCTGCACCAGCTGTATCTGTTGCTCGTGCACACCGCACTGTTCGGTTCGCCATACCGGGATGCGGTGATGTCGGTAGTGCGCGCTACCGTCTGAGCATGACCTCCGGGTTGCCCCTCCTCGACCGGTACGGCCGGGTCGCGACCGACCTCCGTGTCTCGCTGACCGACCGGTGCAACCTGCGCTGTGTTTACTGCATGCCGGTCGAGGGGCTGCCCTGGCTGCCCACCGCCGAGGTGCTGACCGACGACGAGGTGATCCGGCTGCTACGGATCGCGGTCGAGCGGCTCGGCGTGACCGAGGTCCGGTTCACCGGTGGCGAGCCGCTGCTGCGCCCGGGGCTCGTCGACATCGTGGCGGCGGCCGCCCAGCTGGCCCCACGACCCAAGCTGTCCCTCACCACGAACGCGATCGGCCTGGACAAGCGCGCCTGTGACCTCCGCGACGCCGGGCTCGATCGGGTCAACGTCTCGCTCGACACGCTCGACCCGGAGCGCTTCTTCACGCTCGCCCATCGGCGCCGCCTGCCCGACACCCTGGACGGGCTGCACGCGGCGGCCGCCGCCGGCCTCGTCCCCGTCAAGATCAATACCGTGCTGATGCGCGGCATCAACGACGACGAGGCGGTGCCGCTGCTGCGGTTCGCGCTACAGCACGGGTACGAGCTGCGCTTCATCGAGCAGATGCCACTCGACGCCCAGCACGCGTGGGACCGCACGGACATGTTGACCGCTGAGGAGATTCTCGCCTCGCTGGAGGCCGAGTTCACGCTCCTGCCAGATCCGGTGGACCGCGGTGGGGCGCCCGCCGAGACCTGGCTGGTCGACGGCTACCTCGACGCGGCCGGTCGACCCGCCCGGGTCGGGGTAATCGGCAGCGTCACCCGTCCGTTCTGCGGGGACTGCGACCGCACCCGGCTCACCGCGGACGGTCAGGTCCGCAACTGCCTGTTCGCGCGTACCGAGTCCGACCTGCGCTCGCCGTTGCGGGCCGGCGACTCGGACGAAGAGCTGGCGGAGCGGTGGCGGGCGGCGATGTGGGCGAAGCTGCCCGGCCACGGCATCAACGACCCGACATTCCTGCAACCGGCCCGCCCGATGTCGGCGATCGGCGGCTGATCCCCATGCTTCGAGTGCGGTATTTCGCCGGTGCCCGGGCGGCGGCCGGAGTGTCGGAGGAGTCCGTGCCCGCCGAGCACACCCTCGAATCGCTCGTCACCGACCTGGCCGAGCGGCACGGCGACCGGCTTCGGACCGTGCTCCGGGTCGCCAGCTTCCTCGTCGACGGGCTGGCCTGGCACGACCGCCGGATCCCGCTGCCCGCCGGGGCGACCGTGGATGTGCTGCCGCCGTTTGCAGGCGGCTGACGTGTTTGTCGTTGGGTTTGCCGGCGTCGTCGCTCTCGTCACCGGCCTGATTCACCTGTACCTGTGGAAGCGGCTGGTTCGCGACACCCTCCCACGCGGTCGGGCGCGGCGCATCGCCGGCTTCGCGGTGCTCGGGCTGGCACTGCTGATCCCGGCCGCCATCATCCTCCCGGACCGGTACCTCGCAGGCTTCGCCTGGGCCGGGTACCTGTGGCTCGCCGTCATGTTCTACCTGCTCGTGCTGCTGGCCGTTCTAGAGCTGCCCATGCTCGTAGCCAAGTTGGTGCTGCGCCGGCGCGCGGCGGTTCCGGCACGCGTGCCCGCATTGGTCGGCGCCGGAGGACCCGCCCCGCTGCCGGAGCGACCGCCGGATCACAACCCGGATCGGCGGCTGCTGCTCGCCCGCGGTGCGGCCATCTTCGCCGGGCTCACTGCGGTGGGCCTGACCGGATCCGGTGTCCGTACCGCGCTCGGCAACCCGGTGCTGAAGCGGGTGGTGATTCCACTGTCCAAACTAGACCGTCGCGCGGACGGGCTGAGGATCGCGCTCGTCGCCGACATCCACCTCGGCCCGATCCTGCGCCGCGGGCACACCGAACGGATCGTCTCGCGGATCAACGAGCTCGACGCCGACCTCGTGGCCATCGTCGGCGACCTCGTCGACGGGACGGTCGAGGAACTGGGCTCGTCGGCCGAACCGCTGCGGGACCTGCGTTCGCGGTACGGCTCCTTCTTCGTCACCGGCAACCACGAGTACTTCTCCGGCTTCGAGCCGTGGATCGACGAGGTGGCCCGGCTCGGCGTCCGACCGCTGCGCAACGAGCGGGTCGAGATCGCGGGCGGGGCGCTGGACCTCGCCGGGGTCAACGACGTGACCGGCCAGCGGTTCGGCGACGCACCCGACATCCCCCGGGCGCTGGCCGACCGGGACCCGTCGCGGCCGGTCGTGCTCCTCGCGCACCAGCCCGTCCAGGCGTTCGAGGCGGCCCGGCACGGGGTGGACCTGCAACTGTCCGGCCATACCCACGGGGGGCAGATGGTGCCGTTCAACCTGTTGGTACGACTGCAGCAGCCGATGGTGTCCGGCTACGGCGAGATCGACGGCACGAAGGTGTACGTGACGGACGGCGCCGGCTTCTGGGGTCCGCCGGTCCGCGTCGGCACCCGCCCGGAGATCACGCTCGTCGAGCTCCGAGCCGGGTCGTGACGGAGCCCGTGTACCTGACCGCCACCCGGGCGGCGTACGACACGGTCGCCGGCCCGTACGCGGCGCACTTCGACCACGAGCTGTCGGGGTTGCCGTTGGAGCGGGCACTGTTCACCGCGTTCGCGGAACTCACCCACGGCTCGCGGGTGGCGGATGTGGGGTGCGGTCCGGGCCACGTGACCAACTACCTGCACTCCGCGGGGTTGGATGCGTTCGGCGTCGACCTGTCACCCGGGATGGTCGCGGTAGCCCGGCTGGCGTACCCGGGTCTGCGGTTCGAGGTGGGTTCGATGACCGCCTTAGATCTGCCGGACGGCTCGCTCGGCGGGATCGTCGCGCTGTACTCGATCATCCACATCCCGCCGGACCGGCTGCCGGACGTGTTCACCGAGTTCCGCCGGGTCCTGGCTCCGGTCGGTTACCTGCTGGTCGCCTTCCAGATAGGCGACGAGTCGCGGTGCCTGACCGAGTGGTTCGGCCAGCCGATCTCGCTGGAGGGGCATCGGCTGCGGCCCGAGTACGTCAGTGGGCTGTTGACCGACGCGGGATTCGCCCCGCGCGCCCAACTCGTACGCGAGCCCGACAGCCCCGACGAGAAGGTCCCACGCGCCTTCCTACTCGCCCACAAGCCGTGAACTCGAGGGTCGCTCTGGTCACCGGGGCCAGTCGGGGTGTGGGACGCGGCGTCGCGGTGGCCTTGGGTGCGGCCGGCTGGACGGTATGGGTCACCGGCCGATCCAGCCGCTCGGGCGGGTCGACGTCGCACCTGACCGGCACGGTCGAGGAGACCGCCGAAGCGGTGACGGCAGCCGGCGGCCACGGCATCGCCGCGGTCTGCGATCACCGGGACGACGAGCAGGTACGGGCCGTCGTGGCGCGGATCGACACGCTGCACCTGCTGGTCAACAACGCGTGGGCGGGGTACGAGCGGCTCAACGCCGGTGGCTGGCAGGAATGGAACGCGCCGTTCTGGGACCAGCCGCTCGAGTTGTGGGACGCGATGTTCGACGGGGGAGTCCGCGCCCACTACGTCACCACCGCACTGTGCGCCCCTCTCCTACGGGCGTCCAAAGCCGTGGTCGTGACGGTCTCGGTACCCGAGCCGCCGTTCCCGGTCGCGTACACCGTCGCGAAGGCGGCTGACGACCGGCTCACCGCTGCGACCGCGGCCGCGTTCGCCGCCGACGGTGTGGCCTCGGTCGCCCTGTATCCCGGGCTCGTGCGCACCGAGGGCGTGCTGCAATTCTCCGAGCACCTGGACCTGACCGACTCGCAGTCTCCCGAGGGCGTCGGCCGGGTGGTCGCCGCCCTGGCGGTCGACGACGACGTGCTTTCCCTGAGCGGCCGGGCGCTCACGGTCGTGGACCTCGCGACGCGCTACGGAGTGGACATCACCACCTAGACCAACACATTTTCGCCGAAACTGGCCCAATTTTCTAGCCGACAGCGCCAACATCGGCGAAACTGCGGTGTCGATCCGGCCCGGGGGCACTCGTGTAGGGGGTAGGAACCCACACGGAGGGAGACGGATCATGAAGAAGCTGGTTGTCGTGGAGTTCGTGACGCTCGACGGCGTCATACAGGCGCCCGGGCACCCCGACGAGGACCGCGAGGGCGGTTTCGAGCACGGCGGGTGGCAGCAGCCGTACACCGACGAGGTGCTCGGCAAGAAGGCCGCCGAAGGCATGGCCACGACCGACACGTACCTGTTCGGTCGCAAGACGTACGAGGGTCTGGCCAGCTACTGGCCGACCGCGCCGGAGGACGACCCCATTGCCCAGCACCTGAACCCGGCGCCGAAGTACGTCGTGTCGAGCACCCTGAAGAAACTCGAGTGGGAGAACTCGCGGCTGCTCGAGGGCGACATCCCGACCGCCGTCGCCGAACTCAAGCAAAGCCCCGGCGGCAACATCGCGGTACTCGGCAGCGCTCAGCTCGTGGCCACGCTCATGGAGCACGACCTGGTCGACGAGTACCGGCTGTTCGTGGCACCGATCGTCATCGGCAGCGGCAAGAAGCTGTTCCGTGACTCGAAGAACGTGCGGCAACTGAAGCTGGTCGACTCCGGCACCACGAGCGTCGGTGGGCTGATGCTCGGTTACGAACCGGTGAGGTGAGGGAACATGGCCGCCATGAGGCAGTACCTGCTCAGCGTCTACCAACCCGACGGGGATCCGCCGCCGACCGTCGACCTGGACAGGATCACCCGGGATCTCGACGCCCTGAACCAGGAGATGAAGGCGGCCGGCGCGTGGGTCTTCGCTGGTGGGCTGCACCCGCCGAGCACGGCCACGGTGGTCCGTGACTCGCTGACGACCGACGGCCCGTACGCCGAGGGCAAGGAACACATCGGTGGGATCACCATCATCCAGGTGCCCGATCTCGACGCCGCCCTCGACTGGGCGCGCAAGCTCAGCCAGGCGACCACGCTGCCCATCGAGGTACGGCCATTCGCGCACTGATCGAGCGAGTCTTCCGCGAGGAGTACGGGCGAGCGGTCGCGGTCCTGGTCCGCGTCTTCGGTGACATCGACATCGCCGAGGAGGCGGTCCAGGACGCGTTCGCCACCGCGGTGCAGAAGTGGACCGATCTCCCACCCAACCCGCAAGGGTGGATCATCACCACCGCCCGCAACCGGGCGATCGACCGGCTCCGCCGGGAGGCGTCCCGTGCGGACAAGCACGCGCAGGCCGCCCTGCTGCACGCGGGGGACGTACCGGTCGAGGAGGTGGGTCCGGTGGAGGATGACCGGCTACGGCTGATCTTCACGTGCTGCCACCCCGCGCTCGCCCCGGCCGCCCGCGTCGCGCTGACGCTCCGGCTGCTCGGCGGCCTGTCCACCGCCGAGATCGCGCACGCGTTCCTGATACCCGAGCCGACCATGGCCCAGCGCCTCGTCCGGGCCAAGGCGAAGATCCGAGACGCGGGTATCCCCTACCGGGTCCCGCGGGAGGCTGACCTGCCGGACCGGCTGGACGCCGTTCTCGCGGTCATCTACCTGATCTTCAACGAGGGGTACACGGCCAGCTCGGGCGAGCGGCTCGTGCGGGAGGACCTCTGCGTCGAGGCCATCCGCCTCGGCCGGCTGCTGGCCGGGCTCATGCCGGACGAGCCGGAGGTGCTGGGCCTGCTGGCGCTCATGCTGCTCGTCGAGTCGCGGCGGGCCACCCGTACCACGGCCGGCGGCGACCTCGTACCGCTGGCCGACCAGGACCCCGATCGGTGGGACCACGAGCTAGTCGCCGAGGGACAGGATCTCGTGCGGCGGTGCCTGCGACGCAACCGGCCGGGGCCGTACCAGATCCAGGCGGCGATCAACGCGGTACACAGCGACGCACCGACGGACTGGAAACAGGTCCTCGCCCTGTACGACCAGCTGATGGCGATCGCCCCGAGCCCGGTGGTGGCGCTCAACCGGGCGGTGGCAGTGGCCGAGGTTCAGGGGCCGGCCGCGGCCCTCGAGGAGACAGACGGCCTCGACCTCGACGGCTACCACCTGTACCACGCCATCCGGGCCGACCTACTTCACCGCCTGGACCGCGGGGCCGAAGCGGAAGAGGCATACGACGCGGCCATCGCGCGTACCGAGAACGTCGCCGAGCGCAATTTTCTGATATCGCGACGCAGCGACAGCGCCTAGTCTCGACGGCATGCGAGTGGTGCTGCAGCGCTGTGGTGACCATCCGTGTCCGCCCACCGGCTGCCGTGGCCGGGACAAGGAGAAGAACACGACGCTGCCGGCCAGCGTGACCAAGGCGCTCAGCGGCCCGGCCAGTCCGATCGACGTACCGGCTCGGCAGACGATGGAACGGCGTTTCGGCTTCGACTTCTCCCGCGTCCGGGTGCACACCGACGCCGATGCCGCGGCCTCCGCCCGTGACGTGGCCGCGAGGGCGTACACGGTCGGCGACCACGTGGTGTTCGGAGCCGGCCAGTACGACCTCGACAGACCAACCGGGCTACGCCTGCTGGCGCACGAGCTGACGCACGTCGTGCAGCAACGCAACGCGGCAATGGGACTGCAGCGTCACGCGATCACGTTCGGCGACTCGGCCGACGCCGAACGGCACGCCGACCTGGTCGCCGACCGGGTCGTCGCCGGGCGATCGGCCGGACCGGAGCTGACCAGTCATGTCGCGGGCGATACGACCCCGCAGCGGGACACGACGACTGTCACGATGACCGAGGCGCCGCCGAGGGTCGTACCGATGGAAGGCCCAGGCGTCAAGGTCTGCGCGCGACCCGCGATGGGTTTCCAGCACGGGTTCGTGGACGCGCCGCCGTTCCGGTACAGCCTGCTCACGCGCTGCCAGCCGAAGATGGGCGCCGGACCTGGCATCCCGCTCATCTCCGGAGGCAACCTGGGCCTGCCCGGGCACCCCACCGCGGCCCACGCGTCGAGGCACGGCGGAGACCCGTGCGGGAAGGCCCCGAATTGCGTCGAGTGCATCCCGAAGCCCGGGGTCGTCGACGTGGATCGGTGCATGGCCGAAGCGCACGCGGCATACAACAAACCCGCCGAGTACGTTGTCTTCCCCGGGCCCAACAGCAACACGTACGCCGGTACCCTCGCCCGGTCCTGCTGCATGGGCATGGACTCGTCGCCGGATCCTCTGGGGACGATGCCGGGTTGGGGCATGGCGCCAGCCGGACCGATCGAGACCGTCGGCCACTGCGCGGAGTCGACCACCTGTGAGGACGAGCCGGACGTCACCTCTACATCGTCCAAAGTGGACCGTGCCGTGCGCGGCGGTATCGGGCTCGGGCTGGTCGGGGCGCTCGCCGGCGGCCTGATCGGGGCGCTCGCCGGCGGCCCGTTGCTCGGCGCGCTCATCGGCGGAGGCATCGGCCTGGCGGTCGGCGGGCTCGTGGGCCTGCTGAAGTAGAGCGGGACTCGCTTTCCTCGGTACGGGCGTGGCGGCAACCGGCACGCACCGCGGGTGTGGCAGGATGCGGCGTGCTTCCGTTCAGCGCAGCGTCGTACGTCGCGGATCTGCACATCCATTCCAAGTACTCCCGAGCTTGCAGCCGCGACCTGGACGTGCCGAACCTGGCGTGGTCGGCGCGCCGAAAGGGAATCACGTTGCTGGGCACGGGTGACTTCACTCACCCGGCCTGGCTCGACCATCTCCGCGAGGCACTCGTGCCCGCCGAACCGGGGCTCTTCGAGCTCGCCCCCGAGTTCACGGCCACCGTCACCCGCAAGCTTCCGCCGATCCTGGCGAGCACGGCGGCCGCCGTCCGCTTCATGCTCTCCGTCGAGATCTCCACGATCTACAAGCGGGACGACCGTACCCGCAAGGTCCACCACCTGATCTACCTGCCCGGCCTCGCGTCGGTGGAGCGGTTCAACGCCAAGCTCGGGCGCATCGGCAACCTCGGCTCCGACGGGCGGCCGATCCTGGGCCTGGACTCGCGCGACCTGCTGGAGATCACGCTGGAGGCGAGCGAGGACGGCTTCCTCGTGCCCGCACACATCTGGACCCCGTGGTTCTCCGCGCTCGGCTCGAAGTCCGGCTTCGACGCGATAGCCGACTGCTACGCGGACCTCGCCGACCACATCTTCGCGGTCGAGACCGGCCTGAGCTCCGACCCGGAGATGAACTGGCGAGTGTCCAGTCTGGACAGATACCGGCTCGTGTCCAATTCGGACGCTCACTCGCCACCGGCGCTCGCCCGCGAGGCGACCCTGCTCAGCGCACCGCTGGACTACTACTCCGTGCGCGATGCGTTGCGCACCGGCGACGGGCTCGACGGCACCATCGAGTTCTTCCCCGAGGAGGGCAAGTACCACGCCGACGGGCACCGCGTGTGCGGCGTGATGTGGGAGCCGCAGCGGACCCGCGCCAACCACGGCCGGTGTCCGGAATGCGGTAAGCCGCTGACGGTCGGCGTACTGTCCAGAGTGGAGGATCTGGCCGATCGCACCGATGGCACGAGGCCGCCCGGCGCCAAGGACGTCAGGCACCTCGTCCAACTGCCCGAGGTGCTCGGCGAGGTGCACGGGGTCGGACCGCGGACCCGGACCGTCGAGGCGCAGATCAACACGCTCGTCGCCACGCTCGGCCCCGAGCTCGAGATTCTCACCAGCGCGCCGCTCGACGACATCGGCGCCGCCGGGGGTGAACTGCTCGCCGAGGCCATCCGCCGGTTGCGCCGCGGCGAGGTCCGGCGGACACCGGGGTACGACGGGGAGTACGGCGTCATCCGGCTCTTCGCCCCGGAGGAGCTGCGCGGTTCTCCTGGAGGCGACGCGCTGTTCGACGTTGCCCTGCCGAAGCAGCGAGCGGTCGCCCCGGCGAAGAAGGCCGCCCCTCCCCGCAAGGCGCCCCCGAAACCGCCGCCACCGCCGATCGCCCCGCCGCCATCCCCGCACGAGCCGTTCGAGCCGATGCTCGCGGGCATGGAGGAGGTCGGTACCGGGCTCCTCGACCGATTGGACGCACTGCAACGGGTAGCCGCGTCGGCCCCCGGCGGGCCACTGCTCATCGTCGCCGGCCCCGGTACCGGCAAGACGCGCACGCTGACCCACCGGCTGGCGTACCTGTGCGCGGAGATGGGCGTGATTCCCGGCCAGTGTCTGGCGATCACGTTCACCCGGCGCGCCGCCGAGGAACTGCGCGACCGGCTGACCGCACTCCTCGGCCCGGACGCCGACGAGGTCACGGTCGGTACCTTCCACGCCCTCGGCCTGGCGATCCTGCGGGAGAACGCGAAGGCGGCCGGCCTGCCCGCCGCGTTCCGCGTCGCCGACGAGACCGAGCGAGCCGCGGCCCGGGAAGAGGCCGGCGAGGACGCGGCGCGGTACGTGAAGGTGTTGCGCAGCCAGGATCTCGTGGACCTCGACGAGCTGGTCACGTTGCCGGTACAGCTGCTGCGCGGGTCGGCGAGCCTCGTCGCGGAGTACCGGGC
>Ga0075420_100002617_pt1 | contig 15586 bp, 13 predicted proteins | sample SoiMetdeltSBSDD4_FD_75296 | JGI IMG/M metagenome (GOLD analysis project Ga0075420, IMG submission 75296) | Bulk soil microbial communities from a Populus tree surrounding site in Tennessee, USA - Soil MetaG P. deltoides SBSDD4 | ecosystem: Environmental > Terrestrial > Soil > Tree plantation... | reverse complement strand
CGACCGACTCGTCGACGTCGGGCAGCAGCTTGCGACCCTCCCACGAGATCCCGCCGCTGACCACCACGGCGCCCGGCCGCACCATGTCCGGCGTGACGAACGACGGCACCCCGACGGCGGACACCACGATGTCGGCCCGCCGGGTGTAGTCGGCCAGGTCGGGCACGCCGGTGTGCACCACGGTGACCGCGGCGTTGGCCCCCGCCTGCTTCGATGCCAGCAGCAGCGCCAGCGGCCGGCCCAGCGTGGGCCCGCGCCCGACCACCACCACGTCGCGGCCGGCGACCTCGATGCCGTAGTGGATGAACATCTGCTGGATGCCCGACGGCGTGGCCGGCACCGGACCCGGCTCCTGCAGCACGAGCTTGCCCAGGCTGGCCGGGTGGAGACCGTCGGCGTCCTTGGCGGGGAGCATCCGCTCGAGCGCCGCGCCGAAGTCGAACCCGTCCGGCACCGGGTGCTGGATGAGGAAGCCCGACACCCGCGGGTCCTCGTTGAACTGGTCGACCGCAGCGAGCAGGGCGTCCTGGCCGCCGGCGGCTGGCACGTCGATGTGCTGGCTGCGCATGCCCACCAGCTCGCACGCCTCGTGCTTCTTCCGCACGTAGCCCGCGGACGCCGGGTCGTCGCCCACGATGATGGTGCCGAGGCCCACCGAGTGCCCGTCCTTCGCCAGGACGCGGACCCGCTCGGCCACGTCGACCAGGACGGCTTCGGCAACGGGAGCTCCGGCGAGCAAGCGTGCGATCATCGACGCCGAGGTTACCGGCGGATGACTTCTCGATCGGCCAGCAGAACCGACCTGATCACGTGACATCTGTCGGGTGTGACGTTCTGGGAAGCGGTCGACACCACCTTCCAGCGGCTGACGGACGACGAGGCCGGCGACGAGCACGACGACGAGCGCCCGGCGACCCTCGCCGTCGTGCAGTCGATCCCCGACGACCTGTCCGCGCTGCTCGACGACCTCGGGCCGTCCGCGTTCACCCTCGACAACGCCTCCCAGCTCTACCACCGGCTTCAGAGCCTCGGGCGCCGCGTGGGGCGGACGCTCAGCGGCTACCTGCACCTCGCCACCCTGCTCGGGTCGCTGGACGACATCAGCGCGCTCGAACACGTCCGCAAGCTCCCCGTCGTCGGGCGCCCTCGGGTGGCGCTCGGACGGGTACGTGAACCTGCCTCCGACAGTGGGAATCCGCCGACCCTGTCGGAGGCAGGTTCCGGCAAGCAACCGCTGCTCGCCGGGTTCGCCAACGCCCTCGGGCGCGCGCCCAAGCAGTCCAGATCCAAGGTCTCCCCGTCGGGCAGGGTCTCTCCCACTCCCACGACCCTGCCCGACTCTCCTCTCGACCCTCCGGGCGAGCTGACCGACGAGGTCCTTGCCCGCAGCGTCGCCGCGGTTCAGGCGCTCCGTGAAGCCGCCCGCACCCAACCCGACCAGCACCTCCCCGGCCTCGCCGCCGCGCTGCACGAGCACGCCCTGCTCCTGGCCCGGGTCGACCGGCTCGACGAGGCGCTGCGGCTGGCCCAGGACGCCGTCGCCATCCGCCAACACCTGGCCAAGCACGATCCCGCCCGTCATCTCGGCGAGCTGGCGACGGCCCTGCGCACCTGCGGCCGCCAGCTCGGCGCGCTCGGCCGCCACGGCGAGGCCGTGCAGACCGTCGAGGATGCCGTCGCCGTCCGGCGCCACCTCGCCAACGAGGATCCCGCCCGCCACCTGCCCCTGCTTGCCGCCACGCTGGACGACCTGGCCCGGGAGCTCCGGGCCGCCGGCCAACCCGACGTTGCCCTCGCCGCGGTCGAAGACGCGGTGACCATTCGCCGCCACCTCGCCGCCTGCCTCGCCGAACGCTTCCTCCCCGACCTCGCCGCCACGCTGCACGACCTGGGCCAGGGCCTCGGCGCCGCCGGGCGCCACACCGAGGCGCTGGCCACAGTCGAGGAGGCGGTCGCCATCCGCCGCGGGCTGGCCGAGCAGGCGCCCGACCGTTACCGGCCACACCTGGCGGCGTCTCTGCAGGCGTTGTCGATCGGCCTGGGGGCGCTGGGCCAGGCGCCCGAGAGCTTGGCCGCCGGCGAGGAGGCCACCCAGCTCTACCAGGACCTGGCCCACCGGGCGCCCGGCCCCCACCTCGACGGCTTCGCCACCTCGGTGGAGAACCTGGCGATCAGCCTCAGCGCCATGGGCCGCCACGCCGAGGGCCGCGCGGCCAGCGAGAACGCCGTCGTGCTCCGTCGCCTCGCCGAGCATGCGCCGCCCGACGACGTCGTGGGCCTCCTCTCCGTCCCGGTCGCGGGCCGCGTGGCGCGCTGCTGGTGCTCGTGCCACACGACCCACGCCCCGGCCGCCGAGCTGCCGCCGGTCGACACGACCGCGATCACCGGCCCGACGCCGATCGTCCGTTGACGCCCGCGGGGCGTCAACGGGGGTCAGTGGAAGAAGTGGCGCTCCCCGGTGAACACCATCGCCAGGCCCAGTTCGTCGGCCCGGGCGATGTTGACGTCGTCGCGCACCGAGCCGCCGGGCTGGATGACCACCGCGACCCCGGCGTCGGCCGCGGCCTCGATGCCGTCGGGGAACGGGTAGAAGGCATCGCTGGCGCACGCCCCGCCGGCAGCCCGGCCGGCAGCCTTGGCCGCCGCCAGCTCGCCTGACTCCACCCGGTTCTGCTGGCCGGCGCCGATGCCCCAGGCCACGCCGTCCTTCGCCAGCACGATGGCGTTCGACTTGACCCAGCCGCACACCCGCCAGGCCAGGTCGGCGTCGGCCCACTCGGCGTCGGTGGGCTGGCGCTCGGTGACGACCCGCCAGTCCGACCGGTCGGCGACGAAGCCGTGCTGGTCCTGCACGAGCAGGCCCCCGGTGACCGGCCGCAGGTGCCAGTGGTCGGGTGTGGGCGCCGGCGCTTCGAGCAGCCGGGTGTTCTTGCGCTTGGCCTGGAGGGCCTCGAGGCTCCCGGCCGCGTAGCTCGGGGCGATGACCAGGTCGGCCTGGGCGGCGGCGACCATCCGCTCGACCGTGGCTGCGTCGATCTCCTCGGTCACGGCCACGATGCCGCCGAACGCCGAGCGCTCGTCGCACTCGAACGCCCGCTGGTACGCCTCGGCCAGCGTGCCGGCCACCGCGGCGCCGCAGGGGTTGGCGTGCTTGACGATGACCGCGGCCGGCTGGTCGAACCGGGCCGCCAGGTCATGGGCGATGAGCCACGCGGCGTCGGCGTCGTAGATGTTGAGGTAGCTGAGCGCCAGGCCGCCGTGCTGGATCATCTCCGTCCACCACGGCTCGGCCCCGTCGGCCCGGTAGAGCGCGGCGCGCTGGTGCGGGTTCTCGCCGTAGCGCAGGTCGAGCGGCGCCTTCCAGTAGGTGAGGTGTTGCGAGGCCGGCAGCTCCGCCTCCTCCTCGACCGAGGACGCCATCCAGCGCGCGATCTCGGCGTCGTACGCGGTGATGACGGCGAACGCCTTGGCCGCCAGCCGACGACGGGTCGCCTCGGAGAGCCCGCCCTCGGCCCGGATCTCGTCCAGCACCGGTCCGTAGTCGTGGGGGTCGACGACGACGCCCACGTGGGCGAAGTTCTTGGCCGCCGCCCGCACCAACGTCGGCCCACCGATGTCGATCAGCTCGATGCCCGGGTCGACCGAGAAGGGATAGAGGTTGGACACCACCAGGTCGAACGGCTCGATGCCGTACTCCTCCATCTCGGCCACGTGCTCCGGGTCCGAGCGGTCGGCCAGCAGGCCGCCGTGGATCTTGGGGTGCAGCGTGACCACCCGGTGCCCGAGGATCGGCGGGAAGCCCGTGATGTCGGCCACCTCGGTGACGGCGAGCCCGGCCCCCGTCAGCGCCGCATGCGTCGACCGCGACGCGACCAGGTCCCACCCGGCCTCGGCCAACCCCCGCGCCAGCCCCACCACACCCGACTTGTCGTACACCGAGAGCAGCGCCCGGGGCATCAGATCTCCTCTTCTTCGTGGGACTCGAGATAGCGGCGGATGGTGTTGGGGTAGAGCTGCCGCTCCACCTCCTTGATGCGCTCGTGCAGCGACTCCTCGGTGTCGCCGGGCAGCACGTAGACGGCCTCCTGGGCGAGGATCGGCCCGTCGTCCATCTCGGCGGTCACGATGTGGATGGTGGTCCCGGTGACCTTGACGCCGAAGGCCAGCGCGTCCCGCACGGCGTGCCAGCCCTTGAACGCCGGCAGCAGCGCCGGGTGGCTGTTGAGCACCCGACCGGGGTACGCCGACGCGATGGCGGGGACGACCGTTCCGAAGCCCGCCATGACCACCAGGTCGATGTCGTAGGACTTCAGCACCTGCACCAGTCGCTCCGTGTACGCAGCGCGGTCGAAGGCGGCACCCCACTCGGTGCGCTCGACGAGCTCGGTCGCCGTGCCGTGCTGATCAGCCACGTCCAGCGCACGGCAAGGGCGGTCGGTGATCACCACCGTGACGGGGAGCGCGTCGGCCAAGATCGCATCGAGTAGCGTGCCGCTACCAGAGGCAAGGACAGCAATCCGAGCGGCTGGCATCGGGGCGATGGTAGCTGGGTACGGTCCCAGCCCCGGACGCTCGGGATCGCTGACGGGCCGGGTGCCGGCGCGTTAGCGTTTCCAGCACTGCGCCTCATCTGAGTACCTACAGAAAGGGCGGTTAATCCGTGGACCTGAATAAGTTGTCCACTGCGGACAAGGTCATCGCGGGGGCAGGCATCGTCTTCCTGATCTCGCTGTTCCTTCCGTGGTGGGGCATCGATACCCCCATCGGCGATTTCGCCAACAACGGGTGGGACTACTTCCTCACCGGGATCCTCCCGTTGCTGATCATCATCGCGATGGTGGGGCAGATCGCCATCTCGAAGTTCACCACCACCGAGCTGCCCGCTCCGCCCATCCCCTGGTCGCAGATCCATGCGATCGGTGGTGGCGTCGTCGCTGTGCTGCTCGTCCTGCGCACCCTCATCGGTTCCGACAAGGGCACGCACGGGCTCGTGGACCTCGACCGCAAGTTCGGCCTCTTCATCGCCCTGCTTGCCGCCATCGGCGTCGCCGTCGGTGCGTTCCTGAAGTTCCAGGAGGGCGACGAGGCGACCGCCACCAGCGCAGCGCCTCCGACCCCGTTCTGAGCGCCAGCGCAACGACCGCAAGGTCAGCGAACGAGAAAGGCCCCGCTCACCGAGCGGGGCCTTTCCATTTCTTCGCCCTCCTCAGGGCGTTCGTTGACTTCGGGCGTCGGCCGAGCGCCTAGAGGCCGCGAACCACCTCGACCATGAGCTGCCCCGCCTCCGTGGGGTTCAGACCCACCTTCGCACCAGCCTCGCGCAGCGCATCCATCTTGGCCTGCGCCGTGCCCTTGCCCCCCGAGACGATGGCGCCGGCGTGGCCCATCTTCTTGCCCGGCGGGGCGGTCACCCCGGCGACGTAGGACACCACCGGCTTCGACATCTTGGCGGCGATGAACTCGGCCGCCTCCTCCTCCGCCGAGCCCCCGATCTCGCCGATCATCATGACGGCCCTGGTGTCGGGATCGGCCTCGAAGGCCTCCAGGCAGTCGATGAACGACGTCCCGGGGACCGGGTCGCCACCGACGCCCACGCAGGTAGTGACGCCGATGTCGTTGAGCTTCAGCTCGTAGAGCGCCTGGTAGGTGAGCGTGCCCGAGCGGCTGACGATGCCGACGTTGGGCGACCCCGGGACCGGCGGCTTGGCGATGTGCCCGGCGGTGATGCCGATGTTGCACTTGCCGGGGCTGATGATGCCCGGGCAGTTGGGACCGAGCAGCCGCACGTTCGGGAAGTCGCGGCGCAGCTTGTTGAAGAACCACGCCTCGTCCTGGGCGGGCACGCCTTCGGTGATGCACACGACGAAGGTCACGCCGCCCTCGGCCGCCTCGATGACCGCGTCCCGCACGCCTGGCGCCGGGATGAAGATGCACGAGGCGGTGGCGCCGGTCTCGGCGACCGCGTCCGCCACCGAGGCGAACACCGGGATGCCCTCGACGTCGGTGCCGGCCTTCTTCGGGTTGGTGCCGGCCACCACCTGGGTGCCGTACTCCCGGTTCAGGAGCCCGTAGAAGCGGCCCTGGCTCCCGGTGAGGCCCTGGTAGACGACCTTGGTGGTCTCGTCGACGAAGATGCTCATGACTGGGGCCTCCTAGTTCCCGGCCCCGGCCAGCTCGACGACCTTGCGGGCGGCGTCGACCATGGTGGGCTGCATCTGGAGCTTGTCGGACAGGTGGGGCTCGAGGATCTCGCGGCCCAGGTCGGCGTTGGTGCCGTCGAGGCGGATGACGATCGGCACGTCGATCTGCACCCGACCCAGCGCCGTGACGATGCCGTTGGCCACCTCCTCGCCCTTGGTGATGCCCCCGAAGATGTTGATGAAGATCGACCGCACCTTCGGGTCGTTGTTGATGACCTCCAGGGCACCGGCCATGACCTCGGCCGACGCGCCGCCGCCGATGTCCAGGAAGTTGGCGGGCTCCCCGCCGACCTGGTTCACGATGTCGACGGTCGACATGGCGAGGCCGGCCCCGTTGGCGATGACGCCGACGAACCCGTCGAGGCCCACGTACTGCAGGCCCTTGTCGTGGGCCGCCTGCTCGCGCTCGTCACGGACCTGGGTGGCCTCGTACTGCTCGTAGTCGGGGTGGCGGAACACCGCGTTGCCGTCGAGCGTGACCTTGGCGTCGAGGGCGTGGACCTCACCGGTCGGCTTCAGGATCAGCGGGTTGATCTCGACCAGGTCGGCGTCGCCGTCGACGTAGGCCGTGTAGAGCTTCTGGAGGATGTCGACCGCGCCCTCGGTGGCCTCGGGGTTGAGCTTGGCGGCGGCGATCCAGGCCCGGGTGGCCTCCTCGGTCAGGCCGTCGACCGGGTCGATGTGGATCTTGGCGATGGCGTCGGGGTTCTCCTCGGCCACGGCCTCGATCTCGACGCCGCCCTCCGCCGACAGCATCCCGAGGTGCTTCTTGGCCGAGCGGTCGAGGGTGAAGGAGGCGTAGTACTCCTCGGCGATGTCCGAGGCCAGCTCGATCCACAGGACGTGGACGACGTGGCCCTTGATGTCCATGCCGAGGATGTTGGTGGCGTGGGTGCGCACCTCGTCGGCGTCGTTGGCGAGCTTGATGCCGCCGGCCTTGCCTCGCCCCCCGACCTGCACCTGGGCCTTGACCACCACGGGGTAGCCGATGCGCTCGGCGGCCGCGACCGCGTCGTCGACGGTGGTGACGGCCTCGCCCGGGCTGACCGGGATGCCGAAGCGGGCGAAGAACTGCTTGCCTTGGTATTCGAACAGGTCCAAGGGCGGGGGCCTCCCAGTGCGCTGAGCTGTGGCTGCGTTGCTGCGTGTCGGCTGGCGATACTACGGCCAGCAGGTTGTGGCCCTGAAAGTCGGGAGTTTGCAGGCCGCCGGACCGGTCGAGTCGACTATCGGGCCATGTCGCAGAGCGTGTCCGCATGAGCCCGGTCGCCCGGAGCCAGGGCCACGCGGGCCGGGCGCTGCTGATCGCCGCGGCCGGCGTGGTGCTGACGCTGGCGGTCGCGTGGGGGCTGTCGGTGCTCGACAGCAGGGGCCAGGTCGACGTGAAGCTGGGCGACGACACGTTCGCCGACCTCGACGCCGAGCAGACCGCCAAGACCATCGCCGAGTCCGGCCCGTTCGTGCTGGCCGACGCATCGGCCGGCGGCGACCGGGACATCGTGCTGCAGCACCTCGGCGGCGACGACGAGACCGGCTGGCTGGCCATCGCCGCCCGGCCCAACGGCGTCCCCCGCAACTGCAGCATCCAGTGGCAGGCCGACGACCAGGTGTTCCGGCTGTTCGACGACGACCGCAAGGCCAGCGACGAGTGCGACGGCCGGGAGTACCCCGCCGACGGAGGCGACCTGGAGAAGTTCCCGGTCAAGGTCGTCGACGGCACGCTCGACATCGACCTCAACGCCGCCGACCGGGCGTCGAGCACGACCCGCTGAAACCGGTACGCGCGTGTTCACGTTGTGCACGCGGAACTTTCCTAATCCTTGAACCTTTGGGCGATGTGACTCGTCTCAGCGGACGTGACACTCCGCCACGTCGTGTCCGGGCTGATCGTCAGCCCACTCACGGTCGCAGCCCTCGTCTGCCTCGGGCCCGCTAGGCCCGCGGGCGCGGGCGGCACGTGGCTGAGCCCCGTCGAGGACCGCTACGAGCCCGGCGAGAACGCGGCCATCGTCGGCTACGTCGACGGCCCGGCGACGAAGGCCGGCACCCCGGCCGGCGGGCCGTACTTCGGCTACCTGCGGGTGAACCCCACCGAGGCCTACCGGGGCATGGGCGAGGCCGACGCGCACCCGACGTGGCCCTTCGTCGACCGGACCGACCTGCCCCTCGGCGAGGTCGACGCCTCACCGCCAGTTGCCGAGACATGGGCCGGCCGCTGGCGGATCGCGCTCGAGTTCACCCTGCCACCGGATCTCACGCCCGGCCCGTACGAGGTGGTCGTCTGCAACGACCCTTGCACCCAGGGGTTCGGTGACGTCATCGGCGCGACTGTCTTCGTCGGTGTCGACCCGGCCACGCCGATCGTGCGGGAATGGCCGTTCGAGGAGCCGGCCTTCGAGAAGCTCGCCGACGACGCCCTCATCGCCGGGCCGGGGTACACGCTCACCGCCGGGCAGATCCGCGCTGGTGATCTGGACCCCCAGACCTTCTCGGACCTGCCCCACGTCGACACCTCGGTGCCGACCACAGAAGCCGCCCGGAACGACCAGGCGGCCGCCGAGCCGGACGTGCGCTCGGTCGCTGCCAAGCCCTCGACCACCCGCCGAGCGCTGCCGTGGGTGGCCGGGGTCGCCGCCGTCGTGCTGGCCTTCCTCTTCGTGCGGCGGGGCGGGCCAGGGCGCAAGCACGTTCAGGCCGGACCGCAGACGGGGAGTGGACAGCGGGCGTCGGGCAGATCAGCATGGCCGGGACGGGTGGCGCGACCGTGATCCGGCAACGAGTGCCGATCGATGCGCTTGCAAGGGGCAGAGCAGGTGCAGGAGACAGAACCGGCCCTGATTCGGGCAGCGGCGGCGGGCGACGTGGACGCATTTGCCCAGCTGGTGCGCGCCCACCAGCAGCACGTTTGGCGCTTCCTGCGCCGGCTGCTGGGGGACGACGCCCTGGCCGAGGACGTCACCCAGGAGACCTTCGTCCGGGTCTTCACCCGGCTGCAGTCGTTCACGTTCGAGGCGAAGTTCTCCACCTGGGTCTTCCAGATCGCCCGCAACGCGGGGATCGACGAGCTACGCAAGCGACAACGCCAGGCGCGGCTGACCGACATCCTCGGGCGGCGGGCGCCGACCACCACGTCGGGGCCGGACGTGGGGGTCGAGCTGCAGGTGGCGCTGGACAGCCTGCCCGACGACCAGCGGGCCGCCCTGCTCCTCGTCGAGGTCTTCGGGCTGCGCTACCGGGAGGCGGCCGAGGTGCTGGGCATCCCCGCCGGCACCGTCAAGAGCCGGGTGTTCAACGCCCGCACCCGCCTGCACGCCTGGGCCAGCACCGGCCAGCGACGACGACCTCGCGCCGCGACGTCCCCCGCCGAGGACTGACCCCATGAGGTGCGACGCGGCGCTCCGCGCCATCTCCGCGGCCGTCGACGGCGAGCTGGGCCCCGGTCACGACGACGACGGCTCGCGGCTGCGGGTCGTCGACGACACCGACGAGCGGCTGGCCGAGCACATCGCCCGCTGCCCGACCTGCGCCGACTTCCAGCGCTACAGCGCAGCCTTGCGGGCTCAGCTGCGCTTCGAGCCGGTCGCCGCCGCGCCCGACGTCGTCGCCGGGGTGCTGGACCGGATCTCCTCGCTGGGGCTGGAGCCGGGGCAGGGAGTCGCGGTGGTCACCCCGCTGCGGCCCCGACCGCCGCTGTGGCCGATGCGGGCGGCAGTCACCGCGCGGGCGACCATCAGCGCCGCGGCCGCGGTTGGGTTCCTGGCGGGCATGACGTTCGTGGGCGTCGGGCCCGACGCCAACTCGCCCGCTGCCGCTGACGTGCCGGCGCGGATCGGATCGGTGCAGGCGTCGGTCGACAGCGTCAGCGCCGACATCCGGGTCGTCGAGTACGGGCGGCCCGACCGGGACGGGAGCCGGGACCTCGTCGGGCACCTCGCCTACGGCGGGCCCGAGGAGCTGGAGCTCTCGCTGACCGAGACCGGGCCGTCGCGGGACCGGGCCCAGGGCGGCGGTTCGCCGGGCGACGGGGACGTCCGGCTCAGCGTGCTGGCCGACCGCTGGCTCCTCGACGCCGTCCGCACTTGCACGCCGGCGCCGGGGCGGGCCGCGTGCCCGGCGGGCGCCACCCGGTTCGTCCGCGAGGTCAGCGGGCGGGAGCCCTTCTCCGAGGCCGCGCCGCTGCCGTTCGAGCTGGTCGCCCCGGTCGACAGCTTCGCTCTTGCCGGGCAGCCGCCGTCACTCGGTGAGCGGACGGTCGCGGGGCGCCGGGCCGTCGGCGTCAGCGCCAGCGCGGCGCAGATCGCCAGCTTCCTCGACGGGCTGTCGCCGGCCGACGACCTGCGGGCCGTCTACCCCACCGACACCGTCGAGATGTGGCTCGACCGCGACACCCTGGTGCCGCTGGCGCTGGTCGTCTACGCCGCCGACTCGCCCGAGCGGCGGAGCTGGGCGGCGTCGCAGGGCTACGACGACGAGCCCGGTGACCGGGTGCTGGCCTTCACCACCGAGAACGTCCAGATCGACGACCCGACGACCGCCGACTCCGCAACGCGCGATGCCGCCGCTCGGGCCAAGGCCCAGATGCAGGCCGAAGCGCGGCGGGTCGAGGCGGCCGCCGAAGCCCGGGTCCGCTACAACGGCACGGCGGGGTTCAGCCGCCGGGAGGACGACGAGGGGTTCCGCTCCGCGCCGACCACGCTGCTGCGGTCGGTGCCGGCCTCGGCCCTGCCGGACGGGTTCGTGCCGGCCCGTTCGGGCGTGGTCGACAACGGCGGCGGGCCGCTGGTCGAGGTCCGGTCGTGGTCCGACGGGCGGGCGTGGGTCAAGGTCGAGGCCACCAAGGTGTGGCTGGCCAACCACCTGTTCGGCGACCTCGGGCCGGCGGTCCGGGGCGTCGACCTCGGCGACGACGCCGGGCGGGGATACGTCAGCGCGGACGGGCACAAGATCGGGATACACGGCGAGAAGGTCGACCTGGTGGTCTCGGGCAGCCTGCCGACCGAACAGCTCGCCGAGATCGCCGCCCAGCTGGGTGTGCGGGGGCAGAAGGCGCCACGGCTCTGGCGCGAGTCACGGGCCACGTCGCTGGCGGCCGCCGCCTCGTCGACGCCCCGGCTGCTGATTCCCACCGGCCTCTCCGGGTTCGGGGCGCCGGCCGTGACGGTGCTACCGGACCAGACGGTCACCCAGGTGTACGCCGGGCCGGGCGACCGGGGCTTCGTGCTCACCCAGACGTCGATCCCGGTGCTGCCGCCGCCCACCGACGATGCCGTCGGCGTCGAGGTGCGGGGCCATGCCGGCCGCTACAGCCCCGCTCAGTCCCAGCTGGAATGGAGCGAGCGCGGCGCGTCGTTCAGCCTCGTCAGCCCCTCGCTCTCGCTGACCGAGCTGCTCGACATCGCGGCGAACCTCCGGGCCGCATGACCGCATGAGCAGGACCTGATGCGGCGACTGTTCGGCCTCTTCGGGGCGGGGCTCGGGGGCGCCCTGCTGGGCGTCCTCGTGATGGTGGCGAGCCAGCGGGTCGGGTCCTCGGATGCCTCCGACGGCGCCGCTCGCCAGCCGACGACCACCACCCGGCCGGCCAAGGTCGCGCCGCTGCCGACCGCCCGCGCCGACGTGCTGCTGACCTGGACGCCGGAGTCCCTCGACCCGGCGCTCGGCGCGGCGGCCCGGGCCATGCCGGACGTCGACGCCGTGTCGCAGGTCTCCGCCGGCATCACCAACCTGGCGTCGAGCCGAGACGGCGACGGGGCCGTCGTCGACCGGCCGGACGACGGCTGGTACATCCCGCTCGACACCATCGCCATCGAGCCGTCGGACCACGCCAAATTCGCGTCGGTCGCCGACCGGGCGGCGGTCAGCGAGCTGGGCAACGGTGAGGCCCTGCTCGGACGGACCTCGGCTCAGCTGCGGCGGCTCGACGTCGGCGGCACGCTGCGGTTCTCCAACGGCGTGACGCTGACCGTCACCGGCATCGTCGAGGACGCCACGATCGGGGCCGCCGAGTTGGCGGTGAACCGTTCGACGGGAGCGCAGCTCGGGGTCACGAACCCCCGCTACCTACTGGTCGCCCACCACAGCGACCGGGCTGCCGTCGAGACCGCGCTGCGCAGCGTCCTGCCGGGCGGGGCGCCGGTGCGGTTCCGGGGGCAGGGCGAGACGCCGTACCTGCGCCAGGGCGACGCCGTGCTGCCGCACGTGAAGATGAAGGAGCGGTTCGGCGAGTTCGCGTACAAGCCGCCGGCGCCGGGCTCCGGTTCGCGGGACTTCCAACAGGACCCGGCATGGCAGTCGGCGAACCTGGTGACCCGCACGATGCCGCTGGTGGGCCGAGTGACGTGCCATCGGGCGGTGGCCGACGCCATCGAGGGAGCGCTGACCGAGCTGGCGCAGGCGAACCTCGGCAACCTGGTGAACCCGCAGGACTTCGCCGGCTGCTGGAACCCTCGACTCGTCACGACGGGAGGCGACCTCTCCCACCACGCCTGGGGCGTTGCGCTCGACATCAACTACCAGGCCAACCAGACCGGCCGGGAGTCGGTGCAGGACCAGCGGCTGGTGGCGACGTTCGAGCGCTGGGGCTTCACGTGGGGCGGCGAGTGGCTGGTCTCCGACCCCGCCCACTTCGAGTACCTCCAGCCCCCGCGCAGCTAGCTCCGGGCCGCGGCTGCAAGGATCGCGGCGTGGATGCTGCGGGCGCTGCGGTGCGGACGGCCGGCCTGGCGAAGCAGTTCGGCGGGCAGTGGGCGGTGGCCGGGATCGACCTGTTGGTGCCTCGGGGCAGCTTCGCCGGGCTGGTCGGGCCGAACGGGGCCGGGAAGACGACGACGCTGAGCATGGTGACCGGGCTGCTGCGGCCGTCCGCCGGCGACGCCTCGGTGGACGGTCACGACGTGTGGAGCGACCCGCTGGCGGTGAAGTCCCGGATCGGCGTGCTGCCCGAGGGACTGCGGCTGTTCGAACGGCTGTCGGGCCACGAGCTGCTCGTCTACGTGGGTCGACTGCGGCGCTTGCCCCGGTCGGAGGTCTCGCGGCGGGTCGGCGAGCTGCTGGCGGTCATGGACCTCGAGCGGGACGCCGACAAGCTGGTCGTCGACTACTCGACCGGGATGCGGAAGAAGATCGGGTTGGCGGCGGCGCTGCTGCACAACCCCTCGGTGCTGTTCCTCGACGAGCCGTTCGAGGGCATCGACCCGGTGTCGGCCAACACCCTCCAAGAGGTGCTGGTGCGGTTCACCGCCGCGTCGGGGACCGTGGTGTTCTCGAGCCACGTGATGGAGCTGGTGGAGCGCCTGTGCGATTGGGTGACCGTCATGGCGAGCGGCCACATCGTGGCCCAAGGCCCCCTCGACGAGGTGCGCGCCGGCCGCTCCCTCAACGACGCGTTCATCTCCCTCGTCGGCACGTCCCGCCCCTCCGCCGACGGCGGCGGCCTGTCCTGGCTTGGCTCCCCCTCCGACTGATGGCGCCGGCGTGACGACGACGGCGGTGCGGTGAAGTGGCCGAGATCCCCGTCCGCTTGACGACGACGGCGGTGCGGTGACGTGACCGAGACCCCCGTCCGCCTGACGACCACAAGTGTGGGCTGACGTGGCCGGGGTCTTCGTTCGGTTGACGACAAGGGCGGCGACCTGACGTGGCCGGCATCTCCGTCCGATCGACGACGACGGCAGTGGGCTGACGTGGCCGGGGTCTTCGTTCGGTTGAAGGTGCGACTGCTGGTGGGGAGCCTGCGGAGCAGTGCTGGCCGTCGGGTCGGGTTCGTCCTGTCCTGCCTTGCGGCCGGTGTCATCGCAGTCGTCGGCTTCGGGTCGATGGCAGGATTGCGGACAGCCACCGACCACACGGTCACGGAGGTCGCCGTCATCGGGGTCACCGCCCTCGTCCTGGCCTGGACGGCGACTGCTGTCCTGGTCTTCGGCGTCGACGAGACCCTCGACCCCTCCCGGCTGGCGCCGTTGCCGCTGACCCGTCGGGACCTCACGGTCGGCCTCTTCGCCGCCTCGCTGACCGGGGTGTGGCCGGCGGCGATCCTCGTCGTCCTGGTTGGCCTGGTCGTCGGCGGCACGTCCGGCCCGGTGGGCGTCGTGGTCGGGGTGGTGGCGATAGCGGAGGTGCTCGCGCTCGGGGTGCTGCTCGCCCGAGCGGTGACCACGAGCCTGGCGACAGCGTTGCGGAGCCGCCGGGGTCGGGACGCCGTGCTGGCGATCGCGCTGCTGCTCCCGGCCCTCCCCCAGGCCGCCCGGCTGGCGTTCGACCGCAACGGTCGCTCGACGGTGACCCAGGAGACGGTCGACCGGATCCTCGCCGTGACCCGCTGGACGCCGCCGGGGATGGCCGGGCAGGCGTTGGCCAGCGGCGACCCGATGTGGCTCGTCGTTCCGGCGCTGGTGGCCGCCCTGCTGGCCCGATGGTGGGTCGCCGCCCTCGGGCACCAGCTCACCACGGTCGACGCTTCGACCGAGGGTGCCGCCGTGCGACGCCGCCGCTGGGACCCGAGCGGCCCGGTGGGTGGGGTCGTGGTGAAGGAGCTGGCCTACCTGCGGCGGGAGCCCCGCCGGACGATCGCGGTGCTGAGCCCCGTGGTCGTGACGGTGATCCTGTCGATCTCCTGGTCCCGCCAGGGCGTGAGTCCCGTGGTCCCGGTCGCCGCGGGCGCGGCGTTCCTCGGCCTGCAGACGATCAACCTGTTCGGCCTGGACGGGCGGGCACTCTGGCTGAACGTGCTGGTGTGGGACTCGCCCGACCGCATCCGGGCCGACCTCGCGGGCCGGCACCTCGCCTACTCGATCGTGGCCGCGCCCGCGCTGGCGGCGATGGCGCTGCTGTCCGGGATCCTGGCCGACCGGCCGGGCGAGATCGTCCCCGCCCTGCTGGGCGGGCTCACCGTGCTCGGCATCTGTCTCGGTGGCGGGTCGCTCAACAGCGTGCTGCTCCCGATGACGGTGCCCAATCGGGCCAACCCGTTCGGCGGCGGCCCGACCGGCCAGGGCTGCCTCGGCTCCCTCGGCTCGGTGGCGCTGCTGACCGTGGCCGTGGTCCTGGCCCTGCCGATCCTGATCCCCGCGGCGACATCCGGGCCCCTCGTCCTGACGCTCCTCGGCCCGGTCTACGGCGCCACGATGTGCTGGCTCGGCCGCCTGACCGCAGCCAACATCGCCTTCACCCGCCTCCCCGAGCTCCACACCGCCGTCACCCTCGACGTGTGACGGTCAGATCTTCTCGAGGGGGGCCCAGGACAGGAGGAGTTGCTTTTCGCCGACGCCGTCGCGGAAGCGGACGCGGGCTTCGGTCTTGTCCCCGGAGCCGCTGAGCTCGAGGATGACGCCCTCGCCGAAGGTGTTGTGGCGAACGTCGTCGCCGATCTTGAGGCCGAGCGTCTCGGC
>Ga0075420_100002613_pt1 | contig 15593 bp, 16 predicted proteins | sample SoiMetdeltSBSDD4_FD_75296 | JGI IMG/M metagenome (GOLD analysis project Ga0075420, IMG submission 75296) | Bulk soil microbial communities from a Populus tree surrounding site in Tennessee, USA - Soil MetaG P. deltoides SBSDD4 | ecosystem: Environmental > Terrestrial > Soil > Tree plantation... | reverse complement strand
GATCCAACCGTTGCCTCGATCTACCCTCTAACGGTTGCTCTCTTCACGGAGACCGATGTCTTCTTCGATCCGACCGTTGAGCAGGAGGCTGATGAAGATGAGATAGTCGTCGATCTATTCGTAGAGACCGATACATTCTTTACGCCTACGGTTGTATCGACCTATGCTCTGACGCCTAGTCTATTTACCGAGACGGATGTCTTCTTTGATCCTACGGTTCTTAGTACCTATGCTCTGACGGCTGCTTTATTCACCGAGACAGATACCTTCTTTGCTCCAACAGTCGCGGTGGGTGCGGTCGATCTAGTACCGGTTCTCTTTACAGAGACGGATACGTTCTTCACACCAGCTGTCACAACTCTTTATGCTGTAACAGCTGCGTTGTTTACTGAGAGTGATTTGTTCTTCGATCCGACGGTCGTTAGTACATATCCTCTAACGTCAGCATTGTTTACGGAGACTGACAGTTTCTTTGATCCAACTGTAACATCAATTGTTGATATTAGTCCGTCGTTGTTCGTAGAGACAGATACGTTCTTTACGCCGACGCTCGCGACTGGTCCTGTTGATTTATCACCTGCACTGTTTGTTGAGAATGATACGTTCTTCTCGCAGTTAGTTCAGATTGAGGGTGGTGATCAGTTTGTGGTGCCGGATCTGTTCGTTGAAACAGATACGTTCTTCACACCAACTGTTGCTACAACGTACGCTATTACGTCAGCGCTGTTTACGGAGACCGATGTCTTCTTCCAACCAACTGTTGTGTCAACGGTTACGTTGGTTCCTTCGTTATACACTGAGACCGACACGTTCTTTAGTCCGACGGTTCAGCAGTCGAGTGATAGTGCGTTGTTCCCGTCGTTGTATGTCGAGAACGATATCTTCTTCACTGCCATGATTGCGGCACAGGCAGTAGCAACGGTTGATAGGATCTACACGCGCGTGCGTGCGTCGCGAATAGAGACTGACATACACCCTAGAATTAGGATACGGACGGACGTCGAACCACAATGATTACTGAAACTCATGAACGCGGAAACATTATGGAGTTTGTGTCAACTCCATTCAGTCCTGGTGGGACCATCGTTACACCAGCGACGATGGTAGTAACGATCAACTATCCGAAACGTTCTGGTGGTCGTGAAGAGATTGAAGTCTCGATGTCGGTTGGTGTTGGTGGTGTGTGGACAGCAGCCTGGGATACGAGTGGTGACGATGTTGGTACTGGACAGGTAGATTATGCAGTGCGTTCGACAGGTCCGTCGGGAATTGATCAAGGTCAGTTCAAGCTAAAGGCTAATCGAGCATCATGAAGCATAATCCAACCTATTACCAGATCTTGGATGAGCTCCGGGCTCTCGATCCGGATGTTGTGCAGAAGCGTCACCCAAATTATTATCAGTTGGTTGAGTATCTCAATACGATGCGAGTTAATGCATCCCTTTCAAGAACAAAGAGGCATCCTAACTATCATCAGTTCGTGGAAGGTCTTAGAGAGTTGATTGAGGAAGGTGGGGGTGGCGCGCCCGAGTGGGTACCGGAGGGAGCTACGGCTGTCATCGACTTCTTGGGCGACAGGGCATGGACACTCGCCTCCGGTGATGTTCAGATTGACACGCTTCTAGGCAGCGACAATCCAGCAACGGAAATAAGCATTGATGAAACGTCTGGATACGATCCCGCATTGCTTGAGCCGACAGGCTATCGCATGTCCTCGTCGGGTGATAATTTTGGAGCGTTAGCATACATCGGTGAAGCCAAGGCTTTACTGCTGGCGGGTGCAACTCTTGTCTACACGATCAAAACACCTGATGTTCCCCCTGGTGAGTTTAGAAATATCCATCATTATCAAGTGCTCGCAAACGGAAGCAACGGACTCTTTTTCACAGTCTTGGCTGGCAGTGGCAATGGATTATATGTCACCGGATACGGGACCGTTTTAGAGGACGTGTCAGACCAGGGCGCGCTTGCGGAAGATGTGGTAATTAAGGTTGCGCTTACAATTCAGGACGGCGAGGCAGCGGCGTCACTAAATGGTCGCCCATTCTTCGCGGCAGATACTAGCGGCGAGGGTTGGCCGTTTGAGACCGTTGCTTTATCGACCTATAGTTCACCGCACTTCTTTTTGCATGACATCACGATTTATCCGATTCAATCCAACGCAGACCTGCAAACTCTGAGCACGCTATGAAAAACGCACTGAAGCTGGCACTGAATGCCAACCGAGCTCTCGCGGGTGATCCGCCGACGGGCTTTTCACTCTCGGATAGTTCACATCCGGAGAACGCTGCGCTCGGGGAAGTCGTCGGCACGCTTAGTGCTACTGATCCAGATGGAGGCACGGTTATCTTCTCCATCCCGGATGCTACGGTTCCATTCGCTATATCGGGGAATAGCTTGATTGTGGCAGGTGTGCTTGACTTCGAGACGCGGGCATCTTGGCCATACAATATTCAGGCGCTGGCCTCGCGTGGGGGATCAACGCTGAATGCAGTGATAATCACAGTCACCGATGTCAGCGAGACCCCTGGTGGTGAGCAGCCTCCCATTCCCGACCCGGGCGATGTCGAAGAGGATGGTAACTTCACCACTCCGACTACGGTTACGCAGGTCGATGCTGCTATCAAGATACATGGTAAGAAGGCACCGGGCTCCATCGGCAAGTTCATTGTTCCGCTTCCAGACCTAGAGGCGGACTCGATTGTTACCATTCACTGGACGCTCGACGCTTCGTTGATGAGCTTGCAGGGTCGTAAGATTTTGGCAGGCTTCGTACTTAAGCAAGGTAATGACTTTCATATGGTTGGCCCACAGGGGGATGGCACGGTAAGTGGGGTTAATCTCAAGACGATCTACGGTGACAATAAGTGGAACTCGCAGACCGGATTGACCGAAGTCAATGATGGTGCGCCTGCGAATGGTAGCCAGTATGATATGTGGTTCCAGATTGAGGTGGACTCGAGCGGTGATAAGTATACGATAAGAACCGCGACTGATCCGGGGGAGCAAGCTGACTTCGATGATGAGTTCACTGGTCGTGACTCTTCTCCATTTGCATTGGTGGTGGATGCCGCCGACTTTGGCTTCGGTGCATTGTTCCAAGCGGATGATACTGGAGTATATTCATTTACCCTCGAGTTCTATGCAGAGGGTGAGCCGGAGTTCGAGGGTGATTTATGGACTCCCGTTGAGTTGGGTTCGTCAGTTGTTGCTTGGTACGATCCCTCGGATGCTGCTAACGTCACCGAGAGTGGTGGAGTCGTCGATAATATTGATGATCTTTCTGCCAACGACTGGGACATTGTTGCTCTGCTTACTCAGCGCCCTGTTCGTGAGACGGTGGCAGACTGGGGAGGGCTACACGGCATCAAGTACGACGGCAGCAACGACCAGTTAGTCGTTGCTGAGGCCATTGACCCGGTAGTTAATCAGCCACTCACCATCTGCCAGATTTACCGAACCCCTGCGACCATTGACGATCTAGACGATTGCTTCGAGGGTGTGACCCTTGCCTTATCGATGAAGTGGAGCGGTGTTAGTAACAAGCCCCATGCTTTCGCGGGCAGCGCGGTTGCGCGGTCAAACACCGTCCTTAGCACAAGCACGTCATACATAGACATAACGCTACTGAGCGGGGCATCGTCCTACACCCGCTTAAATGGGAACGCAGCCGACCCGACAAGCTTTAATCCTGGGACCAGCGGAATAAACGGCGATTTCGGGTTTTTCGCGCGCGGCGGGTTCTCGTTCTTTGGTGGTCATCGTGGCGAGTCATTCATTGTAAACAGGGCGCTGACACAAGATGAAGTAGAAAAAATTGAGGGTTATTATGCGCACACGTGGAGCCGCACCGCCGACCTTCCAGTAACGCATTCGTATAAGGCTGCTCCTCCAGTTATTACTGTATCAGCGAAGCAGCACTGGAGGGTTGAAATATTAGACAACAATGCCGTTGATAATATTGCAGTCATTCTTGAGTTGCACGTCCATACTGGCACCGGCGGATTTGGAACGAACGCAGCGTTCGGAAAGACCATAACGGCGGACACACAATTTGACGTGAACGCGGTTCCCTCCAACATCATCGACACCGACATATCGAATGCAAACGCAAATTTGTGGGCATCCACCGACACGGCATTCCCTCATTATGTCGCCATAGACTTCGGCAGTCCGATCTTGCCGACAGCGATCAGCATTATCGGTTCTTCGGATGCAACAAATCTAACGCGGCAGCCAAAGGATTTTCGCGTTCAATATTCTTCCGACGGAAGTACTTGGTTTACTCTGTGGAGCGAAGCTGGCGTCACGTTTGCAGCCTACGAGTACAAACGATTTGTGGTTCCGGGCGCTAGTGGTGGCTACACGGGCTCTCCCCATGGAGCTCACACGCGCTGGCGGCTGTTTTCGCGCAGAGATAATGGCGGAACGGCAGTCTCAGCGACTAAAATAGAAATGCGCTCCACACCAGGAGGGGCAGATATATGCTCCGGTGGCACTCCGTTCGAGAGTGGTCACATCACTACGTTCGTCGTTGCCAATGCGTTCGACGCCGACAACTCCACGTTTTGGACATCGAACGTGGATGCGCAGACGCACGTCTATTGTGGATACACCTTCGCCTCGCCAGTCGAGCTTGCGGAATTCACTTGGCGCATTCGTCAGGACAGCGACGCAAATCAATCTCCACGCGACATCTTGGTGCAATTTTCTGATGATGGAACGAACTGGACGACTGCTTGGTCGGTGTCAAATCAAACTGGTTGGTCACTAAGCGAGACGCGTACGTTTACCGATCCATTCTATGTATAGGGAGAAGGAACCTAAATCATGCCTTACGATAGCACTAAGGATAGGAACCCAGGAGTTGGGGAACGATCCGACTTTGGAAGAGCAGGCCGCACCGAGGCTCTGAAGAGTGACTCGACCGATCTCAATCCTTATGCCAAGGCGGTGATCGTCCTATCGGCCGGGACGTTATCGATCCTGCCTGCTAATAATCTAGATGGTAAGCCAATCAACTTCGGCTCGGTGCCGGTTGGGTTCATCCCACCATACTCTCCGATCCGGCGCATCATGGCTTCCAATTGCACGGCAACGGTTGCCACGATCGACGAGTAAATGCTCGACCGTACCCAACATAGTTGCTTGCATAAGCACTTTGGCGATGCAGTAGCGCGTCGGCTGGACCCAACTGGGACTAGTGATATACGCGCACGCTTCTCGTCAGATATGGCACGACGTTGGGCAAAGGTTCGCGTGGCCGCGCGTGAGGCTATTCTTCAGCAGAACATACTTGGGCTAGGCCCACCGACTGTTGCTACGTTGATGCGCTCCATGGCGGGGGATCCGGTGCGCACGTTCCAGTCGTTCATCGACGAGGCGTTAGGCAAGATTGTCCTAGGCGGTGAAGGTGGGTGGCTTTCTCCCTACCTCCAAGAAGCCGCTTGGCGGGCACGGTCGCGCGCCGCACGTGGGATCGGGTTGGGGAGTGCGATGCCGCGCGACCGTACTGATACGGTCGTGAGATCCGGAGCTATTGTTGAGTTGCAAGGTGTGATGGAAGCTGTCAGTCAGCAAGCCGTTCGGGCAATAGCGAACGGTTTGATAATGGATATGAAGCCTCGTGTTATTGCTGACATGGTAGGACGGATCATTACGAAGGTTGGTGTTACTCGCTCGAAGGCGTTGGTGAACTTTTCAGTTGTGCGCGCCTACAACATGGCAGCGCTGGACGCGATGGAGGATATGGGTGTCACGCGCGTGAGTGTGGACCCAGAGTTCGTGCGTCGTCCACGGATCGTTGATGCCGATGAAGAGCTCGTCGAGGTCTTGACTGCTGGCGACGATCTGGTGTGCCAGGAATGTGAAGATATTTCTGAGGATGGACCGTACGAGATTAGCGAAGCACGTGGGTTGATACCTGCACATCCTAACTGCCGGTGTGCGTTTGTGCCTTGGGATGACGATCGGTTTGCGGAGGTCGAGCGTGATAGTGGATCAGCTGTTGATTGGTTGTTGTGGTGTAGGGAAGCTCAGGCTGAGGAGCGGTTGTTTGCACTGAACTCCAAGATCAGTGATGCGGATTGGAATGAGGAGGATCATCCTCGTGATCCGGATGGTAGGTTTGCGGGTGGTGGTGGGGTAGCAGCGCAGGAAGAGGAGGAGGGTTCGGGTGGTCCGCTCAGTGCAGGTGAGTTAGACAAAGCATTGAATTCTCCGATCAAAGGTAACCCGAAGGAACGTTCTCGTATTATTAGCGCGTTGGAAACAGCCACCGGTGCTGACAAGGAGAAGCTACAGGAACGGTTAGTGCAGTCGTTGCGGATGCAGGCTGGCAAGCTGCGTGAGCAGGGCAACACGACCAAAGCAGATCAGCTGTCCAGCCGCGCTGACAAGTACGCTGAGAAATTCCGGCAGGGTGGGACGCATACGCGTGGTGGTGGTCGTACGCCTGGTACTAAGACGGATCCACCTACAACAGGGACTGGCCCCAAGGAGCCAGATAAGCCACCGGCACCACCACCGCCAAAGGCACCGGATGAGAATAAGGTCCTCACTGCAGGTACAAAAGTTGATATGGAGAGGGCGTTCCGTGATCGTCATGGCGTGAGGGTATCTTGGGATAGTAGGATTGATGAGAAGCGAGCACTTGAGGTTGCGCGTACTACATCGGCGGCGCTTGACGATATCAAGGAGCGCTTCCCAGGTATGAACCAATATAGCGATCTTAACGCTATTAAGTTCGAACATGGGGATCGTATCGATAGTCCCGATGGTAAGCAGGCATTAGGTCTCTACTATATGGGTGGAAGGGGGTGGATGCGGCTTGCTGCTGGATTGAGGAGTGGTGACGGTGACCTAACTCGCGGCGGATGGACGGTTACTACTGACAACCTTGCGAATGTTTTCCGACATGAGTATGGACATTCACTCGATCAGGGGATGATCCGTTCGAGTGGTAGGGATAATGTTGTTGGTAAGAGTGGGCTACGCCTTAACCAGTGGTTCGACCGCGTGAAAGCAGATAAGAATTTCTCCACTTATGGTAAGACTAGTATCGAAGAAGCATGGGCGGAGACTATCTCTGCTTATACGCACCCAAGATATGATTATCCAGCTAACAGTCTTAGAATTGATCCTCAGATGAAACAGCAACTAGACAGATTGTCAAAGAGGTGAGTGATGCTTGCTGAACCACGTTGCTTCACGCGTAAGTGCAAACATTTTCTTGGTGCCACTCAAGGTAAGGATGTGGAACTTGGGGAGTGGGTTAATTGCAAAGCGTTCCCTGATGGCATCCCGACTGAAATTGCCTACGGGGATAACTTGCATCTAGAACCGTTCCCTGGTGATCACGGTATCCAATACGAGAAGGAAGAGTAGCGTGACAAAGTGGGATTGGCAGCGGTTCAAGGGTAGTCCGGAGGGTCTCAAATGGAATCAAAAAGAGCTCCCCGTCCTCTCGGAAGTTATCCAGATGACGACCAGCCGGAATGTTGTTGTCCAAGCTGGGGGCAACTTGGGTGTGTTCCCGAAATATTTATCTGCACACTTTGCTACCGTGTACACGTTCGAGCCGGAGCCCGAGTTGTTCTCGATGATGTGTCACAATGCGCCAGAGAACAATATCATTAAGTTCCAGGCAGCGTTGGGGTGCGATCGCGAACAGATCCGAATGTCGCGTAAGCGTCGTCAGAACGATGGGGGAAATTCGCACGAGGGGATTAGTCACGTCGCTGGTCCAGGTTCAATCCCAACCTTGCGGATTGATGATCTTGGATTGAAGGAATGCGGGTTGATCTACCTTGACATTGAGGGTTACGAACTCTACGCGTTGCAAGGTGCAGGTGAGACCCTCCAACGTTGTCGTCCATTGCTCGCGTGTGAGATCAACAAGAGCCTCGAGCAGATGGGTGGGATTACGCGTGACACTATTGTGAACTGGTTACGCGGTAAGCACGGCTACGAATTTCTAAAACGTATCCGTAGCGACGAGATCTTTGTGCCACGTGAATGGCATTGGTTGGACAGAGGTTGACATGGTTGTTCGTGGTGACTACCAACGAGCGTATACCGAGGAGATGCGGCGGACCTATCCAGTGGTGGATCAGTTTGAAGAAGCCCATGGCTTTGCTATTGGTCGCGGGTTGCTTCAAGAAGCAGCTTGGTTGGCGTGTCCTGTCAAAGTCAATCCACCTAATTGGCAGCACGGACGGGTTATTTACACAGCGTTGCGCACCTACCTTAGCACGCGCAGCAATTTGTCCCCGGTGAATTGCCTGGATATCGGTACGGCTAAAGGGTTCTCCGCGCTGTGCGCCGCGCAGGCGTTGGTTGATGGTGGTGCTGCGGGTGGGCAGGTGACGTCGGTTGACGTTATTGACCCCAATGCCAAGGTTCTACGTAACTCGATTGCCGACTGTGGTGGTACGACAACGCTCTACGAACTGCTTGCGCCGTTCCGGGGATTGCACTCTGGCAGGGTTACGTTCTTGTGGACACCAGGAGTGCAGTGGTTGGAGGGTAGTAAGGAACGCATCCACTTTGCGTTCGTTGATGGCAAACACAAACAGGATGTTGTATTGCGAGAGCTCACGCTTCTTGCTAGTCGTCAAGAAGCGGAAGACATTGTGATTGCAGATGACGTTCAGATACCGGGTGTGGCACAAGCAGTGCTCGAAGCTGGCAAGTGGTATGCGACATCTTACCTTGACCTAACTCCGGTGTCGCGGAGGTACGCAATTATGCGTCGGGTGGTGTGATGGGAATTCTAAAAGAACCGCTCGACTTCATTCTTACGTTACCACTGCCAAGTAAGTTCCATGTGTGCGAGCTTGGTGATCAGTGGATTACGCATGAAAAGCGTCGGCTGGCAAAAGAGTTCTATGAGCAGGATATGGGCTGTGGAAGGTACGAGTCCATTGACGGTAATGGACGTGGAACGATCCTGGCTGATCTCAACTATCCAATTCGGCCGTGGCCGGGTGAATTCGATTTGGTGACTGACTTTGGTACGGGTGAGCACGTGTTCAATCAGTGCCAAGTCTTCCAGACGATCCATCTACTCACCCGACCGGGTGGTTATATTGTGTTCGACCGCCCGACCGATGGTTATCAAGGACATTGTTATTGGAACGCTCAGGAGTGTGTGTACGAAGATCTTGCGGTTGCAAACAATTACGAAGTCCTGGCGCTTGATCGGCATAACACAGTTCGTGGTTCGTTAGTTCGTGGTGTGTTTCGTCGTGTAGCAAAAGGTAAGTTCCGCGTGCCATACCAAGGACGTTACAAGAAGCTGTTACGTCCGATTATTGATCCAGCGTTGCACGCGCGCGCAGAGGCGAAGCGCCTCCGTTTGAAAGAACGGGTTTAATGACAACAATTGTTTGTGTTTGGGTGCAAGGTAATGTGCCCTACAAATCCGAATATGTTTTCCGATTACGCTCAATGGTATTAGCGCAGTTGAGTTGGAAGCATGAGTTTGTGGTGCTTACTGATCAACCTCTTGCTGTGAACTTGCCGGGGATCCGCCCGATCAGGATCCCGTCACCAAATGGCATTCCGGGTTGGTGGTCAAAGTTGGAATTGTTTAATCCGCAGCATGGATTGAAAGGTCCTGGGTTGTATCTAGATCTAGATGTACTTATTCCGTCATCAATTGATCCGTTGTTTGAGTATCTTGATGAGTTTACCCTCGTGCCACATGCAGGTAATTTTGAGGGTCGTGGAAAGTTGAAGGTTGTGAAGCGCTACAATTCTTCGGTGATGTACTTCGATGATATGGCAGCTTATTCTGAGTTGTATACTAATTGGTCGCCGAAGGTTGCCGGTCGGTTGTGGGGTGATCAGGATTGGATTGGTGAGCAGCTACCTTGGCAGCAGACCATGCCGTTGAAGTGGTTCCCACGTGTGTCACAATTGGATCTATCGTTAGGTCCCAATAACATCGATCCGGATGCAAAGGTGATCCTTTGTAAGAAGCCTAAAAATCATGAGCTGGTAAAAACGTGGCGGTGGGTTGACCGCATGTGGAACGGGGTGCAGTGATGGGTGCTCCAGGATGTGATGATGCTCCGTTGATTACGGTCCCGCGTGGTGATCATTCTAAGCAGTTTACTTTGATCTTTCCTTACTACGAAAATCCAGTCTTCTTGGAACGTCAGATGAATTGGTGGCGTGCGATGCCAACGCCTATGTGGCAGAAGGTTATTATTGTTGATGATGGTTCACCTAAGTACCCTGCGGTTGACATACTTAAGCACCATGCCAGTCAGTCTTGGTTACGGTTGTTCCGTATCGGTGTTGACATTCGTTGGAATTGGTTGGCTGCACGAAATATTGGTGCGCATCATTCTGACGATGGTTGGCTGTTGATTACTGACATGGATCATGTAGTGCGACAGGATGTAGTGATGAATTTGATGACTGGCGCGCATGATCCAGGTGTCATCTATAGGTTCTCACGACGTGAGCATACGGGGCAAGTTATTCATCCCCATCCAAATTCGTGGTTCTATACGCGGAGGATGTTTTGGCGGATTGGAGGGTACGACGAAGCGTGTTCCGGTTATTACGGAACGGACGGCGAATACAGACGCCGGTGCGCAAAAACAGCACCAATAAGAATTATGACGGACCAGTTAGAGCGGCACGAATACCAAGGCGACTCAAGTACAACAACGTACAAACGAAAACAGCCGGAGGACGCAGCGGTCAAACAAATGATTCGCGCTCGTCCCAAAAACTGGAAGCCAAAAGTTCTAAGTTTTCCATACACCGAGGTAAGGCTGTGAGCTTGCAAGAGGCGTCTCCTGAAGTCCTGGCAGCGCAAGAGGCGCTCACGCGCGGGCGCAAGGAACAAATACTGCCAATTACGTTTATCTGTTGGAAATGGCATCAACGTCATTACCGCACACCGTATACAGCAGAGCATGTGAACGTGTGGGCTGCGATGGTGGAGAAGAACTACCCGCGCTTGCATCGTAAGATTTGTATTACTGATGATCCAGTAGGGATCACTCGATGTGAAACATTCCCGTTGTGGAACGATCACTCGGATCTGCGTAATCCAAGTGGCCCCCATCTACCCAGTTGCTACCGTCGGTTGAAGATCTTCTCAATGGATACGACAGCTGAGATGGACATTGATGAGGACGCTTGGGTAGTGTCGATGGATTTGGACATCGTTATAACCGGTGATTTGGAGCATCTGTTGCATAAGTTTCCAGATGCGCCGTTTGTTGGTTGGAAGGGTGTGGGCGCTCACCAGCCAACGGTGTATAACGGATCGTTGTTTCGCTTCCGTGCAGGACGCATGAGTCATCTATGGCATGAGTTCGATCCTAAGTTGTCTCCAGTTAGGTCAATACAGGAGCGGTATTTTGGATCGGATCAGAGTTGGATCTCTTACCGCTTGCGTGGAACTGCACCGGGTTGGACAGCGGCAGATGGCGTGCTCTCTTATTCGAGCAACCTTGGCCAGCGTAGCATGACGACAGGAGGCAAGCGTGCGTTCTTGCCAATGCACTCAAAGATTGTTAGCTTCAATGGCAAGCACAAGCCTTGGGACTCCCATGTAAAAAGTGCTTCCCCATGGATCGAACGTTACTGGAGATTGAACCCATGACCGACACTTTGCAAATGACATGCGTCCTCGACGCTGCCAACGTGCGCGAAACGTCTGACGGTTATCTGACCGCTATGGTGCGATGCGCTCGCACAGGAATTCAGTTGTATCGAGGTTATGAAGTCGGTGAGCCCAACAGGAAAAGTGTTCGGGTGTACCGGCCTGAGGAGGAAGTGTTTAACACGGACTCCCTACACACTTATGCACATCGACCAATCACCAACGACCATCCTCCGGTCCCGGTCAACTCCGAGACGTGGAAGAAGTACAGTGCTGGCCAGACGGGTGAGCAGGTTGCTCGCGATGGTCAGTTTGTGGTCGTGCCAATGGTGCTCATGGATCAGAGTGTGATCAAAGATTATCAGCGTGGTAAAAAGCAACTTAGCCTGGGTTATAGTTGTGACCTAGTTTGGGATGCTGGCGTGACGCCGGACGGAGAAGAATACGATGCTGTCCAGCGCAACATTAGGGCCAATCATCTGGCTGTCGTCGCCGTTGCCAGGGGTGGCTCCGAATTGAAGATCGGCGACGATGAAGAAGAAGGAGTTGCTATGACGATGAAGGCCATGACGGTTGACGGCATCGCGGTTGAGATGCCTGACATCGCTGTCCAAGTTGTTGACAGGGCCATTAAGGCTCGTGATACTCAGGTCGCTATGATGACGGCGGATCTGAAGACGGCACAGGATGCGCTCGCGAAAGCTATTGCTGACGCGACGTCGGCGGCCACGGCTGCCAAGTCTGCCATCGAGACGAAGGACGCGGAGAACAAGACTCTCAGCAAGCAGCTGGAAGACGCGAAGATCACTCCGCAGAAGCTCGACGCGATGGTTGCGGATCGGTCAGCTGTGGTTGGCATTGCCAAGAAGATCCTTGGCGACAAGCTGGTCGTGGATGGCAAGACTATCTCTGACATCCGTAGGCAGTGTGTGGACAGCTACCTTGGCAACGATGCCAAGGACTTCACCGACGACCAGGTGTTCTCGGCTTTCAACATGATGGCCAAGGATGCGAAGCCTGTGTCCAGTGGCAACGGTCGCGACGTGCTCGCCGATGCCATTAGTCAGCATTCGGGCGTGCAGGATACACGCGACAGTGCTTACAACGAGTACGAGAAGAAGCTTGTTGACGCTTGGAAGAAGCCGTCGGCAGCTGCTTAACAACGGCGTGCGTCCAATCTAGTCAAACAAAGGAGATCTACGAATGACTAGGCTTCGTTGGGGCGACGTCGTCGCCTTCTCGCTGCTGCTGATCGCCGCGACTGTCGCGGTGTTCTTCGGCGGTATCGACCCGCTATCGAGTGGCTTGACTGGCCTCTCTATCGCAGCGGTGGTTCAGAGTTCTTACAGCTCCACGATGGAGCCTGCGGTCGCCGGTATGTGGGCGAACATGACCAACTGGGATGCGGATACTCGCATTTGCGAGACCGCAGCTGGGATTGGTTTTGGCCTCGCGTGCGGGCAGGGGACTGGTGACAAGGGTGCCGTTATCGCTGGCTCTCTTGCTATCTTCGTTGGCGTCTCTGTCAAGGACGTTACGCTTGTCCACGACACTGCTGACGAGTACCAGGAACACGACAACATGGCCGTTGCCACGGAAGGTGACATCTGGGTTCAAACCAGCGTGTCTACGAGTCCGACGGCGGACGTCCATTACAGTGCTACAACGGGTATCTTTGCAACGAGTGGTGGCTCTGGCCCCATCGTTGGAGCCCGTTGGATGGCTACGCGAGACGCTGGCCTCGGCCTGTTGCGTCTGTCTGGCCACCTGCCCGTTGCTTGATCCAGCTGAGTGCTAATCTCAATTAGCTGAGCATCCACTCAGCAGATCAAAGGAGACCATCAATGCGACAACGGCTTGCGGATGCTCAGTCTGCACTGAGCTTCCTCACTCAGCAGGCCTCGATTATCGAGGCTGAGGTTGTTCGGGTTCTTTACCCTGACATCCAATACCCCACGCTTGTTCCGATCGCCACTGGTGAAGATCAGTGGGCCAAGTCCATCACGTTCTTCTCGATGGATAAGGTTGGTCGTGCGGCGTGGTTCCACCACGCGGCAAAAGACGTGCCGCTGGCTGATATCAGCATGACCAAATTCGAGCATGCGATCGAGATGGCCGCGATTGGCTATCGGTACACGCTCGAAGAGATCAGCCAGGCACTGCGGGTTCGGATCAATCTTACGACCGAGCGCGCGGAAGCTGCACGTCGGGCGTACGAGGAGTTCATGGAGGACGTCGTTCTCTCCGGCGATACCGACAAGGGTTGGACGGGTCTTATCAACGATCCGAACGTTACCCAGTCGTTCGTCGTGGCAGACGGTGGTCAGGCCATGGGCGATACGGACGGCTCGCCAGACTGGTCGGATAAGGACGCCGATCAGATCCTGCGTGACATCAACGATGCCTTGACCGGCATCTACACCGCAAGCAGCACGGTGGAAATGGCGGACACGATCCTCCTTCCTCCGTCCCGCTTTGTCATCCTTGGCACCAAGCGTATTCCTCACACCACCATGCCACTGCTCCAGTACTTGCAGCAGTACAACGTCTACACAGGCCAGACTGGTCAGTCGTTGACCATCCGTACTGTGCGGCAGTTGGAGACTGCGGGTTCGGGTGGCACTGGTCGCATGGTCGTGTACCGTAGGGATCCGCGCGTGCTCAAGTTCCACTTGCCAATGCCTCACCAGTTTCAGCCGATTTGGCAGACTGGTCCGCTGGTGTACGACGTCCCCGGCATCTTCCGTACCGGTGGCATCGAGATCAGACGTCCGGGTGCGGTGCGGTATGTGGACGGCATCGTTGACGCCGAATACGCGTAGTCGTGACAGTACCGGGCGCGAGTGACATCGCGCTCGGTAAGTTCTTATCACCATCATCGGAGTGACACATGTGGAAGATCACAAATAATGGTGTGGCACCATTCGTGCTACACAGTAAGCAGAGGCAACCGATCGTGTTGGCCCCCGGTGCGGTTGCTTCTGTTGATCTCTCGGATAATACAGCTGCGCGTTATGGGCAGGTGGCTCAACTGGAAGTAAGAGACGCTGACGGGCGCAAGCCCGCTGCCTATGTAAGGGTGCGACCGGGTAGGACGGCCCAAGCCATGGCCAAGGACATGGCTGCACCAAGCCCTACAGGCCGCGTAAGGCGTCGTATTTCGATCCGGGAGGAGGGTCCGCCGCCACCGCCACCGACGCGTAAGGAGCAGGCGGCTGAGATCCGACGAGCTTACGAGGCTCACGAGATTAGTTTTCCGGAAGCGTCAGAGCGTGCCAGTCGATTGGTTGGCAATGCTTGGCCAGGAAGTACCCCAAAGAAATCTGTCGTTTGGCAGTTACTCGGCGAAGTCGAGGACAAGCCACAGGAGTAGTCAATGTCTTTACCGGAAATTCATAACTTCTCAGTTGCTGCTGGCGACAATGCTGAGATCAGCTGGGATGTAACTACTGGTCCGATTGAACTTACGGGTGCCACTCTTCAATGGGATCTCTACGAGCAGGAGCAGGGACTTCCGGTAGACACCACGCCAATTCTTACCAAGACGACAGATTACGGTATCGAAGCTGAGAACGATGGTGAGGTGACGACGTTCTCAATCGAGTTCGCCGAAGAAGAGACGGCTGATCTTCTTGGTAATTACTATTACGAAGTCGCCTTGGTTACTGGTGACGGTAAGAACCTTACAGCAGCGGTTGGGATCCTTACCGTCACCGGTTTGTCCACAACGTTGAGTGCACGCAGTCTCAAGGTGCGCTTCCCAGAGTTGGCAATCTACGATGACACGAGTCTCCAGTTTGCGATCGACAATGCAATCATCATGGTTGATGACTCTTGGATTGAGGAAGATATCACAATTGCACGAATGCTGCTGGCTGCGCATCTTGTGACTATGGCGGCTGCGTCAGCAGACACCGAGGGTGGCACAATTCTTAGTGAGAGTATCGGTCGGTTATCTACCACG
>Ga0075420_100002612_pt1 | contig 15596 bp, 11 predicted proteins | sample SoiMetdeltSBSDD4_FD_75296 | JGI IMG/M metagenome (GOLD analysis project Ga0075420, IMG submission 75296) | Bulk soil microbial communities from a Populus tree surrounding site in Tennessee, USA - Soil MetaG P. deltoides SBSDD4 | ecosystem: Environmental > Terrestrial > Soil > Tree plantation... | reverse complement strand
TTTACAAGGCGGATGTGGCACGCGCGACGGGCGGCAGCGGACTCGGCCTGTCGATCGTCAAAGCGATCGTCGAGCGCCATGGCGGCACGATCAGCGTGCGCAACGAACACGGCGCGGTGTTCGAAATACTCCTGCCCGGCGCGTTGAACGCGTAGTCGCCCGGCGCCCCGTCAAGGGGCGCCCTACTAGGGCTCAGTGCACCCGCGTTCGTAGGGCGGGCCTTTATGGCCCGCCTTCGGGCTGTCGCACGTGGTACCCTCAGAAGAATGCGTCACACGGGAAACACCCCATCTATCAGTCTGCGGCGGCGGCGAGCGATTACAGCAGGGTTACTGCTGGGCATGAGCCTCGGTGCGCTCGAAGCCACAGTCGTCGGCACCGCGATGCCGACCGTGATCGCCACACTGGGCGGCCTGGCCCACTACAGCTGGGTCTTCTCGGCTTACCTTCTCACGTCTACTGCGTCGGTCCCGATCTGGGGACGGCTCTCAGACCTCTACGGGCGCCGTCGAATGTACATCACGGGGATCGTCATCTTCCTGATCGGCTCGATGATGTCTGGCGCCGCGACGTCGATGACGATGCTGATCGTGTCACGAACGATCCAAGGGCTCGGAACCGGCGCGGTCATTCCCCTCAGCATGACGATCGTCGGGGAGCTCTACACGCTCGCCGAACGCGCGCGCACGCAGGCGCTGTTCAGCGGAGTGTGGGGCCTCGCGTCGGTCGCTGGACCGCTCGTGGGCGGCTACATCACCGACGCGCTGTCATGGCGCTGGGTTTTCTATTTGAATCTCCCGTTCGGGCTCATGTGCATGACCGTCCTCATGCTGGCATATCCCCCAACGCGCCGCACCGAGAAGGTGCGAGTCGATTGGACGGGTGCAGCCCTGCTTTTCGGCGGCATCAGCGCCCTGCTGCTTGCGTTGGGCGCCGACGTCGGCGCCGCCGCGTGGTGGTTCGCCGCCGCGTCGGTGGTGTTGATTGCCGCCTTCGTCACCGTAGAACGGCGCTCGTCCGATCCGCTGCTCCCGATCGATCTCCTCCGCAGCCCTTTGATTGCGCGAACGCTCATCGTGGTGTTTCTCGTAGGCATGGCCCTGTTCGGAGCCATCGCGTTCATTCCACTGTTCGTGCAGGGCGTCATGGGGGCCACAGCCACACAGGCCGGTCAGGTGCTCACCCCGCTGTTTATGGGCTGGGTCGTAATGTCGATTGCGAGCGCACGGTTGACCGTGAAGATCGGCTATCGGCTCCTCGCGATTACCGGAAGCGGACTCATGACGGTCGGGTTCATAGGTCTCTCGCTCGTCCAGCCCGACTCGCAACGCAGCGCCGTGCTCGCGGCGGGATTGCTCATCGGATCCGGCATGGGGCTGTCGATGTTGTCACTGCTTCTTGCCGTGCAGCATGGTGTGCCTCGATCGCACCTCGGGCTTGCCACGTCGCTCAACCAGTTCTCCCGGAGCGTCGGCGCAGCGGTGGGGATCGCGGCCATGGGGGCATTGATGGCGCGCCAGCTGGCAGGGGTCTCGATCCCGGGAGGGGTGGAAGGCCTGGCGGCCAGTGGAACCATGCTGACTGGCCCGGCTCGCCTGCAATTTGCGGCCGCATTGCATCAGGTATTCGTCGCAGGCACCGGGCTCGCCGCAGCGTCGCTGCTTGCCACGCTTTTCCTGCCGCCGGTTAATTTTTCAGGAGAGGTGAGCCCGGCAGCCGGCGAGCAGATGCTTGCAGCGGAAATGACGAACCTGGAGCCCGAGGGTGAGCCTGTGGCGGTCCCGGACCGTTAACCCACATCTACTGTAGGCAGTAGGCAGCTGGCGGTAGGCAGTAAGAACCACCACGCTTGCTCGCTGCTTACCGCCTACTGCTTACTGCCTACTGTTGTGCTCGCTTCTGCGCGCTCGGCGGTACTACCGCGGGCATGGAGTCTTCCCACCGGCTTCGTGTCAGCGCGTGCTGATCGGAACCATCTGCGTTCATCATGAAGATCTGCGCGAACGGCTGGAACGCGTTGTCGTAGAGCGCAGCTTCATCCTTGAAGCCGTAACGGGCGCTGGACCACAGGATGTGCTTCCCGTCAGGCGACCACGATGAATGACTGTCGTTGCCGGGCGCCGTCGTGAGTCGTTTGATACCCGTCCCGTCAGGCCGCATGGTGAAGATGTCGTAGTCGTACTCTTCGGTGGTCGGGACGCGGCGCGTGAACGCGATCAGGTCGCCGTTAGGCGACCACGACGGAAAATTGTCCTGCTCGGTGGTCAATGTCTTCGTAGAGCCGTCTGCCAGATTCAGCATGCGGATACCGTAATCGCGTTTGCCGTCGGCTTCGCCCCACACGCGGTAGGCGATGCGCGTTCCATCGGGTGAAAAGCTCGGAAAACCACTATTCGGTGCGCCCTTGGTGAGATCCTTCGCCTGCGAACCGTCAGCGCGCACCATCATCACTTTCGCTGGTCTCTCGTCGCGTGCCCCGAAGAACGCACCGAATCCGAACGCGATCCATTGACCGTCAGGCGACCACGTTGGCACGAACGCCGCGCCCGACGGATCGGAAAAGACCACTTTCCGGTTGGTACCATCAGCCTCCATGACCGAGATGGACGCACTCGGAGTGGTGGCGAGATTCCTGATGTCGCTGATCGCGAGTCGACCGTCCCGGGAGAACTGCGGAAAGACGTCCGTGTACCGTACGTCCATGTCGGGGTCCCAGCTATACAACTGCTGATTCTGGGGCCGTGCGGTAAAGTCCACCCTTTGATAGACCACGCGCATGCCGTTCGGTGACCACGACGGACTCCGGAACGATCCGCTTGCTCCCTCAGCACCGCTCGTAAAAGCGAGCCCCGTGCGGCCACCCTGGGGCGCCGCCTTCACGAGATACGCAACCCGATCGGCGCTCAGGAACTGCGGGGATACTTTCAGCCCCGGGCCTGAGGTGTGCGTCGTTCTGGCGCCAGAGGCGACGTCGATTGAAACAATCTGCGAAGTGACTCTGCCCTGCGCCGCGATGCGCGCGGCAAAGGTCATCGCAGTCGGCAACTCATAAAAGACGATGCGTCTGCCGTCCGGCGACCATTTCGGTGAACCCGCCGTCACGCCCGCAGCTGTGAGCCTGCGAAACCCTTCGCCATCGGACTGAATTACATAGACGGTCAGCTCCTGAGGGTGCTCCCAACCTGGCGCCGGCTCGGCGTGCGGTCTGAACGGGAAATTGCGATCCGAGGAAAACGCGATCCATTTGCCGTCGGGCGACCAGGCTGGCCTGAAGAACCCATTCAGCTTGCCCGCTTCGCCCTGCACCGTTCGTGCTGCGGTCAGATTGCGGGCGCGACGGGTCTTCAAATCCAGAATCCAGATGTTTGCCGTTCGGGCGCCGCGCGTCGAGACAAACGCGACCTGATTGCCGTCAGGAGACATTGCAGCCTGGTCGTCCAGATCGGGATCGTCAGTCAGGCGTTCAAGGCCCGAGCCGTCCGGATGCACGCGATAGAGATCAGCTTGGCCCGACCCGGTGCGTTCGGATGTAAAGACAATCCACTGGCCATCAGGTGAAAACGACGCGTTGTAGTCGAATCCAGAGGCGGCAAACAGCGGCCGTTCGCCCGAGCCATCTGCGTTGGCGGTGTAGAGAGTCAGTTGAGACGGCCCCAGCCGGTTCATCAGGAGAACCTGCTTGGGCGCGGCCAACGTCAGCGCGGATGCTGCAAACACCAGGGTCGCCAACAGGCCCAAAGAAAGGTGATGTCTCATAAAGCCCCCACTGATTCCCGGACTGGACGCGACTCCCTTATACCGGCGGGCGCAGAGAGTGTCAACGCAACGGCGGCGCTGCCACCTCGCAGGCATGGCTCAACCACGCTTGTCCGACCAGGTGCCGCGTGCTATTCTCGCGCCTCGAAATTTGCGCGTCTGCACTGTTCGCAGGCGGCATCACACCTCGGAAAGGGAGGTCGGGTCATGCGTCCTTCCCTCGCCATATCGGCGCTGCTTCTGGCCGTCATCACGTTTTCTTACGCCGTCAACGATCCACAAGCGCGCCAAGCGGCGTCAACTGGCAGAACATCCGGAACCGCCGTAGAAGCTGGCTCCGTCACCACCGGTCTGGCTACCGGTCACAGGCCTGTCGCGGGGATCACCCCGGCATGTACGCAAAAGGTGAACGTGCAGCCGGACGTCTTTCCTGTGACGGTCGGGACGTACACATCGCCGGACGGGCGCACGTGGACCGTTCCCGCACCGGTGAACGAAGGCCCGACTGCTGTGGACGTCTTCAACAACTGCACGGGACCCGGAGACATCCCGGACTATGCGTCGCAACTGAAAACGGTGGTGATCGACGAGGACGGCGTCGAGATCACGGGCTTCATCCACGCCGACAACTACTTCGAGTTGTACGTGAACGGCCGGTTCGTCGCGCGCGACTCCATTCCAATGACGCCGTTCAACAGCAGCGTCGTCCGATTCCGGGCGAGGTATCCGATGACCTACGCCATCATGGGCGTCGATTGGGAGACGCACGAGGGCGTCGGGCTGGAATACGGGAACTACAACGTCGGCGACGCAGGCTTCATCGCCTATTTCAGCGACGGCAACGGCACGCACGCGGATTGGCGTGCCGAAACGTTTTACGTGGCGCCGCTCGACAATCCAAGCTGCGTGCGGGTCACGCCGACCGGCCGTGATTCGACGTTCTGCTTACAGGGAGTGCGCGCCGAGTGCGCCCAGAAAGATCCGAGCACCTGCAAGGCGCTCCATTTCCCGATTCCTTCGGACTGGACCTCACAGCGCTTCAACGACTCGTCATGGCCGGCCGCCATCCTCTGGCCGCCCGAGGCCGTGACGAACCAGGCTGCCTACGTGAACTACACGAAGCTGTTCGGGAACGCGGAATTCATCTGGACCCGCAACCTGCGACTCGACAACCTGGTGCTGGCACGGTACACGGCAAAGGGACCGAGGAAAAATTAATTTACGAATTGACGGACACCGCGACCAGTAGCCGGTAACCCACGTGCGACGGTGCGAGGGTGCGACGGTGCGAGGGTGCGTGCGACGGTGCGAGGGTGCGAAAGTGCGAGGGTGCGAAAGTGCGACGGTGCGTAGTTTGACGGTTCTGCCATCCTCACTCTCACTCTTCGTTGCAGGAAATGCCTCCCTCGCGACGTGAAGGCGGCATTTACCTAACAATTCGATCTGGCAGGACGCGTGCCCCCGTCCTGCCGCATGGCAGGTGCGAAGCACTTTCGCGAATTGGTCTGCTGGCAGCTCGCGCAAGAGCTGAAACTAGCGATATACAAGCTCATAGAATCTCCGACGATAAAACAGGACCTGCGGTTCTGCGATCAGATACGGGAGGCGGCGAGGTCAGGCCCGCGTAATATCGCGGAAGGATTCGGTCGTCGCACGCACCGCGAATTCGCGATGTTCCTCGACGTTGCGCGCGGATCCTTGATGGAATGCCAGAACCACCTACAAGACGGCGTCGATCGCAAGTACCTCTCGCACGCCGAATTCACTTCGCTGAATGCTCTCGCACAGAGGACATGCGGTGCAGTGGCGCGATTACAACGTTATTTGCGCAAACGCTGAGGGCTCCACCGTCGCACCCTCGCACCGTCGCACCTTCGGACGCACCGTCGCACCGTCGCACCCTCGCACCATCGCACCTTCGGCACCGTGCGAAGGTGCAGCCCTTCAGCATCTGTTAGGAATCCCGCCCGGTACGTTGCGGTATTTCTGATGGCAGTGCAGGCACGCATCTGACACTTTGCTCGCAGCGTCAAGAATTGCGTCGGCATTCTTCGCCTGGCCGACTTTGTAGGCTCCCATGCCGGCGTCGCGAAGCTCCTGCACCCACATCTGCCAATCGGCGGCTTGAACCGGCGCGGGCTTTCCGTTGCCGCAAGGGCGCGGAATGATCAGCAGATTCGCGGACTCCGCGAGTGCCAGTCCGGCGTTCTCTACCGCCGCCCATCCGCCGTAGGCGCTCGTCAGCGGGTCCGACGATGTGGAAGGTCTGAGGCCAGGTTTGAACGTATCGGGATCGTCGGATTGCACGGTGAAGATCACATTCGAGGCGGGGTACAGAATGCCCCGCATCAGCTGCAGCATGTTCGCGTGGATGCGCGGCTGCTGCGGCGTTGCAGCGCCGCGCTCAGCCGGCGCCTGGGCGACGCCGTCGCCGGGAAACGCGAAGAGCAGGAGTCCGATTACGGAAAGCCCGAGAACACCGCCGCCGCGAACCATGAGACCTCCTCTGTTGTGGATCGTGCTAGCGCGTCAGCGCGGCTTTCTTATACGTCCCCTACAGCAAGGGAGTCAATGAAGTCAGCCTTCCAAATTCCCAACTCCCAAGTTCCAACTCCCAACAGCTGCTCACAGGGGCGTTTGGGAGCGATTAACACCTATTCTTCACCCCGCCTGGTACCTCGCGGTACTTGTCGTGGCAATGCTGGCATGCTTCGGACACCACTCCGGCCGCCTCCAGAATCCCATCCTGGTTCTTCGACTGTGCAGCCTTGTACGTCGCCATGCCGGCATCTCGAAGCTCCTGCACCCACATCTGCCAGTCGGCATTCTGAATGGGCGCGGGCTTGCCGTTCGAACACATTCGTCCTGGGATCGTCAGCAGATTGGCGGCTTCCGCGAGCGCGATGCCCGCGTTTTCCACGGCTGTCCACTGGCCGTAGGAACTCGTCAGCGGATTGGGCGACGTGGCCGGATCCGGTGTGGCTGGCTTGATCGTCGCCGGATCGTCGGACTGTGCGGCGAAGATCACGTTCGAGGCCGGGTACAGAATTCCGCGCATCACCTGCAGCAGAGTCCCATGGACCCGGGCGGCTGGGGCGGCTCCTCTGCCGCGAGCTGGTGCGGGCGTCTGCGCCGTCACACCAGCAAGAAGCAAGGTACCAGCTGCAACAGACACGATTACTCCGAGCAGCATCTTGCGGACTAGCATGTTTTTGCTTGCCTCCCTTCGCATTGCCGCCGATCGTATCCATCGCCCGCGAGCCGCGGCAACTGAAGAATTCGTCAGAAACGACGTCTGATCACCGCTCCTTAGGTTCGATGTCGAGCCGGTGACCACCACATGCCGCGAGCAAGCGCACAGCCACCACGCCGGTTGGACTCGGCGCACGTTCGGCACTCGGCGCCTGCGCACGAATGTGACCGGCACATTAATTGAACATGGCTGCCGGTCATGACTAACACGACACTACTGCGGGCTCTACTTCTCGTCCCGGTGGTTTTGTCACCACCGATGGTCATGGCGACGATGGTAGCGGCTGCTGCGGTTCCCGCCGGCGTCGAGGCCAAGCTTCAAGAGCTCTATTCCAATTGGGATGGCGAGGTACGTTACTTCGCCTCGTCCATCGACCTTAATGGCGACGGTCGCGACGAGATCATCGTACACCTCGCCGGCCAAACACTGTGCGGTTCGGAGGGTTGCGACACGCTCGTCTTCACGCCAAGCGACGCCGGCTTCCGGCACGTAACGACGATTCGGCTCACCCATACGCCTATCCGCGTCTCGCCACGTAGTACGAATGGATGGCGGAATCTCATTGTCTCGGCAGCAGGAGGCGGAGTGCGACGGCACGATAGGGAGCTTGCGTACGACGGGCAGTCATATCCATCGGACCCCACGACGATTCCGGTCCGTCGGTGGGCCAGAACCGCTACCGAGGTCGTCATCCCGCTCTACGAAACAATCGACGGCGGCACGCTGCTCGTTTCTCGATAGATTCGCGCTTCCGTACCGCAAGGCCTCTTCTATTCCTTCGCGACGATCTCAGCTGCTTCGTCCCCAGCTCCCCGGCTCGGCGCGAAGCGGTTGTCGCCACGCGACAACATGTCAATCTCGCCGCAGTTATGTGTGTTCACCCACCAACCGTGCTTCACCCTGTGCCGTAAAGCGTTCCGGCCAGCGGCGCCGGATGTCTTCGCCGATCGCGAACAAGCAAGGGATCAGGAAGAGCACGTAGATCGTCGAGCTGATCATTCCGCCGAAGGTCGGCGTGGCAATCGGCTTGGTGATATCCAGGCCCGATCCCGTGGCGAACATGATGGGCAGCAGTCCGAGCACGGTCGTGGCAACGGTCATCAGCTTGGGCCGCAGTCGCATGGTTGACCCTTCGACAACCGCGTCCATGTAGGACTGCTCACTGGTCCTTCGCGCCAGCGCCTCGCGAATGAACTCGATCATGATGATTCCGGTCTGTATGGCGACAGCGAAGAGCGAGACATAGCCGATGATGACGGCCGTGGTCATCGAATAGCCCAGCGCCCACTGCAGAAAGATGCCGCCGATCAGCGCAAACGGCGCAGAAAGCATGATCAGCGAACCGTCGGCGACCGACTTGAACGCCATTAGGAGCAGCGCAAACATGATGGCCAGCGTGATGGGAACGACCACGCGAAGTTTCGAGCGGGCATCCTCCGCGTACTGGTACAGTCCCGTCCATTCCATCGAATACCCGGATGGCAAGGTTAGCCGCGTGCTGAGATATTCGCGCGCCCGCTCCACGTACTCCGGCCCGGTGATGTCGCCCAGGTAGACGTAGATGTATCCGGCCAGATCCCCGTTGTCGTTCCGGATCATCTCAGGCGCTTCGCGCACGGCGACGTTGGCGATGTCGCTGAGAGGCACGGATCGTCCGCCCTCGGTCACGACCGGAGTGTTCCTCACCTTGGCGAGCGTATCGATGTACTCGGGAGCGTATTGGACGGCCAGCGGCACGACCGTTTTGTCGGGTTCCCTGATCCCGACGACGTTGTCGCCGCCAATCGCGAATCGCACCGTGGGCATCGCCTCGTCCACGGTGACGCCATGCTCGGCCATCTGCTCGAGGTCGAGTTGTGCATCGACGAAGTAGCCGCGAGAGATCCGCTCCGCGATTACCGCCTGCGTCCCGGGGAACTGCTTGAGGAGCATCTCAATGTTTTGCGCGATTTCCTCGACGCCTGCCAGTTCCGGCCCCTTCACTTTGATGCCTACGGGCGTCTGAATGCCGGTGTCCTGCATCACCACGCGCGTGCTGATCGGTTGAGTCCAGCTGTTGACGTAGCCGACGATCTGCATCGCCTGGTTCATCTCGGCGATCAGCCTGTCCTTGGTCATTCCTGGACGCCACTGCGACCTGGGCTTGAGTGTCACCGTCGTCTCGATCATTTCGACCGGGGCGGGATCGGTGGCCGTGTCCGCGCGACCGAGCTTGCCAAAGACCCGGTCCACTTCGGGAAACGCCTTCAGCTTCCTGTCCATCTGCTGGACGATCCAACCCGCCTCTCGTGACGGCAGTCCCGGGAGCGTCGTCGGCATGTAAAGGATGGAGCCCTCCTCCATTTCAGGCATGTAATCCTTCTGGAAGCCAGTCATCAGCACGACCGCCACCAGCAGCAATGCCGTGCTCACCCCGACGAAGCCGTATCGATGCCGAATCGTCCAAATCAACGCCGACCGATAGCCCCTGACGAAGGCGCTCTCGCGCGGAACGGGCGCGACCGGAGCCGACACCGGGCGGTTGAAGACCCACACGATGACCGCCGGCAGCAGGAACAGCGTCAGTAGAGTCGAAAACGCCATCGCGAACGTCTTGCTGAACGCGAGCGGATTGAAGAGACGGCCTTCCCGCTCGCCGAGGAAGAAGATCGGCAGGAACGAGGTCACGATGATGAGCATCGAAAAGAGCAGCGGCCGCGTCATGGTCGCTGTCGAATGGATGATGGTTTGCATCCGTTCGGCGCGCGTCAGATTCCCGCGCCGGGCGAGCTCCGCGGTGCAGTTCTCAACGATGACGATCGTTGCGTCGGCCATTTCGCCAATCGCAATCGCCAGGCCTGCCAGCGCGAAGAGATTGATCGTCTGATCGAACGCGGAGAGCGGCAGTGCTGTGAACAGCACGCCGAATAGCAACACGCACACCGGGGCCACTGCCGCCCGGATGTTTCGCAGCGCCACCGCGATGACGATGATGACGACGATCAACTCGTACACGATCGCCTGAAAGAAGTTGAACAACGTCTCCCAGATCAGGGAGGACCTGTCGTAGGTGGGGACGATCTCGACGTGCTCAGGCAGGGACGTCGCGAGCCGGGCCAGCCTCTCCTGAAGTGCTTGCGTCACGGCAAGCACGTTTCGGCCTTGCTCCATGATGGCGATGCCGCCAACGACCTCGCCGGTGCCGTCGAGGTCGGCGATGCCTCGACGAAGGTCGTAGCCAACCTGCACGTAGCCGACGTCTTTCAGGTAAACCGGTTGTCCGGCATTGTTCCGGCCCAGGACGAGGAACTCGAGCTTGTCGAGATTCTCGGTGTTGACGCTCCCGCGAAGCTGGTACTCGCGGTTCGTCACCTCGATGGTGCGGCCTCCCGCCTCCTGAAACGCCGCCTGAACGGACGCGAGAACCTGCCGCAACGAGATGCCTCGCTCGCTGAGCAGAGGCGGAAAGAGCTTCACCTGGTACTGCTTCTCGAGCCCACCGACGGAGGCCACGTCCGCGATCCCGGGAGTCGCTTCGAGCGCGGGCTCTACCAGGCTCTGATTGAGCAGCCTCAGCTCGCGCAGATCGTGTGTGCCTTCGCGATCGACGAGCGCGTATTGGTAGATCCAGCCCATGCTGCTGGCGTTGGGACCAATCGCCACGTTGGCATCCGCGGGCAGCTGGGATCTGATCGCATTGAGCCGGTCTGTCACGAACTGTCGTACGGCGGTCCGCCGGCCGGGATCCTGGAGGATCACGTAAACGAACGAGTACCCCATGTGCGAGGTGCCGCGAATCGACTGAATGTCCGGGGAGCCTGCGAGCGCACGTATGACAGGTTCGGTGACCTCGGTTTCAATGACCTGCGGGCTGCGCGGCCATTTCGTATAGACGATGACCTGGGGGTCGGAGATATCGGGGATGGCATCGAGGGCGGCCGTGCGGAGCGCGTAGACGCTGAGCGCAATCAGCACGGCCACCAGACACCATACAATCCAGCGGAACCTGATGACGTGCTCGATGATGGCCGTGATCATGCGGGCGTTGCTACGAGCCTTTCAGCTTATGCTCGGCGTCGATGAAAAAACTGCCGAATGTCACCACCTGCTCGCCGGGCTTCAACCCGGAGAGCACCTGCGTGTACAGCTCGCCTTGAATGCCGAGCTGAATCTCCTTCGGCACGTAGCGGCCCTGCTGCTCCTGGACGTACACGACTTGCTTGCCGTCCGTTTCGATGATCGCTTCGTTCGGCACGGAAAGAAAATCGCCGCGTTCCGTGACAATCTCGAGGATATATCGCACGCTGTTCTGATGGCCTGGTCCGGCCATCGTGACGGTGACCATCGCTCCGGTGCCCTTCGGCTCGATGCCCGCGACCCGGGCCAGATACATCGACGACCGCGACTCGACTGAAAACGCGCGGACGCGCTGGCCGACTTTCACAAACGCGCGTTCTGAGGAGGGGACGAAAGCGGCGACGGTTCTGCGCGAATTGTCGATGACGCCAGCCGTTCGTACCCAGATCTGAATGGGTCGCACGGCTGCCTCGGTCAACGTAAGCGTCAGCTCGCTCGCCTGGGACTCGGTCACCGCCGTCGAGCCACCCGGCTTGAGCCGGACGTGATCGCGTACGCTCTGCGCGGCGGCTCCTGTAGGAGTGTTGAGAAGGAGTAACGCCCCAGCGAGAAGGGAAAGAGTAACGCGCATGTGTCCTGCCCCGCGGAAGGGCCATTCCCAGGTAATCCCGCCAGCCAGTCGCGGCCGACTGGCGGGGCCCCCGCGTTTCAGTGACAGTAATTATCCTTGCTGGCCATGATGTGCGTGCCCCAGGGGAAAAGGCCCACATTTCCGACCCGTTCGATCGCGTGCGTCCGGGCGTCGATGATCACAATCTCGTGATTCGTTGATTCCGCGAGATAGATCTTCTCGTCCGCCACGTCGGTCGTCGCCGTTTCCAGCTGGACGTTCGTGCCGACCTTGATGCGCCCGGCGGGCTTCAGACTCTGCATGTCGTACACGTAGACAAAACCGCTGGTGGAGCTGATGACGAACGCCTTGCCGCCAGCGAAGTTGATGCCGGTCATGTCGGGTCCGGCCTCGAGCGTCGCCGCAACAGTGTTGCTGCGCGTGTCGATAATAGAGATTGTCTCGTCTCCGTTGTTTGCAGTGATGCCGTACCTGCCGTCGTGGCTCATGTAGATACGCCACGGATCGCGCCCAACCCGGATCGTTTTGATCACGCTGTCGGTGCGAGTATCGATGACCCCGACGACTGCCAGGTCGCTGTCCGCCGCGTACAGGTACCGCCCATCGAGCGACGGCGCGGCGATGTTGACGCCCTTGATTTCACCAAGGTACTTGTCCGGGTCGAGCTTCGCGGTGCCGGGCACCGGCGCTATCTGGATCTTCTTGAGCAACTCGTGGCGCCTGACATCGACCACCCCCACCCAGTGCGCCCCGTAGTTGCCGATATACGCTTTCGAGCCGTCAGGAAGGAACGTGACGTTGAGAGGCTCGGCAAAGCCGGGGATTGTCTTGATTTTGCTCAGTGACTGCATGTCGATCACCGAGATCGAGTCGCCGTCGGGATTGCCCTGGTAATACCAACGACTGTCCGGCGAGAAGGACAGATGCTCCGGCGCGATGTCCGTCGGTATGACCTTTACGAGCTGCAACGTTCGGGTGTCGATGATGTACGCCTTGTTCGCCCGCGTGCCTCCCGTGACAACGTACCGGCCGTCCGGCGACATCATCACCATGTGAGGATTGACGTTGTTTCCAAGGAACACCCTCCCAATCATCTTGTGGGACTTGATGTCCATGAACCCGATGTCGTTCGAGTCGCGGTTGACGATCATGACCACCGATGTCGGATCGGCGATCTTGACGCCCTGGGCCTGCAGGCCGGCAGCCACCGCCGCGACACCTGCGACGATGAACACAAGGCCGGCGATAACACGTCGTCGGTTAGACATGACCATTACTCCTGGTGGTTTTCGACGTCCTAGAAAGACGCCTGGAACCGGACGCCCGGCAACACGTATCCAAACTTGCCGCCCGCCTCTGGCTCATCCAACACGTACGTGAGATTGAACGAGAGACGAAGCCGGTCAGTGAGCTGAAAGTTGTAATAGCCTTCCGTCAGGTGCTCCTTCTCGCCGGAGGCCAGGTCCAGGTGCGCCCAGCCGATGCCCCACGAGTCCTGCGGGAAGAAGATAAGCCCGTTCTGGAACCCGACTCCGGCGCTGTAGTACTTGTCGTCAAAGCGACTATCGAGTTCCTGAGTACCGTAGCGGCCGAACAGCCCGACCGAATTCGTGATTTTCTGATCGAAACTGAGGCCGGCGCCCCTCTGCACCTCACCCGGTTCCGTGTTGTCGGTTCGGAACCAGACGCGATACGTTCCTTCGGGCAGCGCGAACGGTGTGAACGTGTAACCCACCTCGCTCAAGGTATACATCGAATCCGAGAGGTTGGTCGCATCGCTGTTGCTCTGCTGAAAACCAAACTTGAACCGGAGGCCCGTCTTCGCGTCGAACTCGGCGGCGACACCGGTGCCGTTGCTCCCTAATCCGAGCATCTGGTTGTTCACCAGCGCGTCGCTCAGGAACTGCGTGCTCTCGTCGTTGGCAAACGCGTTGGCATCGAAGTAATTGGTCAGATCCAACCGTCCGGCCGTGAGCGCCAGCCGCTGACCGAAGAGCTCGGTACGGAGCCAGACTTCCCGAAGGTTCAAGGCGTTCTGTGTCTCGAGGCGCGCCGTATAGCCGTTCAGCAGGGACAACGTCGGAACCTCGGCGTCGGGCGGTGAACCGCTCAGGGCCACCACGTCGGCGAAGAAGACCGTGTACTGTGCGAGCTTGGCGGTGAAAAACAGATCGGCCGAGGCCAGCGCATACGCATTACCTGTCTCGCCGAGGCGTCCTCTCGTGCGACGCGCACCTTGCGTGACCGTTGCGGCGTCGATGCCAAGTGAGACGCTCTGCTCGTCTGCGGCCGCAAGCGCCTCTTCGATCTTTTCATTGATCGTCTGCCGCCGATACACTCGCTCACGCTCGTAGGTGACCGTGGGCTCGACTCCTGGAATCGGCTCGGTATGCTCGCCGCCCTGCGCGTCCACGTACACCTCGACGCGCCTCACGCGTGTCTCGGGATCCGACAATACGGTGCTCGACTCCAGGTCGCTGATTCGCTGTTCCAGTGTCGCGATCTTCTGCAACAGGTCCTGACGGTCTGCCTCCGCGGCTTCCGCTGCAGTGGATGCGTCCAGCCTGATGTCCAGCGTCTCAGACGCATTCTCGCCGACGTTGACCCCGCGCCGCCTGAAAGTGGTGACGCCAGCATTCACGATCGAGATGGTGTACTTACCCACGGGCAGCGCGCCGAAGGAGTAGGCGCCTTGTTGATCGGTGGCAGAAGTGAATTGGGCGCCATTCTCATCGTTCACGGCCGTCACTGTCGCCTCGGCAGCGGGTGCCCCACTGGCGTTGGTGACCCTGCCCTGAACTGCTCCGCGATGGTCCGCCATGTTCATCTGTGGCATCGTCTGCGCATTCGCAGCGCCGCACCATGAGCCCACGACTACAGCAGCGGCAATTCCTATCAACCGGTTGGCTACGTTGCGTGATACCCCACACCTCATCGTGCCCTTCCTCTCCCCTAGCAAATGCAGAAACCCAGGTCAGTGGGGCCGATCATAGTGTCGGGCAACGCTGATAGATCTGAAGATTGCCTGAACTCTTGTTCAGAAATCGGCGGACGGCGGCGGCTGTCGATCGGCACGCGGTTCCGGCCAGGGCCTTGGTGTAACAGCCGGTCAGGATTGTCCGTCAGGGAGATGGTGGGGGTGCGCACGCTATAAATATATGTACGCCTATAGGATGTAACGGCTCCGGCATATGTAGATGAGCAAGAGGGACCATCGTGATGAATCCGATGAGAGTGGGGCTGCAATTCGTTCTGGTGGGGCTCACGTTTGTCACGCTGGCGTGCACCGGCGACAGCGATTCGCGCGCGCCCGCGACCGTCGTTCAGACCGTCACGAGTGCCGAGGGTCTCAACATCCGGTATCAAAGCAGCCCGGATCCACCGGAATCGGGCAGCAACACGATCGAGGTGAGCGTCACGGATCGAAATGGCGCTCCGGTCACCGACGCAACTGTGACTGCGGTGTTCTCGATGCCCGCTATGCCGGCGATGAACATGCCGGCGATGCGCAGTGACGCACCATTGACCCACGCCGGCAACGGCACCTACCGGGGGACGGGCCAGCTCTCCATGGGCGGTACCTGGAACGTGAATGTGACCGTGTCGCGCGGGACCGAAACGCTGGGAACCAGCAGATTCAGCATCGTCGCGAAATAGGAAGAAGCCAACCTAAAACGAGCTGTTCCGATTAATTCCGCTGAGTTTGTACTGGTATCGCGAATGCATCGAAAATTCTGGTGCGTCGGGCGGTGGATATGAACTTGTGCCTTCGCGCTTTTTGTGTAGGTCTAATTGCGGTAGTCACTGCATGCGCACCAGTTCGCGCCCCGCAGGCTGCCGGTCCTGTGGACGAGCCGCAAGCCTCATGGAGTATTCGTGCAGGTGAGCTTCTGAAAGAAC
>Ga0075420_100002611_pt1 | contig 15602 bp, 5 predicted proteins | sample SoiMetdeltSBSDD4_FD_75296 | JGI IMG/M metagenome (GOLD analysis project Ga0075420, IMG submission 75296) | Bulk soil microbial communities from a Populus tree surrounding site in Tennessee, USA - Soil MetaG P. deltoides SBSDD4 | ecosystem: Environmental > Terrestrial > Soil > Tree plantation... | reverse complement strand
ACACCTGCATCCAGGCGTTGTTCGCCGATGAACATCTCGGGCTGCGCCTGCCCGGACCGCCACACCGCGCCTGCTCTGCCGATACGTTCCTCGGCCTCCGCGAGGACGACGCCGGCCATGAACCACGCATCCGGATCCTGGTCCATCACATGGGCGAGGTCATCCCCCTGCTGAGGTGTCAGAGCGATCTGGAGGGTCCATCGTTTGGTGGAGGTGGTCATCGTGGTGCGCTGACCGGTCCGGCAGGCCGGCAGCCGGAGGTCGGTCCAGAGCACCTTGCTGCCGGACTGGACCAGTTGCGCAAGACGGGTATGGTCCGCGCCGGACGGAGGTATCCAGACCCGATCGGCGCGTCCGTCAGGGAGGTGGCCGTGGGGCAGGTAGAGCCAATCACCCGGAACCGCTGCGGGAAGGCGCCCGTCACCGGTGGTCAGCCGCACCATGGCGCTCGACGGTACCGGCGGGACGTCGAACGGGGCACTGCTTCGTGGCCGCCATTGGACTGTGCCGTCTGCCGGCCATCCCTCGTCGTCCGCGTGGTCCCAGTAGAGGTGCAAGAAGGTGAGGCGGGCTGCGGCGACCTGTTCTGTGTCCAACGTCAGGCGCCATTCCCCGGGGCCGTCCGGTCCGAGCCAAAGCCAGCCACGGTCCCCCGACAGCACGGCTGCCATGGGCGCCTCTCGTACCCGCCGGATGAGCATGCTGGTGGGTGTCGCGGCATCCAGCCACTCCGGCACGCCCGTGCTGGCCCAGCCCGCTGGCGCCAGCCCGTACACCCTCCGGCCAGCCCTCAGGGCGGACGCCACAGAGTCGGCGATGGCGGGGACCGTGTCTGACAGCACGACCAGCACCGGGTCCTCGGGAGACATCGGGACCGCTGTGTGGGCGTCCTTGCGAAGCGTTCGGGTGGATCGCGGGACGAGGCTCTGCCCGCGGATGAGCCATGCCGTATCGAGCCTGGTGGACCGGCGGTCCTCGATGCGGCCCTCTCCGTCGACCTGGGCCGGTATGGCCCCGGCGAGTCGAGTCATCGGACGCCCCCGTTCGCCCAGGCGGCCAACCGGTCGGGTAGCTGCTCGACCGGCAGGCGGAACGCCGCGAGGTCGCGCCACCGGAGAGGTGTCAATGGCGACGGCTCGGTGTCGTTCCGGATCCGGGCGTCCAGCGGGCTGTTGGTCATCTGCCAGCCAAACGGGGCGCCGTGTTCTGGAACCACCACGAGATAGCGGTCGTGCGGCTGGCCCGACTGGCCGAAGGTATCTCGGTACCTTCGGGGCGCAGAACCGGTGATAGCCCGGATCTGAGCGCGCGTGTCGTCGGCGATGTCATCACCGGTCCAGACGTCGAGGATCGTCTCGTCCGGCCTGGATAGGGCCGCGACCAGCAGGCGGAGGCTGTCCAGGTTGCGGACACCGCGTACGTACCGGTCCACCAGAAGGAGCCTGCGCGGCTGCTCGTGGCCGGTGAGCCGGTCGACGAGCAGCTTCATCGACCATCGTTCCTCGGGTCGCACGCGCACCACGGCGTCGTCGAGCGACGCGACGGGCTCTGTGGAGGCGTCGTCGCCGATTCTCAGCGGACCCAGCTCCTGCCGCGACGGTGCGTGGGGCGCCAGGTCGACCGGCGCGGCGAGCTGCCAGTACAGCGCGTGGTCGTCCTGGTGCCTCATGAGCAGGACGTCGTGTTCCGGCAGCGTTGGCCTGAAGGGCGCCAGCGGCGTGTTCTCCGTCGTGTCGGCGAACATATTGCGGACGTCTGTCCGGGTATAGCTGATCCCGTTCTCCCGTAGATGTCGGTCGAGGCGGGCCGCAGCCCATAGCTGCGCGTCGCTGGCTGTGGCCGGGCCGATTGGCACGTCCGAGAGCTGCGCGTCGCTCCAGCGCCCAAACCCGGGAACCTCCACCTGTTCGAGGTCCAGCGTCCTCGTGAAACGCTCGAGCTCGTCGGCTGAGACGCCCTCGTAGGTGACCGCGAGCCGGCGCGCGTCGGTGCTCCACGTGCCGTGGAGGCTGAGGGGACCGAGTCGCCAGTGCTCCATCAGTTGCCAGAGCTGGATCTCCGCCCGTTCGGGCACGTGCGTGATCGCGCTCTGGCCGGTGGCCGTGTCGATGAAGCCGTCCAAGCGGATCTCGTTGTCCTCACGGATCCAGTCCAGCGTCCACCTCACCCGGCAACGGGCTCGGGTGCGGAGGTCGACGGTACCGACCTCGTTGTTGTTGGACGGGAACGACCGCAGCAGGTACTTACTGTGCGGGTCCACGACCGAGGTGAAGACCTTGTTACGTTCGGGCTGGATGGCGATGGGCGTGGGCGTGGCGGCGTCATTGTGGCGGTCGCGCGGGTTGGGAGCCAGCCGCTCCGCGTGCAGGATCCTGCGGCCGAGCAGCGGGTGGTCGACGACCCACACGTCGTACACGCCCTGCTCGGGGATCGGCGCCAGGTCGGACTCGGCCACCTCCTCGCCGAGTCCTTTGAGGCTGCCCGACCGGTCACACAGGTCGAGCTCGCGGCACCGGCGGATCACGTTCGCCGCCGCCACGTCGGTCAGCCCGGGCAACGCCTGCTGAACCAGCGAGGCTGTAATGCCGCCTCCAGAGTCGCGCGCCATGCGACAGATCGCGCCAAGCTCGGGGCGCCTCTGCAACCACGCCATCTCGGCGAACACCGCGTACCGGTGCACGGGAATCTCCTCGCTGAGTTCGGTCCTCATGACCGCCTCCGCAGCCAACGCCGCGCGTCCTCCCTATGGCTGCTCGCCACCAGAGCCTCCAACTCGGGCCGCCCGCACCGGGCGAAGTAGTCGGCCTTGCCGATGACCACGAGCTGCTGCCGCGCCCGGGTGACGGCTACGTTCAAACGGTTCGGACTGTCAAGGAAGCCGACTCGACCGGTGTTCCGCATGGATAGGAGCACGAGGTCGGCCTCGCGCCCCTGGAAACGGTCCACCGCCGCGCAGACGAGTTCGGCGTTGCCTGCCGTGAACCGGGTGCGGCGCTTGTCGTTGCCGGTCACCCGCTGCAGCATGCGGGAGATGGCCTGCTCCTGTTTCAGGTAGAAGCTCAAGCAGGCCACCTCCCAAGGCCGTGGCTGGTCGGACCTCGGCGGTCCGGCCTCGGCCGCCCAGGCGAGGAACGCACGGAGGATGCTCTCCATCACCCCGATCTCGCCCTCGTTTGCCCCGTCGTACTCGCGCGCGCCGGGTACGTCGACCCATGCCCGTCGTCTGGCGAACGGGACGAAGGTCCAGCCGACCTCGCGGTCCCGTGCGTCGATGGTGTTCGCGTCCTTGAGGGATCTGCCGCCGTAGACCTCATCGCGTGGGAAGTCGGAGATCTCCGGATGCATACGGTGCTGGTAGGAGAGGCTCGTGAACCGCGCCCCGAACACCTCCTCGTGTCGGTACCTCATCCCCCGGGTCAGCGCCGAGGGACGGCCGGCATCGCCGTCGCTGATGCCGTCCTGCAGGACCTCGATGATGCTGGGAAGGCCGATGTGCTGGATCTCGGCGATTCGTTCGGATATGTCCACGGCGACCGGCAGCAGTCCATGTAGTTGCTGGCTGAGCCGCTCCCGGTAGGTCGTCGCCCCGCTGCGTCTGAGTTCGTGGATCCGGGTCAGCCGCCAGGTGATCTCCGCGGCGAGGTCGTGCTCGGTCAGCCACCGCTGCTCGTCTGCCTCGACCTGGGTGAGGGTTGTTGTGGTGTCCTTGCCCCGCACGCGGCGGCTCAGCACGGGCGACCGGTCGAGCCACCACGCGTGGCGGTACCGCAGCGGATGGGACTTGGGGAGCGGCGGTTCGCCACCGGTGAGGTCCCGGTGGTGCATCAGGTCGCCGGGAAGATGGTCGGCGACCTCGGGTAGCAGGTCGTTCGCGACGAGGACCAGAGGGCATGCCAGGAGCGCCAGCGCCGCCGTGTCGCCGGCGCAGACCTGCTCGACGCTGACTTCATGGAACGGTCCGGGGCGCACGCCGGTCCGGGACACCACCCGAACGGCCGGTGGCGCGTCCTGCTCGCGCAGGAGTTCCTCGCCGAGCCGGTCAAGCACACTGGGCGTTTCGGCGACCAGCCACCGCGCGTTGGTGCGGCGTAGTTCGGGTCCGGCCAGTCGGACCAGGAGCAGCCGGGCTCGTTGGTGGTCGTCTGGGAATACGGCACGGTTGTTGTCGTCGAGGAGGGAGCGCAGGTTCGCCACGAGGTCGGCTCTGTCGACGAAGGGTGCCAGTTGGCGGACGTCTCCGACGACCACCCAGTGCTTCGCCGCCAGGGCCGGGACGAGGAACTCCTGGGTCAGCGTCTTGCTGGCTTCGTCCACGATCAGCAGGTCCCAGTGGGGCATCGTGGTGATGGGCTGGTCCCACGGGCGTCGGCTCTGGTCGCGGTCGCGGAACAGCGGGTGGTGCACGATGCCCATCGTGGTGCCGCAGGTGAGGTTGGCGGCGTCGATCACAGTGCGTTCGGCCATATCCCGCAACTCGTCGCCGGCCAACGCGGACAGGTGAGGCGCGGTCTTCCAGGCGTCGACGAGTTGGTCCACCTTGTGGTCGAGCTGGGCTGCCCGCACGTTCTCGTCGACCCGGTCCGATTTTCCGATGCGGACCGCGTCGATGGGTGCGCCAGCCTTGATCAGGCGCTCCAGCACGTTGTCGATGGCGACGTGGGTGGAGGCGCACAGCAGCACCCTGTCGCCGCGGGCGACGGCCTGCCAGATGAGCTCGCAGATCGCGGTGGTCTTGCCGGAGCCAGGCGGTCCCTCCAGCAGTGCGATGTCGCGGGTCCCCAGGGCCTTGGCCACGAAGGTTCGTTGCTCGTCGGTGCCGTCGCGGGTCTTGTCGGTGAGGATGTGCCAGCGGTCGGGCAACACCTCGCGGACGGGGGGCCACCGGACACGGTCGGGCCGTTCGCACAGTCGTAGCAGCCCGTGATGGTGTGGTAGAGGAGCCATCGAGAGCTGGCGGAGGGCTCGACGTTGCAGCGCGAGGTTGTGAGTGTTGACCGGCAGCAGCAGCGGGGTGCCGGCAGGTGGGAGCCGGTCGAGCAGCAGCCGGTACCTGTCCGCGTCCACCTTTCGGACCCTGATGGCGGTGTCGTTGCCGCGCCGCTCTTGCGTCCAGACCTCGTCGATCTCGCCCTCGCAAAAGGCTGCACGTGGGTCGAGGAAGTCCTCGGAGTCCACGTTCTCCGGGGCCAGGAGTTGCACCCACTCCCCGTCGCTGCGGCGTCCGCCTTTTCGGCTCTTCGCCCGCCACCGGAAGCGGACGCCGTTGTCGCCGGCCAGCAAGCCCTCGGTCGGCAGTTCGTCGACCTTGAGCAGGCCGCCGACGACATCGAAGGTGTGGCCCGCGCCGTCTGATACCTGCCGCAGCCCTTCGGTCGCCGACCGCTCATGCGCCTTGACTAGGACGCCGTCCACGACCAGTTCGTCCTCTCCTTTCTCGCCTGCCAACACCAGGACCCAGCCATCCTCACGGGGTTGGGGAGCGCGGAGGATTTGTAGGTGTTCCTCCGTGGTGTTTTCTACAGTGGACGGTGGGGCGGGTACCGGCTCCCGGGCGAGTGTGCGCGGTCGGCCGCACCACCACACCTGGTCGTCCTCACGGAGTTCACCGTCGGTACGGATGTGGAGCCCGCCCGCCGGATTCCGGCTCCACTCCACCACGTCGAACATCAGCCCGCGGTTTGCCGCCACGAGCTTCTGGGTGTTGTCGGGCTCCTCGCCGGGTGGCCAGTCGACGATCCACCATCCCGGCCGGCGCCGCGGCACGACAACCAGGCGGTCGACAGGCGTGAGGTGGATCTCCTGCGGGTCTGCGACCTTCTCCCATGGGAGCTGGTAGCGCGTCTGCCTTTCCTTGGTCGTGCGGATCGCCTGGTTGAGGAAGCGGTCGAAGGGTCGCAACGTGTTCTCGGCCTGGCGCATCAGCGCGGCGGAGACCGCGGGGTGTCCGGCGGCGGCGTGGAAGTAGAGGGCTCTCACGCTCGCGGCTCCGGGACGAACGGGTTGCGGGTCTCCTGCCGCAGCCGCGGAACGCTCTCCTCGACACTGGCAGGGAGGCGTTCCGGATCCTCCGGGCTGGCGAGGCGGGCGCGCGCTTTCGCCCATCTGCGGAGTTGGTCGATGTGCTCGCCCATCGTCCGCGACAGCGGGAAGGTGGCCTTGAGCGCCACCGCTATGTGTTCGGTACGCAGTTCGCGGCCTTCGGCGAATGCCTCGAACAATCCTTCGCGGACGGCCTCTTCGAGCTCGGCGCCCGAGTAACCGACCGACTGTTCGGCAAGGTCGTCCAAGTCGAAATCCGACGGTTCCCGTCTCTTCTTACGCAGGTGGATGCCGAGGATCTCCTTGCGTACGGTCCGTGCCGGCAGGTCCACGAAGAAGATCTCGTCGAACCTGCCCTTACGCAGCAGCTCAGGTGGGAGCATCTCGATGCGGTTGGCGGTGGCCACCACGAACACCGGGTCTCGCTTCTCCTGCATCCAGGTCAGCAACGTGCCGACCACACGGGCGGTCGTCCCCGCGTCGGACTGATCAGAGGAGCCCATCCCGGCAAGCCCCTTCTCGATCTCGTCGATCCACAGGACGCATGGTGCGAGCGCCTGCGCCACCTGCAACGCGGTCCTGATGTTGCCCTCTGACTGGCCGACGATGCCCCCGAAGACCTTGCCCATGTCGAAGCGCAGCAGGGGAAACTGCCAGGAGGCGGCGATGGCCTTGGCCACGAGGCTCTTGCCGCATCCCTGTACGCCGAGCAGAAGGACGCCCTTGGGCGGGTCGAGACCGAAGTCGCGGGCTCCGGCCCCGAACGCCTGGCCTCGTCGGTCCAGCCACTGTTTGAGGTTGTGCAGGCCGCCCACATCGGACATGCGCGCGTCCGGTTCGTAGTACTCGAGTACCTGGCTCTGCCGGATGACGCGTTCCTTCTCGCGGACGACCATGGGCACGGCGGTCGAGCCCAGCCGGCCAAGCTCATCCGCCGCCTGACCGAACGCGAGACGCGCCTCCATGACAGTGAGTCCCCGGGCAGCCTCAAGCAGCGACCGCTCCTCGTCATAGGGCACGTTGTGCGTCTGGGCCACCTGCCCAGCCACGACCGCGAGCTCCTCCACCCCGGGTAGCGGTAGCTCGACCGTGGGGACCTCCTTCTGCAGCTCAGCCGGCAGCCCAGGCAGGGGGGTGGCGAGGACGAGGAGGCGCCGTGGAGACGGCGGGAGGCGGCACATCTCCCGGATCCACCGCGCGACTTGATGGTGCTGGGGTTCCAGATACGGCTGAAGGTCTTCCAGGAGCAGCACCCCGCCGTCCTTACGGTTCCGCAGCCGCAGCATCGCCTCGATGGGATCGGCAAGTCCTTCCTCTTCTGGCACGCAGCGTCCTTCTCCATCCGCCGCGAGCAAGCCCGTCGACGAGCTCCACACCCGCAGCGGGACGTCCAGGTCGCGGGCGAGTGCAACGCACCAACCCCTGACGCGTTCCCACTCGAACGACGCGATGTGAAGCACGTTGGCGCCCGAGCGGACGAGCCGGTGAACCTCGTCATACCTTGCCGTCATGTGCTGCTCCATAGATTCGGATCATGTGGACGAGAGCCGTCGGCTACCTTTGCTGATATCGGCGCGCGCTTTCCCGGTCACCGCCGCTGCCCGCCGGGGAAACCTCAATCAACGTCGCTCGCGTTGTCGCCTTGATGCGTGAGGCCGCGTGCATGCGTCCGGAGCCAGGAGAACCCCCTGACCGCTGCGGTACCCGCCCAGTGGGCGCCTCGAAAGACCGGTGCCGGAACGTTGCTGTACCTCAGAGAGATCCACGCTCTCCACACCTCATGGTTTCGCCACCCGAGAACGTCACGGAGACCCTCATATGCCCGGCGCTGCGCATCGACCGCGACCGCGTCGTCGTACACCAGGTACCGGGCGACTCCCATTTGGAGTAACGAGAACAGCGTGTCGGGATGCCGTTCGCCGAGTATGCTCCGCTGGCCGTCGTATGCCTGCTCGGCGAGTTCCAGGCCGGCCTGGAAGTCTCCGGACAGGACGGCGGCCGAGCTGAGCCCGTACAGGGCGCGTAGCCTGTGCGGGTGATGCTCTCCCAGCCATGCACGGGCGTCTCGCTCAGCTGCCTCCAGCAACGCCTTGCCCGCTCTGCTGTTGCGCCACCCTGCGACCTCGATGCCGTACGTGACAGCCGCTGCTAGGGTCAGAGGGCTGTGCGGCCCGTACTGTCGCTCGTAGCGCTCGCAGATCTGCTGAAGCTCGTCGAGCGACTTCCGCCACCGGCCCGGGAACGGGTACGGCGTGCGCTGGGCGATCAGCAGGTCGGCGTCGACGATGACGCCCGCCGCCTGCAGCGCTGCCGGATGCTGCTCCATCCCGATCTCGCGGTAGCCGGCAACCGCCCGCTCGGCGGCCCGCTTGGCCTGCATGGGGCGACCGCGCATCTGATAAAGCACCGCTTGCTCCACGTACCGCTCGAGGGGGCCGTCTTCCGGCACCTCGGCGAGCAGGGCCGCTGCCTCATCGAGGTGGCCACGTAGCCGCAACGCCCGTGCCCGGTCGACCCGAATCACGTCCGTCGCGCTGTCGATGCCAGGCAGCGCCGCAACAACGGCCGACCAGTACGGCTCGGCATCGGTGAACCGGCCGAGGCCGTCCAATGCCCTGGCCAGCGCATGCTGCGCCAAGGCCAGCCGCTCGTCGTGTCCAGATGCGGCATCGACTGCGGTATGTGCCAGCGGGATCGCCGAAGCGTAGCCCCCTGCCGCCACGAACGCGTTCGCGCCAGCGATGGCCGCACAGGCGGTCCGGTCGGCTCGTGGCCCGTGTCGGCGTGATAGCCGATCGACGAGCCGCTCCCCTGCCCGGCCCGCGGACAGGTACTCGCCGGCCCGCTCGTCCGTTGCCGCTAACCAGTCAAGCAACTCGATGGCTACGTCATCGGGCAGGTCGGCGGTGTCAACGAGATGCCGGACATGCACGCCCAAGGCCGGATCGGCGTCGGGGCCAGCCAGTTGGTCGACCAGGCTCGCGCCAACGACGACCTGCGCCGCAGGTACGTCGCTGCCGGACACCGCCCGGAGCACGAGCGGATGCACAACGACCGCACGGCCGCGGCGCGTTACCAGGCATCGCTGCTCGATTGATCTGAGGGCCGCAATCAGGCGATTCGAGGGTTGCTCGTCGGTGAGTCCGTGCCGGGCGGCAAAGGCGCGGGCCAGAAGCTGCAACGGGATCGGCGCGGCTGCGAGCACTGCGGCGAGGTCCAGCACCGACGTGGCGGCGGCGTCGAGTCCGGTAAGTGAGTCGGTCACGACCGCCGAGGTGTCCGCATGGATGCGCTGCCGGTACTCCGCGACCGAGGTCAGCCCGCGCGCTTCGCGTAGCATGCGGCCGGCCAACCGCAGGGCGAAGGGGTGTCCGCCGAGGTCGCCGGTCAGGGCTTTGGCGTCTAGCTGTTCCCCGGGTTCGTACTGCCCTTCGAGGAGTTCGAGCGCCTCGTCCGGCCCCAACCCCCCCAACGCGAGGGGTACGCCGAGGTCTGCGTACCGGCTGTCCCGGGTAGTCAGAACGGAACGTACATGCGGCGAGGGCACCAGCATTGCCCGGACGGCGTCGACTGGCATCCCGGCCGGGACGTTGTCGATGATCCACAGACACGATTGACCCCGTCTGGTGAGGTAATCGGCCAACATCGGCGTCAGCCGCTCGGGTGGGACTCCGCGGACGGGCAGCCCGGCCCAGCGAGCAACGTCACGCAGCTGGGAGCGATAACTCACGAGCAGCCGGTCCGCTGCGTCGTGGGCGACATCGTCGTCTGCCGAGGCGGAGAGCTGTACGACGCCCCCAGGAAAGGCCGCAGCGAACTCGAGACCGTAATGCTCGACGAGAGTGGTCTTGCCGATGCCGGCAAGCCCGTGCACGATGGCCAGGCCCACCGACCCGGCGTGTTCGACGTAGGGAAAGTCAGGAACGTGCAGGGCCGAGTGCAGCCGCCACAGCTCTGGGTACCGTCCGATCAGCGGTCCTGTGACCGGCCAAAGCGGCCACCACCGTGGCTGGTCGGCCAATGGACCGAGGGAGCCCAGCGTTCCCGACAACCCCCTGACCCGTTCGGCGACCGCCGCAGCCCACCGCTTCCGCTCTCGCCCCGAGGCGGGTCGCTGGAACCGCAGGTCGCGCAGCTCGACAGGCTCGATGTGGTCCTCACCGGGCTCAGGGTTGACCACCAGGATCCGTTGGGCCACCTGCCCGGAACCTCGCGCCGCCAGAAACGCCGCAGTGAGCTCGCGTTGGCAGGCTAGGCGCGTGGGATAGGTACGCGAGTAGTACGCGAGCAAGGCCACCGAGTTGGCCAGACCCTCGCGGATGCGACCCGTGATGCTGTCGTGGACCTCCACCGTGTGCTCGTCGACAAACAGGTTCAAGCCCTCGCCGTCAAGCGCCTCGATGATCGGCCGCACTTCGTCCCGGTCAGAACCGGCCAAGCTCACGAAGAGGTCGTACCGGGCATGGCTGTCATCTATCAACGCCAACACCGTTTGGCTGTCGGTCGTGGTTGGTGCACTCGCCCTGGGCGCGCCGAGCGTCGTGACCAGGACGAATCGTCCATCGGAGCCCTCTGCCAGCGCGCGAACGCCGCATCATCCGGCATCGACACCGCTAGAAGTGATCAACGCGTTCCCGCCCTTCGCCGGCACCCGTCAGCGGCTGAGACGGGCATGGGAGTGGTGAACACCCGGTGTGAAGCCCTTCGTGGCGCTCCACACCGACGCATCGAACTTTCGGGGTTGTGGCCCACCGAACAGTACGAGAGGGTTCAGAACCGAGTCAATATTAGTTTTTAAGTCGCGTATGAAATCATGCTTAAGCGATCATCGAGGTGACGCGTGGCGCCGGATCATGATCCTGTGGATGAGGTTGAGACGCGGCTCGCCGCAGTGGCCGAGGCGGCTGCGGGCGTGCTGCGGCGCCGAGACTACCGGTCGATGAGGGTCGAGGAGGTCGCGGCCGCGGTGGCACTGCCGGGTGGGCGGGGCCGCCCGTCGCGGCGACCTGCCGGGCGCAGCTCGGTCTGGCTGTACGGAGAGGTACGGGCCAAACGGGTCCTGGCCGCGCTGGCGGCGGCGCACGCCTGGCAGGGCTTCCACGCCGTGGACCGGTCGCCGCGGCAGACGCCCGCAACGGTGGTGGCCGCACGCGAGATGGTCATCGACGCATTCGCAAAAATAGTGCGCTTCTGCCGCGAAGAACACTTCCTCATGACCCAGGTCCGAACCGGTCTCGGCGACCTGTCCCAGGACCGCGGCAGCGCGGGAGACGGCACCGTACCCGCCGCGTGGCGGCACGGCGGCCCGTACGCCGCCGCCGCGCGCGAGGCGTGGTACGGACGGTGCGCGGTCTTCGCCGGCTTCCTACAGGGCAGACTGGCCCAGGCAGTTGGTGCCGTCGCACCACCCGAGGTGGACGAGGCGACCGCGCAGCACATGTCCAGCCTGGCCACGTACGCGTGCATCGATGACCCGTACGGCTCGCCCGAGACCGTCGCGGCCGGGCTGGCCGGCTACTGGTTCGAGCGGTACCTCACCGGCCGCATCGGGTGGGTGGCAGCAGTCGAGGAGGCCGAACGCCAGCGTGACCGGCAACGGCGCGGTGACCGGGCACCGCGCCACCTGGTATCCGCTGACGGCAGCCTGGTCGGCGAGCTGATCGCCACGAACGTTCTGCTCAACCGGGCTGCGGCTGCGGCCGCCGCGGCCGCCGAGTCGATCACCACGCTGCTCGCCGGTCCCTACGCCTCCCGCTCAGGCGAACCGGGGGACGCCACCCGCGACCTGCTCGAGGCACACTGCGACATCACCAGCCGACTCGGCCTTGCCTTGTACCGGCTCGGCAGGTACACCGAGGCGACCCGTGCCCTGGAACACTCCTTGGCGATCGCTGACAAGGAACTCGCCCACGACCGGTCGCGGATGGCACGCGCGCAGACCAATCTCGCCGACACCTTCGCGACGTCAGGTGACCCCGTCCTGGCACTTGCCAACGCCGTGGAGGCGGTAGAGGTAAGACGTGCCATCGCCCGCGAGCTGGACACGCCGACCACCTGGGAACGCCTGTCCCTCAGCGAGAACGCGCTCGTACGCTGTCTATTGGCCGCTGGACGCACCGGTGAGGCGGTACGGGTAGCGCGCGCTCTCCTGGATGACCGCCTCGTCCACGGCAGCGGATCCCTCGCCGCCCACCGCACCATCGGCCGAGCGCTGCGGGTCGCCGGACACCCCGAGCGGGCCCGCCAGCACCTGCGACAGGCGCACCAGTTCGACTCACGCTGGTACCTGCCCTTCAGCTACACCTATCAGCGGACCGTGCTGGAGCTGGCCCGATGCGCCCGCGACCTCGCCCAACCCGCCGAGGTCTTGGCCCTGCTCGACGACTCGCCGGCTCTGGACCCCTGGTTCGCGTCGCAGGTCAGTCCCGCCCTCGCCGTCGAGGTGCGGCTGTGTCGGGCCGAGGCGCTGTGCGACAGCGGCGACACCGCCGCGGCCCAGCTGGCCGTCGATGAAGCGGACCGGGTCGTGCGCGACCAGCTCGGCACCGGCCACCCGCTCGTCCTGGCATGCCGGCGGGCAAACGCGCGGCTTCTGGCCCGAGCCGGCCAGACCGCCGACGCCGTGGGCATTCTGCTGGCGGTTCAGTCAACAGAACAAGGGCAACTCAATCCGCTCGACTCCGGGTGTATCACCACGCGCCTGAGTCTCGCGGAGATATACGCCAGATCCGGCGACCGCGCGGCCGCGCTGGCCGAGGTGAACGAAGTGATCAACCTTGTTGAACACGGGGTCGACCCGTCAAGCCCCGCACAGCTGGCCGCCCGAACCGCAGCGGCACGCAGCGACGCCGAGGAAGAACGCCACGACAGCGCCCTGATGTGGCTGCAACCGGTTCTCGACCGGCGTCCTGTCATTGACCCTTCTTCCGGCCCGAACGCAGCCATAGATGGCTGGAACCTGCCGGCGCTCGAGGAGGGCCATCCGCTCCTGCTCGAAGCGCGCAAACTGGAGCGCAGCCTGCGTCAGCTTCCGAGCGAGCTGACCGACACACGGGGGCGACCATGGTGGGCGTCGGAAGAGTAGGCCGGCGGTCGACGTCCAGCCACCACGGACCGTCAGCGGCGCCCGGGAGCAGCCGAGGTTGTCATTACTGAAATGGTTGTCTGGGCGGTGCGCCGCTCGACCGCAAGGCCGGAGCGTCCTATGGTCGTACGCCGATCCTGCTCGCGCTGGAGGTGACGGTGACAGATCTTGACCGCGACACGCGGCAGGGCGGGCAGGCCGCATCGGGCGATCGGCCGATCCGGGTATTCGTGTCATACGCGCACGAGTCGGAACAGCACAAGAAGCAGGTTCTCGCGTTCTGCGAGCTCTTGCGCCGCAACGGTATCGACGCCGACCTCGACCAGTGGAACACCGTGCCGCGGCCGGACTGGCATCCGTTGATAGTCGAGCAGGTCATGGAGAGTGACTTTGTCATCATCGTGGCATCGCCGGCGTACAAGCGCGTCGGCGACGGCATCGCCGACTCCGACGACCGCCGCGGCGTGCAATCCGAAGCGGCGCTGCTGCGGGACCGGCTTCACGGCGACCGCCAGGTCTGGACACGCAAGCTGCTGCCGGTGATACTTCCGGGGTTCTCGGTTGATGACATTCCCTTGTTCCTTCAGCCTCACTGCGGCAACCGCTATCCCATCACCGAGCTCACCACGAGCGGCATCGACGAGCTGCTTCGGGTGCTTACCGGCCAGCCGTCGGCCGTCCGGCCCCCGTTGGGAACTGTGCCGTTCCTTCCCCCGCGACCGCTCACACATCCCACCGGCCACAGCGAGGCGGCTGCGGAGGCCGCCGCGCCGCCCCCGACGCTCCGCAGCGCAGCCGACATTGCCGTGTGGACGGCAGCCGAGGATCTCGCACAGCAGGTAGGGGAGCAGTGGCTTCGGGACGAGGAACGCAGTGGGGTCCTGGCCCAGACGATGCCGGTGCGATGGGCGGTGACCGCGAACGCCGAGACGGCGATGGCCGGGGCCAACTGGCAGTCCGTCGGCGTTTCGCCGCAGGATCTGGCCGGCCGATTCGACGGCATCGCCGACCTCCTCGCCGGGCAGTTGCCGCACCGGCGGCTGGTGATCCTGGGTGGATCCGGAGCAGGGAAGACCGCGCTGGCCACCCGACTCGTCCGTGACATGATCCGCGGCCGCCTGCCGGGCCAGCCGGTTCCCGTGCTGTTGCCGATCGGTATGTGGAACCCGGGCAAGCAGCGCCTGCCCGACTGGATAGCCGAGCGGCTGGTTCAGGACCACCCGCACCTTCGCGTCCACGTCCGGGCGGTGGCCGGCCGCAAAGCGACCCTGGCGTCCATGCTCGTCGACAGCGGGCGGATACTGCCGGTCCTCGACGGCTTGGACATGATCGGCGAAGGCATGCGTGTCGAGGCGATCGCCGCGATCAACAGCCTGGGTCCTGACGTTCCCCTGGTGGTCACCAGCCTGGTCGAGCCCTACCGGGAAGCGGTTCAGGCAGCCGAGCGTGGGCTGTCCCGGACCGCGGTCGTGGAGCTTCTTCCGCTCACGCTGGCCGAGGCTCAAGACTACCTGGCGCCCGACGGTGAGCCCGGTCGATGGCAGCAGGTGTTCGACCTCTTACGTGATGATCCAGACGGCCCGCTGGCTCAGGCCCTGCGAACGCCGCTGATGCTCTGGCTGGCCCGCACCGCCTACACCCGCCGTACCACTGACCCGGGCCAGACCCCCGACCCGGGCGAGCTGTGCGACCAGGTCCGTTTCCCCGACCGCGAGGCCGTCGAGGACCACCTCCTCGACCGTCTCCTGCCCGCCGTCTACCCCGAGCGGCCGACGCCGGCGGCACGTAGAGACACCGACGAATACTGGACCCAGGACGACGCCCGATCCTGGCTCACGCCCCTCGCCCGGCACCTGACCGGCACCGGCACGTACGACATCGCGTGGTGGCAGTTGTACCGGGCGGTGCCCTACCTGGGGCAGGTGTGGAGACTCCTGGGCGGGTTCCTGGTCGGACTCTTGTTCGGCCTCGTTAATAGTGTCGCCTACGGTGTCGGGCTCGGCCTCGTGCTCGGGCTACTTGGCACGAGCCGGCGCGTGCTCAGACTGCTCGACGCGACCCCGATGGATACGCCGCACCGGCTGGTGGTCAGCGCACGACGACTACGCGGCACGGCTCGCCGCACTTTCGTCGACGTGTCGGTAGTCATGGCGCCCTTCACCGCCGGGACCATCCTTCTGAACCTGCCAGTGCAGAATCTCGCATTCGCCATCGCGGGCGGGATCCTGTGGCTGCTGGGCTTTGCCGTATGGGTGTGGACCGGGCTGCGGCGCTTGCGCCGCAGCCGCCGCGACCTCACCCGCGACCTCGTGGTCCCCGCCGGCCCGTCGAGCGCGGCAACCCCCGAGTCCACGCTGCGGGCGGACCGCGGCTCGACGCTGGTGCCGGCGGTGACGTTCGTGCTGCCGGGAGCGCTCGCCACCATGTTGATCCCCCCCAGGTACATGCTCTTGCCCGGGCTCGCCCTCGCGCTCGGGTG
>Ga0075420_100002609_pt1 | contig 15604 bp, 12 predicted proteins | sample SoiMetdeltSBSDD4_FD_75296 | JGI IMG/M metagenome (GOLD analysis project Ga0075420, IMG submission 75296) | Bulk soil microbial communities from a Populus tree surrounding site in Tennessee, USA - Soil MetaG P. deltoides SBSDD4 | ecosystem: Environmental > Terrestrial > Soil > Tree plantation... | reverse complement strand
CCGCCGACCGCGATGCGGCCGGCATCGACCGGAACGAAGCCCGACACCGCGCGCAGCAGCGTGGTCTTGCCGCAGCCCGAGGGCCCGAGCAGCGCGACGAACTCGCCGGCGGCCACCGACAGCGATACTCTGCGGAGCACGGGCGTCGCGCCGTACGAGACCTCGAGATCCGTGACATCGAGCGCCGCGCTAGCCATGCGAAACGATTATAGGATCTGCGCTCCAGGAGACCAATCCATGCGCCTCGCACCCATGCTCGCCGTTCTCGCTTTCCTCGCCGGCTGCCAAACCGCCACCGATCCGCAATCACGCGCACCTGAGCAAAAGCAGGTTGCCAAGGCCGATCCGGACGGCGTCCAGCGCTTGCGCGTCGTCGCGGGAAGCTACTTTTTCAAGCCGAACCACATCGTCGTGAAGGTGAACGTGCCGGTGGAGCTCGAGGCCAGCCGGGAAGCCGGGATGACGCCGCACGACCTCGTGATCCGCGCGCCGGACGCGGGGATCGCGGTGGAGCAGGACCTCGCGACCGAGCCGCGCAAGATCGCCTTCACGCCGCGCAAAGTCGGCAAATTCCCGATCTACTGCAGCAAGAAGCCGCCGTTCGGCGGCGCAAGCCACCGCGAGCGCGGTATGGAGGGCGTGCTCGAGGTGGTTCCCTAGCCGGCGAACTTCATCAGCGTCTGCGCGTACGCCGGCGCGGTCGGCTCGTGCATGAAGTAGACGTAGATCGAGCTCCAGCCGGTTGCGGCGAGGCGCTGGGCCCAGCGGCGCAGGTCCTCGTCCGAATAGGTCTCCAGCCGCAGCCGCACATAGCCCCAGGGCGCGGTTTCGACGAGCGGCGGCGGGGCGTTGTCCTCGCGCTCGGAATGGCAGAGCGACGCGCCCGCTGCCTTCAGGGCGTCGTAGACATCATCGGAGAACCAGGTCTCGTTCCTGAACTCGAATGCCGCGCCGTGCCCCTCGGGCAGGATTTTCAGGAACTCGGCGAGGCGCGCCAGATCCTTCTTGAGGAACGGCGGCAGCTGATAGAGCACCGGCCCGCGCTTGGCGCCGAGCGTAGCGAGGTTGCGGTACAGGAAGGCGACTGAATCGGCCGCGCTGTCGGCCTTCAGGCGCGACATGTGCGTGATGCGGCGCGAGGCCTTGATCGCGAACTTGAACGACTCGGGGGCGGTGCGCGCCCAGTTCTCCAGTACCGGCACCTTGGGCATCTGGTAGAAGGTGTTATTGATTTCCACCGTCGGCAGCCGCTGCGAATAGAAAGCGAGCATGTCCTCGGCCTTCATCGTTTCCGGGTAGAAGCTGCCTTTCCACTCCTTGAACGAGTAGCCGCTCGCGCCCGCGAGGAGTTTCTTAGAATTCGGCATGGCCAAATCCAAGCTTAGCGAGTATTCGGCCAAGCGAAGCTTCAACGTCACGCCGGAGCCTGCCGCCGCGGTGCCCGATGCGCGCAGCGGCCCGCTGCTCTTCGTCGTCCAGCAGCACTCCGCGACGCGCATGCACTACGACTTCCGCCTCGAGTGTGACGGCGTGCTCAAGTCCTGGGCGGTGCCGAAGGGGCCGTCGCTCGACCCCGCCGACAAGCGCCTGGCGGTGCCGACCGAAGACCATCCGTTCGACTACGCCTCGTTCGAAGGCGTGATTCCGCCGGGCCAGTACGGCGCGGGCGAAGTGATCGTGTGGGACTGCGGCGTGTATTCGCCCGACGAGGACGAGCCCTGGGTGCAGGACCGGGCCGAAGCGGAGAGACAGGTCCGGCAAGGGATCGAGAAGGGGAAACTCAGCATCCTGCTGCGCGGGGAGAAGGTGAAGGGCTCGTTTGCGCTGGTGCGCACCTCGCGCGGCAAAGACTGGCTCCTGATCAAGCACAAGGATCGCTTCGTATCGAAAGACGACGTCACGGCGCGCGACCGCTCGGTGCTTTCGGGCATCGCGGTCGACGAGATGCAGGCGATGCCGGTGCAGCGCATTGCGGCTGCGCAACTGGTGCCGGTGGGCAAGCCGGAGGCAATGCCGAAAGACCTCGAGCCGATGCAGGCGGAGCTGCGCGAGGCAGCGTTCAACAAGTCCGACTGGATGTGGGAGCCGAAGCTCGACGGGTACCGGGTGCTCGCTTTCGTCGGGGAAAGCGTCAGGCTGAGGTCGAGGCGCGGCCTCGAGCTTGGTAAGCAGTTCCCCGGGCTCGCGGCGGAGCTGGCGAAGCAGGGCCCGAGCATGATCCTCGACGGCGAGATCGTCGCCTTTGATTCGAGCGGCAAGCCGTCCTTCAACGCGCTGCAGAACCGCTTTCAGCTCAAGACCGAGCGCGAGATTGCCGCCGCCGAGAAGAGCACCCCGGTCGTCTTCTACGCGTTCGACCTCCTGCACTTCGCCGGCTTCGATCTGCGCAAGGCGCCTTATGCGGACCGGCGGCGCTACCTCGCGCAGTGCCTGCTGCCTTCGCCGCTTCTCCAGATCGTGCACGCCTCGGACGATGGGGTGGAGCTCTACGCGGCGGCGCTCGCCAGCGGCTTCGAGGGCGTGATCGGCAAGCGCAAGCAAAGCAAGTACGAGCCCGGCAAGCGGTCGGGCTCATGGGTCAAGGTCAAGTCGACGCGCAGCGAGGAATTCGTGGTCGGCGGCTACACGCAGGGCAAGGGCGCGCGCGCGCCGCTCGGCGCGCTGCTCGTCGGATACTGGGAGGGCAGGAAGCTGCGATATGCGTCGCATGTGGGCTCGGGCTTCGACGATCGCTCGCTTCCCCAGGTGCGCGCAAGGCTCGAGCCGCTGCAGCGCAAGACCTGCCCGTTCGCGGAAAAGCCGGTGCTCAACGCGCCGGCGACCTGGGTCGAGCCGCAAGCCGTGGTGGAAGTGAAGTTCCAGGGCTGGACGGACGACGGCTCGCTGCGCGCGCCGGTGTTCCTGCGGCTGCGCGACGACATCGATGCCGGCGACGTGAAGCGCAACCGGGCCGGCCAGACCGCTGCGCGACCGCCTCCGAGCACGGAAATCGACGAGGTGGTCAGCCAGCTCGAGCACGTCAGGGCGAATGGAACCATCTCGATCGGCGCCCACGCGCTCAAGCTCAGCAATCTGGATCGCGTGTACTGGCCCGCCGACCCGGCGCTCAAGCAGGCGGCGTTGACCAAGCGTGACCTGCTGCGCTACCTGGCGCAGGTCTCGCCGTTCATGTTGCCGCACCTCGCCGACCGGCCGCTGACGATGATCCGCATGCCCGAGGGCATCAGCGGCCAGCGCTTCTACCAGAAGCACTGGGCGCAGGAACGGCCGGCTTTCGCCGAGACCATCACGGTGTTCTCCGACCACAAGGACGAGAGCCACGATTACTTGCTGTGCAATAACCTGCCGACGCTGCTGTGGCTCGCGCAGTCGGGAACGCTCGAGTTTCACGTCTGGCATTCCCGCGCGAAGGTCGGCAAGGACGCCACCAGCACGAGCACGGATTTCGCGAGCTCGCTGGCCGCGCTGGAAGAATCGGTTCTCAACTACCCCGACTACGTGGTGTTCGACATCGATCCCTACATCTACTCCGGAAAGGAAGCGCCCGGCGACGAGCCCGAGCTCAACACGGTGGCCTTCGAAAAGGGCAAGGAGGTGGCGTTTCGCCTGCGCGAGCTCCTGAACAGCATGTCGCTCGACCCCGTGGTCAAGACCTCGGGCAAGACCGGGCTGCATGTGTTCCTGCCGATCCGCCGGACGATCGACTTCGACGCCGCGCGCGATGTGAGCGAGAAGGTCGGCCGCCACCTGATGCGCCTTCACCCCAAGGACATCACGCTCGAGTGGAGCGTGCCGAAGCGCACCGGGAAGATCTTCATGGACTACAACATGAACGTGCGCGGCAAGACCCTCAACGTGGCCTACTCGCCGCGCGGGGCCGCGGGCGCGCCGGTGTCCATGCCCCTCACGTGGGACGAGCTGGCCAATGCGCACCCGCTCGATTTCCGGATTACGAACGCAACCGAATTCCTCGCCGGGTCTGAAGATCGCTGGCGCGACGCGCTAGCGAAGAAGCAGAGCCTCGAGCAGGCTTTGGAACGCGCGAAGGCATAATGGGGTATGCTCTGCACCTTTCGCTCGAAGTGCGGCTCTTAAGACTTTGATTGTAAGGGGTTAAGCATGGCTGCGAGATCGATTGCATCGTTGACCATCTCGTTCGGGATGGTTTCCATCCCGGTAAAGCTCTACTCGGCTACCGAGGCGAGCCGCGCGATTTCCTTCAACCTTCTCCACAAGGGCTGCGGCTCGCGCGTGCGCCAGCAGTATTTCTGCGTGAAGGAAGACGTACCGGTCGCGCGGGAAGACATGGCGAAAGGCTACGAATTCGCCAAGGACCAGTACGTGATGTTCTCGCCCGAAGAGCTCAAGGCGCTGGAAGAAGCGGGAACGCATACCGCGGACATCACGGAGTTCGTCCAGGCGAAGGCGATCGACCCGGTGTTCTTCGACAAGGCGTATTACCTGGGGCCCGACAAGGGCGGGGCGAAGCCGTACGCGCTCCTTGCGCGGGCGCTGAAGGAGACCGGACGCTGCGCGCTCGGCCGCTGGGCGGCGCGCGGCAAGCAATACATCGTGATGATCCGGCCGGTCGACACCGGCCTGGTGGAGGGCCTGGTGATGCAGCAGCTCCTCTACGCCGCCGAAGTGCGCTCGATCAACGATCTCGACATTCCCAAGACCGAGGTCCGGCCGGCCGAGCTCAAGCTCGCGCAGCAGCTGATCGAGCAGCAGGCGAGCGACAAGTTCGACCCCGCGTCGTACACCGACGAGGTGCGCGCGCGCATCGAGGCCGCAGTGCAGAAGAAGGTCGAAGGCCAGGAGATCACCATGGCGGAAGAGCCCCAGCAGGGCGCGCAGGTGATCGATCTGATGGAAGCGCTCAAGGCGAGTCTGGAGAAGAAACCCGCCAAGCGGGCCGAAACCGCCAAGCCCGCCACGCGAAAAGCCGCCAAGAAATAAGGTGCAGCGCTTCGGGGTGCGGGAGGTGGAGAAACTCCTGCGCCTGCCGCGCAGGACGATTCATGGCCTGATCCGGGCGGGGTTCGTCTCGCCCGCGCGCGGGCCGCGCCAGGCTTATGTGTTCTCCTTCCGCGACCTCATCGTGCTGCGTACCGCGCAGGCGCTCGCCGCGGCCAACGTTCCCGCCCGGCGCATCACCCGGTCGCTGAAGGAACTGCGCCGTCATCTGCCCGACGCGATGCCGCTCTCGGGCCTGAGCATCGGCGCGGTCGGCGAGCGCGTGGTCGTGAAGGAGGGCGCGCGCCGCTGGCAGGCCGATTCCGGTCAATACCTGCTCGCGTTCGAAGGCGATCCGGCGACCGGCGACCTCAAGGTCATCGCGCCCGAGCCTCAGGACGCGATCGAGCGCGGGTATCAGCTGCATCAGGCGGGGCGCCTGAAGGAAGCCGAGGCGGTGTACCGCGACGCGCTCAAGGCGGCGGACAAAGACGCGCTGCTGCTCTACAACCTCGGCGTATTGCTCGAAGACCTGAAGCGCAATCCCGAAGCGATGGAAACCTACCGGGCGGCGCTGCGCGCCGACCCGCGCCTCGCCGACGGCCACTACAACCTCGCGCTTCTATGCGAGAAGCTCGGCCGCCCGCAGGAGGCAATCCGTCACATGGCGCAGTACCGCAAGCTCGTGGCGGAAAAGTAACGCCAAAAGTCACACCGCGACCGCAGCATTCGAGACTTAGTGCCTGCCGCGCGCGAGTTCGTCTCCAGCGCGCTGCGTTCCTGATCTAGTCTCTCGGAAGGACAAAACGATCACGGAGAACGCAATGAACGGCTCGCCATTCTGGATGCTTTGGCCCGAAAGCCCCGCGCTTTCGATCTTTGTCCTCGCCATCGTGGGGCTGGTGTTCCTCTACGCGGCCCGCAAGCCGATGCACGAGCTGCTGCGCGCGGTCGGCGCCCTGCTCGGCGGCCCGCTGCGCCTGGGCGCGCGCTGGATGGTCACCACTGCGCAACAGATGAAGGAACGCAACCGCGCGGTGCTCCTCGCGCATGGGCGCCACGAAGCGGGGCAGCGCATCGAGCGCGAGTTCGAGCGCCTCGGCGCGGTGGTGCGCCGCGACCTGCAGGGCTATCCCACGCTGCAGCGCAAGCTGCTCGACGAGATCACCCGCATCGAAGAGGACTACAAGAAGTGCGGCGAAGTACCGCCGCCGCCGCCCGACTGGGTCGAGGCCGTTACCGCGATGGCCAACGTCAAGACCGGCGGCAGCGAGATGGTCCAGAAGATCCTCGAGGAGATCAAGAGCTCGATCGCCAAAATCCATGACAAGGCGATCGGCGAATACCGCCGCTCCTACGAGACGCGCCACAAGATCCTGGAAGGCTTCATGCCGTTCTGGCGCTCGGTGGACCGCAACATTGCCGAGGTCAACAAGAAGCTCGGCGACCTGCAGGAGAGCGCCAAGGGCGTCGACGGCCTGATGTCGAAGTACGAGGCGATCAACGCCAAGACCGACAAGGCTGAACACGCGCTCACGGTGTCCGCGTTCACGCAATTCGCGATCGCCTTGCTCGTGATGGCGGTCGCCGCCGGCGGCGCGTTCATCAACTTCAAGCTGATCGCGCTGCCGATGTCCGAAATGGTGGGCGCCGGCGACTACCTGACGGCCTCGCTGCGCACGTCGGAGGTCGCGGCGCTGGTGATCATCTTCGTCGAGGCGTCGATGGGTCTGTTCCTGATGGAAGCCCTGCGCATCACGCATCTTTTCCCGCGCATCGCCACGCTGAACGACACCCTGCGCCGGCGCATGATGTGGATCGCGCTCGTTCTGCTGGTGACGCTGGCCGGCGTCGAGGCCGCGCTCGCGCTGATGCGCGACATGCTGATCGCGGACAAGCAGGCGCTGATCCAGTCGCTCGCCACAGTGCAGCAGGCGGCGCAGGCCGACGGCTGGGTGAGCCGCATCCCTACTGCGGGCCAGATGCTCCTGGGCTTCATCCTGCCGTTCGCGCTCGCGTTCATCGCGATTCCGCTCGAGTCGCTGATCCACTCGTCGCGCACGGTTGGCGGGGTGCTGCTCGCCGCCCTGGTATCGACGCTCGCGATCGTGCTGCGCGTCCTGGGGAACGTGGCGCGGCGCATGTCGCGCGTCCTGATCACGCTGTACGACGTGGTGATCGTGCTGCCGCTGCTGGTCGAGCGCCTGACAAAGGCCGGCATGGCGATGCGGCACTCGGCGGTCGACGCCGACGATTCCGCGCACCAGGCGAGGTAAGGCCCATGACCAAGCGACTATTCCTGCTGTGCCTCGCGCTGCTGGGCGCGGGGTTCTCCGCGGGCTGCGGCGATTCGCGCAGCCATGCCCAGGCGGTCTACGTGCTGATCGATACCTCCGGCACCTATGCGCAGGAGGCGGCCAAGGCGCAGGTCATCATCAACTACCTGCTCGGCACGCTGCAGCCCGGCGATTCGCTCGCGGTCGCGCGCGTGGAGAGCCGCAGCTTCACCGAGAAGGACATCGTCGCCAAGGCGACCTTCGACGCGCGGCCGAGCCAGGCGAACGCGCAGAAGCGCGCGTTCCGCGAGGCCACCGATCGCTTCCTCAAGAATGTGAAGCAGAGCCGCTACACCGACATCACCGGGGGCCTGCTGCAGGGCGCGGAGTTTCTGAACGAGACCGGCGCCGGCACCAAGACCATCGTCGTGTTCTCGGACATGCAGGAAGAGCTCGACAAGATCACCATCCGCCAGGTGCCGATGAACCTGAAGCGCATCCGCGTGGTCGCGGTGAACGTGGTGAAGCTCAGTACGGACAACATCGACCCGCGGCGCTATTTCGGCCGGCTGGAAGCCTGGCAGAAGCGGGTGGTGGCGGCCGGCGCGTCCGAATGGCGGGTCATCAACGACCTGGAGCGCCTGGACGCGATCTTTTCCCGGACCTAGCCCCTAGAAGGCGCGCCCGGCGCGGAGGTAGGCGGTGGTCTTGCCGCCCTCGTCGTTGCCCCTGGCGATGCCGAGGCGGAAATGGGAGCCGAGCAGGTAGCCGAGCCGGACCTCGGACATCACTTCGATGCCGAAGCCGCGGTGGTAGTCGGGCTCGCCGCCGCGCGGCCACGCGTCTCCCGCTTCGAAGAACACGTTGAGCGCGAGGCGATTCAGCCCGATGGGGGGAACCATGGCGTGCCGGTCGACGTCCTTCAGCGGCACGCGCCATTCGAGGCTGCCGATGCGCGCCCGGTGTCCGGTGAGCGACGGCTCGCCGCTGCCGTAGCCACGCAGCGCGAATTCCCGCTGGTTGAGCACCGGTAGCAGGAGCGCCGGGTCGGACTCGGTGCCGCCAAGCTGGAAGGGCTCGGCGTCCTCCTCCCCCCAGGCCTCGTTCCAGCGCAGCGCGAGCACGGTCCGGCCCAGCGGCAGATGCAGCCGCGAATCGACCCGGTAGACGTCGCCGGAGTACGCGGCGTGCAGGCCACGCGAGGTTTCGGCGAACAGCCGGACTTGCAGTCCTTCGCTCGGTCCTTCGGAAAGCCAATGCATGCGCCGGGTATCGAGACCCGCGACCAGCCCCAGCACGCGCTCGTCCTGCTCCTCGAGCGTCGAGCCGTCCAGGCGATGCAGCCGCTCGCGCTCCAGCGCTCCGCCGAGGCCCCAGTAGAAGCGGCGATTGAGCGCGAGCTCCCGCCAGGTGGAGATCCACTGCGCGCCCTCGAAGATGGTGTAGGTCTGCACCTCGTCGTTGAGCGATTCGCGCACCGTCATCCTGCGGTCGACCAGCAGCGCGTGCCGGCCGTCGTAAACATAGAGCGCGTCGCCGAGCAGCTCTCCCTGGGTGAGCTCGATCACCGGTGCGATGGTGTACTGGTGCACACCCAAAGCGTCCTGGCCGAAGGTGGCCACGCCGAGCTTCACCGCGCCATCGGCGATCTCGATCAGCGGCAGCCAGGAGCGCGGCAGCAGCGAGCGCCAAGGGCGGTATGCGCGATCGGGTATTTCCACGGAAGGCGCAGCGCGCGGCTGGGATGTCCCGGCCGGCGGAATATCCCGGGCTTCCAGCGGCGTCTCGGGCAGCCGGTACGAGCGAAGTGCGTCGCCGTCGGGTTCGATCGTCGTCAACAGGAGCGCGCCGCGCTGCGGCGTGCTGATCTCGCGCACGCCGTTGGCCGCTTCCGTCCAGCGCGCGATCCGGCCCCCGCGCAGGGACCAGACGTTGAAAACGTTGCCGTAGCCGGCGATGAAGAACACTTCGCCGTCCTCGCCGATTCGAGGCGAATGCTTGATCGACGAATCTGAAAGCAGCACTCGGGCATTTCCCGCGTCGCTGACGTCGAGGAGCGACCAATGCCCGTCGCGAAGCGTGGTCGCGACAACCTGGGTGCCTCTCGCCGCGACACCGGTAATCGACTCGCCCGGCGCCGCCTGGTAGAGCGCTCCGCCGCCGATTACGACCACCTCGGCGAGACCCTGCTCGATCTGCACTGCGACGCTGCGCCCATCGTCGAGCGGCGCGGCGAGCCGGTAGCGCCCGCATTCGGTGAGGCGCTTTGATGCGCCATCGGGGTCGACTCGATGGAGGTCGTAGTAGTAGTTGTAGTTGCTGCAAATTTCGGGCTGGGCAAGGAGGAGCACTCCGCCGGCCGATGCGGTGAGCCGCGCATCCGGTTCGACGTCGCGCAGCGCATGCGGCTCGCTGCCGGGAACCTGGCGCATGAGCTTCGGCCGGGTATAACCGTCGCCGCTCACGTACCAGCGCGTTCCGTCCGCCGCCAGGGTGGGGCTCGTCAGTGACCATTGGCGGGCAATGACCTCGCCTTCGAGAACCGCGGCTGGGCCGCGCCCGAACTTCTGCTCGAGCCATTCCTCGTACTCGGGCCACAGCCGGTCCATGGTCTTTCCGGTGGCCGCCACCGGATTGCTGTGGACGCGGAACGGAATGACGTTGCCGCTGTAGTTCTCGATGAATGTGCCGAGCGCGCGTTCCCCATAGCGCTCCTGGAGGAAGGCGAAGAAGTAGCTGCCGTAGAGGTAGTCGCGGTTCAGCGGAAAGCCGCGTCCGCCGGCATTGATCTCGGCGAGCGGGCGAAAGCCGCGACCCGCCTCCGCGCGCATCATGCCTTCGAACTGCGCTTGTCCGAGGCGGCCATAACCCTTCGCGGCGTCCGACTCGGCCTTGACCGCCAGCCCTTCGATAATCCATCCGGGCTGCAGCGCGTTGGGAAAGAAGAACGGGACGCGTCCGAACACGCGGCGCAGGCCGAGCGCGCCGCCTCGCGCCATGTCGAGGTGCACGAGATGGAAGAGCTCGTGCGTCAGCACCAGCTCCAGCCATTCGCGGTTCTGGAGCAGCTCGCCGTCGTCCGGCGGCGAGAGGAAAATCATCGTGTAGTTGAACGGCACGGGCGATGCCAGGCCGTTGGCGAAGTCCGCCGAGTCGAGCACCACGAGCTCGATGCGCGACCCTGGCTTCCAGCGCAGCCGCTGGGTGATCCCGGGGAGGAGGCTTTCCGCGACGGCGGCCACGGTGCGCGCTTGTGTCCGGTGCTGCTCGGCGAAGTGCACCGCGAAGTTCGCCGTCTCGAGCGTGCGCCAGCGCAGCCGCGGGTCGACGAACGAAAGCTCCGCCCATTGCGCCCGGGCGAGCGGAGGCACGAGGAGCGCCGCGGCGAGCAGCGCCGCGGCGAGGACGCGAAGCAGGATCTCTATTTTTCCTTGCTTTTGGCTTGCGGTTTCTTCTCAGGCCAGTAGTAGTTGGCCGCGAAGGAGTAGGGCGGGAAAAGGAAACGCTTGGCGGGCACCACCACCGCGGCGTAATCGCGCTGCGAGTCGATCACCTTCTTGAAGAAGGGATTGCGGGCCGACTCCTCCACGATCACCTCGTCCCACGCCTTCAGGAACGCATTCAGGATCTCGGGCGGGGTGCGCAGGATCCGCACGCCGTGCTTCTCCTGCAGCTCCTTCATCGCTTCCGCCTGGCCTCGCTGCCAGCGCGGCCACCAGCGCGAGAACGATTCGTTCGCCACCGAGCGCACGATTTCCTGCTGCTGCGGAGTGAAGCTCTTCCACACGTCCGCGTTGAAGATGATCTCGCCGGTCGAGGTCGACTCGTGCATGCCCGGCACGTAGTGGTACTTCCATACGGTGTGGAAGCCGAGGTTGAGGTCGTCCTTGCCGCCGACCCATTCGGCGCAATCGATCGTGCCGCGCTGCGCCGCGGGGATGATCTCGCCGCCTGGCATGTTCACCGTGCTCATGCCCATGCGCTGGAAGACCTCGGCGTTGATGCCGGTCTGCCGGCACTTCATCCCCTTGAAGTCCTTGAGGTCCTTGATCGGGCGCTTGAACCAGCCGAAGGCCTGCGGGCTCGTCGGCAGCGTGGGGAAGGCGATCACGTTCAGCTTGAGCACATCCTGGTAGAACTCGCGATAGAGCTCCCAGCCGCCGCCCTCGTACATCCAGCCGAGGAAGTCGATCATGTCCATGCCGTAAGGACCGCCCGGCCCGCCGGTGAACAGGACCGCCGCCTTGTGCTTGCCGACCCAGTAGTAGGCGATCGAGTGCGCGCCGTCGAGCACCTTTTTGTGCGATGCATCGAGAACCTCGAACGCGGGCACGATCTGGCCGGCGGTGAGCGTGTCGATCTTGATCGCGCCGGCCGTGGTCTTGTCCAAGCGTTCGGCAAGGAAGCGGAAGTTGTCCCACGCGGTGACCGTGCTGGGCCACGAGGCCTGCATTTTCAGGGTCCGGGTTTGCGCCGCCGCCTGCGCGCAGCCCAGTGTCAATGCAACGGCTACGGCGAATATGTGCATCCGTTTCATAGGGGCTCCTCCTCTTAGAGCGAAGTCATTCTAATATCGCGTGTATGAACATTCCCACGAGCATCAAGCGGCGACGGCTCCTTGCGGGTGCGGCCGCGGCATTGACCATCGGCCCGCTGCGAGCTCGCGCGCAGGGCTTCCCGTCCAAGAACATGCGCGTCGTCATTCCGACCGGCCAGGGGGGTGGCGCCGATCGCCTGGCGCGCACCTTCGACGACTTCTGGGGGCCGCTCCTCAAGACCAACTTCGAGTACGGCTTCTTTGCCGGAGCGGCGGGGCAGGTGGGCTACGAGCTCTATATCAACAAGCGCGAGCGCGACGGCCATAACCTGCTCTTCGGCAACATGGGGCCGGAGATGATCATGTACGCGCTGCAGAAGCCGCCGTACCGCTTTCCCGAGGATTACCAGTATTTCTGTCGGCTCGATGTGGACGACAGCGTGGTCTACGTGCGGCGCCAGAGCCCGTTCAAGCGCATCGAGGACCTGGTCGCGGAGGCCAAGAAGCGCGTGGTGAACGTGGCGGTCAGCCGCCTGCCGCATCCGGCTTCCATCGGCATGCTCGCGCTCGGCAACGCGCAGAAGGCCAAGTTCAACCTGGTGCCCTACGGCGGCGGCAACCCGACCTCGGTCGCGGTGATGAACGGCGAAGCCGACTGCGGCGCGCTGCCGATCGCCGGCGTGGTCGCGCTCGGCGACCAGATGCGCGTCCTCGGCGTGTTCAACGACGACGCCCAGAAAATGGCGAAGTACAGCGGCAACGCGCCGGCGGTCAACAAGGTGTTCGGCACCAAGATTCCGCCGCTTTACTCGTCGCGCGCGTGGGCGCTGCACACCGAGGTGATCGAAAAGCACCCCGACCGCTTCGCCCTGCTGGAGAAGACCGCGCGCCAGGTGTTCGACAACCCGAAATACCGCGAGGAGTACGCCAAGACCGGCGCGCCGGTGGAGACCATCCAGTTCGGCGACCGCAAGCTCTGCACCGAATACGCGAAAGGCATGATCGAGCTGACCGGCGAGTACCACTCGCTCTTGAGCGCCAAAGACAAAAAGGGCTAAACGCCCCGTGAAGAAAACGCCGCTGGGCGCGGACCTCGTGATCCCGGCGATGGCGCTGGGATTCTGCGCCTACTTCTTCGTCTCGATCGCCGACCTGGCGTGGGAGGCCAAGGCGAACGGCCTCGTGATCGGCAGCGTGCTCGTGCTCCTGATCGCGATCCAGGTCGGCAAGACGGTGGTGCAGCTCGTGCGCCGCCAGGCGGATCTCGGCTTCGGGCCGCTGTTCGAGCCGCGCGACGTGCTCGGCCGGCGCATCGGCATGGTCGCGGTCACCATCGCGTTCATCGCCACGCTCAAGTGGCTGGGGCTCACGCTCGGCCTGCTGCTCGCGCTGTTCGCCGCGCTCTGGATCATGGGTGCGCGCGGCAAGGCGCTCGTCATCCTGCCGGTCGCGGTCTCGGCCGCGGCGTACCTGCTGTTCGTCGTGCTGCTGCAGTCCGATATCCCGCACGGCCCGATCGAGAAGCTGCTGTCTTGAGCTGGGAGTTCCTCGCCGGGCAGTTCGCCGCCCAGTTCGGCCTGTGGTGGGTGATCCTGCCCGCGATCCTGCTCGGCATCGTGGTCGGCATCCTGCCGGGGTTCAGCCCGCAGAACACGCTGATCATGCTGCTGCCGCTCACGCTCGCCGTGCCCGTGGAGCAGGCGATGGCTTTCATGATCGCGCTTTACTGCGCAAACCACCTTGCGGGCGGCATTCCCGCGATCCTGGTCAAGATCCCGGGCTCCGGCGGCGCGGCGGCGACCACGCTCGACGGCTACCCGATGACGCAGAAAGGGCAGGCCCAGCAGGCGCTGGTCCTGTGCTTCACCGCGTCGGTCATCGGCGGGCTCATCACCACGCTGGCGACAATCGCGCTACTGCCCTGGCTGTCGCAGATCGGGCTGTACCTGCGCTCGGTGGAGATGGTGGTGGTGATGCTCTTCGGGCTGACGCTGATCGCGGTGATCGCCGGCAAGGACACGCTGAAGGCGCTGATCGGCGGGTTCTTCGGCCTGCTGATCGGGGTGATCGGCACCGACCACATCTACAACACGCCGCGCGCGACCTTCGGCTTCCTCGAGCTCTACGACGGCGTGCCGCTGGTGCCCGCGCTGATCGGCCTGTTCGCGATCTCGGAAGCGCTGGTGATGATCGAGGAGAAGATGATCGTCGACCAGGTGGGCCGCGAGCGCGCGCTCTCGGCGCGCTGGGCCGACACGGTCGAGGGCCTGAGGATCTCGCTGCAGAAGTGGTGGCACATCGTGTGGACCTCGTTCGTCGGGCTGCTGATCGGCATCACCCCCGGCGCCGGCGCGAGCATCGCCGCCTTCGTCGCCTACCAGCAGTCGCGCCTGTGGTCCAAGCACCCCGAGAAGTACGGCACCGGGATCCCGGAGGGCGTGATCGCGCCCGAGGCGGCGAACAACGGCGTGACCTCGGGCACGCTCGTGCCGACGCTCGCGCTCGGCGTGCCCGGCGGCAGCACCGCGGCGGTCATGATGATCGTGCTCCAGTACCACGGCATGGTCATGGGCCCGCGCCTTTTCGCCACCAACCCCGAGGTGGCCTACGGCGTATTCGTGTCGATGGCGGTCGCCTACATCTTCATGATCTTCACCATCCTGCCGCTCGCGCGCTACATGTCGCGCGTGGTGCTGATCGAGACCACCTACCTCGCGCCGATCATCATCCTGGTCACGATCGTCGCGGCGTTCGGCGAGCGCCAGTATCTCTTCGACATGTCGCTCGCCCTGGTCTTCGGCGTGATCGGCTACATCGCGCACAAGACCAACTACCACGTCACCGCGATCCTGATCGGCGTGCTGCTCGGCCCGTTATTCGAGCAGTACCTGGTGCGCGCGCTGCGCATCTCGCAGGGCGACCTGACGGTGCTCTTCTCCTCGACGCTCGGCAATATCCTGTGGGGCTTCCTCGTGCTCTCGCTGGTGGTGCCCCTCTGGCGCAATTACAGGATCAGTCGATCTTAGCGCCCGCGGCTTTCACGACGTGCGCGTACCTGGCGTGCTCGTCGCGAATCAGTGCGGCGAACTCTTCCGGCGTGGTGACGTAAGGCTCAAGCCCGCCGAGATTGCGAATCTTTTCCCGGAAGTCCCCGTCGGACAGCAGGCGGTTCGTTTCCCGGCGCAACCGAAGGAGAATCTCCGCAGGCAGGTTGGCAGGGCCGAAGACCCCCAGCCAGGGCGTGACTTCCAACCCGGGATAGAGCTCGCTCAATCTGGGCAAATCCGGATAGGCCGCGGCGCGCTGCTTGCCGGCCACCGCGAGCGCGCGCAGCTTGCCTGCCTTGATATGGCCGGCGACCGAATTGCCGCCGAACATGACCGAGACTTCGCCCGCGAGCAGCGCCACGGTCGCTGGACCGCCGCCCTTGAACGGGACGTGCAGGAGGTCAATGCCGGCGCGCGCCTTGAGCATTTCCATCACCAGGTGATGCTGGCTGCCGTTGCCGATCGAAGCGTAGGCGAGCGGCGGTTGCGTGCGCCGGGCGTATTCGACGAACTCCTGCAGGCTTTTCGCGGGCAGCGCCGGGTTGACCGATAGCACCATCTGGGTATTGACCAGCGAAACGACGGGCGCCAGATCCTTGAGCGTGTCGAGGGGCATCTTCGCGTACAGATGGGGTCCGATGACGATCTGCGCGTCCGCGCAGAGGAGCAGGGTGTAGCCATCGGCCGCGGCGCGCGCGGCGGCTTCGCTCGCCACGTTGCCGTTCGAGCCGGGGCGGTTGTCGACGATCACCGGCTGCCCCAGCGCCTCGCCGAGCTTCGGCGCGAAC
>Ga0075420_100002608_pt1 | contig 15604 bp, 11 predicted proteins | sample SoiMetdeltSBSDD4_FD_75296 | JGI IMG/M metagenome (GOLD analysis project Ga0075420, IMG submission 75296) | Bulk soil microbial communities from a Populus tree surrounding site in Tennessee, USA - Soil MetaG P. deltoides SBSDD4 | ecosystem: Environmental > Terrestrial > Soil > Tree plantation... | reverse complement strand
TCCAGGTAACGGATCTGGCGGGCGAGGTCGCCCGTCACGGCGCAGATCACCGCCAGCGCCACGAGTAGGCGAGCCCGCTCCGCGGGCGGCGCGCCGGCGCGATCCATCAGCTCGAGTGCGCCGGCCCAGTGCGCGGCGGTCTCGTCCCAGGCGAACAGCTGGCGGGCGCCCTCGCCCGCCTCGAGCGAGTAGGCGATTCCCTTTGCCGGATCGGCTGCCGTGCCCGCCAGCCGATAGTGCAGCGCCAGCGCGGCAGCCCGAGAATCGCCTTCGAAGGTCGCCGACTCCTCGATGGTCCGTGCCGCTCGGGCGTGGATGCGTTGCCGGCGCGGCGCGCTCAGCTCGCGGTAGAGCGTCTCGCGCACGAGCGCATGCGTGAAGGCGAACAGCGATCCCTCCCGCGCTTCGAGCACGAGGCGTGCGCCGAGCGCTTCCTCGAGCGCCCCGATCACGGCGTCCTCGTCCAGCTCGACCATCGCTGGGAGCAGATCGAAGCGGAACTCGTAGCCGAGCACCGCGGCGTGCGAGAGCACGCTGTGACAGCGCTGCGACAGGCGCGCGAGGCGGCGGGCGAGCACCTCCTTCACGCCCTCCGGCACGCCGATCTCGTCCAGGCGCCGGGCCGGGCCGTCGCGCTCGAACAGCAGCCCGCTCTCGATCAGGTGTCGCACCGTCTCCTCGACGAAGAAGGGGTTTCCCTCGGTCCGCGAATGGAGGGCGTGGACGAGCGAGGACGACGCCGCCTCCCCGGCCTGCGACTCGATGAGCGCCTCGACAGCGGGCTGGTCGAGGCCAGCGAGCACGAGTCGCTCGAAGGGGCCGACGCGCCGCAGGTCGGCGAGCAGCTCGAAGAGCGGATGCCCGGGGGAGATCTCGGAGTCGCGGTAGGAGACGAGTATCAGCAACCGGGTGTCGTGCTGGGCGCGAGCGAGGTGCCCCAGCAGCTGGACGGTTGAGCGGTCGGCCCAGTGCAGGTCGTCGAGAACGAGCAGGACCGCTGCCCGCTCGCTCGCCTCGTCGAGCAGCGCGACCACGGCTTCGAACATCAGGTAGCGGCGCGTCTCCGGGTCGTCGGGCGCCGGCCGGCCATCCTCGGCAAGCTCTCCGGCCAGCTCGGGAATCAGCCGCGCGAGCTCCGTCTGGCCGGGTCCAAGCCGGTCCGGCGCGGCGCCGGGGGGCCGGGCGCGGGCGTAGTGGCGAAGCGCCTCGACGAAGGGCTCGTAGGCGACGAGCGCCTCTTCCTGGCAGGCGCCGTAGAGCACCGTGCCGTCCGTGTCGGCGATGCGGGCGAGCTCGGCGGCCAGGCGCGTCTTGCCGATTCCCGGGCCACCGGCCAGGACGGCAAGCCGCCGCTCGCCCCCGTGCGCCTCCTGCCAGACCCGTTGCAGCCGCTCGAGCTCGGCATCGCGTCCCACGAGCGCTCCCCGCTCGCGCGCCAGGAGCGAAGGCAGCGGGACGGGAGCCACCGGCGCGGCGACCGCAGGTCTGGACGCCGGCGGGGCGGGCGCCTCCCCGGCCAGGAGCCGCTCGTGCACCGCGCGCGCCGCAGCGCCCGGGGTCGTGCCGAGCTCGTCGCGCAATGTGACCCGCAGATGCTCGTACGCGCCCAGCGCCTGCGCCGGCTCGCCGCGGGCGGCCAGCGCCTCCATCAACAGGCGATGCCCCGCCTCCCTCAGCGGCTCCGCCGCGACCAGTTCGCGCGCCGCCCGCTCCGCCCCGGCAAGCCGGGCGCCGCCGAGCGCGATTCCCGCCTCGGCCACCATTTCGAGCGCCTCCAGCCGCAGCTCCCCGAGCTCGCGGCGGCGGTCCTCCACCCAGGGCGAATCGAGCCCTGCGAGGAAGCCGCGGCTCGCAATCTCGAGAGCCGCCTCGCCCGCCTCCAGCGCAGGCGTCGGCTCGCCCCCGGCAAGCGCAGCCCGGCCCCGCTCTAGCCCTACCACCGCCTGCTCCCAATCGATCTCGGTGTCGGGCGGCAGCGACAGGGACAGCTCGCGCCGCCCCTGGAGCACCCCGCTTCCCAGCGCCTGACGCACCTTCGAGAGCACCGCGCTGAGCGCCTCGTCCGGATCCGCGGGCGCCCTGCCCGGCCAGAGCACGTCGATGAGCTCGTCTCGCGACACCGGCCGGGCTCGGGCCAGCACCAGCACGCCGACCACCAGCGGGCCCTGACGGCCGGGCAGCCGCCCCTCCACCCGCTCGCCGTCCAGCTCGACCTCGAGCCGCCCGCACAGCCGGATCCGCGACGTCATCGGCCTCCAAGGTAACGCCGTTTGCGATCTGCGCGACAAGGTCCGCACAGGGTTTTGCCAATGCGGCGCGCGCACACTCGCAGCGTCACTCCAATCAACCACAGGAGAACGTTCGAAATGACCGCCATTGCAGACCTCAAGCGCGTGCACCGCGCCACCTGGGCCGCGGGGAACTACGCGGCCGTCGCCGAGCAGATCGACGAGACGCCGCCGCGCGACCTTCTCGTCCACATGGACATGGCCCCGGGGCAGGAGGTGCTGGACGTGGCCGCCGGCACGGGCAACATCGCGATCCGGGCCGCCGCCCGCGGCGCCCAAGTCGTGGGGCTCGACCTCACGCCCGAGCTGTTCGACACCGCCCGGCGCCGCGCCGCAGAGCACGACGTGACCGTCGACTGGGTCGAGGGCGACGCCGAGGCGCTGCCGTTCGACGACGGCTCGTTCCACCGCGTGCTGTCGGCGTTCGGCGTCCAATTCGCCCCGCGTCACGAGGTCGTGGCCCAGGAGCTGGCCCGTGTGGTGAGGCCGCGCGGGCGGATCGGGCTCGTCAACTGGACCCCTCAGGGGGCCATCGGCGAGCTGTTCAAGATCATGGGCCGCTACCTGCCGGCGCCGCCCGACTACGCCTCACCGCCGCCGCTCTGGGGCAGCGAGCAGCACGTTCAGCGGCTCTTCTCGGGCACCCCGATCGAGCTCGCGTTCGCGCGCGGCTACAACCCCTGGCGGTTCGACTCGGCTGAGGCGTGGGTCGCGTTCATGGAGACGAACTACGGCCCCACGCTCAAGGCGCGCCAGCGCCTCACCGGCGAGGGCCGCTGGGAGGACTGCCGGGCGGAGATGGTGGAGATGGCCGAGCGCCGCAACGAGTCGAGCGACGGCGGCCTGCTGATGAACGCCGAGTACCTCGTGACGGTGGGTCGCCATGTGGGCTAGACGGCTTCGACGTCACGCACTCGCCCCGCTCGCCGCGGCCGGCGACGGCCTGAAGGCCGGTCGTTAGGGCGCGGGTTGCAACAGCCGGCCCCCGCGCTCCGCGGGGGCCGGCCGTCGTCCGGGGGCGTGGATGGTCGTCAGCGGACGCGGTAGCCCAGATTCGTGTCCCAGTGCAGCCGACTCCCGTAGCTCGGCAGCGGTGCGTCGGAGCGGGAGATCCGCACGCCCTTGCGCGTCGAGGGCGGGCAGATCGCCACGTAGCGGGCGTAGCCGCCGAGGCCGCCCTTGAACTTCGGGAAGCCGAGCGAGAGCAGGCAGCCCGTAGCGGGCACGCCGTCGAGGTTCGCCACCCCTTCCGCCTGCGCGTAGCCGTGGTGCATGAGCCACGCCTCACCCTCGAGCGTCGGCGTCGTGTCCGTGTCGAGCGGCTCATGGCCGTGGAAGAGGATGTGCCGCTTCAGGTGGAGGAACTTCAGGGTCGCGAGTGCGACGCTCGGGAAGTTCGGATCGGCAGCGAGCTCCCTGGCCTTCACCGGGTCGGCGGTCCACCGCTTCGACCAGTCGCTGCGGACCATCACGATCGAGCCGGCCGGGATGCGGCCGTGCCGCTTCTCCCACGCCTTGACCTCGGCGACGGTCAGGAAGTCCTTCGGGTTGGCCCGCACCTGGCGGACGGTGTTGATGACGACGAGCGGCCGGACCGAGTAGCTCGCCGGCACCTCGTCGATCGCCGCCCACTCCGGCGCCCAGTGCGCGGGCGGGTCGAACTGCGTGCCGAACTGGTCGGTCGTGAGCGAGTACGCCGTCGCCTCGAAGCCGTCGGTGGCGTACGTGTAGGGCACGCCCGTGTCGGGGTTGAGCGTGGGGCTGAAGGTCGCCGGCCCGAAGCCCTTCCAAACCGGCCCGCCCGGCGTGAGCGTGTGGGTGAGGTCGATGTAGTGGGCCCTGCTGAGCGACTGGTTGTAGACCGCCCACAAGCCGCCTCCCCGCTGGGCGGACGCCGTGGCCGGCAGTGCGAGCGCGACCACGATTGTCACGAGCATCGCGGCTCTGATCCTGCTGCGCATGGGACAAGCCTCCTTTCGGGTGTTGAAAGGGGTACCCGATGCGAGCAACCGGCACCCGGAACGGCCCGTGGCCGACCCGGGTGCCTAAGTGCGTAGACGCCCGATATCGACTAGCTGCCGCTGCTCCGCTCCACCACCCCGCACGCCGCCCGTGCGCCGGCGTCGCCGGTCGCCAGGGTGTCCACGTCGGGCCCGAAGGTGTCGTAGGTGTGCGAGTGGTACCGGTTCGGGATGTTCGCCACGTTGTCTCGCCCGGCGTGCACGATCACGGCGCTGCCGTCGGCGTCGAACAGGTCGCTCAGCGAGAAGCGATCGGTCTGGAAGCGAAGCTCGGCGGTGCCGTCCTGGTTCACCAGCATCGGCGGCATGTCACCCGCGTGGTCACCATGAGTCATGGCGCCCGGGTTGTAGTGCCCGCCGGCGGAGGTGAACGGAGCCACGCACTCGCCGACCGCGTGCACGTGGAAGCCGTGGAAGCCCGGGGCCGCGCCCGCGACCTCGGCTGCCACGTCCACCTTCCCCTGGCGTTCCTTGAAGATTGCGACGCCCAGCTTCTGACCGCTTGCGTCCATCAGCGTCGCGACGGCACGCCGCTGGGAGCGGTCGCCCCCGCCGCTCGCCAGCGCCGCGCCGAATCCGGTCGCGAGTGCGACCGAGCCGAGCGCCACAGCGGCCACGATGACCCCTACTCGTCTCATGGAGAATCCCCTTATTAGATGCTCGGCGTATTCCCGCGGCCCGGGTGTCGAGAAACGTCGCTACGGCGCGAATTCCCCGCCCGAGCCGCCTCCGCCGGTCCCGCCGCCTCCGCCACCCGCCGGTACCAGGCCCGGGCTCGCCTGGGTGGGGGGCGCCGGCTGGGCGGCCTGGAGCGTGGTCCCGGCCGGCGCGGCGCCACCGGGGGCGAACTCGTTGGCGGGATCGGGCGGCGGGGGCGGGGGCTGCGCCGGGGCCGGCTCGGGGGCGGGTTCGGCGGGCTGCTCGGCCGGCGGGGCCGGGGTGGGGGTGGGTTGCTCCACCACCGGCGGGGGCTCGACCTCGACGTCGCTCTCCTCCTTGACCGGCTTGGTGTCCACGCGCTGCTCGACCGCCGGCGGCCGCGGGGCGCGCTGCTCGGCAAGCTGGTCGACCGTGGCGCCGCCGCCCGCGAGCGCGGCGGCCGACACCGCCACGGCCGCGAGCTTCTGACCGGTGGCCAGCTCGGCGGCCGCGTGAAGGCGCTCGCCGAGAGCGCCGGCCTTGTGCTGGGCCCCGCCGAGCACCGACTGGAGCGTCGACTCGAGCAACCCGCGCGTCGTGCCGGCGTCGCCCGAGGCCCGCTCGGCGGCCGCGAGTGCCAGCGGCGGCACCAGCGCGGCCACCCGGTCAGGCGCGGCGCGGAACTCGCGCAGCCGCACCCGGCAGGACAGGCAGGTGCGCATGTGCGGGCGCAGCAGCGCCAGGTCCTCCGCCGAAGCCTCGCCGTCGGCCAGCGCGGACAGCATCGGCTCGAAGCGCGCGCACTCCGCCCCGCCCTGGATGCCCGACACCCGCCGCAGGAACGCGCGCCGCCCCTCGGTAAGCAGCCTGTTGACCTTGGTGTACGTCCAGCCCGTGCGCTCGCAGATCTCCCGGTAGGAGTAGCCCTCCGCTCGCAGCAGGAGCGCCTGGACCTCGTGCGGCTTGAGCTCCGCGAGCGCCTCGGCGCCCTGACGCAGCTGCTCGAGGCGCTCGGCCTGGTCGTGCGTGATCGCGGGCGGGGTAGCCCGGTCCCCGAGCTCGCCGTCGTCGGTCACCGGCGAGTGTCGCTCGCGCTGGCGGTGCAGCGCGAATGCCTCGTGCTTCACCACGGTCTTGAGCCAGGGGATCAGCTCCTCCTCGCGCGTGGTGGGCGCCTTCGTGAGCAGGATCTCGAGGGCGCGCTGGTAGGCGTCCTCGGCGTCCTCCGGCGTCATCGCGTAGCGCCGCGCAGTGCCGAGGATCTGCGCCCCGTGCCGCGAGAGAAGCCTCATGGCGGCCTCGTCGATGTCGCCCCTCTCGGGGCGGCTCCTGCGCTTGAGCATCTGCACGACGTTCAGGCGCGATCCTGAACCACTCGCCCCCGCAGTCCAGCGGCGATACCGCAAACTGCGAGGATTTCCTCGTTTGGATGATGGCGACGGCGGGAGCGCAGGCGTGAATGAGAACCTGCGCTGCCGATACATTGGCGTCGCTCACCTGTTGTACTTAGCGACCAAGTGGCCAACGGTCTCGTAAAGGAGCTGCGGGAGGTCGAGCCCGCCACCATGCCCGAGCGCGACGTGCGCGCGGGCAAGCCCGTGCTCAGCGGCGTGCTCCGTTACGACCTGCTGCGCGCGTGCGCCCGGATCGCGACCCTGGCCACGCTCGACCTCGTGGGTCTCTTCCTGGCGATCTACACCGCGCTCGTCGTCAAGACGGCGATCGTGAACCCCGACCAGCTCGGGCAGATGTGGGCTCAGGCGAAGGAGTACGCCCCGCTGGGCGGCCTCGTGATGCTGCTGCTGTTCGCGCGCTCCGGGCTCTACCGCGAGCGCGCCCAGCGCCCCGGCTTCTCGAAGGTGATCGCTGGGCTCTTCCAGGTCACCCTTGTCGTGCTGATCTACGCGGAGATCGAGGGTGAGCGCTTCCAGTCGTACTACATCTTCTACGCCTCGCTCTTCTTCGCGCTCATCTACTTGTCGTCGCTGCGCTGGGTATTCGAGCGCATCAGCGGCGCCGTGCTGCGGGCGGCCGGCTACCGCCGGCGGGCGGTGCTGGTGGGGTCGGGCTCGAACATCCAGGCCGTGTCGCACGCGCTCAGCGACAGCCGCGAGATCGAGCCATACGGCTTCGTCGCGCGCACCCCGATCGCGCTCCTCGACGGCCTCCGGGACTTCCGCTCGCTCGAGCAGCTCGAGCGCCATTTCGACTCGGTCGACGAGGTCCTGATCGCCGACGCGGACTTCCCTCAGGAGGAGGCGGTCGAGCTCGTGGAGCGCTGCCATCGCCATGGCGTGCGCGTGCGGGTGGCGCCGTCGACGATGGAGATCCTGATGGACAGCGTCGAGTACGTGCCCGGCCAGGCGCTGCCGCTGTTCGAGCTCAAGCCGCCCGTGTTCGAGGGGGCCGACTGGGTCGTCAAGCGCACCTTCGACCTGCTCGGCGCCGCGTTCCTCGCGGTCCTGCTCGCGCCGGTGATGGGGCTCGCGGCGCTCGCGATCAAGCTCTCCTCGCGCGGTCCCGTGCTGTACCGGTCGGTCCGTCCCGGCATCGGCGGCAGGCCGTTCGCGTGCTTCAAGTTCCGCACGATGGTCGTGGGGGCCGAGCATCTTCAGGACCACCTCGAGCCCCACAACGAGGTGAGCGGGGCGATCTTCAAGATGAAGGACGACCCGCGGGTCACGTCGGTGGGGCGCTTCCTGCGGCGCTGGTCCCTCGACGAGCTGCCTCAGCTCCTCAACGTGCTGCGAGGCGAGATGTCGCTCGTGGGCCCGCGGCCGCTGCCCGCCCGCGACTACCAGCGGCTCGAGGACTGGCACCGCAAGCGCTACCTCGTGCTGCCGGGCATGACCGGGCTGTGGCAGGTGTCCGGCCGCTCTGAGCTCGACTTCGACGAGCTGGTCCGGCTCGACTTTCTCTACCTCGAGCGCTGGTCGGTCTTCCTCGACCTCACCATCCTCCTCAAGACGATCCCCGCCGTGATCCGCGCGCGGGGGGCGTGGTGAGCGAGCCCTACCGCAGCGCCAACCTCCTCGACCGACTGACCGACGCGGACACGCTCCAGGTCCACTACGACCAGGAGATGCGGCGCGAGCGGGAGCTGCTCGACCGGCGCCTGCCCCTCGCCGGGGGCGACGTGCTGTCCGTGGGCTGCGGGCGTCATCCCGGGCGTCACCTGTTCCCGTGGCCGGCCTTTCGCATGACCGGCGTGGACCTCGACGCGGAGCTGATCGACTCGCTCGTCGAGAGCGGCGAGCTCGACGATGGTGCGGTCGGGCGCGCCGGCCGGCTTCCCTACGCGCCGGGCTCCTTCGACGTCGTGCTCTACCGGCTCGTGCTCCACCATCTGGCCTATCAGGGCCCGCTCGACCCGGTGTTCGCGGAGGCCGCCCGGCTGCTGCGCCCGGGCGGGGCGCTGGTGGCCGTGGAGCCGGGCCTGTGGCACCCGGTGGGCGCCGGCCTCGCCGCCGCCAACCGGCTCGGCCTGGGCGTGGCCGTGCACGGGACGCCCGACGACATCCCCCTCTCGCCCCGCGCGCTCGTGCGCGAGTCCCGCGCAGCCGGGCTCGAGCCCGAGCTGCATGCGCTCACCTACGGCTGGCGGCGCCTGCCCGCGCGCGCCCAGCGGGCCGTGCATCGCCTGGACGCTCTCGGCTCGCGGCGGCGGGCGGCATCCCTTGGGCACACCTTGATGCTGATCGCGCGTCGCCGGGCGCAAGCACCCGGCTCGGCCGGGTCCGCAGCGACGCGATGAGCCCCAGCCGCTATGACGACGAGCTCTGGGAGCTCGTCCCGGACGACCCCGGCCCGCCGGCCTCGCAGCTTGCCGAGTTCGTGCGCTCGCTCGGGCGGGTCGAGCGCGCGCTCGACCTCGGCTGCGGCGACGGTCGCCTGACCGCCCTGCTCGACGCGGCGCAGGTCACGGCGGCGGACGTGTCGCCGCTGGCGCTCGGCCGCGCACGCGGCCGGCTCCCTGCGCACGTGACGCTCGCGGAGCTGGCGCCGGATGAGGCACTGCCCTTCGACGACGGCGCCTTCGACCTCGTGCTCTGCGCCGAGACGATCGAGCACGTGCGCGACGTGCAGCTGCTCCTTTCGGAGATCAGGCGCCTGCTGCGACCGGGCGGCGAGCTCGCGCTCACCACGCCGGCGAGCCGGCCGCTCATGCGCCCGCCCGACCCGCTCTCGCCCCACCTGCGCTTCTTCACGCGAGGCTCGCTTCGGCGGCTGCTCACGGAGATGGGATTCGAGATCGGCTCCCTGGAGCGGCGGGCGGGGACGCTGCTGGCGCGGGCGAGGCGCTAGGCCAACCGATGAACGTCCCGGACTAGCTGCCAGAGCCCATAGTCCGGGACGCTCATCGCTGCGCCCGCGCCTGCGCGTTCGCTTTCGCCTGGGCTCTCGCCTGTCTGCGCGCCGCCCGGGCCGCAGCGAGCTCGCGTTCGCGCTTGCGCGCTTCGAGGAAGAGCTGCCGGGCGAAGACCGAGAAGGGATCGAGGTAGAGCGAGCCGCGCAGGGTCTCGAGCGCTTGGGTGGGACGGTCGAGCGTTCCGAGCTGGAAGGCCGCGAGACGATTCCAGGTCTGCGGATCGCCCGGGAACCTCAGGACGGCGTCCTCGAGCGTCCGGCGGGCGTCGTCGACCCGGTCGGCCTGGGTGTCGACCGCGGCTCGCACCAGGTAGGGGTCGGGGGAGAGCGGGTTGGCGTCCTCCGCGTCCTGGGTCTTCACGAGCGCGTCGGTGAAGTCGCGCTCGTCCGCCAGCTCGAGTGCCTGATTCGTCGCGCGGTCGGAGGCCTCCGGCTGCCAGATCGCCCAGCACACCATGATGCCCGCCAGTACCACGCCGCCGGCCGCGACCGCCCGTCCCACGTCGCGCGGGCGCCGCAGGCGGCCCTCGGGCGGGGCGACGGGCTCGGGCGGTGCGCCCGGCACCGGATCGGCGGCCTCGAGCGGGGCCGTGACCGGGCCGCGTCCGGCCACGAAGCCCGACGCCACGAGCGCCAGCGCCATCGGGCCCGGGATGAACCAGGTCCAGTCGATGAGCGACTGGAGCCCGAACACGACCGGCACGATCCCGAGTGCCACGAGCGCGATCCGCTCGGGACCCCAGTCCCGGCGCGGGCGCCTGGCGCCCGGCCGGCGCAGCTCGTCGAGGCGACGCGGGTAGAGGGCGGTAGTGCGCAGAGCGGCCGCCAGCCACGAGAGCAGGAGCAGCGTGGTGAGCACCACGCCCACGATGCCGAGGTCGGCGAGCGTCTGCGGCACGAAGCCGTGCGCGTGGCGGGTGACCGAGGTATCGGTCCGGTGGCGCAGCCGGGCGACTGCGAACGCCCCTGCGCCCACCCCGGCCCACTCGCGGGCCTCGAACACCCGGCCGGCCTCGCGCCAGTACTTCCCGCGCGTCGAGGACGTGGCCAGCACGCGGTCGCCGCCCTCGCCAGGCGAGATCTGGGTCTCGCTCGTGAGCTGGCTCACGCGGTCGTCGATCGTTCCCGATAGTCCGCGATCGCTCACCGCGACCGACGTAAAGGCGGCCAGCGGCAGCAGGCAAGCCGCCACGAGGGCCGCGATCCCGATGCGGCGGTGCAGGCGCAGCGGCACCACTCCGCGCTCGGCGCCCATGTTCACCGCAAGCCCGCCGAGCAGCGCCAGCACCAGCATGAGCAGCACCAGCAGGCCGAAGTCGCCGGCCACCGCCTCCCTCGCCTCGAGCGACACGCGGCTCACGGAGAAGGGGTCCTTGGAGAGCGCCCAGGCGCCCACGACGCCGGCGAGCACCGCAGGGATCGCCAGCACCGGCAGGCTTCGCAGCCGCAACGGCACCACCGCGAACCAGATCACGGCGCCGATCGCCGCCGCCCCGAGCGCTCCACGCGACTGGGTGAGCAGGATCCCGAGCACCGCGATCGCCACCGCGGGGTAGGCGAGCACGCGGGCCGCCATGCCGCCCACGCGCCGCGAGCCCAGCCAGAGCGCCACGGGGATCGCGATCGCCGCGACCGTGCCCACGGCGTTCCAGTACTGGAAGGGCCCGCCGATCCGATTCGACAGCTCGTCCTCCGCGAGCGCGCCCGGCCAGATCCGTGTGGCGAGCGCGTAGGCCACCGGCACGATCGCGCCGATCAGGATCGCGTGCAGCAGAGCCGGCGACGCGCGCGGCACGAGCCGGGCGGCGGCCACGCCTGCGGCGAACACCGCGAGATAGCTCAGCGTGCGCGAGGCCTCGACGTAGGTGAGCTCGGGCACGATCGACCAGAGCACCGACATCGCGGTGAGCCCGGCTAGCAGCGCGAACAGCCACAGCGAGGTGGCGCCGTAGAGGCGCCCGCGCCGTCCCCACAAGAGCGCGGCGGCGATCACCGCCACCGAGGCGAGCACCATCAGGATCTCGACGATCGTGGTGCGCGTGAGCTCGGTGCCGCCCGCGGCGCCCCAGGCCACCGCCAGGAAGGCGGCTCCGAGGATCAGGGCTATGGCGCTAGCGACGCCAGGGGAGCGAGACACGCGGGGTGGGAATCTTTGACAGCAGCTCGATCCGCTGGAGCGCGGGCAGGCGCTCCCTCAACGAAGCCAATCCTCCCGCCAGCGCCAGCAGCGCGACCGCGATCAGCGCGACAAGCAGCGGCACCGGCAGCTCGTTGGCGGCGGTCGCGAGGTCGAAGATGCCGTTGCTCCCGGGGGTCACCGTCTCGTCACCGACCTTGACCGATGGGGGCGGCGAGCCGTTGCGCCCGGCGGCCGCCACGGCCTGGAGGTCGCTCTGATCCTCCTGCTGGGCCGCGGCCTCCGCGGTGGGGTCGATCGCGCCCACCCCGGGGCTGCCGCGACCCCCGCCGAGATCGGAGCCGCCCTTGATGGCGGCCTCGAGGACGTCGGGACAGTCGCTGTACTCGTTGGAGTCCGAGGCCAGCAGGTCGAGCGCTCGCCGCAGCTCGGCGTTCGAGTAGCTGCGGTCGAGATCGCCGTCCACGATGCAGTCGCGCGCGGCCTGTTGCGGGCTTGCCGCCGCCGCGGCAGGGAGTGCCAGCGCGACGAGCACGCCGAGCACGAGCAGGTGTCGAACGCTTCGAATCACTGTGGGAAGACCGTTCTCACGGGGGCATCGGAACGAGAACGGGAGGCCGGCTGAGGCTACCAGCGCATGAAGCGGCCCCCGTCCTACCGGCTCCAACTGAAGCTCCTGCCCGGTGTCGAGCAGTCTCTAAACGCTAGGGAACCGTCCCTTAGGGCAAAGTTGCGGCGGTGCCGCCGAGGATCGCGATCGTGGCGCCAGTCCCCGTTCCCTACCGGGAGCCGCTCTTCCGCGCGCTCGCCGAGCGGGCGGCGATCGACCCCCAGGTGGTCTATCTGAGCGGGTCGCAACCGGGCTGGGACCAGCCACCCGGCTGGTTCGCGGCGGGCGAGGGCTACCCGAGCGAGCTGCTCGCTGCGCGCCAGCGCTCACGCCCGGGTCGCAGCCCGCTGTCGGTGCCGCGCGGGCTCGGCGCCGCGCTGTCGCGCTTCGACCCGGCCTGCGTCGTGAGCTGGGAGTTCGGCCCGGCCACCCTGCGGGCGCTCGCCTGGTGCGCGCGCCGGCGCCGCCCGCTCGTGGTGTTCAGCGAGCTCACCCCCTGGAGCGACCCCGAGCTGTCCGGCCGCCAGCGGCGGGTGCACCGGCTGATCGCCCCGCGCGTGGCAGGGTTCCTGGTGGCGAGCACGCAGGGGGTGGAGCGCCTGCGCCGGCTCGGGGTCGATCCCGAGCGGGTGGAGGTGGCCCTCCAGGCTGCCGACCTCGAGCGCCTGCGGGCCGCGGCTGCGGAGCGCGCCTCCGAGCCGCCCGTGCGCCTGCTCGCCGTCGGCCGGCTCGTGCCCGACAAGAACCTCGAGCTGCTGCTGAACGCGCTGCACGACACCGGCCTGACCGCCGCCGAGGTCGAGCTCGAGCTGCGCGGCACGGGCCCGCTCGAGCCCGCGCTCAGGGTGCAGGCGAATCGCCTCGAGCTGCCCGTGCTCATCCCCGGCCCCGCTCCGCCGGCCGAGCTGCCGGGCATCTACGCGCAGGCGGACGTCGCGCTGCTCGTGAGCTCCTACGAGCCGTTCGGCGTGACGATGCGCGAGGCCGCGGCGGCCGGCCTGCCGCTCGTGTGCAGCCGCCGGGCGGGGGCGGCCGGCGACGTGGCCGTCGAGGGCGAGAACGCGCTGCTCGTGGACCCCGGCAGCCGCACCGAGCTCAGCGCTGCCGTGCAACGGATCGTGCGCGAGCCCGAGCTCCGCGCGCGGCTCGCGGCGGGCAGCCGCGCCGTGACGGAGCGCCATCCGCCCGAGGCCGACGCCGAGGCCTGGGAGCGGGCGGTGCTGAGGGCGCTGCGCCCGCGCGACATGCGGTGACGGCGCCGTCCCCGGGGTCAAGTCCCGGGCCTTTCGCGCCGACAAGCGCAGTGTGAAGCGAGGCCTGGCAGGTTTCGCCGTGCTGCTGGTGACCGCAGCCCTCCCAGGCGCGGCGAGCGCGGCCACCTACTGCGTGAACGGCCCGTGCGCCTCAGGAGCCACCACCCATGGTTCGCTGCAGGCCGCGCTCGACGCGGCGAACGTGAACGGCGGCCGTGACCGGGTCGAGATCGGTCCCGGGGCCATCACGACGAACGCGAGTGTGGTGTTCGGCAACGCCGTGGACCTCGTCGGCTCGGGCCGCGGCAGCACGTTCCTGGACAGGGGCGCGGCGTCATCGCTCACGCTGAGCGTGGCCGAGGCCAGCTCCGCGATCAGCGATCTGACTATCAGGCTCGGCGCCGGCGCGGGACAGACCGGGATGCAGACCAACGCCACCTCCGAGCGCATCGCGGTGCTCCCGGGCGTCGGCACCACGGGAGGCAACGGGGTCAGCCAGCTCGGCAACGCCACAATCCGCGACAGCCGGATCGCGCTCCCGGTGGCGTCGGGCTATTTCGGGCTCGTGCTGTTCCCGAACGCGGGTCAGACGCAGACCGTCGAGGACGTCTCGCTGGAGGGCCAGCTGGCGCTGGACATGGGCGGGAACGGCACCGCCAACGTGCGGCGCGTGTCGGTGTCCGCCACCAACCAGGGGATCCGCGCTGGGGCCGGCACGATGAACGTGTCGAGCACGCTCGTGGTCGCGACCGGCGGCTTCGCGAGGGCGTTCAGCGCGGCCACGAACATCTACAGCGCATCTCCCACGCTCAATCTCCGGCACGTGACCGCTGTGGGCGGCGGCTCGGATTCCGAGGGGATCGCCGCGAGCGCCGTGGCCCCGCCCGGCCTGTCGTCCCTCATCAACGTGCGCGACGCGATCGTGCGCGGATTCGCTACGGACCTCAAGCAGACCACGACCGCGGTTGGGAGCACGGCGACGATCAACGTGGCCTACTCGGACTTCGCCAGCACCTCCGCCGCGGGCCCGGGCGGGATCGTGCAGGGCGCGGGCAACGTGAATGTGGACCCCGCGTTCGTGGACGCTCCCGCCGGCAACTACCGCCTGGCCGCCGGCTCGGCGCTGATCGACGTCGGCGACCCCGCCTCGCTCGACCCCTGGGCCTCCCTGCTCGACCTTGATCGGCTGGCGCGCGTGGCCGACGGCAATCAGGACGGCGCGGCGCGCGGCGACATGGGCGCCTACGAGCGCCAGCCGCCGCCAGCTCCGGTGGACCCCTCCGGGAGCGGCGGCTCCGGAGGCGCGGGCGGGGGGGTTCCTCCTGCCGACCTGGCTCCCGTGGTGTCGAGCTTCTCGCTGAGCAACCCGGTCTTCCGCGCCGGGCGATCGGCCACGCCGCTCGCGGCGGCGCGGCCAGTGGGCACCCGCTTCCGCTTCCGGCTCTCCGAGGACGCCCGGATCGCGATCGCGATCGAGCGCAAGCTGCCCGGCGTTCGGGTGCGCTACCGCGGCAGCCTCCGCTGCCTCGCCCGCACCCCGCGCAACCTGTCGCCGCAGGGGCCGCGAACCCGCTGCACCCGCTACGAGAGCGCGGGCACGCTACGCCGCAGAGCGGCCGCCGGCCGGGGATCGGTGGCGTTCAGCGGCCGGATGGGCCGGCGGGCGCTGGCGGCCGGCGAGTATCGCGCGACGATCCGCGCCACGGACTCCACCGGCAAGCGCTCGGCCGCCAGGCGGATCGGCTTCCGGATCGTCAAGCGCTAGCGAGCAGCGCCGGCACCAGCTCGCGGGTGACGGTCGCCTGCACCGCCTCGGCCCTCAGGGGCGCGAGCAGCTCGAGCGCGCGGGCGCGGTAGGCGCGCACCCGCTCCCCGGGGAGCTCGAGGGCGGCGCGGATCGCGGCCGCGAGCCCGTCCGGCTCGATCGCGGGCGCCACCAGCGACCCGTCCAGCTCGCGCGCCAGGCGGAGCGCCTCGAAGGGCCCTCCGGACGGGACCGTGACGAGCAGCGCGCCGTCCGCCAGCGCCTCGAGTGGCGCCTGGCCGAAGTCCTCCCAGCGCGCTCCGCACACGTAGGCGTGCGCCTCCCTCACCCGCGCACGGAAGCGCTCGCGTGGGACGGTTCCGAGCAGCCTCATCCCGGGCGGCTCGGCGAGGCCCGCGTCGGCCAGGAAGGAGCGCGCCCAGCCGGGATCGAGCCCGTACACCTCGAGCGTCGCGTCCGTGAGCCCGGCGCCCCCCCAGGCGGCTGCCAGCACGTCGAGCCCCTTGGCCTTCGGGTCGGGCAC
>Ga0075420_100002606_pt1 | contig 15617 bp, 18 predicted proteins | sample SoiMetdeltSBSDD4_FD_75296 | JGI IMG/M metagenome (GOLD analysis project Ga0075420, IMG submission 75296) | Bulk soil microbial communities from a Populus tree surrounding site in Tennessee, USA - Soil MetaG P. deltoides SBSDD4 | ecosystem: Environmental > Terrestrial > Soil > Tree plantation... | reverse complement strand
ACCTTGCCGAAGGTCCGGACCAGGCCCTCGGCCTCGATCGCTGAAGTCGACATACCTACCTCCCTCACCTCTTCGTTGCGTGGACGGCTCGACGAACGCCTACAGGACTGACGACAACTCGAGACCTCGGGACGTTCCGACATTCATCGGTTTGGGCATGATGTCAGAACAATCCGGTCATCTTCTGGCCGGTTTCTGTGAGAACCTCGGACGATGCGGGCCGACCGACTCGTCGCCGTCCTCCTGCTCCTGCAGGCACGCGGCCGCGTCACCGCGGCCGAGGTCGCCGAGGAACTCGAGGTCTCCGAACGCACCGCCCGGCGCGACCTCGAGGCCCTCGCGATGGCCGGGATCCCGGTCTACTCGCAGGCGGGCCGGGGCGGCGGGTGGTCGCTGATCGGCGGCGCCCGCACCGACCTCTCCGGCCTCACAGCCGCCGAGGCCCGGACGCTGTTCCTCGTCGCCGGGCCGTCGGCCTCGGCGACGCCGGCGATCAAGGCTGCGCTCCGGAAGTTGGTCCGGGCGCTCCCCGAGCCGTTCCGTGCGGAGGCTGAGGCCGCGGCGTCCGCGGTGGTGATCGACCCCGCGAGCTGGGACCGGACGCAGTTCCCGCCGCCCGCGCATCTCGAGGCGCTGCAGCACGCGGTCGTCGACGGCGTCCAGATCCGCATCGTGTACGCGAGCAGGAACTCGCCGGAGCGCGAGCGCCTCGTGCATCCGCTCGGTCTCGTCTCGAAGGCCTCGGTCTGGTACCTGGTCGCGGGGACCGACGCCGGCCTCCGAACCTTCCGCGTGAGCCGCGTGCGCTCGGTCGCGCCGACCGAAGATGCGGTCGACCGGCCCGAAGGGTTCGACCTCGAACAGACGTGGGAATCGGTGAAGTCGGAGCTCGACGAGCGCCGGGTCGGCTACCGGGCGAGGGCGTTCGTGGAGGCTGAGGCGGTCCCGTGGCTGCGCTCCGACTTCGGGACGCGGCTGTCCGTCACGGAGCTGCGCGACGATCGCGGGCGGCTCGAGGTCGAGCTTCGGAGCTGGTCCGGGCACACCCTCGCGGGGGAGCTCGCAGCGTTCGCACGGTGGGTCGAGGTCGTGGAGCCGGCCGAGGTCCGCGACGAGCTGGCGAGGATCGGTGCCGAGCTCGCGAGCCGCTACGGGGGTCCTGCCGGAGTGTGAGCCCCCGACCGGGGATGCTCGGCGGAGCATCTTCCGTTCCCCGGGCGCCCCGATATCGTCGCCTGCCTCGCGAGCCCGAGGGTGCGGACATGCCCGGAAGATCTGTTTCGAACGGCAACGCTCCGCGCGGCTCGCGGCTGGAGATCCCGAGAACCTCCTGGAGGAGGCGCGGGTCGAGCCTCCGTACGTATTGGTCGGGACCTCGGGGGGAGGGTCATCACGGCAGGCTACGCGCTCCGGCATCCGCGCGACGTCGCGGGCTTGGTCTTCATCGACACCGGGTCCCCGTTCCGCAACCCGCCACGCCCGATCGTCGAGGAGACCACCTGGAACCATCCGTCGAACGTTGAGCAGCGGGACTACCTGCAGGTCGAGAAGGACGCGTGGGCGGCCCGGGGGCAGATCGGCCACATCCCGGTGTCGGTCGTCACCGTCGAGTACTCACCGGCCGACATCGATGCCTCACCGTTCGCCTCGGAGCAGGCGATGATGCGAGACAACGTCGAGGCGCAGCAGGGGTGGCTCGTCCTCAGCCCATCGGCCGAGCAGATCGTGGTGCAGACAAGTCATGCGGTCGAGGAGGACGACCCGCAACTCGTGATCGACGTGATCCTTGACGTCCTGGAGGCTGCACGAGGGCAGAGCTGACGAGCGGTCGACGACCCGGACGTCGGGTGTCGTACCCGGTGTCTGCTTAAACCGCCGGCGCAGAAGTTCGTGATCCGGCCCTGACGAGGAACCCGCCGCCACAGGGGGCTACGCTACTCGCGTCCGTCCGCGTTCCTCGACGGAGGTGATGGCATGGCCGAGCGGGTCGACGATCTCGAGCGGGCTCGTGATGCCGTCGAGCGGCGATCGTGGTCCGAGGCGTACGCCATCTTCGAGGAGCTCGAAGACCCGGACCTCCTACCGGCAGAGTGGGAGTCGTTCGCCGATGCTGCATGGTGGACGGGCCGTCAGGAAGAATCGATCGCGGCGCGACAGAAGGCCTACACGAGCTACGCGGACGCCGGCGACGAACGACGTGCCGGGTGGATGGCCGCGCGCCTGTGCATCGAGCACTTCATCCGCGACGAGCCGGCCGCGGGCATGGGCTGGCTCGCCCGGTCCAGGCGGCACGCAGCGGGTCTCCCCGAATGCGTCGAGCTCGGATTCATGTCGGTCCTCGAGGCCACGGTACTGCGATACGGCGGGGATCTCGCATCCGCGGGGCCGCTCGCCCAGCGCGCGACCGAGATCGGCGAGCGGTTCGGCGACCGAGACCTGCTCGCGTTGGCGATCCACACGCAGGGGCTGATCCTGATCGCCCAGGGGTGCGTCACCGAGGGCGTGCCGCTGCTCGACGAGGCGATGACCTCCGTCGTGGCGGGCGAGGTGGGCGACTACTGGGCCGGTGCCGTCTACTGCAACGTCATCGCCGCGTGTCTGGAGATCGCGGACGTGCGCCGGGCCGCGGAGTGGGCCGAGGCAGCGAGGGCGTGGTCCGAGTCGATCCCGTCCGAGTCGCTGTATCCGGGGCTGTGCCGGGTCAACCGGGCCCAGGTCGCGAGCCTGCGTGGGGAATGGTCGCTGGCGGAGGCCGAATCGGTGCTCGCCACCGAGCAGCTCATGATCACGAACCCGCCGCTGGCCGCGGAGGCGCTGTACGAGACCGGCGACGTGCGCCGGCGCCGGGGGGATCTCGCCGGCGCGGAGGCCGCATTCGAGCGGGCGCACGAGCTCGGCTTCCAACCGCAGCCCGGGCTGGGGCTGCTCCGGCTCGCGCAGGGCAAGATCGACGCCGCCCTGTCGGCGCTCCGGTCCGCCGTGGCCGCTCCCTCCGGCAACCGGCTGCGCACGGCGCGGCTGCAGTGGGCACTGGCCGAGGCGGCGCTCGCCGCCGGTGACCTCGACGCGGCGAGGTCTTCGGCCGACGAGCTCGACGCGATCGCTCGAGACTCGGACGCCCGGGTCCTGGAGGCATCCGCGGCCACGGTGCGAGGGTCGGTCCGGAGCGCCGAGGGCGACCTGCCCGGTGCGGTCGCGAGCCTGCGGCACGCGTCGGCGCTGTGGCAGGAGCTCCGGTTGCCGTACGAGGCGGCCCGCGCCCGTATGCAGCTCGGGCTCGCGCTCCGAGCCGCGGGCGACGACGACGGCGCCCGGATGGAGCTCCGTGCCGCCCTCGCCGCGTTCGAGAAGCTGGGCGCGTCACGCGACGCGGCGGCCGCCTCCGACCTCCTCGGCGGACCGACGGAGCTGCCGCGCGGGCTGACCGCCCGCGAGGCCGAGGTCCTCCGGCTCGTGGCGGCCGGCAAGACGAACCGCGACATCGCGGTCGAGCTCGTGATCAGCGAGCACACCGTGGCCCGCCACCTCCAGAACATGTTCGTGAAGCTCGGCGTCTCCTCGCGCTCGGCGGCGACGGCGTTCGCCTACGAGCACGGCCTCGCCTGAGCCCGCTTTCGAGGCCGAGTGGTGATACCTCACCACTCGGACGCTCTCGGAAGTTGGCGTGTTCGGGCGATGAGCGCCGGACACCCCAGGCCTACCGTCGACCTCGGAGCAGAGCGAAGGAGGCCGAGATGGACGGCACGGGGTCGGAGCGGTTCGACACGGTGGTGATCGGGGCCGGCCAGGCGGGCCTGTCCGCCGGCTACTACCTGAAGCGGGCCGGCCGGTCGTTCGTGATCCTCGACGCGAACGCGGAGGTCGGTGGGTCGTGGCTGAACCGCTACGACTCGCTGCAGCTGTTCACGCCGAGGTGGGCGGTGCGGCTGCCCGGCTGGCGATTCCAGAACAAAGACGTGCGGTACCCGTCGAGGGACCAGATGATCGGGTTCCTGCAGGAGTACGCCGAGCGGTTCGACCTGCCCCTCCGGACCGGCGTCCGCGTCGAGCGGATCTCCAGCGGGGGCGACGGCTTCGTGGTGTCCACCGACGCCGGAAGGATCGAGGCGGACGACGTGATCGTGGCCACGGGCGCCAACCGGGATCCGAGGGTCCCCGCATTCTCGAGGGAGCTGGATCCCGCGATCGTCCAGCTTCACTCCAGCGAGTACCGCAACCCGTCCCAGTTCCGGGACGGCGGGGTCCTCGTGGTCGGCGCCGGCAACTCGGGCGCCGACATCTCGCTCGACGCCGTGACGGGGCACCCGACGTGGCTCTCGGGCCCCGATCGGGGCCACATCCCCGTCAACATCGACACGTGGATCGCCCAGAACGTCGCGTTCCGCCTGATCCGGTTCGTGGGCGTGCACGTCCTGACCGAGCGGACCCCGATCGGACGTCGGTCGAAGGCGAAGCACCAGGGCGACCCACTCGTCCGTGTGAAGCCGAAGCAGCTCCTCGCGGCGGGCGTCGAACGCGTGCCGAAGACCGTCGGGGTCCGGGACGGCAAGCCAATGCTCGAGGACGGCCGCGTCCTCGACGTCGCGAACGTGATCTGGGCCACGGGCTACCGTCACGACTTCTCGTGGATCGACCTGCCGATCCTCGGCGAGGACGGCGAGCTCGTGCACGAGCGCGGGGTCGCGACGGGCCAGCCGGGCCTGTTCTTCGTCGGCCTCTCTTTCCAGTACTCCGCCGCGTCGGACGTGATCCCCGGGGTCCCCCGGGACGCGAAGTACGTAGTGGAGCGGCTGCTGTCGCGGGACCGAAGCGACGTGGGACGGGAGCTCTCGGCGGCGGCCTGAGTTCAGCCCGCCGTGCCGTCGATGATGCGGTGCGTCGAGGTCCAGTTCGTCGCCCAGGTCTGCCCGCCGTCCCAGGAGAACGACTGTTCCCACGTGCTCACGCCGTCGTCCAGCACCCGCCAGTCGAACCGAACCTTCGTGTCCCGTCCGGCGATCACCTCGTCGCTCAGGAACTCGCCTCGCGCGCCGTCGAACCCGCCCTCGACCGGCACGCCGATGTCGCCGGGGAAGCGCGTCGAGGCCCACCAGATCCGCCACCGCCTGGTCTCGGGCTCGAACAGCCGGAGCGTGAAGCCTTCGAACGGCGCGCCGCTCGGCGGCATCGCCGCGACGGAGAAGGTGTCGACGTTGCCGAGCCCTCCGAGGATCGGGTAGGCCTCGCCCTCGGCGTCGAACTCGACCCACTCCGTCGCGTCGGGGTCGAGCGTGTCGACGAGCTTGCGGTTATGGATCCGGCGCCGCCCGAACAGGAAGTCGAAGTCGTGGCGTCCGTCGTTCACGGTCTCGGTGTCCTGCATCGTTCCCTCCTTCGCTCGACCGAGGTGGCATCATGCCGGGGGAACATGGTCATCTTCCGGCCGCTTCTCCGGAACGGGGTTACGCCGACGAACGCTCGAGCGGCGTCGGGAACCGGAGACGCAGGCGGACGTCGCCGAGCCAGTCCTGGAGACGGTCGCGCTCGCGTTCGATCGCGCGCCGGGTCGCCGCGTCCACGCGGGACAGGAGCCTGAGCACGACGACCCCGTCGTCGTGCTGCCACCAGCCGCCGACGATGCGGCCGTTCGACCACACGGTGGGCCCGGCGTTGCCGTTGCGATCGAACAGCAGCGGGACGTGCTGCTCCCGCAGGTACCAACCGCGCTCCTTCCAGCCCATCACGGTCGGGTCGAGGCCGGGCAGGAGCGCCACCCACGGCTCGGGTTCGTCGACCGGATCGAGGTCGTCGGGCAGCACGTAGCCGGTGTCGTCGCCGATGCGGACCGTCTCCGCGCCGACGGCCTCGAGCGTGTTCGACGTGAGCCCCGCCGTCCACCCGGTCCACCATCGGATGTCGCGCATCGTGCCCGGGCCGAACGTCCCGAGCCACCGCCGTAGCAGCTCGGCGCTCGCTGCCTCGTGGTCGAGCTCGGGCAGCGGGCGTTCGAGCCAGGCGTCCATCGAGGCCCATCGGTACTGGCCGGACGCGAACGTTCCGACCGGCCGGGCCCGCGACACCTTGCCCTCGATCGACAGCAGGAACAGGATCCGCGTCGAGCCGCCCATGCTGCCGGCCCACGTGGTGCCCTCGCCGTAGGTGAACCTGACGCCGAGCTCGGGGACCTCCTTGGTGAGCTCGCGGCCGGCGGCCTCACCGCGTTCTCGGAGGACGTCGAGCGTCTTCGCGCTCACGCGATCGATCCACCGCTCGCCGCCGCCCGGGCGCACGTGGCCGTACTCCTCCAGCCACCGCGCGAGGCGCTTGCGTTCCCGCGGCACGAGCGCCTTCGTGCAGGCGGCGTCGATCGCCGCCGCGAGGCCGAGCGGCACGACGAACAGCGTCCGGCGCATCCCGATCATGCGGAGCACCGACCGCCGCTCGTACAAGGCGTCCTCGAGCTCCGCGGGCGCGAAGTCCTTCACCCTCGCCCACGACGCGAGGTACGGCGTCGGCGGGTCGCTCGAGTGCAGCCCGGCGAGATCGCCGGCGAGTCCCTCGGCGGTGGTCGTGGGCGCCGCGAGGTGATGCCGGCGGCCGAGCCGTGCCCGCCGTTCGGCGACGCCGATGCGCCTCACGACGTCCCCTCGCCGGGGAGCCACTCGTAGAGCGCGTCCGGCGTCTTCTCCTCGTTCTCCGCCCCGTCGGTGAGCCGCACGACCCGCAGCCCGTGCCGTTCGTAGAAGCCCCGCGCGCCGACGTTGGCCTGGAACACCCAGAGCCGGAAGCCGCCCGGCATGCGCGCCTTCGCCCGTTCGAGCAGCGCGGTCCCGATGCCGCGACCCTGATGGTCGGGGTGCACGTACAGGTGCTCGAGGTGGTCCCCGTGCGACGTCGCGACGAATCCCACGATCGCGTCGCCGACCTCGGCCACCGACACCTCCTGCTCGGCCATCACCGTGTTCGTGATGAAGTCGGCCGTCTCCTCATCGGTGTGGAGCTTCGGCAGGAACGTCAGCGTGCCGAACGACGCGATGAACACCTCGGCGACCGCGTCGGCGTCCTTGGGCGATGCCGCCCGGATCCGGACCTCGCTCATCGGTCCATCATCGAGGACGCGGACGACGTGCGGGTCAGGGCTCGGTCGAGCCCGACACCGCCGAGGCCGGCGGCCTGCGCGGCGTGAACAGCCACGCGTCGAAGAGCTCGTCGAGCTGCTGTCCCGACTCCTGCTCGGCGAGCGCGATGAACTCCTCGGTCGTCCCCGTGCCGAACGCGTTCGTCTCGTTCCACGCCCGCAGGGTGTCGAAGAACGCGACGTTGCCGACCTCCTCCCGCAGGGCCTGCAGGGTCATCGCGCCGCGCGTGTACACGGCGTCGTGGAACAGGTCGTCCGGGCCCGGGTCCCCGACGACCACGCGCCAGAACGGATGTTCCGCGGGGATGCCGTCGAAGGTGTCCCGGAGCCGCTCCCGCGTCGTGCCCTGTCCCCGGTCCTCGGACCAGAGCCACTCCGCGTACGTCGCGAAGCCCTCGTTCAGCCAGATGTGCTGCCAGCGCTCGACCGCGACCAGGTCGCCGAACCACTGGTGCGCGAGTTCGTGGACGATCACGGGCACCGCCCCGGGGAAGTACCACCGGGGATAGATCGGCCGGGTCTGCGTCTCGAGGGCGAACCCCAGCTTCCGCGAGTGCGTGACGATCGCGCCGACGGACTCGAACGGATACGTGCCGAACCGCGACTCGAGGAACGACAGGATCGCCGGTTGCCGTGCGAGCGCGTCGTCGACCCGGTGTCCGAGGTCGCGGTGGACCGCGTCGATCAGCGGCACGCCCGACCCGGTCTCATCGAACCGGAGCCGGAACTCGCCGACGTCGACCGTGGCGAGGTAGCTCGCCATGGGTTCGCGCACCTGCCACACGTGCGTCCTCCGGTCGCCGTTCGACGCGACACGTTCGCGCACGCCGTTGGCCACGACCTGGAGGCCCGCCGGGACGGTGACGCGGAACGAGTAGGTCGCCGGGTCGGTGGGGTGGTCGTTGACGGGGAACCACGTGGCCGCGGACTCGGGCTCGCCCGCGACGATGAAGCCGTCGCTCGTGTGGATGAAGCCGGAGGGGATGGTCGTCCCCGGGAGGACGAACGGCCTCGGCACGCCCCGGTACCGAACCTCGACGGTGAACGGGGCGCCGTCGGCGAGCGGCTGTGCGGGCGTGATCTTCAGGTCCTGCGTGGTCCGCGACCACTCGGCTGCCAGCCCGTCCACCTCGACCGAGCCGACCCGCAGCCCGTTGAGATCGAGGCTGAAGCAGGAGAGCTCCTGCGTCGCGAGCGCCTCGATCGTCGCGATGCCGCGCAGGACGTTGCTCGCGGGCGCGTACCGGATCGCGAGGTCGTAGTGCTGCACGTCGTACCCGCCGTTCCCGTAGCGGGGGAAGTACGGGTCGCCGGCCCCGAGCGCGCCGGCCGTCGCCCCGTCCCCGCACCGAGGCACCCCCTCGGGCGCGTCCGACGTCCCCGCGCCCGTCCGCGGGAACACCACGGAGAAAAGGAGGAGCGCGAGTGCGACGAGGATCCGTTCGAGGGGCACGTGGTGCGCCTTTCGGTCTCGGGCGTGATCCGTCTCGGATCCGACGACGTTAGGCGGTGCCGCGAGATGCGTCCATCCCGCCGGCGCTCAGCCGAGGCGGGCTGCACGCAGCGAGAGGTAGCGGCGTTCGGGGAGGCTCGCGGTCCTCCGCGCCGCGAGCCGGTAGGCCTCGCGGGCTGCCTCGACGTCGCCGGCGAGCTCGAGCAGGTGCGCGCGGACGGCCTCGAGCCGGTGGGTCCGGGCCATCCGGTCGTCGTCGTCGAGCGTGCCGAGCACGGCGAGGCCGGTCCGCGGCCCGTGGACCATCGCGACCGCGACGGCACGGTTCAGCGTCACGACCGGACCCGGCGAGACCTCTTCGAGGACCTCGTAGAGCGCGAGGATCTCGGTCCAATCGGTCTCCGCCGCGCTCGGCGCCTCGTCGTGGACGGCGGCGATCGCGGCCTGCAGCTGGTACGGGCCGACGAGGCCGGTGCCGAGCGTCCGCGTGATGAGGTCGATGCCCTCCTGGATCTGGCCGCGGTTCCAGAGCTCGCGACGCTGCTCCGCGAGGGGGACGATCATGCCGTCGGCGTCCGCCCGCGCCGCCCGCCGCGCGTCGGTGAGCAGCATCAGTGCGAGCAGCCCGGCGACCTCGGCCTCCCCCGGGACGATGCCGTGCAACAGTCGCGCGAGCCGGATCGCCTCGGCGGTGAGGTCCGTCCGGTACAGCTCCCGCCCCGAGCTCGTCGTGTAGCCCTCGTTGAAGATCAGGTACAGGACCTGGAGCACGACGCGGAGGCGTTCGGCCCGGGCGGGCTTGGGCGGGAGGTCGAACCCCATGTCCGAACCCTTGATCGTCTGCTTCGCCCGGCTGATGCGCTGGGCCATCGTGGCCTCCGGAACGAAGAACGCGTGGGCGATCTCGGTCGTCGTGAGTCCGCCCACGGCGCGCAGCGTCAGCGCGAGCTGCGAGGGCGGCGAGAGCGCGGGGTGGCAGCACAGGAACAGCAGGGCGAGCGTGTCGTCCCGCTCCGGAGTTGGCCCGGCCGCCTCGAGCGCCGACGTTCGCTCCTCCCGGCGCCGACGCGCGCTCTCGCTCCGGAACTCGTCGACGAGCCTGCGCGAGGCGACCGTCACGAGCCACGCCCGGGGGTCGTCCGGCACGCCGTACTGCGCCCACCGCTGCGATGCGGCGAACAGCGCCTCCTGCACCGCGTCCTCGCACGCGTCGAACCGCCCGTACCGACGCACGAGCGCGCCGAGCACCTGGGGGGCGAGCTCGCGCAGGAGGTCCTCGGTGCGCGGGTCGAGCCTCACACGCGGCGGCCGAGCGCCTCGATCAGGTCGGCCGCGACGGTCTTGCCGTCGCGACGCCGGATCTCCTCGCCCTCCTTGGCCATCCGCTCGCGGAGCCCGTCGTCGCGGACCAGCCGGTCGACCGCCTGCTGGAGCTCCTCGTCCTCGAACGCATACGTGTCGAGCCGGACGCCGTAGCCGAGCTCGTCCACCCGTTGGGCGTTGTCGTACTGATCCCAGAACAGCGGCAGCACGATCATCGGCGTGCCGAAGTTGAACGCCTCGGTCGTCGTGTTGTTGCCGCCGTGGGTGATCACCAGGTCGACGAGCGGGACGATCGAGGTCTGCGGCACGCGGGACTCGCCCCACATGTTGTCCGGCAGGTCGAACTCGTCCGCGCGGGGTCCCTTCGAGACGATGTAGCGATGTGGCGTCCGGCCGAGCACGTCGACGAGCCGCCTCATGAGCTCCACGTCGGCCGACCCGAGCGAGCCGAGCGACAGGTAGACGAGCGCGCCCTCGCCGCCCTCGAGCGACGCCGGGATCTCGAACGGCTCCTCGGTCTCGCGCACGCTCGAGTCGAGGCGGTGCCAGGTCTGCGCGAGCGGCGCCGACCGCTCGTAGTCGGCGATCTCGGGGAACACCGAGAGGTTCAGGTGCTCGGACTGGTGGATGAACTCGAGGTCGGGGAGGGGCGGCGCGCCCTGCTCGAGGACCCACTCGTTGAACTCGGTCCAGAGCGGGCGGTGCGTGCGTTCGTACTCGGCGCGGTACTCGTCCCAGCCCGTGCGGTCGGCCGCGGGGTAGCCGCTGAACGTCGGCGGCAGCGCCGGGTCCTTCATCTCGAGCGGGTTGCAGCTCATGATCCGCACGAACGGCGCCCCGTGCGTGAGCAGCGCGGGGAAGCCGCTGACGTTGTCCTCGACGATCACGTCGGGGTCGGCCCTTCCGAGGATCTCCTTCAGCTGCGGCTCACAGAACCTCGCGCCGTCGATCAGCGAGCGGAACACGGGCTCGATGAACGTCTCGAGCTGCTCGATCGTGGGCTTGCGGAACTCGGGTGCCGTCTCGGTGATGAAGTCGGTCCAGAACTGCCCGGCGTCCTGCTCGCCCTCGGCCGGCGGGGCGAGGTCGACGAGGTCCTCCTCGAACCCGAGCGGCTCGAGCTTGCCCTTCCACGACGCCTCCGCCGCGAACACGACGCGGTGCCCTCGCCGTTCGAGCACCTTGCCGATCCCGACGCAGTTGTTCGTCGGCCCGTACGCGCTCTCGGGCATGAAGACGATCGTCAGGGGTTCGTCGGCCACGGCACCTCCGATCGGCGAGGCGCGGGCGATGATACGGCGCCGCCCCGCGGGTCGCGAGGCGACCCGCGGGGCGGCAGGCAGCGCTACGCGGCGTCGGCCGCCCGTTCGAGCTCGGCGACGTCGATCTTCTGCATCTGGAGCATCGCCTGCATCGCGCGCTGGGACCGACCCGGGTCGGGGTCGCCGAGCAGCTCCATCAAGCGGTTGGGGATGATCTGCCAGGACAGGCCGAACCGGTCCTTCAGCCAGCCGCACTGGCTCTCCTCGCCGCCGTCGGCGGTGAGGGCGTTCCAGAAGTAGTCGACCTCGTCCTGCGACTCGCACCGCACGAGGAACGAGACCGCCTCGGTGAAGTTGAACTGCGGCCCGCCGTTCAGCGCCGTGAACTCCTCGCCGTCGAGCTCGAACGACACGACCATCGCGGTCCCCGGCTCGCCGGGTCCCCCTTCGGTGTAACGGTTGACCTCGATGACCTTCGACTCGCCCGCCGGGGTGCCGGGGCGGGACTTGAACAGGTCGACGTACAGGGTGGCGGCCTCCTCGGCCTCCTTGTCGAACCACAGGTACGGAACGACCTTCTGCGCCATCTCGTCCTCCTTCAGCTCGTGTACTCCTCCGGCGGTGCGTCCATGACCTGACGCACCTCGATCGGCTCCTCGACGAACGCGACGATCTTCGTGGCGATCTCGAGGGCCCGCTCCTCGTTCTCGACGTCCACGAGGTAGTAGCCCGCGAGCGACTCCTTCGCCTCGGCGAACGGACCGTCCGTGGGGACCGGGGCGCCGTGCTCGAACCGCACGGTCTTGGCCACCGTGGGGTCGGCGAGGCCGATGCTGGCGACCTTCTCGCCCGACGCCTCGAGCTCCTCGTCGATCTCCGACATGAAGCGGATCATGCTCTTGATCCACTCCGTCGTCTTGGTCTCGACCATCGTGGCCTGGTCACCGAACATCGCGATCAGGTATTTCACCTGCGTCCTCCTTCCGTGCCCGGGGTGGGCGTTCACCCAAGGGTCGGAGCCGCCGACGCGTTCTCGACATGCCTCGGGGCCTTCTTCCACCCTAGTGCGGGAGGAGGCCGGTGGGTGGGGCTGCCTGGGCCTAAGCCATGAGGGCGATGATGATCGCGGCGACGAGGTTCCCCACGAGGTGATAGCCGCCGTTGATCGCGCCCCAGACGAACGGCTTGGGCTTGTTCGACTCGAAGGTCGCGGTCACGAGGGCGATCGAGATCGCGAAGCCGACCCCGACCACGAGGCCGAGCACGACGCCCTCACCGAAGGTATCGGTCCCGGTCGCGACCGCGATCATGCCGAGCGCGATCGCGGAGAGCACGCTGCCGATCAGCGGCACCGCGTAGATCGCGGGCCCGGGCCCGCCCGCGCCGGACTCGCGCGGGTCGGTCATCCCTCCCGCGGCCATCCACGCCTTGCCGAACACCGGTGGCGCGTACCAGGCGGCCCCGATCACGAAGTAGGCCAGCGCGGCCAGGATCACGGCGAGCCAGTCGAGGTCGCCGAGCAGGTCGAAGCTCATTTCCCACCTCCCCTTGGGTCGCTCCGAACCGTAGTGGCAGGACCGACGGCGGTCCAGGGCAGGAAGCCGGAAGCATGCCACGAGCTCGGTTCGTCAATCGAGGTTGACATCTCGACATCTGTCAACGTACATTGACGGCATGAGCCAGGCCACGAAGCTCGCGGGTGCGGCCGGGGACGCCGACCCGAGGGTGGGACTTCGGGCGGTCGCCGCGCTCCGCAAGCTGCTCGAGCAGCTCGAGGCGCTCCAGGTCCGGAACGCTCGAGACGCCGCGTGGTCGTGGCAGGAGATCGCGGACGAGCTCGGGGTCAGCCGCCAGGCCGTCCACAAGAAGCACGCGAGGGGCCGGCTCCTCTCGCGGAGGAGGTAGGCGTGTTCGAGCGGTTCACGGCACAGGCGAAGTCGGTCGTGGTCAGCGCGCAGCGCGACGCCCGCGAGCTCGACCAGCCGAGCATCGGGACGGCGCTCCTGCTGCTCGGCGTCGCCGAGGAACGCGCGACCGCCGGAGGGCGCGCGTTGCACGCGCTCGGGGTCGGCGAGGCCGAGATCCGCGAGGACATCCGTCGCGTCGCCACGCGCCAGCGCGCGTTCTCCGACGAGGACGAGGACGCGCTGCGGAGCGTGGGCATCGACCTGGACGAGGTCCGACGTTCGGTCGAGGAGGCGTTCGGCCCGGGTGCGCTCGACCGCGGCCGCGGCTCCCGGGCCGGCCACATACCCTTCACGCGCGGCGCGAAGAAGGCGCTCGAGCTCTCGGTGCGCGAGGCGATCGCCCTCGGCCACAAGCACATCGGGACCGAGCACCTCCTGCTCGGGCTCGTGCGCGACGAGCGCTGCTCGGCCGCGAGGCTCCTGGCGGAGCGCGGGTTCGACCGCGACCGCGTCTGCTCCGAGGTGATCCGCGAGCTCGCGGGCGGCGGGGACGCCCCCGGCCGCACGGCCTGAGCGACCGCTCGCACCCGCTATCGTCGACGCCGCGCCGTTCGGGACCGAGGGAGGGGAACCGATGCCCGTGCACATCCAGACCCGCGAGGGAGGCGAGCCGCTCGGGAGCTCCGTGCTTCTCGCGGCGTTCGACGACCTGATGCTGAGCGAGTACCTGCTCGAACCAGGGACGGAGCCGGGCGATCCGCATTACCACGCGAACCACACCGACGCGTTCTACGTACTCGAGGGCGAGCTCGAGTTCGTGCTCGAGGGCAAGCCGGTGCGTGCGACGGCCGGCACGCTCGTCGTCGCGCCGCGCGGCGAGGTCCACGCGTTCCCCGTCGCGATCGGCGGCCCCGCGCGGTTCCTGAACATCCACACCCCGGGCGGCTTCGAGCGGTACATGCGCGCGCTCGTGGAGATGCGCGCACGCGGCGAGCAGCCCGCCGCCCAGTTCCAGAAGGAACACGATCAGTACCTCGTCTGAGACGCGGGAGGTCTCGGCACGCGGCAGATGGCCGACGCCACTGCTGGCCGTCGTCGTCGGGGTCGCGCTCGGTGTGTTCTCGCTGCTCGCCGACGGGATCATCCCCGGCCGCCTGATCACGCTCCTCGGGAACATCGCGGCGCCATGGGGGATCGGGGCTTTCGTCGTCGGGTATCAGGCGGCGTCGGTAAGGCAGGGTGCCATCGCAGGCGGCCTGGCGCTCGTCGTGGGCGTCGCGACGTACTACGTGGGCGCCGCGATCCGCGACTACAGCGTCCTCACCGCGACGAACGTGGTCTGGACGGCGGTCGCGCTGGTCGCCGGGCCCGTCATGGGGGCGTGCGGCGCGGCGATCTCGACCCTTCGCGAGCGCCCGCCGGTCGTCGCGGTCGCGCTCCCCGCGGCGATGCTCGTGGCCGAGGGGTTCTTCCTGCTCGTCGACCGGAAGATCTGGCGTTCGGACTTCGGAGCCGAGACGTACCGGCTGATCGATCTCGGCGTCGTCCTCGCGCTCGTCGTCGGCGGCCTCGTGCTCCCGTGGGTATTCCTGAGGGATCGTCCGTCGCGGGCCATGGGTTACGTCCTCACGGTCGCCGGTGGAGCGTTCGGCGCGTTCCTGTTCGTCCTCCTCCAGCGCGTCATCGTGGCGGTGGTGTAGTCGGAGAACGGGTACCAGCACCCGGAAGGTCGAAGGAGGACCGATGGCGATGGTCACCGATCCCGTCTGCGGCATGAGGATCGACGATGCGGAGGCGGCGGGCACGGCCGAGTACGAGGGGCGGACGTACTACTTCTGTTCGGAGATGTGCCGGGACGCGTTCGTCGCGGATCCGACCGCCTACGCCGGTGCTTGAGGCGAGTCCCGACCGCATCACCGAGGACGAGCTCGTCGAGCGGGCGGGCTTCGACCGGGAGCACCTCCGGCGGCTCGCCGACCTCGGGATCCTGCATCGCGCGAACGACGGGACCTACCCACGGCGCGAGATCGTCCGCGCGCGTGCGGTGGCCGACCTCGAGGCGCTCGGCGCCGAACCCGAGGGGATCGCCGAAGCGCTCGGGAGCGACCACCTCTCGCTGGGCTACCTCGAGAGCGCGGGTCGGCGGTTCCCGCGCTCCGAGCGCACGTTCGTGCAGGTCGCCGACGACCTGGGTATCTCCTTCGCCACGCTCGAGCGGTTCTACGTCGCCTATGGACTCCCGCGTCCGATGCCGGACGAGCACATCCGCGAGGAGGACCTCGAGGAGATCGGGAGGCTCCCGGTCCTGCTGGAGGCCGGCGTCGATCTCGAAGTGGTCCTTCGGTTCGCGCGCGTCTGGGGAGACTCGGCGCGTCGGGTCGCGCAGTATCTCATCCATCATTTCCACACCGCGGTCGAGGAGCCGTTCCGGCGACAGGGGCTCGGCGACAACCAGGCGTTCGAGGCGGCGCTTCGGCAGGTGGGGTTGAAGCTCGGTCGCTCCGGCGAGGACATGCTCGGGTGGCTGTTCCGCCGTCATTCGGAGACGTTCATGC